>Ga0210391_10001808_pt1 | contig 18969 bp, 17 predicted proteins | sample IncBWC12OmetaG_FD_160573 | JGI IMG/M metagenome (GOLD analysis project Ga0210391, IMG submission 160573) | Forest soil microbial communities from Barre Woods Harvard Forest LTER site, Petersham, Massachusetts, United States - Inc-BW-C-12-O ...
CCGGCACAACACGGGTCGCAGCCGGTGCTGGGATTTCGTTTTGGCAAGGCAGCGTACTTGACAGATTTCAGCATGGTGCCGGAAAGTTCCAAGGCGCTGTTGCTCGGCCTGGACGATTTCATTCTGGATGCGTTGCGCTACACGCCGCACCCGATGCATTCGAATGTGGAGCAATCGCTCGAGGTGGTGCAGGAGCTACAGCCCAAACGCGCGTGGTTCACGCACATTTGTCACGATTTGGGGCATGCCGCCGCCAACGCGAAATTGCCCAAGGGCGTGCAGCTGGCTTATGACGGATTGAAGTTTGAGGTGCAGATTTAATGCTGTTGGACGCGACGAAGGAAACGATGCGGTTTCTCACCGATCTGCCGGCTCACGACGCCGGACGCGCGGATATTCGCCTCCTCGGTTCGGCGGATGAGTGGGAAGAACGTTTGGGAAAAGACCGGCCCGGGACGGTGGTTACGATCGGCAATTTCGACGGCGTGCACTTGGGACATCAAAAGATTTTGCGCGACCTGGTGGAGCGAGCCGCGGCTGCAGCCGGACGCGGCGACGCACGCGAAGTAGGCGAAGCGCAGAAGCAACTGCTGCCTGCCGTACTGACGTTTTATCCGCATCCGGCGCGCTTGCTGCGGCCGCAACAGGCTCCTTCCCTGCTGGAAACTCTGCCGCAGCGGCTCGCGGATTTTGCGGCCTTGGGCATTTCCGCGGCTTTGGTGCTGCAGTTCGACGCGGTGCTGGCCCAAGCGAGCGCTAAAGATTTCGTAAGAGAATATCTGGTGGATACGATGCGCGCGCGGACGGTGCTGGTGGGCGCCAGCTTTCGCTTCGGTCACAAGCAGCTTGGCGATGTGGAACTGCTGCAGGAATTGGGACGGCGCTGGGGATTTGAAGTCGTGATCGTGACGCCGGTGTTTGATGGCGGAGACGTGGTGTCCAGCACCGCGATTCGCGAAGCGGTGCGCGGCGGGCGCGTGGAAGATGCGCGGCGTATGTTGGCCCGGCCGTTCGCGCTGGCAGGCGAGATACGCACGGGCACTGGACAGGGGCGGAAGTTGGTGGTGCCGACATTGAATCTGTCGACGGAGCAGGAGACGCTGCCGAAAACGGGCGTCTATGTCACAGAGACCGTGCTGCCGGGCGGGACTTATCGCTCCGTGACGAATGTGGGAGTGCGGCCGACGTTCGATGGCACCTGCCTTGCGATCGAATCGCATCTTTTCGATTTCGCGGAAGCGCTGACGGCCGGAGCGATGAAGGTGCGATTTCTGCAACGCCTGCGCGACGAGCAGAAATTTTCCGGTCCAGAGGCGCTGCGCGAACAGGTGCTTAAGGACATGGAGCGCGCGAAGTCAATCTTCGCGCCATCATAGTTGAGGGAAAAAGCCGGCGAGATGCCGCCACCAGGTCACGCCCCTTCCAGTTCCGCCACCGAAAGAAGTAAAATCCGGGACGAAACTCAGCCACCGGGAAACCATATGGAAAATCGAGAAGTCGCCAAGATTTTGCAGGAGACGGCGCAGCTGCTGGAGATTGATGGCGCAATCATCGGGCGCTACCGCAGCTACGAGAAGGTCGCGGAACTGCTCTACAGCATTCATGAGCGCATCGAGGACCTGGCCAAGGACGACGCCAAGCTGAAGGAACTGCCCGGCGTGGGCGATGGCATGGCCGCGCACATCCGCGAAGTTCTGGAAACCGGTGACTACAGCCTGCGCCAGAAATTATTGAAGAAGTACCCGCTGACGCTGCTCGACCTGCTGCACCTGCAAGGAATGGGTCCGAAAAAAGTCGCGATCCTGTTCAAGAAGTTTAAAGTCGCGACCGTTGAAGGCGTCGAAAAACTGGCGAGCGAAGGAAAACTGCGCGACCTGGAAGGTTTCGGAGAAAAAACCGAGGCCAATATTTTGAAAGCCACGGAACTGGCGAAACGCTCTTCCGGGCGATTCAAGCTGGACGTTGCGGATGAAGCGGCGCAGAAATTGGTCGCCTACATCAGCAAGGTAAAAGAGATTGTGGAGTCAGTGACGCCCGCAGGCTCTCTGCGCCGCGGAAAAGAGACGATCGGCGACCTTGATTTGCTGGTCACGCTACGCCCCGGCCACGATAAACAGAAGCACGTCGACGAAGTAGCCGCGCACATTCTGAGATATCCCGGCATCGACCAAACGCTCGCGCACGGAGAAAACAAGGTGAGCGTGCTGCTGGGCAACGGCCTGCAGGTGGACGTGCGCCTGCTGGACAAAGATAGCTTCGGCGCGGCGCTGCTCTACTTTACAGGCTCGAAAGAACACAACGTGGTGCTGCGAGGACGTGCGCGCGATATGGGCTGGACGTTGAACGAGTACGCGCTGACGACGCTGCAGGGCGGAAAATTCGTCGCTGGCAAAACCGAAGAAGAAATCTACAAGAAACTCGGCCTTGCTTACATCGAACCAGAACTGCGCGAGAACACCGGCGAGATTGCGGCAGCAGAAAATCACGCCTTGCCGAATCTGCTGAAGCTCGCAGACATTCGCGGCGATCTGCAGATGCATACCACCGCGTCGGACGGACGCAATTCCATCGAAGAAATGGGCGAGGCGGCCAGAAAGCTCGGCTACGAGTACATTGCGCTGACGGACCATTCCAAGGCCGTCACCGTCGCGAACGGCATGGACGAAAAACGCACGCTCGAGCAAATAAAGAAAATCCGCGCGGCGCAGGAACGCCTGCCGGGAATTCGTCTGCTTGCGGGGATCGAAGTGGACATCCTGAAAACCGGCAAGCTCGACCTCGACGACGAGGTGCTGGCGCAACTGGACGTGGTGGTGGCGTCGGTGCATTCCTACATGAATCAGGGGCGCGCGGAAATGACCGAACGGATTCTGGCCGCGCTGGAAAATCCGTACGTGCAGATTCTGGCGCATCCTACTGGGCGGCTGGTGCTGCGCCGCGATCCATTTGACTACGACATGGAAAAAATTCTGGATGCGGCGAAGGCGCATGGCGTCATCGTGGAATGCAACGCGTTTCCGGACCGGCTGGATTTGAAGGACGTGCATCTGCGGATGGCGAAAGAGCGCGGAGTGAAAATTGTGATTTCGACCGACGCGCATTCCTTTGCGCACTTCCCTTTGATGAAGTACGGGGTCATTACCGCGCGGCGCGGGTGGGTAGAGAAGAAGGATGTGGTTAACACGTTGCCGACGGAGCAATTTTTAGCTTCGCTGCGCGCCAAGCCGGGTGCGGCTAAGGGCAAGGCGGCGAAAAGAAGGTCCGCGTAGTCGCGCACGGAACATTTTTCGCGAGCTGCTCGTATCTGCTAGTGAGGGCACGAGCGCCGGATGGCCAAAGCGCCCGGCGAGAATCTGCGGCGACATCTTGAAGCGCAGAGCGCACGGCCAGGAGTGGCTGTGCCACGGAGTGACTCATGAACCGGCTGACCGTTTTTCGTACTGCAGTGATTATGACGGGAATCGCGTCAGCGGTCAGCGCTGCGCCGGCGCGCGCGGATCAATGGTCAAAAACGTACCAAGTGAATGGCCGCGCGGAACTCCATGTGATGACTGGGGATGGCGACGTCGTCGTCACCGGCGCGGACCAGCAGCGCGTCGACGCGCGCGTCACCACCACCGGATGGAAGATCGGGCCGAACGACGTGCAGATCATCGAGAGCCAATCGGGCAACAGCGTTTCGATCGAAGTGAAAGTGCCGCACTGGGGTTTTTCGATGTTCGGCGGAAACCACAAGTCCTTGCGCGTGGAAGTGAGCGTGCCGCGCGAGCTGGATTTGGACGTGCGCACCAGCGATGGCAATGTCACAGCTCAGGGGGTCTCCGGCAAAATTCAGTTCGACACCGGCGACGGTAACGTGACCGCCGGAAACATCAAGGGCGATATACGAATTCACACCGGCGATGGCCATATCGAAGGACACAACTTCGACGGCTCGCTCGACGCCAACACGGGCGACGGAAATCTGCGCATTGACGGCCGCTTCGACGCGCTGGCGCTGAAGACCGGTGACGGAAATATCGAGGCGCAAGCGGGTAGCGGCTCGAAAGTCGCGAGCGGCTGGAATCTGCATTCTGGCGACGGTCACATCACGCTGCGAGTTCCTGGCGATCTGAACGCGACACTGGACGCGCATACCGGCGACGGAAGCATCACGCTCGATATTCCGATTCAAGTTTCCGGCTCGCTGAGCCATTCCTCCGTGCGTGGGAAAATGAATGCCGGTGGCGCGACGTTGGCGGTTAGCTCGGGCGACGGGTCCATTCACATCGAAAAATTGTAGCGACGCGTTTTGCGACCGCAGCGGCTCCTACAGAATCTCTGGTACACCGCCAGTACCCGGAAAATCTGTCAGTGCGTCCCCGCTTGCCCACATTTTGACCATTTATCTGCACAGCGCGCATCCGACCAGCCACTCTCGTATTGCAAATACTAGAGATATTCGGCGCGCACGACTGGTATCCGGCATGCCTATCGCATATTGAAGTCAAGCGCGGCCGGAGAGGATGATGCTCGCTTTCTGCATGATGGGCGCACTTGCAGTACTAGTATTTCTTTCGGTTTCGGGTGAAATTTCCAACCTGTTCCGGCGAAAATAATTTCTGCGCGGCGGCACCTCCGCGCGTGGCATCCTTCCCTTCCCGCTCTTATTTTGCATTCCGGTTTGAATGACGCTCACCGCTACCCGCATTTTTCTAGACGCTGTCGCTTTCCGCGCGTTGGGAAATCGATTTGCAAAACTGCGCGCGTTGCCGCATGATAAATTGTTTGTTCGGAGCGTTTCTTCCGCCTAGGCGCGGACACGCTGCGGAACGACTCATCTGCCGCGCAAGAAAGAAAATGCAGGTTCCTGGACGCGCCGTGAGCTCGAGGCAGCGAGGGCGTCATGCAGCGGCAGCTGGCGCGGTCTTTTTCGCGACTTTCACTTTCATCATCTTCATCATCGTCATCAAATACGAAACGAACTGGGGGAAATCGAATGCGCAGGCCTGTGAGTGTGACTCCGCCGAAAGGGAAACTAGGAGTACTGACGCCCGGAATGGGCGCGGTGAGCACGACTTTTATGGCGGGGGTGGAATTGGTGCGGCGAGGCCACGCGGTGCCAGTAGGCTCGCTGACGCAATTGGGAACAATCCGGCTGGGCAAGCGGACCGATGGACGGACACCGAAGATTAAGGATTTCGTGCAGCTGGCGAAACTGGACGACATCGTATTCGGCGGCTGGGATGTGTTCAGCGACGACGCTTATCAAGCCGCGTCGAAAGCCGGCGTGCTGGAGGCCAAGGACCTGGCCAAGGCCGAAAAATTTCTCAAGAGCATCAAGCCGATGAAGGCCGTGTTCGACCAGAATTACGTGAAGAACCTGCACGGCACGCACATTAAAAAGGGCAAGACGAAATTTGATTTGGCCGAGCAACTTCGCGAAGATATTCGCGCTTTTAAGAAAAAGAACAAACTGGACCGCCTGGTAATGGTGTGGTGCGGCTCGACGGAAGTGTTCCTGAAGGCCGAGGACGTGCACAAGTCACTGGCGTCGTTTGAAAAAGGAATGAAGGCGAATCATCCGGCGATTGCGCCTTCGATGCTCTATGCCTACGCGGCCATCAGCGAAGGAGTGCCGTTTGCAAACGGCGCGCCGAACCTCACCGTGGATATTCCGGCGCTCGAGGAATATGCCAAGGCCAAGAATGTGGCGATCGGCGGCAAGGATTTCAAGACCGGCCAGACGCTGCTGAAAACAGTGCTGGCGCCGGCGTTCAAGGCGCGCATGCTGGGATTGAACGGCTGGTTTTCGACCAACATTCTGGGCAATCGCGACGGTGAAGTGCTGGATGATCCCGGCTCGTTCAAGACCAAGGAAGAATCGAAGCTCGGCGCGCTGGAATATATTTTGCAGCCCGCGCTGTACCCAGACCTCTACGGCAAAATTCACCACAAGGTGCGTATCAACTACTATCCCCCGCGCGGGGACAACAAGGAAGGCTGGGACAACATTGATATTTTCGGCTGGCTCGGTTATCCGATGCAGATCAAAGTGGATTTCCTGTGCCGCGATTCGATTTTGGCTGCGCCAATCGTGCTGGACCTGGCGCTATTTTTTGATCTGGCGCAACGGGCTGGGATGCGCGGCATTCAGGAGTGGCTCAGCTTCTATTTCAAATCGCCCATGTGCGCGAAAGAGCTGTACCCCGAGCACGATTTATTCATTCAGCTGATGAAGCTCAAAAACACCTTGCGCTGGATGATGGGCGAAGACCTGATCACCCACCTGGGTTCCGAGTATTACGACTAAACGGCTGGATCGCGCACAATAACAACGGCAAGGCGGAAGCTACGCCGTTTTTTTTCGCCGTGTTACGGGCGGGCGGCGCGGGCTTGGTTTTCCGCTTTCAGCAGGATCTCCAGATCGTCCGGGTGAATGGCGCAGAGCAGCGCGTCTTCGCGATCAATAAATCCCTGGCCAACCAGCTTCACCAACGATTCCTCCAACGAGAACGAGCCTTTCTTTTTGGTCAGCGTGATTTCCTGATGCAGATGCTGCAGCGCGTTGTGCCGGATATGTTGCCGCGCGCCGTAACTCATCATCAGCAACTCCGCGACGGGCATGCGTCCGCCTGTCTTGCAGGGCAGCAGAATTTGCGTCAGCACAGCGGTGAGCGCCATGGCCAGCTCCTGTCGAATCGTGTTCTGCCGCTCGACAGGAAAGGAATCGGAGACACGCGAGACCGTCGAAGCAACGTCTGTAGTGTGAATTGTGGAGAGCACCAGGTGGCCGGTTTCGGCGGCGGCGACCGCGATTTGCATGGTTTCGATGTCACGCATTTCCCCTACCACGATGATGTCCGGCGCCTGGCGCAACGCAGCCCGCAATGCGGTGGGAAAATCCGGCGCGTCCGTGCCGATTTCCACCTGCTCGATCACACTGCGCACGTGCGTGTGCTCGTACTCGATGGGATCTTCGATGGTGACAATGTGCCGCGCGTCACGGCGATTGATCTCATGAATTAATGCCGCGAGCGTAGTGGACTTCCCGGAGCCGGCCGGGCCGCCGATCAGCACCAGGCCACGCTGCAGATGCGAAAGCGACTCGACCGCGCCTGGCAACCGAAGCTCACTCAGTTGCGGGACTTTCGATGGCAGCGCGCGAATTGCCGCGGCAGCTTGGCCGCGCTCGCGGTGCAGATTGATGCGGAAACGGCCGAGGTTCGCGATGCGATAGGACGAATCGGCAATTTGACCGGCGCGATATTGCTTGAGAGCGTGGGGTGTGAGAGCCGGCAGCACGACGGCCTCGATTTCGGAACCATGCAGCGGCTCCGATTCCAGATTGCGCACGCCGCCTTCCTGCAGCATACACACCGGCGCTCCGGGGACCAGCAGCAGATCGCTGCCGCCTTTTGCCAGCAGTACGGCGAGCCAGCGATCGAGCGGCGCGGTGTCCGACGCTTCATCGCCGTCGGCTTCCGGGCGTGCGTTCAGTTCACTTACGATGCGATCCAGATCGCGCGATGGGTCCATTGCCAACCTCGTGTGAATTCTCTGCCCCGGCCTCGATACTGGCCCCGATATTGACTTAGTTGCGGCGCGTTAGTCCAGCGCGAAGCGCCAGGTAGAACACTCGCCGCGACGCTAATTGCGCGTGCGCGGTTGCGAGCGTGGCGGCGGCAGCGCCCGGCACGGTAATTTTCCGTAACGCGATTTCCCCGGGAATATACAGGCCCGATGGTATTCGCTATTTGCGGCCATCGAGATAGATTTTTGACGCGCGCGCTTTGCGGCGCGGGAGCAAGCTGAATCGTTGATACGTTCAATCGAACGGGAGGAAAATTCATGAAGAATGCCATGTTGATCGGAACCGGGGCCCTGCTGTTGCTTTTCGGAATTTCCGCTCCGGCCTTCGCGCAAGAACAGCACGACCCGCAGGACCAACCCGCAAAACCGCCCGATGCCAAGCCCACCGAAAAACCGCAAGCTGAGCCGCCGAAGACTCCTGACGACCGGCCGCGTCCGGACAATGCCGCCAAGCCGCCGAAAGAAACGGAACATAAACAAGACGCGCAGCACGCAGAAGGCGCCAAGAGCGTTCAACATGCAGGCAACGGGCGGATTCCAGACGACAAATATAAGGCACACTTCGGCCGTGAGCATACTTTCCATGTTGGCCACCCGACGGTCGTCGAAGGCCGGCCACGATTTACCTATGGCGGCTATTCCTTCATCATCGCGCAGCCGTGGCCCACAGGCTGGGGCTACGGCGACGACGTATACGTGATCGATGTGAACGGCGTGTATTACCTGGTGGACGTCGCGCACCCCGGCGTGCAGCTTGAACTGCAGGTCGTACTTTAGAAACTGAGGACGCGCACAGGCAGCAAACGGGAACGCGCTAGCGCAAAACGCCCCGGCTTTCGGCCGGGGCGTTTGCCGTTTTGTTGGATCTGTTGCGCGGTACCTAAAGCCTAAAACTGGTTCCAGAGATATTGGTTGTAAACTTCGTGGTGGTACTGCACTTCAGGCGCCTTCACGAAAGTGCCCAGCAGGCGCGAGCAGCGGTCGGCCGCAGCTTGTTTCAAATCCGCGTAGCGGTTTTTCACATCCGCGCCGAGAATTTTCGTGGTCCACTCCGCGTTGCGGAAATGGTCAATCGCAGTGTAAATGTTGTCCGGCAAATAACGCTCGGCTTGGCGGAGATTCTTGATCTTCGAAGTCTCGCCTTCGAGGCCCGACTTGAATATCGAGTACATCACCATGTAGGGGCTCGCGTCCGGAGCCACCGAGCGCACTTCCACGCGCATGCTCTTCTCATTGCCAATCGGGATGCGGATCATCGAGCCGCGATCCACGGGCGAAGCTTTGATCTGGTTGGGCGCTTCGAAATGCGGATCGAGGCGGCGATAGGCGTTCACGCTGGAATTGAGCATCAGGCAGACATCGTTTGCGTGCGTGAGAATGCGATCCACGAACGACCAGCCGATCTTGCTGAGTTTTTCCTCGCCCTTGGGATCCCAGAACAAATTCTTGCCGCCTTTGCTGACCGAAACGTTGGTGTGCATGCCATTGCCGTTGACGCCGACGACGGGCTTCGGCAAGAAACTGGCGGTGAGCCCCATGCGCGTGGCCACCTGACGACAAATTAATTTGTACAGTTGAATTTGGTCCGCCGCCGCCACCACTTCGCCGTATCCATAATTAATTTCAAACTGCGAAGGCGCAACTTCCGGGTGATCTTTTTCGTTCTGGAAGCCCATGGAGCGCTGCACTTCGGCGCAAGTGTCAATGAACGTGCGCAGAGGATCGCCGGGCAGCGAATGGTAATAGCCGCCAGTATTTACGTAATCGAATTTTCCGGTTTCGTTGTACCGTGCTTCGGCGTCCGCGCCATTGAATAGGAATCCTTCAATTTCATTGGCGGCGTTCAGCGTGTAGCCTTCATTCTTGTGTTGCTGCGCGGCAAAAGTTTTCAGCACACCGCGAATGTCCGCGCTGTAGGGCGAGCCGTCCTTGTCAATCACTTCGCCGAAAACCAGCACCTTGCCCGAGCCGAACACATCCGCCGGACCCCAGTAAAATGCGCTCCAATCCATGCCCAGGCGCAAATCGCTTTCGCGCTGCGCGGTAAATCCGCGAATGGACGAGCCATCAAACGTCAAATTGTCCCAACTCTTCACCAGGAATTTCTTGTCATAGTCCAGCATGTGCAGGCGCCCTTCCAGGTCGCTGAAGAGCACGGTGACGGCCTTGATCCTTTTTTCGTCGCTGAGATACTTGATGCGCTCTTCCTGGATTTTGTGCGGCGCGACGCGATTCATCCGCTGCGCTTTCGCCTTCAGATTGAGCTCTTCCAATTCTTCGTACGGAATCGCCAGAAAATTACGCAGATCGGTAGTCATGAGGCTCCTTGCCGTGGGATAGATCGCGAATCCATTGCGGGGTCAGGTGCATTTTTTGAACAGCGTAGGGTACCGCGCAGGCTGGTGAGCGTCAAATCCCAAAATGTCCGCGCAAGGCAAGGAATTTCAAATCGAACCGATAAATAAAACTTTGCGGTCGGCGCGCGTCAGCGCGGGCGCCCGCGTGCAAGAAGGCATCAGCGCTGGAAGCGCGCGATCAGTTCTGCTTGCGCCAGAATGTGCCCTTTGATGGCGGCCTCCACGTCCGCGCCTTTGGCTTTCGGCTTCAGGCCCGTCTGATAATCCAACGCATACAGCTTGAAAAAATAGTGGTGCGCCGCGCCGGGCGAAGGACACGGCCCGCCGTAGCCGATCTTGCCCGGATCGTTCTTGCCTTGGCGCGACCCGTCAGGAAGTTTCGCCTTGGTGGGAACGCCCTCGGGCAACGCGCGCGTCGTGGGCGGCAAATCGTAAATCAGCCAGTGGATCGCGGTTTTGTTCGGCACGTCCGGATCGTCCACCACCAGCGCAAAGCTCTGCGTCCCCGCGGGGGGCTCGGTCCAGGCGAGCGCGGGAGAAGCATTCGCCCCGTCGCAGGTGTATTTCGCGGGAATGGCGCTGTCGGCTGCGAACGACGAACTGGTTAACTGGAATTTCGCCTCGGGCGCTTTCTGCGCCGCAGCTTGCGCGGCCGCTGCGCGAGCGCGCTCCGTCACTGGCGACGCGAGCAACAGCACAGCGCACAGCGGCAACGCGAAGTAGCGGTATTTCTTGAAGTATTCGCTATGATTTCGAATGGCACCCTCCCGATTACATTCTCCAACGATGCTACGGGGAGCGGCGGCACGCGTCAAGAACCGCGCCGCGAGAAATGGAGAAATGTTTCGGCGGCGCTGCGAGTGTTTGGCCTCGCGGCAATCGAGCGCACCGTCCAACTCCCTCGGCCCCTTAGCGCTGCGCGCGGAATATTCGCTTTGCAACGTGTTGTGTACCGTGGTACATTGGTACCACAATGAGAGCGACACATTATAACAAACAATTTGTGGTGGAGCGCGTGCAAACCGGAGTGCGTATCGAAAAGCGCCTGCTCAAGGTGCTCAAGGCCCTGGCCGAATTTCACGATTTGACCTTGGGCGACCTGCTGGAAGGCATCGTGCTGCACGCTTTTGACGGCCAGGCGGCGTTCCAGAAGCCCTCGCGCCGGCGCATCAAGGAATTAAAAAAGTTTTACGGCCTCGAACTCGATTACCGCGCCAGTCATCGCCTGATCGAAAGGCGCGCCGCCGGCGCAAAACGCAAGTGGCCGGTCAAGAAAACGAGAGGTGCCAAATGACAAGGTGGACCATCCAGCTCACCGTCGAAGCGCTGCGCTGGGTTCTCGGCGTAGTTGTTCTCTGGGCGTCGTCCCAGTTGCTGCGCGCGATGATCGTCACGATGCAGGCCGCGCCTGAGCCGGCCCACGTCGGGATGCACGCCTGGATCCTCTTGACGCTTGCCAGCGTGGAGATTGTGGCGGCGATCATGTTTCTCGCACCGGCGGTAAATGTTGCGGGCAGCTATATGCTGCTCGCGGTTTTTGCGCTCGCCATTTTGTTTCACGTGCTGCAAGGGCAATTCGATTTTGGCGCCCTGCTGGTCTACGCGATGGCCGTGCTCGTATGGCTCGCACACCGTCGGGAAGCGCAAGCGGGAGTGCGCGATGCACGCTGACAGCGAAGACGTACTGATCGGGCAATTTGAAGACTGTTCCCTGCCCCTCGATCGTTTTCGTCATAGCGTGCACATCCAGATCGCATTTTTGTATTTGTGCAAATACCCGGTGTTGGATGTGCTGGGCAGATTTCCAGCGGCGCTGGCTCGTTACGCCGAGGCGCATGGCAAGGCCGGGCTGTACCACGAAACGATTACCTGGGCCTACATTCTGCTGATCCACGAGCGAATGAGGCGCGCCGACCACGCCCAAAGTTGGGCGGAATTCGCAGCCGCGAATGCGGATTTGATGACATGGTCCGGCACCATCTTGATGCAATATTACCGCGACGAAACATTGCACTCCGAACTCGCCCGCAAGATTTTCTTGTTCCCCGATAAAACTCCCGCGCTAGTTTTTCCGCGGGAACCTTGATGTCCGGCTGGCAATTGTTATGCTAAGGTTGTCGGTTGCGAATTGACGCCGGAAGCGCGCGTTAAGGCGCCTGTTGGATGCCAGGGAGAATCAGGACACCATGAAGACGACGTATAACGGCGTGGCGGTGCCGGCAAACGGTAAAGGCATCGAGTTTGCGGACGGAGTGTTTCGCGTGCCGGATCATCCGGTGATTCCGTTCATCGAAGGCGACGGCACGGGACGCGACATTTGGACCGCTTCGCGGCGCGTGTTTGATGCCGCGGTGGAAAAAGCGTACGCAGGCAAACGCAAAATCGAGTGGCTGGAAATTTTCGCTGGTGAAAAAGCATACGGACAATTTCAGGAATGGCTGCCGCAAGATAGCGTGGACGCGATTCGCGATTTCCGCGTGGCTATTAAAGGCCCGCTGACGACTCCGGTGGGCGGCGGCATACGCTCGCTGAACGTCACACTGCGCCAGGTTCTCGACCTCTACGCGTGTGTGCGGCCGGTGCGTTATTTCACAGGCGTGCCCTCGCCGGTGCGCGAGCCTGAACGCATGAACGTGGTGATCTTCCGCGAAAACACCGAAGACGTGTACGCCGGAATCGAATGGCGCTCCGGCACGCAGGAAGTGAAGAAGCTGATTGATTTTCTGAACAACGAAATGTTGAAGGGCGGGTCGAAAAAGGTTCGCGAGGATTCCGGCGTGGGCATCAAGCCCATGTCGCCCACGGGAACCAAGCGCCTGGTACGGCGCGCAATTGTGCACGCGCTGGACCACCGCCGCACGGTGGTGACCCTGGTGCACAAGGGAAATATTCAGAAATTCACCGAGGGCGCGTTCCGCGATTGGGGCTACGAACTGGCCACGCAGGAATTTCGCGGCGTGGTCGTGACCGAGCGCGAGAGCTGGATCCTGGATAACAAGGACAAGAATCCGAACATTTCCGTGGAACAAAATGCAGCTTCGGTCGAGCCCGGCCTGGATCAGGCCAACAGTGAATTCAGGAAACAGGTTCAGGAGGAAGTAAAACGCACGCTCGACACTTTGTATGCCTCGCACGGCAACGGCCAGTGGAAGAAGAAAGTCCTGATCAACGATCGCATCGCTGATTCCGTTTTCCAGCAGGTGCTTACGCGCGCCGATGAATATCAAGTCTTCGCGACGCCAAACCTGAACGGAGATTATCTTTCCGACGCTTGCGCCGCGCAGGTGGGCGGCCTGGGCATGGCTCCGGGCGCGAATATCGGCGACGGCTTCGGAGTTTTTGAGGCCACGCACGGCACCGCGCCGAAATACGCAGATAAGGATGTGATAAACCCGAGTTCGGTGATCCTTTCCGGCGCGATGATGTTTGATTTCATGGATTGGAAGCCGGTGGCGCGCATGATCGAAGACGGCATCGCGCGGACGATACAGCAGAAGCGCGTCACGTACGACCTGGAACGCCTGATGCCGGGCGCGAAGAAGTTGAAGACGTCCGAATACGCTTCGGCGATCATCGAAAATATGCAATCCGCGGTGGGCGCGGGCGACTGAACGAGGAGAACCTCAGCCCAGAGCTGGATGGAATTTAATTCAATCGGGAGAATCGAATGCGGAAGAAGGTGACGGTGGTGGGCGGAGGATTCGTGGGTTCGACCACGGCGCAGCGGATTCATGACGCGGGCCTGGCAGACGTGGTTCTTACCGATATCCTGGACGGCGTCCCTGCGGGCAAAGCGCTGGACATGGCGGAATCAGGGCCGATCATGGGTTCGGACGCGCGCGCCGCGGGCATTTCCACGGCGAGCGGCGATTACAGCGGCACGGAAAATAGCGACATTATCGTCATCACCGCGGGATTTCCGCGCAAGCCGGGAATGAGCCGCGACGATTTGCTGAAGGCGAACTATGACGTGATCAAAGGCGTCGTCGAAGCGGTCGTGAAACTGTCGCCAAAAGCAATCTTGATCGTCGTCACGAATCCGCTGGACGCGATGGCGCAGGCTGCGTTCCAGATCAGCAAGTTTCCCAAGGCGCGCGTGATTGGCATGGCAGGCGTGCTGGATTCGGCGCGCATGAGCACGTTTGTCGCGGAAGAACTGAAAGTGTCGGTGGAGAACGTGCACTCGTTCGTACTCGGCGGGCACGGCGATGATATGGTGCCGCTGACGCGCTACTCGACCGTTGCCGGAATTCCCCTCCCCGAATTGATCGCCAAAGCCAAACTCGACGCGATTGTGACGCGCACGCGCAAGGGCGGAGCGGAAATTGTGAATTTGCTGAAAACCGGATCGGCGTATTACGCGCCGTCCGCGGCCGTGTTCGAAATGGCCGAAGCGATCCTGAAGGACAAAAAGAAAATCTTGCCTTGCGCGGCTTATCTCGAGGGCGAGTACGGCATCAACGGGCTTTTTGTCGGCGTGCCGGCGAAGCTGGGCGCGGACGGTATCGAACAAATCATCGAAATTAAATTGCTGCCGGATGAGAAAGCGGCGCTCGATAAGTCGGCGGCTTCGGTGCGAGAATTGGTCACTGTGCTGGGGATTTGAGCTGCATGCTGCGTGAAGGCGCGCGGTGAATTACGTCGCGCGTTCCCATGTCAAGCAAGCATCGCGCGCCTGTGAATCATCTACCGGCGTGAGCGCCAGGCGATTGCCGGAGATTTCGTAGGCGCGGGTGAAATCCTTGCCCACGTCGCCGGGGCGCAAGCTTCCTTCCAGGTGATGCGTGATGGTTTGCTTCTCGCGGTTCACTTCGTAAGTGCCGTAGTACGCGTAGTAGCCCTTGTAAGCGATCTGCACTTCTTTGGCGGTGGGAAACCCCGGACCCGAAGAAATATCTGGCCGCGGGTTGCGCATGATCTGGACGGCCACGTGTCCAGCCGCGTCGTAAATCAAAATTCCCACCGGACGTTCGCCGAAAAGCCGCGATTCAGAAGAGGAAATGGAAACCAGTTTCCAGGTTCCCACGAATGGATTCGACGTGGCGTGCGTGGAATCGCGCATCGTCATGCTTTGCGTTTGCGTCATGGAACGGGGCCTTTCTTCGGAGCCGCCCGCTAAATTTCTGCCGCCTGGCGATCCAGCATTCTAGCCGTGCTTCAGCCGCCCGCCGGAAAATTCCCTCAGGATTAAAAGCAAATATATATCGGGGTTCCCGCCAGAGCAAGTGACCAATCGGAGAAAGGCGCCCTGAGTTTCCAGTGGAGAAAACCGGGCGTCTGCTAAGATTATTACGGGAGTCGTCAATCCAAAATGAGATTATTTGGGCGAAAGAACGGCAAAGCTGCGGCGGGAGGCCCTGATTCGGGCGGGGGGCGCAAGGGGGACAAGCTCGCAAACTCGGGCGTGGGTCCCGGGGTTGACGCGCAGCGATTGGGCGGCGCGCGTCCTGCGGCGGCGCACCGGCTGACGAAGGATTTGGCGCGCGCGGAAAGCCTGGCCGCGATGCTGGCGCACAGCCGCGCGGCCAGCGCCATGGAAGTGGCGGACCTGCTCGCCGGAATGTACATCTACGATTGGGAACGGCTTGCGAAATACTGGCCGGAGCAGGACGGCATTGAGGAATATTTGCAGCAGATCTGCCGCATCAGCCCGCAGCGCTGGCATTACTGGATTGAATTCTACGACCAGCAGAGGCACGGCGAGGAAAAGCCGGCGAAATGGCAGTGGCCGAAGCCGAAAAGTCCGGAGGCTGACGGCAAGCCTTTGCCGCGTTCGAGTGAGTTGAATGTGCTGCTGAAGAGCGCCGAAGAGCTGGCGCCGGCGCATGATGTGGTGGAGGGACGGATGATACCGATTCTTACGTGTGAATGCGTGCTGCTGGCGATCGCCAAGCGCACGGATTCGGAAATCGGTCATCGCCTGGTGGCTGCAGGATTGAACGTAGGCGAGTTGGAACAGGCCGCAAGGAATCCGCGTCACGCTCCCTTGCACTGATCGGTGCCGCCTTGGCAGTTGTAAGGGCGCACTTCGGTGCGCCCTTGGCAATGCGGCGCAGATCGATCGCGGCCGCGCCTCGCGGCACCGCCGCTACAAAACCCCGTGCCCAGAAACAATCGACCCGCTCAAATAATCAATTTAAAATGCGGCCAAAGCTCGGCGAGCGGTGCGCGTGGCTTGCGGCAAATGTAAACGTGCACGTTGCGTTCGGCGACCGCGGCGTGTGGATCGGTGATCGCTCCCACAAGCTGTGCATCCCCGAACAGATCCTTCAACTCGTCCGCGCGTTCCCCGAAAAGAATCACGCACGCTCCGGTGTAAGCGTGCGGGCCCCAGAAATAATAGCTATTGTGGCCGCTAATCGCCGCGGGCAGACCCAGTGCCGGTCCGAAGTGGTCAATCGCGCCCGCTTCGCCGTAATTTCCCGCCAGGATCGCGCAGCCGGCCCGTTCAGACTGCGGTAGCGTGCGATAGACGTGCGCAATCTGCGTGGCCATATTTTCCCAGCCGAACATGTCCGCATAGAGTTGCGGAAGGGCGGCGGTTGCATCGCGCTCGGTCTTCACCGAATTCGCGTAAGGCAGCAGCTGCGCATAACGCAGAAAAGTATCCACCGGTAAAAGCGGCGTGCCGAATGGCAAGGTTACCAGGCCTGCGGTGATGAGCAGCGCGGGAAATGCCACAGCCATCCAGCGTCGCTTGGGCGCGGCGAAATATCCTTCCAGCGCAACGCCGCCCGCTGCCATCAGCAGCGGGTAAATTGGCAGAGCGTAATACGATTTTCCGCCCAGCACGATGAAAATCACGAGCACGAATAAGTAGGACCAACCTAGAAGACGGAAACGCTTCCCTTCCGGCGCAGCAAAGTACCACCAGAGGCCCGCCAGCCACACCGGCAGCGCCAGCGGCTGCATAAAAAGAGCCTGCTCGAACAAAAATTGCAGCGGACTGATCGCCTCGTTCTTGAATTGCTGCGCGTTGCGGACAACCTCGATCTGCGGCCAGCCGTTGCGCGATTCCCACAGCAAATTCGGCAGGAACATCGCCAACGCCACCGCCGCGCCCAGCCACATCCATTTCGACCGGAACAATCGCGCCTGCCCGGAAAGCAGCAGGCCGGCGACGAATGCAAAACCGAACACCAAAATGCTGTGTTTATTTTCCAGGCCCACGCCTGCCACCGCGCCGAACAACAGCCACAGCCGCGGCGACGCCCCTTTGACGATGCGAATGGCAATCCATGCGCACAAAAGCCAGAAAAGCGGCTCGAACGCATTCATGGATAAAAAACTATCAAACGCGAGATACGCGGGCGCAAATAAAATTGCCGTGGCCGCAAGAAATCGCGCGAAAAGTCCGCCGCCCAGCTCCGCGGCGATCTGGCCGGTGGCATACACAACCGCGGCTCCGGCCAAAATCGGAAACAGGCGCGTGGCGAAGAGCGAAGTCCCGAGCAAGTGGCGCGCAAACCACGCCACAAACGCGATCAGCGGCGGCTGGTCCACGTAGCCCCAGGCAGGATGCTGACCGCAGGCGATGTAGTACAGCTCGTCGCGAAAAAATCCGTAGTGATTGATGCCGGCGAGTTGGATCAGCAGCTTGCAGGAGGCCAGCACGAAGAGCATCACGCGCGAACGCAGCGCCACGTCGCGATCGAGCGTGTAATCGCGAGGAATGGACGCAGCTGACAGCGTGCCCATCATCAGGTGCGAAGAAAAACGGCGCGCATGCGGCCGCTTCGTTGATTGCGCAACGCCATCCTAAGCGATCGTCGCGGAATGGATGCGATCGAGCTTGGGAAAGTTTTTATCGAGGTACGGCTTGCCCAGCGCGGTGATCGAACCTTGGTCCGGAGCCTCGCCGTAGCCGCTATGAATTATCTTTACCACATCCATGCCGGAGATCACCTGGCCGAAGGGCGCGAACCCCATTTTGTCGAGCTGCGCGTTGTTGCCGGTGTTGATGAAGAGCTGCGTGGTGCGCGTATCTTTTCCGGCGGTGGCGAAAGTAACGTAGCCGGGCTTGTTGCTCTGCGTGACCGGATCGTCCTTGAAATTCGATTTGCGCCAGACATTATTTACCGCCGGGTCGGCGCTCAGTCCGAATTGCACCACGAATCCGGGGATCACACGGAAAAAGGCGGCGTCATCGTAGAAGCCGTGGTTCACCAGGTTATAGAAGCGGTCCGCGCCGAGCGGCGCCCAGGCGCGCGTCACCTGCACGACGAAGTCTCCGGCGGTGGTTTTGAAAGTTACGTCAAATTTTTCCGGCGCGGTGTCTTTCAGATTGCCAGCATCCAGCAAGGTCGGTTTTCCAGTCATCAATCGTTCTCCCAAGGAACCGTGCCTGCACGGTTCCTATGATTTCCAGCAAAAGATGGAAGTGCGTTTTTGTGCTGACGGCCGCGCAGAGCGGGACCGCCACTGAATTAATCCTGCGTGGGCGCGGGCTTGGACGCTGCCGGTGCGGCCTTGTGCGCAGGCGTCGTGTGCACAGCCGGCGCGGGCGAAGTCACGGTCGCGGAAATGATGTGATCGAGTTTCGGGAAGTTCTTGTCGAGATAAACCTTCCCCTGCGAAGTGATCAGCGCCTGGTCCGGAGTCTCGCGGTAGCCGCTGTAAATTTTCTGCACCACGTCCATTCCACTCGTCACTTGTCCAAACGCCGCAAATCCCTGTCCGTCCAGCGACCCGTTCTCTCCGAGGTTGATGAACAGCTGTGTAGTGCGCGTGTTCGGTCCGGCCGTCGCAAAGGTCAGGTAGCCAGTGTGATTGCTTTGCGTGACGGGATCATCCTTGATCGAAGCCTTATCCCACACTTTATTCACCGCGGGATTCGCGCTCAAACCGAATTGCACGATGAAGTCCGGCATAACGCGGAAGAAGGCCGCATCGGTGAAAAATCGGTGCTTCACCAGATTGTAAAAGCGATCGGCGCCCAGCGGTGCCCACGCGCGTGTGACCGAGACGACGAAATCGCCTGCCGTGGTTTTGAAAGTCACTTCATACGCATCGGGAGCCTTCGCAGTGAGCGTCGCGGGAT
>Ga0210391_10001810_pt1 | contig 18944 bp, 13 predicted proteins | sample IncBWC12OmetaG_FD_160573 | JGI IMG/M metagenome (GOLD analysis project Ga0210391, IMG submission 160573) | Forest soil microbial communities from Barre Woods Harvard Forest LTER site, Petersham, Massachusetts, United States - Inc-BW-C-12-O ...
GCGAGCCTGATTACAAATTCAGCCATAGAAAGCTTTGCGGAAGTCTCTCTTTTCCAGGGTTTTGAAGAGGATCCCGGAATCGACCCGGGCCCGCCGGAGACCTGCCCGGCAGGAGGAAGCCGTTCCTTCTATCCTACTGCCTGGCAACTCATGGAATAGACGCGGTTTCCCCCCGAAACGCTCACCTGGCATGCTTCGTCCGTGAGTTTTGTAGCCGTTCGTCAGCCGAAAGCTTTTTTAGAAGGCAAAGGAAGCGGGCTATCGGGGCTGAACGATGTTTTTCGGAGGCTCCGCGGAGTTTTTCGAAAGCGCCGCGGATCTAGAGCTTCGTGTCAGGGCACGACTTCAGTCGTGCCGTAACCTGAACAAAATGAAGGGGCTTTAGCCCATGAGGGCGATCTGCTGTCCGAACCGTTATTTCGCCCCGCTCTGATCTCCACTCCTGGGCAGTTTCCCCGGGTCCAGCTTCGCAATCCGCCCATTCGGCCCCACCACCCATGGCAGACTCAGAGCGTTCCAGTTCCCATCGTCAAGACTAACCCATGTCTTTCCATCGTCATAACTGATGTCGGAGCCATTCGTCCCCGCCGCAATCCAGGCCTTCGCCTCCGCATCCCACGCCACCGCCGAACGGTAGCCATGGGGAGGCTTGGCAGCCGCCGTCCACGTCTTGCCAAGGTCCGCCGTCCACGCGGCAGTCCCCTCAGAATCATTAGGTTTGGCGTAATCGCCGCCCACGACAATCCCGTGCTCCCGATCGCGGAAGGCGATGGAAAACACTCCAGAGGACGCATTTCCGCCCGCAAGGGACGCAGCAGCCTTGTTCCAATCCCGGGCGGCGCTCGGCGATGATGCGTCCTTTTCCGAACAACCGTCGACGCAGATAGTTCTCGTCATCGATCGGTATACAAACGCTCCCGCAGTCCCGCCAGACCCGAATATTGGAAACGTCCGATGTCCGAGCGCATCCGGCGCAAGGATGAAGGCCGAATTGCTCGCCGCAAACGCACCCTGCGCATCGGGCTCGGCGCGAGGCGCTTTCTTGCTCTCCAACAGCCAATGCGTCCCGCCATCCTGTGTGTGCAAGAGCTGAAACTCATGTCGGACAGGATCTCCCAGGATCCAGCCATCGAACGCGGAGGGAGGAGTGCGTGGCCAGTCCTCAAACACCATCGCATCCCAAAACCCATCCTTGTCCGGATTCGTAAAAAGCAACTTCCAACTCGAGCACCCATCCTTCGTCTCATAAATCCGCGAAGCATCCCCCGTTCCGCTGGCCATCACCATCGCCGTGTTATCGTCCCACGCCCAGATCCCGCGAAAATCCAATTTCTCCGCACCCGGAGGCATCGCGCAGCTCTGCCACTCGTACCCGCCATCCTCCGTCCGCAGCACCGTTCCATTCGTCCCGCTCGCCCACGCCACACCGCCGCCCACTGCGTGAATGCCCCGCAGCCCCGCCGTCGACCCGCTCTTCTCCATCACCCACGGCCCCGACGTCGCCGGCAATTCCTGCCCCCACGCGACAGACGCCCTCATCGCGCCGCAAACCGTCACAGCCAACACCCCGCACCAAACCATCCGCCTCATCATGCCGACAATATTACCCACGTACCGTTGCCTCTCATCCGTCGTTGTATGACAATCCATTACGCTGTAATATTCCTCCATGCCAGCCAAGCCAGCCAAAAAATCCCCGCGCAAACCCGCCCGCCCCCAGGCAAAGAAGGCCGCAGCGAAGAAGTCAGCGCCAAAGAAAACCGCCAAGCCCCGCAAATCCCGCGTCTTTACCATCAGCCTGCCTCCCGACCTCGCCGCCCGCGCCGAAGCCATCGCCAAACAGGAAAGCCGCACCATGAGTGAAGTCTTCCGCGAAGCCCTGCGCGAACTTGAAACGAAGCAAATCATGAAAGCCCTGCGCGAAGCTGCCGAATATGGTGCCACTCGCAATCTGCATGGCTATACCGAGGCCGATGTTCCCCGCCTCGTCAAAGAAGCTCGCGCCGCAAGGCGTGCGCAACAGGAACGGGAAGACCGGAAAGCCGGATGATCGTCGTTGTCGATACAAACGTTTGGATTTCGGCTTTCCACTTTGGCGGCGTGAACGGCACTCCATTCCTCGCGATAACCAAAGCGACGACCGGCGACACCATGGCGATCTGCTCAGAAATCGAAGAGGAGATCGCATTTACATTTAGATTCACGTGCAGCTGGCCTGACGCCCGCATCGAAAACCTGCTCAGGGATGTTCTGCAGCACGCCATCCGCGTTCCAATCTCCAACACCCTCCACCTCTGCCGCGATCCCGGCGACGACAAATTCCTCGAGTGCGCTCAGCGCGCCCGCGCGGATCTCCTCATCACCGGCGACAAAGACCTGCTCTCCCTCCGCACCCACGGACCCACCCGCGTCGTTACTCCAGCCGCCTACCTCAAGCTCTAACGACCACTACTCCGTCCAGTCCAGCGCATACACATCCTGCGTTCCCCGGTCCCGCAGCAGCAGTGGTGAATCATCCGGAGCCAGCGCCAGCGATCCCCCATACTGTCCCGTCGTCACGAAGTTTGTCAGGTCCGCCACGCGTTCCGTCATGTGGTCCGCCATCCTCACCCGCACCACCGCGCCCTTCCCGGTAAAATCCAGGAATTCAATAAACTCCCCATCCTTCGACCAGTTAATCCACCCAAACGTCCCCCGCGCCACCTCGCTCCAGTGCTGCGTCGCCAGATCGAACAGCAGCAGCGTGCTTGAATCCGCGCTCATCGCCGCAATCGATCGCCCATCCGGAGACCACCGCGGCGAAAAAAATCCCTGCGATCCCGCCAGCACCGACACTTGTCCCGTCGCAACATCCAAAATGCGAATCGATGCCGGCGTCTTTGCCGTTGCCGCGTCCGTCGGATTCCCCGCAAACACAATCTTCTTCCCATCCGGAGACCAGTTCGGATCCATCTGGTTCTGCTGGTCGTTCGGCATCAGCTCCGTCACGCTCCCGCCCGCCGACGGAACCTCATAGATTCGCCCGGGCTGCGTCGAGCTCACCGCAAACTCAAAAAACACCAGCGTCTTTCCATCCGGCGACCACCGCGGCAGCACCGCATGTAGAGGCGGCGACGTCAGTTGCAGCCGCTCGCTCCCATCCACCCTGCAACGCCACAGCGTCCCCTCAGGATAAGAAACGTACGCCGCCCACTGCCCATCGCTCGAAAACGAAACATACTCTGCCGAAATCCCCTCAAGAAACGGCACAAATTCCCGCGACCGCACATCGTAGCGCGTCAACTCTCCGCGATACGTCGCGCCCACCACAAACAATTTCCGCCCATCCTTGCCCGCCACCGGCGACGACAGCGACATCGGGCTCGACGTTAGCGCAATCGGCGCCGTGGCAGAATGCAAAAACCCCGAACTCCGTGGCAGCGCCCAAATCTGTCCCTGCGACTCGAACACAAAAAACTTCCCATCCGCGCTCCACGTCCCGCAGCACTCGTCCGGCGGCGTATGCCATCCCGGCATCAGCCGATGCAGTCCCGAGCCATCTGCAGCCACCTCCCAAAGCATGTGCTGCCCGATGCTCGATCCAATAGCCTGCGACGTCCCAAACCGCAGATGGCTCCCATCCGCAGACCAGACCAGGTCATCCACCAGGCTTTCCACCGTCAGAATTTTGTGGGGCTCCGTGCCGTCTGCTTTCGCCACATACAAATTCCCGCCATCACCGTAGGCCAGCTTCCGTCCATCCGCGGACCACGCTGCCGCATCTCCAACCGTCTCTCCCAGCCGTCGCGGAGAGCCTCCCAGCATCGGCAAACTCCACAGCGCTCCCCGAAACGGAACCCCGCTGCCTTGCACCACCAGGAACGCCGAACCATCTGCTGCTATCCCCACCGGCTCCATATTCGGCGACGGCATCGCAACATCCCTCGGCTCGCCTCCCGCCACCGGCATCGCGGCAATCCGCTGCACCGCCGACGTAATGATGTTCAGATATAGCCGCGCTCCATCCGTTCCAATCAGCGTCTTCTGCCCACCGTCATGGGTCAGTTGCGTATAGTTCGCAACCGTGGGAGCAGGCTCCGGCCGCGCTGCCCAATACACCAGCAGCCCCAGCCCAGCGATCACCACCAGCAAGGCCCCGCCCGTTAAATTACGCCGCCGCCTCGCTCGTTCGATCGGCGTCACATAACGCACCGGAACTGTACTCGTCGCCGCGTCCGACAGCGCTTCCAGCGCAAACGCCAGATCCGCCGCCGACTGAAATCGATGATCCGGATCCTTATCCAGCCCGCGGTACAAAATCTTCTGCAATCCCGGCGGCAGATTCGCCGATCCGTCGGTAATCGGTGGCGGCTCTTCATTCAGAATCGCCGTCATCGTCTCCACCGACGTCCCCTTCTGGAACGTTCGCTGCGCCGTCAGCATCTCGCGCAGAATCACGGTGAGCGAAAAAATGTCCGACTGCGGATGCGTCGGCTGTCCCCGCACCTGCTCCGGCGACATGTACCCCACGGTTCCCATCTGGATCCCGTCGCCGAACGTCGCCGCTTCGTGGACTTCTGCGCCTTCCAGCTGCGTCATCCGCGCCAGCCCGAAATCCAGAATCTTGACGTGCCCATCTTTCGTCAGCAGCAGATTTTCCGGCTTCAGATCCCGGTGAACGATCCCCTTGCGGTGCGCCGCTTCGAGGCCCCGCGCAATCTGCACGCCGTAGTCAATCACCTTGCGCAGCGGCAGCGGACCGCGATTCAGGCGCTCCCGCAGCGTCTCGCCTTCCAGCAACTCAGCCACCAGATAGGGCACGCCTTCCCATGTCCCCATCTGATACACCACCAAAATGTTGGGGTGATTCAGCGCCGCGGCCGCGCGCGCTTCCTGTTCAAAACGAGCCAGACGGATCGGGTCTTTGGAGAAATAATCCGGCAGCACCTTGATCGCAACTTCGCGTCCCAGCCTGGCATCGCGCGCGCGATACACCTCGCCCATACCGCCCGCGCCCAACGGCGCGACAATTTCGTAATCGCCTAAAATCGAGCCGGGCGCCAAAGACATCTCGCAGATTATAGGCGCATCTTCCGCGAAAACGCGCTGATTCATCAGGAGGTTACGAGGGTTTACCTGGTTACGCTCGTCACTCGTCCCGCAGCGCCACCATGGGGTCCACCTGCGCCGAACGCCGCGCCGGAATCCAGCACGCCAGCAGCGCCACCGCCAGCAGCACCACCGCGACCAGACCGGTGCTCGCGTAGTCCATTGCTCCCACGCCGTACAGCGTTGAGTGCATCAGCCGCCCCAATACAAACACGCCCACCAGGCCGATCGCCATCCCCGGCAGCGCCAGCTTGATCCCGCTCCGCACAATCAGCGCCACCACTTCACTCTTCTGCGCGCCCAGCGCCATGCGCAGCCCAATCTCATGCGTTCGCTGTGCCACGGTGAACGACATCACGCCATAGATTCCCAGCGCCGCCAGCACCAGCGCCACCACGGCAAAGCCTCCAAACAGCACCATCCCGAACCGGTCGCCCGTCGTCTGGTCCTGAATAATTTGCCGAATCGTCGTCACAAATTCCAAAGTAAATCCCGGCGCGCCCGCGGACACAGCGCTTCGCACCCCCGGCATCACCGACGCAGGATCCACACTCGTCCGCACCGCCACCCCGACATACGGCCAGGCGAACTGGTCGAGCGAGAGATACATCTGTGGTTGCGCTCCGCCCGTCAGATGATCGTTGTTCATCATGTCGTGATACACGCCCACAATCTGGAACGCCCGCGCTGGCCCAGGCTGGTTCTGTCCCGGCAGCGGAACGCCCACCATCAGCTGCGTGTTCAGCGGATTCGCGTTGGCCAGATAGCGCCGGACAAAGCTTTCGTTCACCACAATCGCCGGTGGTCCGCTGGCCGTATCGCTCTCGCTCAGGAAGCGTCCGCGCACCAGATGCACGCCAAACGTCTCGAAGAAACTCGGCGTCGCCGCTTCAAAATCGGCAGTCGGCGGATGCTTCGGATCAGCGGACTGCCCTTCGATCGCGAATGGAAAACTGCCAGAACCTGACAGCGGCATACCCGTGCTCAGCGCCGCATCCTCGACGGCTGGCACCGCACGCAATTTCTCCAGCAATTGCCGCTGCGTCGCCAGAATCTGTTCCGGCGGCGGCACCGCGGTACCCTGCTTCTGGCGAGTCGCGCTTTGCGGTGTCAGGAATCCGGTCACCACGTTGTCCGTTCGGATCCCCAAATCGATCCGGCTCAGATTCCAAAAGCTGTGCAGCGCCATCCCCGCTCCGGCCAGCAGCGTCAGTGCCAGCGCAAACTCCGCCGTCACCAGCATGCCCTGCGTCCCTGAACGCCCGCGCCCGGAAATCGATCGCCCGCCCTGCTTCAGCGTCTCCGCCAAATTCAAACCCGCCGCCTGCCACGCCGGAGCGCACCCGAACACAATCCCCGCCAACAGCGTCGCTCCCACCGCAAACGCCAGCACCGGCCCATTCAGCCCCACCACCGCTTCCGCCGTCTGCTTCTCCAGCGGCAGAATCGCCATGGCCAGCTTCATAATCGACCAGCCCATCGCAACGCCAATCGCTCCGCCAATCGTCGCCAGCGTCAGGCTCTCCGTCAGCAACTGCGCAAACACCTCGCTGCGCGTCGCACCCATCGCCGAACGCAGCGCTAGTTCCTGCTGCCGCGCCGCTCCCCGCGCCAGCAGCAAATTCGCAACATTCGCGCACGCAATCAGCAGAACCAGCCCCACCGCCGCCAGCAGCAGCCAGAGATTCCGCTGCAGCTTCCGGTCCAGCCAGTCGTTTTTCAACTGCTCCACACTCACCGACCACGACTTCGCATCCCCACCGCCAGCGTTCCTCGCCGGGGCCAGCCGCGTGTCGATCAGCGTCATCTCCGCCTGAACCTGCTCGAGCGTCACTCCCGGCTTCAGCCGTCCAAATACATTGCCGTATTCCTCAGAATGCACGCCCGCCTGCGGCCGAAACGGAATCATGAACTGCGTCCCCGGAATGCGGTCTGCAGGCCCTGCCTCGAGTACCCCCACCACCGTGTAGGGCGCGTCGTCGATCAGAATGTTTTTCCCCACGATCTCCGCATCCGCGTGATACCGCGTCTCCCACAACTGGTGCGTCAGGATGACCTCGTGGTCCTTTCCCGGCGTACCCTCGTCCGGCGAAAAGTCACGCCCCATGGCGATGCGATCGCCAATGTCCTTCGTTAAGAACCCCGGCGTCATCCGTAGGCCCCTCGTCTCATCCTGCGTGTGATCCGCATTCGTCAGGTGCAATGGGTTCCACGACTGCATATCCAAATGCTGGAAGGACTGGGTCTGCGCCGCCCATCGGGCATAGTCATCCGCCGGTGTCCCGTTCCGCTCGCCCTTGAAGTGCGACCACACCACCACCAACTGGTTCGCGTTGGGGTAGGGAAGCGGCGCCAGAAACGTCGCCCAAATGATGCTGAAGATCGCCACATTCGGTCCAATTCCCAGGGCCAGCGCCAGAATCGCTACTGCGGCAAATCCCTTGTTCCGCTTGAGCATCCGCAGCCCAAACCGCACATCACGCCATCCGTTCAGCATGGACAAACCTCACTGGTATCAGATCATGACCAGCAATTGTCCAGCCGTTTATTCACGTGGCGAATCGAACAAGTCCATTACCCAGTACGGTCACGAAGCAGGACTGCATTGTGTCAGGGAACGGCTGAACAGCGGGCGGGAATCCCAGGCTGCGGAGAAACTCCGGTTTGTATCAGGGCATGACTTAAGTCGTGCCGTAAATTGCACAAAAGGAATGGGCTTTAGCCCCTGAGGAGTGATCGTCGTGGTCGAATCGGTGCGTTCCAAAAGGCACCGCAGTTGGAACAAGCCGCAGAGCCTCTGATCCTGAATCTCATCTGATCAAATCGACTCTGCGTTCTCTTCTCTCCCCTGTCCACGCCCCAAAAACACAATTGCGGACACCCCAACGGTGTCCGCAATCGCATTCCCTCGTCCAGGAATGAACAGCCCCTTACCGCGTCGCTGGCTGCGGCAACGGCGGCAACGTCGGAGGATGTGTAATCCGGTAAACCCCATAGCTCGTCATCCCCGCAGCCGCTGCAATCCCCACTATGAGAAACACTTTCACTGCCGTCGGTATCCGCTCGTTCGAATTCATCGCTTTCAACTGCGCCGTCGTCAGCTTCTGCCCCGTGACCTGATCCATCCTGTCCACCAGCACCGCCACCGATGCATCAAATTTCCGGTCGCGGCTGGCCTGCAGCCCAATCGCCCGCACATTCGCGGTCGTCGTCCACAGCACCGCGTGCGTCTGCGGGTCCTGAATGCTCAAAATCAGCTGCGGATTGTAGCCCACTGCGCCATGGTCCTCGCCCACTGCAGGCGCAATCGCCCGAATCTCAAAAATCAAATCCGCCTGCGATGGCGATCCCACCAGTTGGTACCGGTTCTCCTGCTGCAACTCCGCATAAAAGGAGTTGTAGGCCCGGTCCGGCCCGTCGGTGTAGATGTTGAAGTAGTTGCTCCCTCCGCCATTCGAGACGAAGATCCTGCGCGCCGACCGAATCTGTTCAGGAATCGGTGCCGGGCGGGTTGGCGTCGGGCTGGTTTGCTGCGCGGGCAATGCGGGAGTCATTGCCATCAACCAGGCGAGAACGATGCAAAGTGTGTTGCGTGTTGCGGAGATCATATTTGCCTCCTGTCACGTTGATAACGGTCCAGCAGGCAGGCAAGTTTCGTTCGCGCGGCGATTTATTTCTTTGCGTACGCGCCGCGTCTAAACCGGCGGCTCTCCCGTCACAACATGCACGCCCGCGGGCGGCGTAAACACGAAAGCTGTGTTCGGAGCCGGCGCATTTCCCAGCTCTCCGCTGAACGCGAACCGGTTCGCCACCCCATCCATCTCATCAATCTCCATCGCCCGGATCGTTCCATCCGCCGACGCCGTGATCTTCATCGCGCTCACCCGCTGCTCCAGACCCTTCGGCACGCCGGACAGCACATAGTTCCTATCCGCATCCCGCGTCATTTGTAACCCAGACAGTTCCTTTTCCAACTCCGTGTGCCCCAGCAGAAAGCGCAGCGGCGAGCGCAAATCGTCCAGCTTCTTCTCATCCACCTTCTGCGCCTCGGTCTCACCCGGCGAGTAGAAATACCCATCCCGCCCATCCAGCAAAAACAGCTTCCCGTCCGGATTGGTATACGTCCACCGCATCTTCCCCGGCTTCTTCAGCAGCAGCACACCCGATTCTTTCCGGTCCATTCCCATGCCCGCATACTGCTGCACAAAGTGAACCTCCAGCGAATGAAGCGCGTTGTAGTGCCGGTCAATCCGCGCAGCCACCTCCGCCGCCGACAACGCCGCGGCCGCCTGCGCCGAGGCCACGCCCGACGCACCCACCAACGCAATCAAAATGAAAAACCGCCAGCGGCTCAATACCAGCTGGCGGTTCCATAGTCCTGTTTTCGAATTCGTCAATCCCAACCCACCATGCCTTTGTTCGCTACTCCCTGCACTCTACCCGCTACACCCTGTTTTTACTGGATCGGCACGGTGCAGTTCGTCCCGCCCGTCGGATCCTTCAGGATCGTTCCGCTCATGTCCAGACAAAAACCGTTGTGTCCCGTCTTGCCCACGGCCTGCGGCACCGCAGTCAGCGTGTAACTGTTGTAGTTGTCCTGGTTGTTGATCGTCGTCTTCGTGCAGTTCGTGATGCCGAACGTGTAACCCGACTTTTGGCCGGTCGCCAAATCCGCCTGCAACACCTGCGCAGCCGTCGCGGTCGGCGGACCCGACGACGCATTCCCTCCCAGCGCTGCCAGCGAGCATGCGAAACCCTGGGCCGGGAAGTTGATCTGGTACTGCATCTCCGCTTCGTGAATCGCCCGCAGCGATTGCAGCGCCGACGCCTCATTCGCCTGCGCCTTCAGGTTCAGCATGTTCGGAATCGCGATCATCATCAGGATCAGCATGATCGAAATCACGATCAGCAGTTCCATCAGCGTAAAGCCCGCTTCCGCGTTCCGGCGGCCCCGGTTCTTCTTCATCAAGATCTCAGTGAATGATTTCATGGCTTTTGTATCGTCCTGCGAGGGTTATCCTACTCCAAAATCCGGCGAAACGGCTGCCCCGCCTGTGCCGGGCGCGTTACCCTGCGCGCCCGCCCGCACGCATACAACTTCGCCTCAATCCAATAAGACGCGCCAAGCCTCCTTTTCGCTCACCCCATCCCCGCCCGCACCCCAATCCGCTCGTCACCGAATGGTTTCTCCCCCGGAGAAACCATTCATCCTCCAACCCCAGTCGTGGTAGCGTGGCCTTTCGTCATGAATTCCGTTTCCCGTCCCGTCCGCATCCTCGATGCCGGCACAATCTTCCTTGGCGCCCTGCTCCTCTTCGCCGTCGAGCCCATGTCCGCCAAAAAGCTCCTGCCCGCCCTCGGCGGCTCCTCCGCTGTGTGGATCACCTGCCTCGTCTTCTTTCAAACCGCCCTGCTCCTCGGATACCTCTACGCCCACTGGCTCGCCCGCCGCCCGAATTCCCGCCAGGCCGCCATCCTGCACATCGTCCTGCTCGTCCTCGCCGGCGCCACTCTCGCTTTCCTCCGCCAGCCCAATCTCACGGCCGCTTCCGCCCATCCCCTCACCGCCATCTTCGAAGCGCTCAGCCTTTCCATCGGATTGCCGTTCCTCCTGCTCGCCTCTACCAGCCCACTGCTGCAATACTGGCTCGCCCGCGAGCAGGGATCCGCCATTCTCTGGCGTCTCTTCGCCCTCTCCAACGCCGGGTCGCTGCTCGCCCTCATCCTCTATCCCACGCTCGTCGAGCCGTATTTCTCGCTCACCACCCAACGCAGCGCCTGGTGTTGCGGATTCGGTATTTATGTCATCCTCTGCGCGGACATCGCCTTGCGCTCGCGCACCTCGGGCTTTGCACCCCAGGCCGAATCCGCTCCGGCCGCCCCAGCGGCGCGCTCAACCCTCCGCTCCCGTCTGCTCTGGTTTTTCCTCCCCGCCGCTGCCGCCATGCAACTTTGCGCCGTCACCAGCCACTTGACCCAAAATATCGCGGCCATCCCCATGCTCTGGGTGCTCCCGCTCGTCGTCTATCTGCTTACCTTCATCGTTGCCTTTGAAACGCCGCGCCTCTACCGCCGCTGGCTCATCGCGCGCTTCCTCCTCGTCATGCTCGGCGGTCTCGGCTACATGCTCTCCAAAATCAACATGGGGCTCCCCGTCCTGCTCGCCATCGGCTTCTTCCTCGCCGAGCTCTTCTTCGCCTGCCTCTTCTGCCATGCAGAAGCCTACGCGCTCCGCCCTGCTGATCCCTCCGAAGCCACCCTCTTCTATCTCCTCATTGCCGCCGGAGGCGCAGCCGGAACCTTCTTCATCGGCATCGTCTGTCCGCTTCTTTTTGACGCGAACTACGACGTCGCTCTCGCCTTCTTCGTCACCGCCGCTCTCGCCCTCGTCGTTGTCGCCCAAAGCGGCCTCGCGGAAAGACTCGTCTGGGCCGTGGCCACCGGAGCGATGCTCTCCATCGTCATCATGCTGCACATCGTCTACCAGCGCAGCACGCTGCTCGAAGAACGCAATTTCTACGGCGCTCTCCGCGTCACCGAATCCCACGATCCCGCCCAGGCTCAAACCGTCCGCAAGCTGGTCAACGGCAACATCGTTCACGGCACGCAATGGTTCGCACCCGAGTTCCGCCAAACCCCCACCACCTACTACGCCCACGACTCCGGCATCGGCCTCGCGCTTGAGTATTGCTGCCAGGGCCGCCCGCGCAACATCGGCGTCGTCGGACTCGGCGCTGGAACCCTCGCCGCCTACGGCGAGCCCGGCGACCGCATCCATTTCTACGAAATCAATCCCGCGGTTCCGGTCATCGCGCAAAATCTTTTCACCTGGCTCCGCGAGTCGAAGGCCGGCATTACCATCACCGAAGGCGATGCCCGACTTTCGCTTACCGCGGAAGATCCGCAGCGCTTCGACGTTCTCGCTATCGACGCCTTCACCGGCGACGCCATCCCCCTCCACCTGCTCACCACGCAGAGCATGGCCGTTTACCGCCGTCATCTCGCCCCCGGCGGCATTCTCGCCTTCCATGTTTCGAATCAATACCTCGATCTACCGCCCGAGGTCGCGCAACTCGCCGCCGCCAGCGGCATGACCGCCCGCCTCTTCGACATCCCCGCCAACGACGCCCGCGGCGAAAGCCGGTCTCTCTGGGTTCTGCTCACCGACAACGCGGATTTCTTCACGCAGCCGCAGCTCGCCGCCACCGCGCAGCTCATCTCTCCCCGCCCCGGCCTCCACGCCTGGACCGACGAACGCTCCAGCCTCCTCCCCATCCTCCGCTGGAAACTCAGTAACTAGCAGCGACGTAAACTGAACCCGCGATGAAATCCCTGGCCGACCCCGCCGCCCAGCGCTCCATCGAAGCCCGCCTGTTGCGCCTCGCGCCCACCGACACCGCGCGCTGGGGATCGATGTCCGTCCATCAGATGATCTGCCATCTCACCGAGGCCTACCGAGCCGCACTCGGCGAAAAGCCCCTGGCCATGGCGCCAATCCGCATGCCGCGCAGCCTCCTGAAATTCGCAGCCTTAAAGATCCCGACGCCCTGGCCTCACGGTTTCCCCTCGCCACCTGAAATCGCCCAGGATCGACAAGGCACGCCCCCTGTCGAATTCCAGCAGGACCACGCCGCGCTCCTCGCCGCCTTTCACGACTTCTGCACGCGCACGCCGCAAACCGTTCCGCCCCACCCGTACTTCGGCAAAATGTCGAAGCAGGATTGGCAGCGCTGGGGCTACCTCCACGCTGACCACCACCTCCGCCAATTCGCCCGCTAGCGCCGCGCAAATGATTTCCTTCTACTAACTCCCCATTAGTTGCGAAAAATCCAAATCTATGGTGAGATAGAAACTCGTTCCACCGAGAAACTCATGCGAAACCTAAGCCCAATTTGGAAACAACCCATCGCCGCCGGCAATCAGGCCGATGCGATGCAGTTGCTTTCTGTCGACCCGGCTGGGGCTTGCGCATGAGATAGCTCAATCTTCGAGTTCTTCTCAAAAGCCCCAGCCCTGCCGCTGGGGCTTTTGCTTCTTCTCGAAAGTTCTCATCAGAACGCAACGAAAGGAGAGTGCCCATGCACAACGACTCATTCAACGCCGACCTGCAGGAGGTCATGCGGCGTCTGGCCTCCGCGCAACCCGGTAACCGGCAGCGCTCGACCCATGAGCCACTCAATGAGCCATCCGGCCTGAGAAATTCGCAGCCCGCCTCGCGCGTCGAGCCGAAGACGCATCCGCAGGCCGCAACCGATACATGAACGCAATCAGTAACCGCGCCGATTACGTATGTCCGGCGCAGAAAGCCGAAGAACGATCATGAAAATGCTGGAGAACACCCCTGTCTGGGGCGAGCACGAAGAGAAAACTCTGAGCCAGATGCGCACCTGCGCTGCCCTCGCTGACCGCGCGGCCCTCATGGCCGACGGCCACCTCGGCTACGCTGTGCCCATCGGCGGCGTCATCGCGTGGAAGGACGCGATCAGCCCCTCGGGCGTCGGATTCGACATCGCCTGCGGCAACAAGGCGGTGCGTCTCGACATGCCCGGCGAAGAGCTGCGCGCAAAAATCGATCTCATCATGGACGATGTGTGGGCCACCCTCAGCTTCGGTGTCGGCCGTCGCAACGCCGAGCGCGTCGAGCATGCGCTCTTCGATCGCGGCCATGCCGGCTGGGAACTCGAGGCCACGCGTCCTCTGCGTCAGAAGGCTGAAAATCAGCTCGGCACCATCGGCTCCGGCAACCACTACGTCGATCTGTTCACCGACGAGCAGGACCGCGTCTGGATCGGCGTCCACTTCGGCTCCCGCGGCTTCGGCCACGGCGTCGCAACGTGGTTCCTCAAGGCCGCTGGCGCAAAAGACGGCATGGAGGTCGACCCCTGCGTTCTCTCCGCGTCCGGCGATCTGGGCGAACAGTACATTCGCGCCATGACGCTGGCCGGCGAGTACGCCTACGCCGGCCGCGACTGGGTCTGCGATCGTGTCGCGCGTTTGCTCGGAGCCGTCATCGTCGAGAGCGTGCACAACCACCACAACTTCGCGTGGCGCGAAGAGCACAACGGCGAATCGTACTGGGTCGTGCGCAAAGGAGCGACGCCCGCATTTCCCGGCCAGAAGGGATTTGTCGGCGGCACCATGGCCGAGCCTGCCGTCATCCTCGAAGGCGTTGACAGCGAGGAGTCGAAGCTCGCCATGTACTCCACCGTACACGGCGCAGGCCGCGTCATGGGCCGTCGCGAGGCCACCGGCCTCATCGATCGCAAGACCGGCGAGGTGAAGCGCGCGCCGAAAATCACTCGCGACATGATGCATGCGCGTGTGACCGAGGCTCGCGTCGAACTCCGTGGCGCCGGCGTCGATGAGTCGCCGCACTGCTACAAGCGCCTCAACGAAGTGCTGGCCGCGCACAGCGACACCGTGCGCATCCTGCACACCCTCACGCCCGTCGGCGTAGCCATGGCCGGCGCCAACGAGTGGGATCCGTACAAGGACTAAACCAAAAGGGACTGCCTTGGCAGTCCCCGCGTCTTCAAGTAACTGCGTTGTAATTCAGATCCGCGTCTCACAGAGATTTTCCGCGACTTACTCAATAATTTGTCATCTTTGCTATTGCATATTTCCCGCTATCATGGCATCTTCAATGGGATTCTGACGAAAGGACGCCCCGATGGCGATTCTCCAAACTAATTCGCTGTACGGGCAGCATCGGCCGATCCGGCAATGCTGCAGGGCGTCGTTTCGGCCGTAACCAGCCGCTTCCCGCCTTTTTCCCGTACAACAACTTGAGTGCTCGATTCCCGTAACTGCGGTCGTGCCGAATTTCGTTCGTCACTCCCGTAGTTACAGGCTCGCGCGGACCTGCGCACCGCTCCGCTTCTGTTAGCGGAGCCGCGCCCAGCTGTCTGCGCGCGACGCCCCGCATGCCAGGGCCTCAGCACTCTTGCGCCCGAAAACCGATTGACTCGATAAGAAGGGAACTAACTCCATCGAATCGATCCACGATAACTCCGGCAGATGCCCGGTTAGAAATCAAAGCGATGATCAACTTTCTCAAGCACGTCCTCAGCGGCCAGAATCAGTTTGCCTCCGGCGGCCTCCTGCTCATGGTCCTCGGCAGCATCGGCGTCTTTCTGCGCGCCGTCCCCATGCGCCTCTTGCAGTGGGTCGAATCGCAAACCACCATGGTCATCACCGTCAAAGACGATGATGACGCCTTCGTCTGGGTCAAGGAATGGTTTCTCGATCAGGAGTTTCTCAAGCGCATCCGTCGCGTCGATCTCGACACGTCCCTCCGCGGCGCCGAACTCGCGCTCATCCCCGCGCCCGGCCGCCACTGGTTCTGGCGCTCCGGCCGCCCCTTCTGCGTAATGTTCCATCGCAGCACCGAGGCCAAAACCCGCAACCTGCGCCGCATTGAGTCGCTCACCTTCCAAACCATCGGGCGCGACCAGAAATTCCTCCGCCATTTTGTCGACGAAGTCGTCGCCTGCCACCATCGCAAGCGCCGCACCTCGTCCTATCTCTATCTCTATAACGAAGGCTGGGACTACGTTTCCGCCTACTCGCCGCGCCTGCTCGACTCCGTCCTGCTCAAGCCAGGAGAAAAAGAACATCTCATGCAGGACCTCAAGCGTTTCCGCTCCTCCCGCGCCCGCTATCGCCGCCTCGGCGTGCCCTATCATCGCGGCTATCTGCTCTACGGGCCGCCCGGCACCGGCAAAACTTCGCTCGTCTCCGCGCTCGCCGCCAAATTCGGCATGTCGATCTACGTCGTCAATCTCACTGAGATGAACGACCGCACCCTGAAGTCAGCCATGAACTCGGTCCCGGAAAATTCCGTCATCCTGTTTGAAGATATCGATTGCATGAAGACAGGGAACCGCCGCCCCGATGCGAGCCCCACGAACTCCGCATCGGCCCCCAGCAATGCGGAGCAAAGCGCCGATCGCGGCACCGTTACCCTCTCCGGCCTGCTCAACGTGCTCGACGGATTTCACGCGCCCGCCAACGTGGTCTTCGTCATGACCACCAACCACGCTGACGCGCTCGACCCCGCGCTCCTGCGCCCCGGCCGCATCGACTACAAGCTCTACATGGGCGAAGCCGCCGAATCGCAGAAGATGGAGTTGTACCGCCGATTCTTTCCCGAAGCGCCCGACGTCGTCGCGCAGGCCTTCGCCGAATCCCACGCCGTCGAAACCATGGCCGAGTTTCAAGGTCTCCTGCTAGCCCTCGAACAGGAGACCGAAGCCCTGGAGGCCCTGTCGATGGCGCGCTAAGTCTGCCACGCACCCAAAGCAAAAAGGCCGGAGAGAATCTCTCCGGCCTTCCGCATTTCCGTTTTTGATAGCTAGATATCCAAATTCTTCACATCCAGCGCATTGTCCTCAATAAACTTCCGCCGCCGCTCCACATCCTCGCCCATCAGCGTCGTGAAGACTTCGTTCGTCGCCACCAGGTCTTCCAGCTTCACCTTCAGCAGCGTCCGCCGCTCCGGATCCATCGTGGTCTCCCACAGTTGCGTCGCCGTCATTTCGCCCAGACCCTTATACCGCTGCACCTGGTAGTCGCGCCGCCCCTGCTCAATCACGTATTCGAACAATTCCCGAGGCGTCTGCTTCTCCACCGGCTCCTGCGGAGCTTTCGCCGCCCGCTTGGCCGGCGCCTTCCCCGCCTGCAGAGCGTCCGCAGCACTCTCGCCAGCCGTCTCAGCCTCTTCCGCTTCAACCGCCGCCGCCTTCGCTGCTGACTCCACCACAAACGGCGGCTCCAGGAATTCCTTAATCTGCGCGTGCTTCGCCATCATCTGCCGATACTCCGGCGCCGCCGCCAGCGTGGCCCAGTCCACTTTCCGCTCCGCTCCCTGCGCGTCCGTGAAGCACAACGACCACGTCTGATGCTCCTCGTCCCGCACCGGCTTCGTCAGCCCTTTGAACTGGTACTTCTTCTGGATCTTCTCCAGCTCCTTGTGCAGCGCTTCCAGCTTCGTCACGTTTTCAAAGTCGGCGCGCTTCGCCAACTCCAGCTTCGCCAGCAGCCCCGTCACTTCCTCATTCCGCAGCCGCTTGTTCACTTTGTCGAAGAAGCCCAGATACTCATTCAGCTGCCCCATGAACTTCGTCAGCGCCGCGCCTTCCAGCTTCGCTGCGCCCTCGCCATAGCGCACCACAATCCCCTCGGCGGCGTGCTTCACCATTACCCGCACAAAGTCGCGCTCGTCTTTGATGTACTCCTCGCGCTTGCCCTTCTTGATCTTGAACAACGGCGGCTGCGCAATGTACACATGATCGCGTTCGATCAGCTCCTGCATGTGCCGGAAGAAAAATGTCAGCAGCAGCGTCCGGATATGCGATCCGTCCACGTCGGCGTCCGTCATCAAAATAATCTTGCCGTACCGCAGCTTGCTCGAGTCGAAGTCGTCTTTCCCGATGCCGCAACCCAGCGCCGTAATCATGGCGCGGATTTCCTCGTGCCCCAGCATCTTGTCGTAGCGCGCCTTCTCCACGTTCAGAATCTTGCCTTTCAGCGGCAGAATCGCCTGGAACTTCCGGTCCCGTCCCTGCTTCGCAGTCCCGCCGGCGCTCTCGCCCTCGACCAGATACAGCTCGCACCGGTCCGGATCGCGCTCCGAGCAGTCGGCCAGCTTGCCCGGCAGCCCGCCGCCATCCAGCGCGCCCTTGCGCCGCGTCAAATCGCCCGCTTTCCGCGCCGCTTCCCGCGCCCGCGCCGCATCAATCGCTTTGTTGATAATCTTCTTCGCCACCGGCGGATTCTGCTCCAGATACCCGCCCAGCCGCTCGTTCACCAGCGCCTGCACCGTTCCCGCAATATCCGAATTCAGCTTGCCCTTCGTCTGCCCTTCAAACTGCGGCTGCGGCAGCTTTACGCTGATCACCGCCACCAGTCCTTCGCGCACGTCGTCGCCGGTCAGATTCTCTTTCACGTCCTTAAACAGTCCCAGAGACTGCCCAATCGCGTTCACCGTCCGCGTCAGCGCCGTCCTGAAACCCGAAAGATGCGAACCGCCATCCACCGTGTTGATGTTGTTCGCAAAGCAGAACACCGTCTCCGAGTAGCCGTCGTTGTACTGCAGCGCGATATCCATATCCACCCCATCGCGCAGCCCTTCCATCACAATCGGCTTGTCGTGCAGCACCTGCTTGCCGCGGTTCAAATGCTTAATGAACTCCGCAATCCCGCCCGCGTACTTAAACTCGTTGCGCTTGGCCTCGCCCGTCTTCGCATCCGCCACGCGCTCGTCGGTCAGCGTAATCGTCAGCCCCTTGTTCAGGAACGCCAGCTCCCGCAGCCGCTGCGCCAGCGTGTCGTAGCTGTATTCGCTCACCGCAAAAATCGACTTGTCCGGCAGAAAGTGAATCTTCGTTCCCCGCCGCTTGCTCGTTCCGCTCTGCTTCAGCTTCGTCGTCGGAATGCCCTTCGCGTAGTCCTGCTCCCACGTGTGCCCGTCGCGCCAAATCTCGACATTGAACGCCTCGCTCAGCGCGTTCACGCAGCTCACGCCCACTCCGTGCAGGCCGCCTGAAACTTTGTAGTTCGATGTGTCGAACTTGCCCCCGGCGTGCAGCTTGGTCAGCACCACCTGGACGGCCACCATCTTCTCGCCGTTTTCCAGCGTCATCTCGTCCACGGGAATCCCGCGCCCGTCGTCCTCCACTGTGATCGAGTTATCGTCGTGGATCGTTACGTCCACCTTCGTCGCGTATCCCGCCAGCGCCTCGTCTACGGAGTTGTCCACCACCTCATAGACCAGATGGTGCAGTCCCATCTCACCTGTTGAGCCGATGTACATGGCCGGACGAAGGCGTACTGCCTCCAGCCCTTCCAAAATCTTG
>Ga0210391_10001811_pt1 | contig 18938 bp, 16 predicted proteins | sample IncBWC12OmetaG_FD_160573 | JGI IMG/M metagenome (GOLD analysis project Ga0210391, IMG submission 160573) | Forest soil microbial communities from Barre Woods Harvard Forest LTER site, Petersham, Massachusetts, United States - Inc-BW-C-12-O ...
CGCGCCGATGGACTGCACCGCCTCTTTATTGAAAACAGGCTTGAACGTCGTGCCCCCATTCGACGATTTCCACACGCCACCGCTCGCGGATCCCACATACACGGTCAGCCGTCCGTCTTCCTTTACGGCGGCGATCGCTGACACTCGCCCGCTCATCGTCGCTGAGCCGATGTTTCGAGCGCCGAGCCCGGAGATGGAATCCGAATCGAATTTCGCCTCCTGCGCCCGCGCGGACCCGGCAACTATCATCAAAGTGAAACTCATCATCACTGCGAAACGGCAGCAACGCATCATTTTGCTCATATCGAGGAATTCCTCAGAAGCAGAGTAGAAGCCACGGCTGTCCCAGGTGACACCAAACTTGGATATTCGGGCGGACGAGAACCATTTGCACTAGTGCTCTCTTCCAGATTCACTTTCCGGCCGGCGGCGCCTTAGTCTGCGGCTTCGAGCCCGGCATCGAGAAGACCGCATCCTCCAGTGGCACATTCTGCTCGATCTTTTCGACCGAGATCTGCGTGCGCGAAGAACCGCCCTTTTGCGCCTGCTCGACGGTAAATGGATAATAGATTCCGTTCACCTGCTCGTAGTCGCCGTAATACAGCTCAGACTCCTGCAGCGCCCCGCGTATCGTAGTTTGAATCTCGATTTTCAATTCCAGGTACGAATCGCTGTCGAGGTAGTAGTAGCGCACGTCCCCATTTTTCATGCTCAGCTTGATTTTGAAACAATCCGTCCCTTCCATCGAGTCGTGTCCCACAAGTTCCGCTTTGTGGCCCTTTTCCTTGTATTCCATCAGCGGCCCATCCATATCCGCGTCCACCACCAGGCTTTTCAGATCGTCTTGCGAAAGCAGTTCCGGGTCTTTGCGCCCGCCGAAAGGAGAAATCTGCCACCCCGTTTTGCCATCGTAGGCCTGCACTTGCGCCAGTCCTTGGATGATGAATTCTTCCCGTACCTTATCCGCGCGTTTGTTTTCCTGCAAAAATTCCGCGCGAAACGATCCCTGCGTCAGCTTTGCGGTGCTGCGCAGACTGTGCACCGACTTCAGCTTTTCCGCTCCGCCCCGCGCCTGAATATTCTTCGCGATCACTTCGTCAACGGTTTGTGCCCAAGCCCCAGGAGAAAAGCATGTGACGACCACTAGGAAGAGAAGCAAGAAGCATGAAATCCAGGCCAAGTTCATGCACTGCTTCACACTGAAATGTACTTTCATGATATCCACCCCGAACGAAACCGTATGAGACCATACACCAAAAGGAAGGGAACAAAACGTCGAATTTTATAATCCCGAGAATCCGCGCTTTACATGGTGCCCGGCGCGGCCGCCAGCACTCTATTCCCCTAGATCACTGCTTAAATCTCGGAGCTTTCTATCTCGCGATATCTTAAGCCGGGTTTTTCCCCGGCCACGCGATCTGGCCCTTGCCGCGATACGCCAAATTAGCGATGTGACCCGCGCGGGCAGCAGCGACCCCGGTTTCGACCGGCGCGTTGGGCTCTTTGCGGCTCCTGACGCACTCAAAAAAATTCTGCATGTGGTCGATGGTGCCATCGCGAAAGCTGTCTGCCCTCATAACCGGATTGTCCCTGCCGAACACTCCCTCGTGATAGACGCCAAACCCATTCCGGGTGAGCTTCATGGTCGCTTCCGTGCCGCGAAACTCCAGCCCGCCGTCGTCGATCGAGGACGCCATCATGCCCTCGTAAACAACATCGAACCCTGGATAGCGCAGCGCCGCCTGCACCGTATCCGGGCAATCCCACTGCTCAAAAATATATTTGTCGCCCAGCATCTGCACGTCGCGCGGCTGATCCGATTTCATCGCCCAGTGCACTACGTCGATCCAGTGCGTAAAGAGATCGGTCATCGCGCCGCCGCCGAAGTTCCAGAACCATCGCCAGCGGTAAAACTTCTCCTCGCTGAACGCCTGCTCCGGCGCCCCGCCGAGCCACTGCTTCCAATCAAGCGCTTGCGTGTCGATCAGCTTGGCCGGCCCACCAGCCAAATAGTTCTGCCACCAATATGTCCTGGCCTGTACGACGCGCCCCAGGCTCCCTCCCTGAATCAGCTCGACCGCATCGCGAAAGTGGCTCCAGCTCCGTTGCTGCATCCCGCACTGCAAAATCCGCTTGCCCGACCGCACCGCATGCGTAAGCGTCGCGCCTTCCTCGATAGTGTGGGTCACCGGTTTCTCAAGATAAACGTCCTTGCCCGCCGCCAGCGCGTCCACCGCCATCCGCACATGCCAATGGTCCGGCGAAGCTATAATTACCGCATCGATCTCCTTCTGCAGCACTTCGCGGTAATCCACATGAGCGGTCGCGACGCCGTTGGAGCGCAACTTGACAGCGTCGCGCCGCGGCCCATACACATCACTGACCGCGACGATCTGGTAGCCGCCGGCCTTATCAGCCGCATTGAGCAAGTCGCCCATGCGCCCGCCCGCTCCCAGCACTCCAACACGCAAAGTATCGTTCGCTCCAAGCACTCGCGTTGACGCCAAAGCGGTAAGCCCGCCCGCAATCAAAAAGCTTCGACGATTAGGTGGATATTTCATGCCGCCCATCTTAACGATTCACGACCAGCGAGGAAAGCGTCCGCCCCGTGAATCCAACAAGTCACGTTTGGCTAGTCCAGCGGAATAGGAACGCGCTGGCTAAATTCCTTCGTGAGCAAAGCGTGTGCAATACAGAACATCTTAAAAAAACGTCACTGGATAATCTTGCCGTCTGATACCTCGGGGAGGGGGTTTGTATCGGCCGCGCCACGCATCTGCTCTTCTTTATTTTGCTCGTTGCAGGCGGCACAGCTTTAGCAGTTTATGCTCGTCCGCCTGGTCCCGATTCGGGAAAAGACAAATCCAAGCCGTCCGATCAAACGCAGAAATACGTCCGCCCGAGCGATCCATCGCTCTACGTTGGTTCCGAGACCTGCAAAACCTGCCACGCAGACATGCCATCCAAGGATTTCTTCCAACACTTTGAGAATTCGCCGCATTTTGTAACGACTTTGGATACGAAGAAAGGCCCGGCGTGGCAAGGCTGCGAGAGCTGCCACGGACCTGGGAAGGCCCATGTCGACGGCGGTGGAGACAAAACCAAGATTTTCACTTTTAAAGGCGCATCGGCGCAGGAGATCAGCGCGCGCTGCCTGGATTGCCACGCTGGCGGTACGCAACACATGAACGCCATCAACTCGGTGCACTTGAAGAATGACGTCAGTTGCATCTCCTGCCATTCGCCGCACCACGCAAAAGAGGCGGAGTTTTTGCTGGTTAAGTCTCAGCCCGAGCTTTGCTACACCTGCCATCTCCAGCAAAAAGCGCAGTTCGACATGCCTTTTCACCATCGGGTGAATGAAGGGCTGATCCAATGCAGTGATTGCCACAATGTGCACGGCACAGTGAAACCGAAACAAGTGCGAACTTCTTCCACCCAGGATGCGATCTGCTTTAAATGCCACACGGACAAGCAGGGGCCGTTCGTGTACGAGCATGCTCCAGTGAAGGTTGAAGGATGTCAGTCGTGCCATCTGACGCACGGTGGACCGAATCCCCACATGCTGAAATTGAGCAACGTTAACCTGCTCTGCTTGCAGTGCCACACGACATCTAGTTTTAGCAGCGCACCGGGCATGCCTTCGTTTCACAACCAGGCAAGCCTTTTCCAGTCTTGCGTGTTGTGCCACAACGCCATTCACGGCTCCAACTTCGATGCGACGTTCTTCAAATAGGAGCCGTCATGAGTTTTTTTTCTACTAACGAGAAGGCCGGCACGGCAGCGAATAGTTTTCCGAACGGAAGGCGAGAAAAACCATGAGAGGCCGGCTGGGGGTTCATGCAATTCGTTGCGCAATTTTTGTTGCGGCACTCTTCCTTTCGCCTGTCGCGCGCTCTCAAGATGACTCCGAACAATCAAAGGGAATTAATTCGGGCGACTACAACATCCACCAGACCATCGAATTCGGCTATCGATCGAGCAACATCAACGGCAACTTGAACACCTACAACACGTTTGAAAATCTCGGCTCTGGCCTTCGTCTCTTTGATTTCGACGTCCAGATGCACTCGCTGAACCACAATGGACTCTTGTTCGACAATCTGACTTTCAGCAACTTCGGATATGGCGGCGATCCAAATAACGTGTCGCGTTTGCACGTCGAAAAAAATAAGTGGTATGACTTTCGCCTGCTCTTCCGCCGCGATAAGAATTTTTGGGACTATAACCTCTTCGCGAATCCGCTGAATCCTGCCGCGTTGAATCCGCCGGGGTCTGTGACGACGGGCTGCTACGTCGGTCCGCCTACAGCGGCCTTCCCACAGGGCGCTCCGGCCTATTGCTCGAACCCCGCCGTGGCGCAAAACAGTTCACTCAATAGCCTGTATCTCACGCGGCGCATGCAGGACTACGATCTCACGCTGCTTCCGACTTCCAAGGTGCAATTCCGATTAGGGTATTCCCGTAATCGCAATGAAGGCCCTGGCTCGTTCACTACGGACGGCGGGACGATTTCAGCGTTCGCTGACGCCTATAGCTATACGACCAACGCGTATCGCGCTGGAATCGATTTCAAGCTCCTGCCTAGGACCACTCTTTCTTTTGATGAGTTCCTCGTTTACTTCAAGCAGGACAACATTGTCACCGACAACCCCGCTGTCAATCCGCTGAATTTCGGATTCGTCCTCGCGAACCCTACGGGGGCAGGCACACCGAACGGCACACCGGTGGATCTGGGAAACATTTGGAGTACGCAAACAGCTGCCGAGACTCTTCCTTGCGCGACGCCGATCGTGGCAGGCACCACCAACACTGCTACCCCCACTTGCAATGGATTCTTGTCTTATAGCCAGGTAGGCAATCCACGAAATTTCATGCCCACGGAGCGGTTCCGCTTCCAATCAAACTATTTCAACAATTTCGAGATGTCCGGCTCGGTGGGTTACAGCACCAGCAACAATGTGATTCCGGATTTCCTGGAGACGGTGAACGGATATACGTCGCGCACCGCCGAGCGCGGAAGCACAACGAGCGGGCCGGCGAATGCCAAACGCGTCTCGGTGAATGCGGATTGGTCGGGCGTGTATTCCATCACTGATAAGCTACGAATTCTCGATGCCTTCCGGTATGACAACTGGCGCATTCCAGGAATGTGGGCGCTCGACGAAACAAATATCTATGGCACAGGCTTTCCTGGCTTATCTGGGATGCAGCAGAGTCAGGCAGTCTTCAACACGACCAATTGTCCCGTGGACTCCAATGCGGTGACCTGCCCGTTCCACACAGCAACTTCCGCCGCGGATGTGATCAACGGCCTCGCTTCCTCTTTTCTGGGACAGAACCTGAAATCAAACACTTTGGAGCTGCAATACGATTTCAACAAGCACTGGAGCGCAAGTATCGGCTATCTTTACACGAACCGAACCATTGCCCAGTACAGCGACACGAATGATTCAGAGCTGATCTACTATCCCGGCGGGACAACCGCTAACGCGACGCCGGCGAATGACTTTCTCGCTGCGCGCGGCAGTTGCGCTCTGGTGGCGGGCGCTCTACCCGCTGGATGCACGCTCAATGGAGATGGGTCGATGACTTTCCTTGCGCCCACTCCGGCCAGCCCTGTTCGCAGCCTCACCACCATCAACGAGAATTCGCTGTTGCTTGGCGTCGTCGCGCGCCCCATTGAGGCCCTGCGAATCACCGCTGACCTGGAGTTCGGTTACAACGACGCAGCCTATACGCGGATCGATCCTCGGCAAGTGCAAACCTACAAAATACATGCGAATTACAAGCCGAAGCCGTGGGCGAATCTGGATGGCGCGGTGGACATTCATGAAAACCGCGACAACGTCTCGACGGTGGACAACATTGAGCACGATCGCTCGTACAGTTTCGCCGCGATATTGACTGCCAGTCCAAAGCTCTCCGTCGATTTCGGGTACAACTACTGGAACGTCTACACCCAAGCGTTGATTTGCTTCGCGTACTCCGAAACTTCCGCAAATCCCGCGCCGCCGCCCGCTACAGTGGTTGCCTCTGCGTTTCCTCCTGGTGTACCGATGCTCCCAACAGGGCCGGCGTGCCCCATTACGGCTGCGACGTCCCCCCTGGGCGCGCTTTCCACGTATAGCAGCACGGATTATTTCACCCACGCTGCAATGATTTGGAAACCCATGAAGCGGGTGTCGGTGGTTCTGGGGTATGGCGGCAGCTTCGTGCGCGGCAATACGATTTTTCTGAACCCGCTCACGCCCTCCGGCACGCTCGATTACAACTACCAGCGGCCATACGCGTCGATTGCGATCGATATCTTTCGCGGGTTCACCTACAAGATGTCTTGGAATTATTACGGATTCAACCAAGGAGCAAACACGAACCCGTTTGGACTCGCGGCGATTCAGTCGCAGGACTTTAACGGAAACAATGCCACGTTTTCGTTCCGGTATTCGTTTTAAGCAGAACGTTTAACGCCGCACAGGCGCGAGAGTGAGAAAGGTTTGCGACGTGCGATCTAAAGTTTATGCAACATCATTTCTGGAGGAAATATGAATCGATACACGAAACGAATAGGGCAAGCAGTCTTGGGTCTTTCGTTCTGCGCGGCGTTCGGGCTTTTACCACTGCCTGCTCAGGCGCAAACCGGCGGCGACGCTCTATACAAATCGAAATGCGCGGGCTGCCATGGCGCGGACGGAAAGGGCCAAACCGCCGTTGGCAAAGCGGACAGCATTCGTGATCTCGGTTCCGCGGACGTCCAGGCGCAAAGTGATGATGCAATCGCTGGAATCATCGGCAATGGAAAAGCAAAAATGCCCGCATACGCAAAAAGCCTGAAAGCAGATCAGATCAAGGATCTCGTCGCTTACATTCGCACTTTGAAGAAGTGAATCGCTGCCTGATTTCTTTGGCGCCATGCCGACATTTGCCATCGTAATTCTGGTGCTATTCAGCGCGGTGCTCGCGGGCATTGTCGTTGTGCGTCCCGCGATCACGGCGAGCCGCGCCGGAAAAATTCTTGCGTTCGGCGTGCTTTTCTTTCTTCCTCTCTTTTCGCTCGTGGCCGGTATGCAAAATGAAATGCAGCGTTCGGAAAGCACCGCTTTCTGTCTCTCCTGCCACATCATGGAGCCTTACGGCAAGAGTCTGCACATCGACGACCCTTCGTATCTTGCCGCGTCACATTATCAGAATCATCGCGTTCCCGCGGACGAGACTTGTTACACCTGCCACACGGACTACGCCATGTTTGGCACGTTCGAAGCGAAGCTCGGCGGCTTGCGCCATCTTTACATCTATTACCTGGGAAAGCCGCCGTTGCCTCAAGACATCAAGCTCTATAAGCCGTTCAACAATCGCGAGTGTCTTCATTGCCATCTGGGTGCGCGGTCTTTCGAGCAAGGCGCCACTCACAACGCCGACCCGGCCACGCTGCCCGCGATCAAGGCGAACACATTGTCCTGCATTTCGAGTGGCTGCCATGACGTGGTTCACAACGTAGGCCGCTGGGGAGACAAAGTGAAGTTCTGGGAAGGAGGAAGATGATGCGTCCCAGTGATCCGATGAGCCGGAAGCTTCGCGTTTCAGGAATCTTTGTAATCACCGGCCTGTTTGTCGAGGCGCTCTGTCTTGTGTGGTCGAAGCCCATCGCCTTCGTAGTACTTGTATGCATCGGCGGCGCCCTGATCGGCCTCGGCGTCTTATTTTTTCTCTACTCGCTCGTATTCGCCGCTCCCCACCCAACAGACCCTTACAGGGCGGCTCCCGATAAGTTCTGAAGTCACGGGCAGCAGAACTCTAGCCCGCCCACTCGCACCTTGCCACTCGCCACTTTCCCCACAAAAAAATTGTCATCCCGCCTGCCCTGTTTACCCTGAGCCTCGAACGGAGGAACGAAGGTTCCGGCCCTGACGGAAGGGATCTGCCTTTCTCCCCTCTTCTCGGTGCCCTCTGTGTCCGGCGTTTACCCCGACCGGTTCGGGGTGGACCTCTGCGTAAATTCTGTTGTGTATGGCGGCAAAATCTCGATGGGGCCAGTGAGTTTCACAAATTCTCTAGGTGAAATTTGGCCTCTACATCAGCAATTTGCTGGATTGTGTTGAAGGTCGCGTCGTCCTAAGTTCGTGCGCGCCCCCCACTTTAGGCGTTTGTTTCACCTCCGGTGCTGACATCAAATATCGTGGCGAGGTAACCCAGCATCAGGGAAGGTGTGACAATGTGGTTTAAGAAAGCTTTTGCCGGCGCAAACGAAGAAGACCGGGCTTCTACTGTTATTCCAACGATTCCTGCCTGCATCCGGCCTGTTTCGGCAGCCGCTCTGCTTGCAATCGTTTTGTGCTCTGCCAGTCCGCTTCGTGCGCAAATAGCATTTCAGCGATATGCTGCTCGGTTTGACGCGGCTCAGTCAAACGATTCACCCTCGGCCATCGTGGCGGACGTACAAGGCGACGTCTATGTGACGGGCCAATCCTGCGTCGACAGCTCCTGCGAAGATCAGGAGGCACTAACAATTAAGTACGACCCTAGCTCGAATGTTCTCTGGAAGGCTTGGCTGAAGAGTCCCGTTGGCGTTGCCAAAGGCGTGGACATAGGAATCGACTCAGCCAGCAATAGCTACGTGCTGTTTTTGCTGTGGCAGAAACGCGACTCTTCGAACCAGCTCACCGACCCAGACGTGGTCACTGCAAAGTACAACGCCGACGGCGTGCGCCAGTGGATCAACTACCTCTCCAGCACCTCCGCCGTTACGCGAACCCCAGTAAAACTGTCTGTTAGCCCATCCGGCGATGTCTATGTCACAACGGTGGCCGCGAATATTGCGGCGAACACGAAATCAGACGTGCTCACCATCAAATATGACACCACGGGTAAAACGGTGTGGGCCCAGGTGGCTCCTCCAGCCTCAAACCCCCTCAGCGTCCCCATCGGCATCCAGCAGGACGCACAGGAAAATGTCTACGTCCCGGTGAAAAGCTCCGCCCCCAGCGGCGGGCCTGTTAGCTCGCTCATCCTCAAATACGCTTCGGACGGCACGCTCTTAAAATCATTCGGCAGTGAACAAATTGGCGATCCCGTTGCTTTCCAAGTCAGTCCGGCGGGCAATTCCTACGCCGTCGGGTTTGCACCGACGATCACGGCGGGCGATACCGGAAATGTCACGCTAGGCAAGTTCAATCCAGACGGTACCTTGGCCTGGTCGAACAATCTTGGCTCGACGACGGAGAGTCCCAAGTCCCCGCAACCGGTAGCGCTGGCACTCGATCCAAAAGAAGATGTATTCCTGGGATCGATAGCAACGGGCGCAACTGCAGGCTGCGGCGGCTCGGCCACCACCAGCATCGTCGCCACGAAATTCAATACAGAAGGAACTCAACAATGGAATTCGACGTATGCAGACGCCGGAAACGCCGACTCTACGACGGCGATCATTTCCAATTCAATTGGTGATTTATACGTCGTCGGAAAAAGTTCATCCACCGCAGGCTCAACATGCGTGCCGCAAATCTTGACCGTTAAATTCGGCATTCCCGGCAACGTGATTTGGACGGAGCGCTACACCGCAGATGCAAACGGTGACGCACCTGCTAGTGTGACGATCGGCGGACAAGGAGGTCTCTTCATCATCGGCACGGGCACTGCAAGCACGGCGGATAGCGATTGGGTAACGCTCGACTACGTCCAAGACGGCGGAGCATTCGACGGCCAAGGGGACAATTTCAACAATGTGATCATTGGCTTGCTCATCTCAGATACCATAACTGTTAGAAACGTCGGTGAAGTCGAACTGACGAACATCAATCTCACGATAACCGGCGACGGGTTCTACATGACCGCGGACAATTGTCCTTCTCAACTTTCGCCGGGTGATTCTTGCCAGTTTACCGTCGTTTCCCAGGCCGGTTCGGGTCCAGCAGGAGCTATTGTCACGCTTCAAGATAACTGGTCGGGAAACGCGGTTAATCCTCCGACGTTCTACATAAACATCGCCTCCGTCATCGAGCTTTGAGGGCACGGTGGATAGAATTCTCACGGCGCTTTCGCCTAGTCTTTAACTGTGTCGAATGGTGGGTCAACTGAACGTAAAAAATGAAGACGACCTCTGCGATAGTAGCGCTTCAGTCCGGCTGGCATTGCAATCCACACAAAGAAACGTCAACCCCGAGACCCAGGTTCAAACAACGAACCTGGGGCACCCCCGGCTTCCCTATACTTTCCCGAGAAGTGCCGCAGTGATATTCTCTCCACGATCCTAATGTCCGCAAATACTGAGTTTCCAAGCCTGGGCCACCCGCCTTCTTCTTTTTATTGGAGCCAACTCTTGACTGAAAAATACCCATCATCACATTTTCAAAGTTTTTCAGAGCAACTGCGCCTTCCGCAAAAACTAGTTTCTTTTTGGGACTATCTACTTTCTTCGTTCGCAAGATTTATCACTCCGTTCTTAAAGAAGAAAAAGAAAAAAAAGAAGCAATCCCATCATCAGCAACGCCCCAAAACACAACATGCAGATACAGGACTACCCAATCCTCCCATCAGCCCACAGCATAACTCCCAAGAAGTCCGCAGTGATAGACAACGACAAGAAAATCAACACAGAAATCACGATAGCAGCTCTTCGATACAATCTTTGCAAATGATTTCCAATATATGCGTTGCGGCGTTCACAGCAGCACTCGTTTTCACCTCCATACTGCAATGGTCCGTAACCAAACAAAACATGAAGGTCAGCAGCAGGGCTTATCTGGCTTTGACCAAAATAACTACCTACTGTCCAATCTGCGATACCGGCCAAATTCCACCACCAACCAGTTCCACTGATAACAATGCCTCCATTGCCTTGTTCTTTGTTAACAGCGGACACTCGCCGGGGAGAGATATCGATGAAAATTTCACGCTGCACTTGGATGAGATTGACGATTCTTTTGATTTCCACGAACAAAAAGACATTGTTGCCGTACCGGAGCACACTTTCGCCCAACCGAGCACGGAATTTCCCTTCCAGATCACTCGCGCATTGAGAGCCGAATTCATCCTCGAAGCCAGAGGGCAAATACCTGTCGGTCCAAGTAGTCTTTCGCCAAAAACTTCTACGCCGATGTATGTATTCGGACACGTTAGCTATACAGATGTTTTTGAAGATCGCCACACTTTGTTGTACTGCATTAAGTACCACCCTCCTACCAACGTTTCCCCTCAAAACTGGGAATACTGTCACAAGCACAATGGAGAGTACGACGGCGAGTATGATCCCAATAAAAAATTCTAGCTTTGTGCGTCTAGTAGCCGGTCTTGGCTACGGGAACAGCGTCCACGCCAAATCCCAGACATACACGTTCATTCCACGCGGCGTTCGTTAAAACAGAAATCCTGCGATTTGCTCCGCCATTTTCCGGGCTTTTTCTCGAAGAGCGTTTCGGTCCGGAGACGCCGCGCTGGAACTAACTCTCACAGTGAAGGCGTGGTCGCGCACTCGCCCCACCACTTCCTCCGAGACCCACTTCTTCCTCTTCTTATCGGTATAGCTGCACGTCACTGCTTCATTCCCAATGGCTCGCAGCGGCACGCCATCCGGCCCGCACCTTTCAGCGTATGCTGCGTACGCGCCAGGCGCTCCGCGCAGCGCTTCCACTTCGATTCGCAACTCAATGGCAGTCGATCCGCTCTGGTGCACGAACACGCAGGTCGCGACGTCCGTGTCCTTGCTTATTTCCGGGAGACTTACAGTCGCAGTCACCGCACCGTCCAGCGCCCCAGATGCGGTCGCCTCGTTGATCCAGGGACAGCTATCTTTAGCTTCGTTGCGACTCGGTACGCACAGCAGCACAAGCGCGCCAAGCAGCACGCTTACAATTCGCGCGCGAAATAAAACCCCCAAAATGCGTCCGAGATTCCGGTGCAAGCTGCCCTCCAAGACCCTCTGTTGAAGTCGCAAAAGCCGCTATACTGCCGATACAAGATTCGCGTTCGCCGTTTCGATCTGGCCGCCGATCTTACTTTCGAGGCGAACCCCCGTCGCCGCTTCCGCTCGCTTTTGGTGCACGCGGCGTCTCGACTCCAGCTTCCTGCTCCAAATCCGCATGTACGTGCCACGGCACGCTCTCCGTCGAGATTTCTGGATGCTTCAGCAGAAAATCCAGCGAGTACGTGGGAGCTCCCGGATCGGCCTTCTTATTCGTAAAGAAAGCCGCTTGCGCCGCCGCTTTGTCTTCCATCCCCATCCGGCCGTACAAAATCGATAGGTTGTAGTGTGCGGCAACGTCGTCCGGATCGATGGCCTGCAACGCCTCAAACTGTTCCATGGCTTCGTGCTGCTTGCCTTGCCTATAAAACGATTTCCCCAACTCGCGGCGCGCGTCCCGTGACAGCGGATATTGCTGCACCACCTTGCGCAAGTCCGCCTCTTCCAGTTCCGGATTGCCGGCGCGTCGTTCCACCAACGCCAAGTAGTAAAGCGCCCGCGCATTGTCCGGGCTGAGCGCCAGCGCCATCTTGAGACTCCAGCGGGCTGAACCGTATTTTTCCCATTCGATGTTTGTTAGCCCGATATTCGTGTAACCATCCGCGTAATCGGGCCGCAGCTTTACGACTTCCGAGAAGGCGTTGATAGCCTCCGCGTATTGCAGTTGGTCCAGCGACGCGATCCCGTAGTTGTTCCAACGCATCCAGTCGGGATTGTCCTGCGGGTCCGCCGCCGTAGCCGGGTTATCGCCAATATTCAACGTCCGCGTCCGCGAAGCGATCTCTATCACCGGGTAGGCCGGATGGTCCGTCCCGAAAATATTGTTCAGATAACTCTGCCGCAAATGCCGGTAGTTGACTCGCGCCACCACTGTCAGCGGCCCCTTAGCGTCCGAAGGAATTCGGAATTCGTAGCGCACCATCCCCGAACGTCCCGCCTGAATGGTGTTGTCGTAGGCAACCGAATGGATCGTAAAAACTTTGTGATTGTCGACGAACTCGCCCTTCTCAGTGACCGGCCGGTTGGTAAAGCTGTGCGCCCGCGGGTCGAGCGCGCCGTCCGGCTTCAGAAAGCCACTGTGGTAGATTTCCTTTCCGTCGCTGTCGTTCACCGCGAACTCCACCCACGCCTCGTACAGATCGCGCACTTCGGGAATCAGCGAGTGGCCGATATTCTTGTTCTGGATCACCACCATCGTCTGGACTTTGTCGTTCGGCTTCAGGCTAAACGCCTGTGTCCCCAGAGGCGCCACCATTCCGTCCTCATCCGCCTTCTTGATCGCGAATAGGTCCACGTTCAAATAGTTACCGGACTTCAGAAACTCGATCGTCTTTTGCAATTGCTCGTCGAAGCCGTAGTAGAAGGGCACTGCCGTATTCCCCGCCGTCCATCGGTGCGAAGCGAACGTACCGTTCTTTGCGCCATACTCCTCAAGTTCCGGAGCCGCCCGCTTCATGTGGCAGCCCTGGCAGGTAGTGAAATCCCCGGAATAAAAAGTCAGCGGATTCCTCTTCGAAAATTTCGAGTTATGCCATTCGTCATAAACCGTGAACGCGCGCACGAACTTGTAATCATTCAATGGAGTCGGCAGATTGGCTTTGTGGCACGCCGCGCAGAACTCGGGCGTGCGCATAAAATCTTTCATAACCGCTTTCGAGTGCCGCTCCGGATCCCCCATGATGTCCACGTAAGGCACCTGGCCCGGGATCCGATTCCCGTCTTTGTCCACCATCACCGCCGGCACTCCCATCACGTAACCGCCATTCCCCACCGTCGGCTGCAGTTTTTGAATCGCGTGGCACGTCAGGCATGTCAGCCCTTCTTCATCAAACTGCCGGTCAACCTTCGAATCTTGAGTCAGCGCTCCCGTCAAGGTCGCGATCGGGTTGTGGCAACTCTCGCAATGCCTGGTAAATTCGATGCCTTTCTCGCGCCGCAGTATATTGACGCTCGTCCGGTAAAATGGTGTTCGAAACGAATTCGAGTGCAGCGCTTGCCGCCAATGGTCGTACGCTTGCGCGTGGCACGTTTTGCAATATGTCGCCTTCGGAAACGCTCCCGGCTGAATAAAGTCGTTTCCTTCGACCGCCGCGTTCCCCGGCGTGGAAATGTCGCCCTTTCCGAAGCGGAAGTTGTAACTCTCGCGTATCTTATCGGCGTACTGTTTGCGCTCAGCCTCTTGCTCCGCCGGCGTTTGGTACTGCTTCTGCGAGTCGTTGTACTGGGGCTGCGCCTGCGATTGTTGCTGCGATTGCCCCTGTGACTGTGCCAACGACGTCTTCAACAGCCCACAAGAGATACCCAGGAGCGCGACTATCGTCACCACAGCATGCCGGGATTTGATTTTCATGAGTACCTGCCTGACTAAAATATTGGCCTTTCACCCGTGAACGGAACCCTCATCCACCGATCGAACTCCGAACGCGCTACGAAATTCAATTCGCCGCTTGGCTGGCCGCTTTCCGCTGGGCAATTTCCTGCGCAATACCGTCGTAAACGCTCGGCACCACGCCCTTGCCTTCTTCGATCTCAAATATCCTGTCCACTGACGGCAGCGTCACCTGTTCCACAAATCCATCCGGCCACCGAATGTCCACGCTGCTCACCGCCGTGGCATCCCCAATGCCAAAGTGCAAGCGCTGATCGTTCGACGACTCGTAACTTCCGCCGCTCATCACGTCGCCGCGCTGCCGCAGCCCACCTGCCGTTAGATAAACCACGGCCCCGACCGCATCCCGCGGGCTCTTCGGTCCGCCGATCAATTGCAATCCGACCCAGTGATGCTTATCCGCATTCACGTTGCGCATCAAAGCCGGCACGTTGTCCAGGCAGTTGATCACCACGTCGATCTTCCCGTCGTTAAACAAATCTCCAAACGCTGCCCCGCGTCCCGTGAGCACTTTTGCAAGACCCGTGCCCTCAACCGCCGGAACCACCTCAAATTTCTCGCCCTTTTTCACGTTGTGAAACACGAACGGCCGCTGCGCGAAAGATGTACCGAAGTTGTGCTGGTCCACCTGCGGGTAAACATGCCCGTTCACCGCGAAAATGTCTTTCCACCCATCGTTGTCGTAATCAATAAATTCCGTGCTCCACGTCAGAAATGGATACGTGAACTGCGCCATCCCGATATCCGGAGCGATTTCCGTGTAGTACGCGTTCCCCCCGTTTCGAAACAGCGGCTTGTAGTCATCCGAAAACGTTCCCGTATAAAGGTCCAGCAAGCCGTTGTTCCGGTAGTCGCCGATGGCCATGCCCATGTTGGCGACCTCTTGCCCGTCCTGATTCAACGCAAAGCCCGAAGTAAAACTCGCATCCTTAAACGTTCCGTCGCCCTTGTTGATATACAGATAGTTCGGTGTCGAATCGTTCGCCACTAGCAGGTCGACTTTTCCGTCGTTATTCACGTCCACAAACACGGACGTAAATCCGTAGTAGCCCTTCTTATCCGATACGCCCGCCTTCTCGCTCACATCCGTAAACGTCCCGTTCCCATTGTTGTGAAACAGGTGATCGCCTTCGCCCGGCAATCCGCGAGGACCGCACATCACCGCGATTCCACGAAACTGGCAAAAGTTCACGGCATTCGCCGCGGAATTGGGCTTCGGCGGCAAATGCTCCATGTCCCAGTGAATGTATCCGGGCACAAAAAGGTCCAGCTTGCCGTCTCCGTCGTAATCTCCAAACGTGGCGCCTGTCGACCAATTTCCAAGCGTCACTCCCGCCTTCTCCGCCACGTCCGTAAACGTCCCGTCGTGGTTGTTGTGATACAGCCGGTTCTTCCCAAAGTTCGAAACATAAATGTCCGGCCATCCGTCGTTGTCGAAATCGCCGATCGCCACGCCAAATCCCCAGCGGTCGTTCGTCACTCCCGCCTGCGCCGCCACATTCGTAAACGTCCCGTCGTGGTTGTTGTGAAAAAGCGCCGCGTGCGGCGGTTCCGTTTTGCCGGTCATCGCGTCGACCGTCGACCCGTTCACCATGTAAATGTCCAGCCAGCCGTCGTTGTCGTAATCCAGCAACGCCACGCCCGACCCGGTCGTTTCGATGATGTAGTTTTTCTCCGGCGTCCCCATCGTGTGCCGCCACGAAGTCAGGCCCGCTTTTTCCGCGATCTCCTGAAACACGATCGGACCTTCCTTGACGAAGCCCCCCGCCGTGATTGGCCGCTTCTCGGAATCCAGAACTGCCGGGAAAACTCCCGCAGTAGCCGAGCCGCCCTGCGGCCGCTGCGGCGCCGCCTGCGCCCCGTATTGCCCGGCTGCCTGCTGACCGTGCGCTTCGGATGAACCCACGAGATACAGCGCCGCGATCCATACGCACAGGCAGACCGCCAGTAATAGTTTTTTGTCCATGGGGTAAGTCGAAAAACCGATCCATCGTTTTTTACAGGCGGGAATGGTCGAAAACAATATGTGAAAAGCACTACGCTCCGCCGTGTGCCCGTCCTCCCGCCGCAGCACGGGCAGGGAAGAAAAGCGCGCCTCGCAGCCGCGCTCCCAAAATATGTCACCCCGCTCGCCCTGAGGAACGAAGGGACCAGAGCGCCGACGAAGTCGGCGCGTAGTGGAGGGACCTCTCTTCCTCAGGGTTGGCAGGCAGACAAGTGCGCTTCAATGCGACAATCTCTAGGCGATTTCTACAAACCCTCTTCCAATGGCATACAACGTAAGCTTGGCGCAGTTGCGAATCGCCAGCGCTCCCATAATGTTGTTCCGGTGCACGCCTACCGTATTCGCGCGGATGCCAAGCTCAACTGCAATTTGCTTATTCGATTTTCCGCGCGCGATCAACCGCAGCACTTCCATCTCGCGCGCCGTAAGCGGCCGCGTAATATCGTCCAGAGGAGGCTCTGGCAACACGATCCGCGAATCCAGCACGTGCCGCCCCGCGGCGACCTGCCGCACCGCCTCGCCCAGTTCCATATCCGTCGCGCTTTTCAGCAAATACCCGCGCGCACCCGCATCCAGCGCCGCTCGCACGTAGCTTCGCTCCTCATGCATGCTCAAAATCAACACGGCCGTCTCCGGCAAAATTTCCAGAATGCGCTGCGTCGCCGCCCCGCCCATCATCCCCGGCAGCGCAAAGTCCATCACCACCACGTTCGGCCGCAAACGCCGCGCCGCCTTCACCGCCTCGGCGCCATCGCCCGCTTCGCCCACCACCCGTAAGTCCGCCGCGTCTTGCAGCGTCCGCTTCAATGCCCGCCGCACCAAGCCGTGGTCGTCCACTAGCAAAACCGTGATGACCCGCCTCGTCCCCGCCATCCAGTAACTCTCCACGCAGCCGCGGCCGACACCCCGCCCACCGTGAGTAGGACAGGCATTCCTGCCTGTCTCTCTACTTGTCCCCGCCGCGCGCAAGAGTATTCACGACTCCCCACACCCGCACCATAATCCAAATCTGCTAGTCCCAAGTCCGGCCTCTCCTCTCACAAGCGCGATAGCACAAGAAAATGTCATCCCGCTCGCCCTGTTTACCCTGCTTGCCCTGAGCCTCGAAGGGAGCCACGAAGGGAGAGATGGAGGGAGCCACGAAGGGAGCGTAGTCGAGGGACCTCTCTGTCCCTTTGCCTCCCCTGTTCTTCTCGTCTTCCCCCAATCATGTCATCCTGCGGGAAGCGCGCCCTTTGTGCTCCGAACACTTCTACGGAGCGAGGGATCTGCTTTTCTCACCCCTCTTCTCTGCGCGGCTCTGTTAACTCTGCGCCTCTGCGTTATCCTTTCCCTCTTTTCTCAAAATGCTCCCAAAGCTTGGAAGTAAGCCAAAATAAGAGTTGACTTACATTCAAGTCCAAAGTATACTTTCTTTCAGTAGCCAACCCATGAAAACCGAAGTCTCCACCGTCACCACCAAAGGCCAGCTCGTTATCCCCGCAAAGCTCCGCCGCAAATACGCCATCCGCGAAGGCACTCAGGTCGCCTTCCTTGAGGAAGAGAACCGCCTGGTTCTGCAGCCCCTCACACCAGAATTTGTCCGCAGCCTCCGCGGCTCCGTAAAAAGTGATCCATCCGCGCTAAAAATTCTCCTCGACGAGCGCAAACGGGAGCGAGAGCTATGAAGCGAATCGTCCTAGATGCCAGTGCTGTCATGACCTTCTTCGAAAACCGCCCCGGCGCGGACAAGGTCGAGGAACTCATCCATCTCGGCGTTGCAGGCAAACGGCAACTGCTAATGTCTGTAGTCAACTGGGGCGAAGTCTACTATTCCACCTGGCGCGCCCACGGCCCCGGCGTCGCACGCAAAGTCATCGAAGATATTGCCCAGCTCCCCATCGAAATCGTCGACGCCAGCCTCGACTTGACCCGCGCCGCCGCCGAACTCCGCGCCGACCAGAAACTCCCCTATACCGACTGCTTCGCCGCCGCCCTGGCCGCCCACCGCAAAGCCTCCCTCGCTACAAGCGATCAAGACTTCGCCACCGTCGAAAAAAAGATCGACATCCTCTGGACGATCGCCTAGCCGGCACGTGCCGCAGAAGCGAAGCGTCTGACGAAGACGCAATCGCCCGGGTGGCAGTCTCCTTGACGGGAAAGGGGAGAGAGCGTACTCTCCTATTTCAGATAGGAGAGAGCTTTGACGAAACCGGTTGAACTTCCGCAGGGCACACTCGAGATGCTCATCCTCAAGGCGGTCTCACTCGGTCCGCTGCATGGCTACGGCATCCTGCTCCGTATCCAGCAGATTTCCGGCGAGCGCCTCGAAATCCGGCAGGGTTCGTTCTACACCGCCATCTATCGTCTGGAGCGCCGGGGCTGGATCAAAGGCGAATGGGGCGAGTCGGAGAATAGTCGCCGCGCCCGCTTTTACTCGCTCACCGCTGCTGGTACGCGTCAGCTCAAGGCCGAGACCGCCAAATGGACCGACATGGCCGCTGTCGTCGCCGGCATTCTCGGCAGGAAGGCGAACGAGATATGAGTCTCCTGGCCGCAATTCGCAAGCGCTGGCACTCCATCGCGCCACGCACCCACAGCGATGTGGA
>Ga0210391_10001813_pt1 | contig 18921 bp, 16 predicted proteins | sample IncBWC12OmetaG_FD_160573 | JGI IMG/M metagenome (GOLD analysis project Ga0210391, IMG submission 160573) | Forest soil microbial communities from Barre Woods Harvard Forest LTER site, Petersham, Massachusetts, United States - Inc-BW-C-12-O ...
CGAAGAATACAAGAAGGTCGTAAAGAAACACGCCAAACGCGACTTCCCGCAGGATCCGCACGAGCAGTTGGTTATGGCGCGGGATGCGGTGTTTCGCTCATGGCAGAACGATCGTGCGAAGCACTACCGCCGCATCAACAACATCGACGACATGCTCGGCACGGCAGTGAATGTGCAAGCCATGGTTTACGGCAACCTCGGCGACACCAGCGGAACGGGTGTGGGCTTTACGCGCAATCCTGCGACCGGCGCGAAGGAATTCTACGGCGAATTTCTGATGAACGCGCAGGGCGAAGATGTGGTCTCGGGCGTTCGCACTCCGGTACATATTTCCGAACTGCATAAAATCATGCCGCAGGTTTACGACCAGCTGCGCGATATCACGACGCGCCTCGAGAAGCACTATCGTGATATGCAGGATTTTGAGTTCACCATCCAGGATGGCAAGCTCTACATGCTGCAGACGCGCAATGGCAAGCGTACCGGCTGGGCCGCAGTACGGGTGGCTATACAGATGGTCGAAGAAGGATTGATCACGAGAGAAGATGCGATCTTCCGCGTCGAGCCAAATCAGCTTTACGATTTTCTGGTGCCGCGGCTGGACGAAAAGAGCACGAAGGTGGAAGTGCTGGCGACGGGATTGCCTGCATCCCCCGGTGCAGCGGTTGGCCAAATCGTTTTCACTGCGGAAGAAGCCGTGAAGAAGGCGGGACATGGAGCGAAGAAAAATCCAGTGATTCTGGTGCGCGCGGAAACTACTCCCGAAGATATTCAGGGGATGGAAGTGGCGGCTGGCATTCTGACGTCGCGCGGTGGCATGACCAGTCACGCCGCGGTCGTCACGCGTGGAATGGGAAAGTGTTGCGTCGCCGGCGCTGGCGACATTCAAGTTGACGAGCGTGCCAGGGAAATGCGCGTCAAAGGGCAGGTATTCAAAGAAGGAGACTGGATCTCGCTCGATGGCACTAGTGGCCGCGTGATTAAGGGAAAGCTGAACACCCTTGAGCCCTCCACCGATGATGCGGATTTGCAGAAGCTGTTGGGCTGGGCTGAGCCATTCCGCAAAATCGGCGTACGCGCGAACGCTGACATTCCGCGAGATGCGGTTCAGGCGAAAACGTTTGGGGCCGAAGGCATCGGACTGTGCCGCACCGAGCACATGTTTTTTGCCGCCGATCGCATCCCGCACATGCGTGCCATGATTCTCGCCGACAACGAAAAAGACCGCCGCACGGCGCTCAAGAAGCTGCTGCCGATGCAGCGGGCAGACTTTATCGGTTTGCTCGAAGCCATGGACGGGCTGCCGGTGACGATTCGCCTGCTCGATCCGCCACTGCACGAGTTCCTGCCCAAGCGCGAAAAACTGATGGTTGACATCGCCAGCCTGGCCAGTGCAACCACCAAGCAGAAAAAAGGTCTGGTTGAGGAATACCGCGAGTACGGAGTGAAGGGGGCCGGTGACTTGAAAAAAGTTCTTTCCGGCCTGTTGGTGCGCGTGGAGGACTTGCATGAATTCAATCCCATGCTTGGTCATCGCGGATGCCGCCTGGGCATCACCTATCCGGAGATTACCGAAATGCAGGCGCGGGCCATTATTGAAGCGGCAGTGGCCGTCGAGAAGAAAGGCATCAAGACCCACGCCGAAGTAATGATTCCGTTAATTGGCACCGTAAAAGAAATGGCAAATCAGGGAGCGATTGTCCGGCGCGTGGCGGAAGAAGTTTTCAAAGAAAAGGGAAAGCACGTGCATTACCTCGTCGGCACAATGATTGAGTTGCCGCGAGCGTGTTTGGTCGCGGATGAGATTGCAAAAGAAGCAGAATTTTTCTCATTCGGCACCAACGACCTCACGCAGACCACATTTGGTTTTTCTCGCGACGACGTGAACAAAATTCTACCGACCTATCTTGCGGAAGGAATTCTCAAACAGGATCCGTTTGCTGCGATTGACCGCGACGGCGTCGGCGAGCTGGTACGGATTGGAATCGAACGCGGGCGAAAGACGCGTCCTAAGCTGGAAGTGGGAATTTGCGGTGAGCACGGCGGCGATCCATCGTCGGTGGAGTTCTGCCATCAGGTAGGAATGGATTACGTTTCCTGCTCTCCATTCCGCGTGCTGACAGCGCGATTGGCAGCGGCGCAAGCTGGAGCGTCGGATAAGTTGAAAATCGAAGGCGGAAGAACGAAATAACGATCTCAGCAAGCCCGGTAGTTTATTGCACGCGCTGCAGTCTTGCGATCAACTTCTGGGCGAGACTTTCTTCGGATTCCGACCAGAGCAACCGCGCGCTCGTGCCGCTGTTTTTCTCTACGTTCTTCGAGAACTCCACCATCTTCGCGACATTCTCGCGAATTTTCGTACTCGTCTGTTCGCTGAGAGAAGTCTCGGGCTGCAGGAAAAAAGAGTCGAGTCCAAAATCCACTTCAACGTGCCCCGTCTGCTGGTAAGCCCCGTCGTCGAATTCTTCACCCTGAACAATGAACTTCACGATCGCAGGCTCCAGCACCCAACTCTCCTTCGTTATATCCGGCATCCACAGGTCCCAGTATCCTTCAAAAACATACGCGTAGTCCTCGTGGACCGTTTCAGCGGCGAGCAGCGCAGCTTGGCCGGGATCGATTCCGAGTGGAAAGCGTCGCTCCAGGACGGTAGCCTCGTTCCAGGAAACCGGATGAAGAGCGAAGTAGGTGATGCCCGGACGCTGCGCTGAGAAAGGAAATTGCTGCAATACGGCAAACGCGTGCGGCAACATTTCCGGGCCGGAAAAATCCGGGAACCAAAGACTGAGATAAAGCGGATCCGACACAATCACCTCAAATAGTCGACGCAGCTACCTCAGCGCCGCTGTCCGTAAATTCTAAATTGTTCCGGGATTGTGGGAAAGTAACGGCGTACTGCTCGAACTCGCGGCTGGGAATCAATGGTCAGGTCTTTAAGCGAGCCATTCGCTCTCTCAGACTTTTGACAGGGCTCTAGGGGATTGTTACGATCAATGGTGCTTCAAGCGCCCCTGCCTCACAACCGTCCCCGTCGTCTAGCCTGGCCTAGGACATCGCCCTTTCACGGCGGTAACACGGGTTCAAATCCCGTCGGGGACGCCAACAAAATAAAGAAGTTCCGCGGTATCGCCGGTTTTCTTCATGGTCCAATTTGGTCCAGTTAGGCTGAAGCGGTCTTCATGACCATCTTCACCAGCTTGCTTTGAGCCTCCCGCTTCTGAGGGCTGACAGCCTGCATATAAACGTCTGTGGTCACCTTCATGCTCGCGTGACGAAGCAGCTCTTGCACCACCTTTGGGTTCTCCCCATTTGCATTCAGGAGCGTTCCAAACGTGTGTCGGAAAGTGTGATACGTCACGTGTTTGGTGATTTCGGCCCGTTTCAGTGCAGGCTTGCCGTAGTACCTCCATTGCGTGCCTGGCCAATACGGCTGTTTGCCTTTCATTGCCGGTGATGCAAACACCCAATCGACCGGACCAGGGTACGGGCACATCTGCCGCCACGCAAAAAGCGACTCGGCAGTTTGCGCGTCCAACGGCACATCTTTTTGCGATGCCTCCGTTTTCGGCGCTCCCTCCACCATGGCAACTACCGATCTCCGGACGTGAAGGACGAGTTGCTCGAAATCCACATCCTCCCAGCGGAGACCTATGAGTTCGCCGCGACGTAATCCGGTGAACGCATCCAGTTCGATCATCATCCGAAGAGGATTGGGCAACTCTGCGAGAATCGCTAAGATTTCCTCTGGAATCAGAACGTCCGGTGCCTTTTGCCGTTTTGCGCTTTGACGAACACTGGTAATTGGATTTCTGTCTGCCCATTCCCACCGAATAGCGTGAGAAAAGAGCGCACTCATGATGTTCCGAATCTTCGCTTTGCTTCCGCGAGCGAGCGCGACGCCGGTTTTTTTGAAGCAGAGTATCCTCAGCCATTTTTCCACTTCGATGGCTTTGACATCTGTTAAGCGGCATGCGCCCCAACGCGGAATGATCCATTTCTTGAGGTAGCCCTCGTAGGTCACCTGTGTCGCGTACGACTTCCGATCTTCGTCCGCTGCATTTGGCCCTGGCTTCGTTTTGTTGAATACGTCCGGCAGTTCGTGCTGCCGATAGTGATTCACCAGCGTTTCCAGAGAGATGTTCTTGATGAGCTGTTGAGGTGTTTGTTGGTTGATGTCCATACGGAGCGCATCCACAGCCGCTTGCGCAGCCGATTCGTTCGGGAATTCTTCGAGAGTCCCGATGACGATGTTCTTGCGACGGACTGAGCCATCGATTTGAACTTCTCTCCATCGGAATTCCCAAACTCTTCCTTTTCTGCGCTCCGCCAGTTTTAGACTGCCTTGCTGATAGCTTGTGCGCCTCATTGATGCTCCTGTTTCGAGGCGACACAGGTGGCTGAAACGAGAGTAGCTCAGCTTCAATCCGATGTCGAGAGTCGCCTCTTTGAGTTTTAGAACTTCAACCCGCCATCTTTTGGTCAAGCCATGTGTTCAGCACAGAGGCACGAAACCGCCACAGCTTGCCGACCTGCACGCCCTTGATGTGGCCATTGCGCGCCATTTTCTGGAGAGTTTTGGGATGGATTTTCAGTAGGGATGCTGCCTCATCGCTATCGAGTAACTGCTCAAAGCTCGATTCGTTGGCTGTCACGTTGCGGGCTGGTTTGGAAGCGAGGTCGGGCATTTTGGTCTCCCAGAGTGTGTTTTCGCAGCTTGAGAGCTGCCAGAGCAATTTGAAGGTAAGGCGGGATACCGAAAGGAGTCCAATGCGTTTTCGGGAGACGGTCATGAGTGGGAGGCATAACCCTCTATATGGGAATCATTGGACATCGGGAGTCGCAACGCCCTAGGGTGACCAATACATCAGCCCAATTTTGAGGTCACTCCTGGAGGTTTTCATGTCTCGTATCGCTCCCCATTCGGCCCGATCTACCAAACAGACTGGACAACCGATTCCCTTCCTCTTCCCGAAGCTGTCACTTCTTGGATTGGTTCTGCTATCGTCCCTCGCAGCGCATGCCCAAGGGAGTCCCTTCGACACCGGTTTCACTTCGCTTCAGACACTCTTTACTGGCACTGTGGCTAAGGTCGCGAGCCTGATCGCCATCGTGATCGGCGGCTATGCCTTCGCGCACGGTGAACCCGGCGCGAAGAAGACGCTCGCTGGAGTCGCAGCGGGAACTGGTATTGCCGTCATGGCGGCGAACGTCCTCAGTTGGCTCTGGGGCGTATAGCGGCCCGCAGCCACCTTCGATCCTCTGGCTCGCCATTCCACAAACGAGGAACCATGTCGGACAAACCGCAGCAGAAGCAGCGCACAAATCGAGTGTTCAAGAGCCTGCATAAGCCCCTCACTTATCTCGGCGTAGAGCGCACGCTCTTCTATTTCGTGTGCGTCGGCGCTGTGGGGGCGTTCAATCTCTTCAATTCCATCCTGGCGGGAATCGCCGTTTTCGTCGGCGGGTTCGCCTTCGGCCATTGGGTAACGAGCAGCGATCCCAATTTCCTTCGCATCCTCGCCAAGTCCGAACGCTACAAGCTGCGCTACGACGCCGCGAAACAGCAAGTGCCTCGGGTGGAGGTTGTCTGATGTTGCGACTCGACAAGGTCATTAAGCCGTGGAAGGAGAGCGCGGCACTGAATGACCACATCAATCTCTACGGCTTCTGGAACGACACGACATTCCTCACGAAGAGCGGCGATGTAGGCATGGTTCTCAGTGTTCCTGGCGTGGACTATGAGAGCCTCGATCGCCCGGAGCAGGAATACGCGGTCAAGCGACTAGAGGCGGCACTGAAGGCGTTTGGACCCGGCTTCCACGTCTACCAATACCTCTTCAAATCCAACTGTCCCGACATTCCGTTTGCAGAGTACGACGACCCGGTTGTGGCGGCGGCAATCGATCAGCGCAAGCAATTCTTTGAGGCGAAGCGCAAGCATCTTTATCAAGTCGAAATCTTCTATTGCGTTCTGCTCGAAGGCGCTAGGTCGAAGACCGGAGTTGGTGCAGCCATCGCTCGCACCTTTCGCGATCCCGCTGGTGCAATGGAGGAGCTGAGAACGCAATTCACCAACAATGGCATGAAGATGTTGTTGCGCGCTCATATCGAGCGCGACATTCGGCGGCTCGAACAACAAGTACAAGCATTTGCCCGCCAGCTTGCAGACTTCATGCAAATCGAGATTCTTAATCAGGACGCTCAGTTCACGTTTTTCCGCCGCCTGTTGAACTACGACGATTGGCGCGTGGCGGGACGGCCGCAATCTACGCAGTTCCTTGACTATCAGGTAGTCAACTCCGATATCGAAGCTGAGCGTGATCACTTACGAGTCGGCGATCACTTTGTTCGTGTGCTGACCATGAAGGAGGCGATCACTGAGACGCGACCGCTTGTGCTCGACGCGTTACTAAAGGTTCCCGCCAACTTCTATGTCGTGACGGAGTGGACGCCACTCCCAACGGATAAAGCCCGCAGAGAGGTAAACAAGCGCCGCCGCCATTTCAACATGTCGAAAACGGGATTTGTTTCTCAGATGGGTAACGACCCCGCAAAGACAAACCCACGCGACGTGCTGGTGGACGAATCGAAACAGGCCGACATCGAGAATCTCGGCGACTGCTTGCGCGCTCTGGGTGACGGTCAATCGTTGGGCGACTTCTCCCTGACAATCGTGCTGTACGGTCAGTCGCAAGCGGAACTCGATCCGCTCGTTGCCCAATTCACCGGTGTCCTCACCAATGCGGACGGCAATCTGTTTGCGGAAACCTACAACCAGCTGAACGCATATTTCGCCACTGTTCCGGGCAACTATGCTCTCAACCTGCGCAGGCTGTATCTGCTGAACACAAACTACGCAGACCTATCTTTCTTGTTTACGATCCTCCCGGGTGAAAAGACAAACGCGCATCTCGGGACGGAATACCTGGCGGCGCTTGAAAGCGACAATCAGACGCCGTATTTTCTCAACCTGCATAACGGAGAAGTTGCCCACACTCTGATCCTCGGGATGACGGGCAGTGGGAAGTCCTATTTTTGCAATTTTCTCCTGCAAAACGCGCAGAAGTACGTGCCGTTGACCTTTATTTTTGACATTGGCGGTAGCTTCAAGTCGCTTACCACGATCTTCGGCGGATCGTATCTCAATGTCGGCCAGGAAGCGAGAGATTTCACAATCAATCCCTTCTCGCTACCTCGGACCAAAGAGAACATGCAATTTCTCTTCAGCTTCTTCCGCGTGCTCATTGAGGGCAACGAGCAGCGCTACCGAATCGACTTCAAAGAAGAACGTCGTTTATGGGACGCAATCGAGCGCATGTATGTATTGGAGCCGAGTCAGCGGACCATATCGAACTTTGGCAACATCATCGGCGAGTTGAAAGAACGCTTGCATCGCTGGACTCGTGGCGGACAATACGGCTTCCTGTTTGATAACACCGAGGACACGCTTTCGTTCTCCCGCTTTCAGACCTTCAACTTCCACGGCTGGAATGATGCGCCCGAGGTCCTGGAACCACTGCTGTTTTACGTTCTACACCGTGCGTCGATTGAAATCTCGGACCCGAAAAGACTTGCCACGTTTAAGATCTTCTTACTCGACGAAGCGTGGCTCTTTATCAAGAACGAAACCATCCGCAATTACATCGTGCAGGCGCAGAAGACATGGCGCAAACACAACGCCGCGATGATCCTGGCGACACAGTCCATCAAAGAGCTTGAAGAGTCGGGGATGCTGGCGATTGTGGCCGAAAGCTGCCCGACCAAGATCTTTCTGGCCAACCCAGAGATGAACCGTGAAGTTTACCGCGAGGCATTCCATCTGAACGACACGGAACTCGACCTTATCGCCGGCCTCGTTCCGCCCGGCCAGATGCTCATCTTTCAGGCCCAAAGCTCAAAGAAAGTTCAGTTGAATGTCGATTCAGTCTCGCACTGGATGGCAACCAACAATGCCCGCGACAACTTGAAGAAGCACGATTATTTCGACCGCTTTGGTATTGCCGACGGGCTTCGCCGTCTGGCGGAAGATCATCCATTCCAGCCGCGTGCGCTGGCTGTATCCACGTCCACTACGAATCGATAAGGAGAAATGCTATGCGATATCAGAAATTCGTCATCCAGTGTCTTTTGTTCGCCTCTTCTGTTGTTGGCTGTTCGGCGCAAGAGGCAGCGCGCACGGTGCAGTACCACTCGCAGGACATCATCCCGATCCGCGCCAAGGTGAAATACACGACCCTCATTGAACTGCCTACGACCGAGAAGATCATCGAGGCGGCCACCGGCGACAAGGAGTTCTGGATCGTGGATGTCGTCGGTAACTTCTGCTTCGTGCATCCAGCCAAGCAAGGCATTGCCTCGAACTTGAATCTTATTACCGACAAAGGAAATATCTACACCTTCACGCTGGAGGATGTTTCCAGCTCATCGAAGACACCTGATTTGAAGGTTATCGTCCAGCCTGCAGACCGCTCTGCGATTGTCGCTGCCAACGGCCCGGCACAGTTCGTGCCGGCCGCCCAACTCGAACAATCACGGCAGCAGATCACCGCGCTTCAGTCGCATGTTGAGCAAGCGGTGGATGAATACAAGAGCGCCTATCCGACACAACTGAAGTTCGACTACGTCTACAAGGCGAACGAGGCTCCGTTCAATATCCAGTCGATCTACCACGACGACAAGTTCACGTACATCAAGACGAATGCACCCGAGAAGTTCAGCGTCTATGAAATGAAAGACGGCAAGCCCAACCTCATCACTTACGACCTTCGCGAAGGAACGTACATCATTCCGAAAGTTATGGACAGCGGATACGTGGAGCTGGGCAAAAAGAAAATGGAATTCGCACGCAAGGGATAGCCGCCATGACCGAGAACATTCTTACTCCGAACGCTGCGGCACAGACGGAACCGCAAACCGAGCCGACATTGCGCCGGTACTTGAGGCAGCCAAACGGTGTTTTGCAGAAAAACATCAAGACCCTCGTGTATCTCGGCGCAGTGTCGTTGGTCATTGTGGCTGCGCTGTTCAGTTCGTCCGGTAAGAAGACGCCCGCGCAACAGGCTGCCACCAAAGGGCAGCCTCCGCAGCCAACCTTGCAGGACAACACCGACAACAACGTGCAGGAATTGAAGAACCAGCTTCAGGCCGAACGCCAGAAAGAGCAGCAAGCGACAGCAGCCGCAGGTGCCATGGGAGATCCCGTGCTTACGTCTGGGACGACCGCACAGCAGGCCGCCGCCGCTGCGGCCTACGGCCAGACCGGCGTTGCCGTTCCGAACGTTCCTTGCGTTCCGGGCCGGCCCTGCCCACAAATGCAGCAAGGCAACATGCAGATGCAACTCACGCCTGACCAACAGCAGGTACAGATGATTGCGGCAAAAGAACGCGAACGGTTAGACAACTCGCGCTTCGCCTCCAACCTTGTATTCGCCCGTCCTCCTGAGCAAGCGCAGCAACCGGGACAGATGGCAGCGACACAGTTTGGGCCTGCCGACCGCCAGGCAAACAGTAGTCTCGTCGCGCCCGAAGCCGACCGAAAACTAGAAGACGCGCCCGGAGGCTATAAGCGCCCGGTAGAGGCAAATATCGATTCCGCGAGTGGACAGCCCTACCTTCTCTACGAAGGATCGGTTCTCGATACCGTTCTTATGAATCGCCTGGATGGAGACGCCGTCGGACCGGTCAAAGTCCTTGTTTCAAACCCGATGTATTCGCACGATCATCAGCACGTCATCATTCCCGAAGGAACCGTTGTTTTGGGTGAAGCAAAGAAGATTGGAGCCGTAGGTATCGGCCAGCAACGCCGGATGGCCGTGGTCTTTCATCGGCTCATCATGCCGGACGGTTATTCCGTCGATCTTGACCAGTTCCACGGGCTCGACCAAATCGGAGAGGAAGGGCTGAAGGACAATGTCAACAACCACTACCTTCAGATCTTCGGTACCTCCATTGCCTTGGGTGTGGTCGCCGGAGCCAGTCAGATCACGCAGGGAGGCGGGACCATCACCACGAGTGGCTCCCAGGCATTCACCAATGGGGCGTCGAGTAGTGTTTCGCAATCTGCGGCCACGATTCTCGACCGCTTCATTCAGATTCCGCCCACTATCACGATTCGGGAGGGGCACCGCGTGAAAGTGTATTTCACGCAGGACATGCTCCTTCCTGCGTATTCCAACCACACCATTCCACAGAGTTTCTAAAGGAGGATTTAGTGAAGAAACTAGCTTTCGCCGCCCTCGCTCTCGTAGTTGCGCTGGCAATACAGCCAGCGGCACACGCCCAATTCGGTTCCGGTATCGTCTACGACCCTACGCAATCCGCCCACGCCTACACGCAAATTCTCAATGAAAGCAAATCGATTGAGAATCAAGCAAAGCAGATCGAGAACGGGACTCAAATCTTCACCAACACGGTCAAAATCGCAACGACGGCTCTGCAAGCCTATAACGTCGCCAAGCAGCAATACGAACTAGCACACCAGATGATCCTCGCCCCGAGGATGCTCTATGCGCGGTTTCTGTCCCCCACCTCGGACCTGGTGATGTTGCAACAAATCTCGAACACTTACGGCAATTCGATGGGCTGGCTCAATTCGGCGAATACCGGGAAAGGAGCGGCCGCCTCTTACCAGCAGGTGAGCGTGCCTCATACCGCCAACGTAGTTCCCGGTTACGCAACCGCGAGCTTTGCCGGCCAACAGCAAATTGCCGCGCAAGGAGCCACGGTTGATATCGGTGATTCGGTGATGAGCAGCAACCTGCAAGCGCTTGGCACCATTCGCGCCAATCAGACGGCAAGGCAGACCGACATCGCCAACCTTGAGGCCGTGACGCAAAGCCAGGACGCATCGCAGCAAACAGTCATGGCCGAACTACAGCGCATCAATCAAGCCCTGCTCTTGGAACTTCGAACTCAGCAGGACGCGAACCAGATCAATGCCAATCTTGCCTTGCAACAAATCGTCTTTCAAAAGCAGCAACAGGATGCGATGAAATCGGCATTCCGCGACTCGTCCGGTTACGAAAGCTACTACAACGCCAACATCACTTCCACCAGCGGGGGAGCCTCAAGTCTGCTAACGCAATCGTTCTGAGTACGACGCAAAAGAGGAAAAAAGAGGCCAAGAAAATGGGAACCGGTTTATTCAACTACATCGCTCAAGCCTGCCAGCAGTTGGCAGCCACGGCAGCACCATCGATTACCGCGATGGGCATTCACATCGTCATCGCGCTGGCGACGATCATGCTGGTTTGGTTCGGGGTACAGGAAGCCCTGGCATCGGCCCACGGCGGACCGGGATTCAGCATGGCGAAGTTCCTTAACCTCTTCATGCTGATGACCTTCGCTTATGCAATGGTGAATTACTACGACAGTTCGATTCCTGGACTGGGCTTCTCCATCAAGAGCTTCATCGACGGCGGCACTACCAATCTCGTTGCTCTGATCGGGGCGGACGGTTCTACCACAATGCTGAACGAGATCCACACCGCATCGTCGAAGACCGGCCCATCGATGCTGACCAGCATGATGTCACCCTATTACTCGCTTGTATTCTTCGCCGTGCAGTTCCTTTTGGCACTGCTCGCGGCCATCGTTTCGGCCATCCTGGCCTACGGTGCAATTGCCGCAACGATCATCGGATTGCTGGGGCCGATCTTTATCCCATTCCTTGTCTTCGACAAACTGGATTGGCTGTTTTGGAGCTGGCTCAAAGCGTATCTCGGATTCAGTTTCTACAAAGTCATTGCCGCAGCCACGATGAATGTTCTGTCCCATGTTCTGACCAACTATTACCTGCAACTCGGGCAGAGCATTTCCGATCCTTCATTGATGGTGCAGACGCTACCGCTTCTTGTGCTTCTAGTACTGGTCAATGTCTACATTCTTTTCAAAATCCCGACTATGACCCACAGCTTATTCACCGGCACAACAGGCGGTCACGGGAGCGGGTTGGGCGTGGCAATGATGGCGATACGAGCGGCTATGTAGCTGTAAGACTCAAGACCAGAAACGAGGCCAGAAATGAACGCGGAAACCAGCACCTTACCGACCATGACCATCGAAACGAAATCGACTCCACAAATCACTCGCGCCGCGGAGCGTTACCTGGAGCAATACGGCGATCCGCTGGTCATGAATACCTATCTCAAAGTGACCATTCTAGTACTCGCCTTCGTCTGCTTCGCGCTGGCGATTCTCACCTTCAAGAGCCAGCAGGCGTTCGCCAACATGCACCCTATGATCGTGCGAATCAACGACGTGGGCCGCGCGGAGGCGATCGATTATCGCAACTTTCAATACCGGCCACAGGAGGCCGAGAACAAATACTATCTGTCACGTTGGGCGGAACTCTATTTCAGCCGCAATCGCTTCACTATCGAGCGTGATCAGACGAACTCTCTTTACTTCCTCAATAGCGACGTGCAACGGGCAGTGATCGACCAGGAACGCAAGGAGAACAGCATCCAGAACTACATCAAAGACAGCAGCCTTCCCTATGTCGATGTGGAGATCAAGAGCGTCATCCTCGACGACCTGCGACAGTCGCCGTATTCGGCCCGCATCGAGTTCGAGAAGGTGTACACCAATCCGGCGGATCATACCGAGCTCAAGCGGGAGCGATGGACCGCCAGCGTCACCTACGTCTTCTGCGAGAGCGTGAAGAACAACGAGCTTGCCGTGAATCCTCTCGGCCTGACCATCGTGCGCTTCAGGGCCGACCAGGCTTTCAGCTAAAGATTGAGCGACATTCCCAGATCCTTATTCATGTCCTTTTACGCGATAATCCGGCTAGCCTTTCCCTCCTGTCAAGGTGCTTTGAACGGCAGGCGAACAACACCTTTCCGACCCGCAACTGTGCCGGCGAATTGCGCCGTTCTTCTGTCGGACATGCCTGCTCGAATCAGCCTGCAATTGCGCTGCACTTCGGCAGGCCAAGGTGCAGATGAGAACTTTGCTCTGGCGTGTGTCTGCCGTTTCCGTATCCCGCCTTTGTTCGGGCACCGCGTCGGGCTTTTCATGCGCCCTGCGGCAACTCACTCTTCTGCTTCGGCTGCGCCGCCCTGCGGGTTACGGTTTCCCTCCAAATCTTGTTCGGAAAAAGCACCCGAAAAGATTTCTCCGGACCCTCCGTAAATGCAGAGCTTCGGCACTTGGGAGCATGGCCCACTCGCTCAAACTGGTGCCCCGACCAAGATCGGGAGATTCCACGAACGGAGACACTCATGTACCAGAGCAAAGTAACCCTCATCGGCTTCCTCGGCAGCAACCCAGAAGTTCGCACAACCAACAACGGCAGCTTCACCAATCTCTCGCTGGCAACCAAGTCCTCCTACAAGAAGGACGGCAAGTACATCTCGCACACCGAATGGCACCGTTGCGTGGTCTTCGGCAAGCTCTCGGAGTTCGCCAAGACACTCACGAAGGGCGCACATATCCAGGTGGAAGGCGAGTTGCGCAGCCGGGAGTATGCCAGCAAAAAGACGGACACGAAGCAGCGCGTCTGGGAAATTCGGGTCGCTTCGATCCTGAAGCTGGATCGCGCGGAAAAAGCCGCCCCGGAAGATCAGGATCACGATGAAGCCCCGCAGGAGGAAGCGGCAGCATAAGCCTTGCTTTTCATTCTCGGAAGCCCGGCTAATCGCTGGGCTTTCAACGCTGGGAGGTTCCCACTATGAGCTTTGAATTGATACTGCCATTTCTGAGACCGATCGAGCCGCTACTGCTGGACGACAGCATCAGCGAGATTATGGGCAATCCCGACGCTTCATGGTGGTACGAGCGCGACGGGATCATGCAGCGGGAAGAGACCATTTCCTTCGACGCAGGCAAGCTCCGAACGGGCCTCGAAGTGATCGCCAATCAGTTAGGCAAAAAACTCGACGAAGACAACCCCGTCCTGAATGCTCAACTCCCCGATGGAAGCCGTCTGGCGGCGGTCATTCCCCCGGTCGTGCGACCCTCGCCAGCACTAACAATCAGGAAGTTCACCAGCCGCCATTACACCGTCGATGACCTGATCGCTCGCGGCACGTTAACGCGCCCGCTGGCTGACTTCTTGGCGGAGCAGATTCGCAGCGGAAAGACGCTGCTTATCAGTGGCGGAACCGGGACCGGAAAAACCACACTACTCCGGATTCTTGCCGATTTTATTCCCGAGCAGGATCGCATCGTGGTCATCGAAGATACCTCCGAGCTTCACATCCAGAAACCGAACATTCTGGCGGTCGAATGCCAGACCGACACGTTCAAGGCCAACATCTCTTTCGACGACCTTCTAAAGTCCGCTCTCCGTTGGCGACCAGACCTGATCATCCTGGGTGAAGTGCGGGGAATCGAGGCACGAACCTTGCTCGATTCCTTCAATACCGGGCACGCCGGATCACTAGCTACCATCCACGCCAATTCGGCGGAAAAGGCCCTCCGTCGTTTTGCCAATTTGGTCATGCGCAACCACGCGCAAAGCACCTTCACTGACACCGAGGCAGAGATCGGAGAAGCCGTTGATTTCGTCGTTCATGTCGAGCGTCAACCAGGCCGCCGCGTCATCCGCGAAGTGCTGGCGCTTCGCGGCTACGACCGCGACGCGAAACGCTTTCTCATCGAACCGGTATTCGAGGCGCAACATGCGAAACCATAGAACCCGACATCGCGCTGGATGTCGCTTTCAGTCCGACTTGCTTTGTTAATACAGATTGCTTGATTCACAACCAACGAAAGAGGAAAACCAATATGCCGCTAATCGAAGTCAATCAAATCCGTCATGTCAGTGCGTCGATTCGCCTGGACGAAGTGACCGCAGCCCAGGTCGATCAGTACGCCGCTTTTATCTGCGCCTCTGCCGACGATGTCATCGACAAAGCGCTCAACTATGTGTTCTCGAAAGACCGCGACTTTCAGGAGTTCCTGAAGACGCCACAGGCGAAGCAGGTTTCATCAACATTGCGGGTGCGGAAGGTGCCGACTAATGGTGCGACGGTGCAGCCTTCGAAGAAGCCTGCATCCGGGGCAGAGTCCACGACCAATGTGCGAGCGGTGAAGGCATGATCCTGCCTTCGATTTCGTGCCAGCGCAAGAACGGTGCTTCGCACCGGAAGAATTTTGACACTCCACCCCTCAAAGGGTCGTGCCAGGGACACCTACGGACACCTAGAGGCAACCGAATCAATGCAGCAACTTACAGTTCCTACGTGTCCCTAGGGACACCCAAGGACACCTAGGGACACCAGCTCGAAAGCGAGGTAATTATGTCTTTTTTCAATGAAGAACAGCTTGCTGCCGAGGCCAAAGCGAAAGCATCATACCGACTCATCGGCGTCACCACGAAGCTCAGTCCGCGGGAGGTTGATGACATCGAAGGGCTGGCAAGAAAGCACGGCCTTCAGCGTGGCGAATTCATCCGGCAGCTGATCCTTGACGAACTGGCGCGTGACTCGGGCGATCCGCCTGTGAGCTCGGAACTGGTCGAAATTATCGGCCTTCGGCTCATGCTCACGAATCTTCTAAAACCACTGGCGACAGGGCAAAAGATAACACCGGAAGTCTTCGACGGGATTATCGCCGAGGTCAAAAAGCACAAGCGAGGCTTGGCGATTAAGACGCGGACAGACTTGGAGAAAGCGTAATGGCAACCATGCACTGGGGGCGAAAGGAAACCATCATTTTTCCACCTCACAGCCCGATCTACACCTATGGCGCGGTGTTTGTTGCCGTGATCCTCACCAGCTTGTTCGTCTACCTGCGCTTTACCTTCGGCAACACTCCGTTGCAGCGTTTCTACACGCCGATCTACATCCGGTCAGGCGTTGCGGGCGGCGTCTCCGCCGGCCGCAAAGACAACTACCGTCTGGTGATGATCAGCGCTCGCGGAACCCAACCGCGACCGGCCACGGACGCGGACGTGACAGAGGGCAACACGCCGGAACCCGGAGCAAGACCGCTCCCGCTTGCCATCTCGCCCTCCGCCTTGCAGGCCGGCTATGTTCTGCTCTACCAGGAGCCGGAGCGTGCCTACATCGATGCGCACTTGAGTGCATACCTCAAGGGTGTGATCTATGGTGGCGACAGCCTATCCGAGATTTACCAGATGCCACTGTTTTTCGGCCTGGTATCGCTGCTCATCCAGCTTCCGTTTTCCATCCGAAAGGACATCAAACGCCGCAAGCAAATGAGGTACGGGCGGCGACTGAAAGGGACGGAGCGGCTCACACCGAGAGACTTCAACCGCAAAGTACAGGGGGAGGGACTTGGCATCAAGATCGACGGGCTGAAGGAAATGCTTCGCATCCCGGCGAAAGCCGAGGCGCAGCACGTACAGATCATCGCAGACACCGGTGGAGGCAAAACCACCATGATTATGCAGATGCTCCGGCAGATTCGAAGCCGCGGCGATTCCGCCATCGTCTACGATCCGGCGCTGGAGTACACGCGCCGCTTTTACGATCCGAACCACGACATCATTCTCAATCCGCTCGACCGGCGATGCCCGTACTGGGGACCAGCCGAAGAGTTACGGACAAGTTCAGAAGCGGACGCAATTGCCGTCTCGCTGTTCCAGCCACCGCAAGACAAAAAGGGCGAGTTCTTTTTCGAGATTCCGCAGCAGATCTTCGCGTATCTGCTGCGCTATGGACCGACGCCGGAGGAGCTTATCGAATGGATGAGTAACCCTAAAGAGATCGACAATCGAGTAGCTCGAACAGAAGTTGCCAACTTCATCGACGCCTCAGCGCCCCCGCAAAGAGTTGGCGTGTTGGCGTCTCTCAGCAAGGTCGCAAAGAGCCTTCGGCTGTTGCCGCACAAGGGTGTTGGCAACGGCGAGTGGACCGCAACCGAGTGGTCGGAAACACGCCAGGGATGGATTTTCATCACCTCGCTTCCGGCCGAGCGCGAGGCGCTTCGTCCACTGCAAAGCGTATGGATTGACATGCTGGTGCTCCGTCTATTGAACGAACCGAAAGCACATCAGAAACGAGTCTGGTTTGTGCTCGACGAGTTGGCCAGCTTGCAGCGTCTTCCTCAGTTTCACACTGCCCTCACCGAGAACCGCAAAAGCAACAATCCTATCATCATGGGCTTTCAGGGGAAGGCTCAGTTGGAAGTGATTTACGGCCATTTGGCAGAGGTCATGCTATCCATGCCGACAACCAGTATTTTCCTGAAGACCAAGGAGCCGAATGCAGGCGAGTGGGTCAGCAAGGCCATTGGCAAAGTCGAAATCGAGCGCATGAAAGAAAGCCACTTCGACGGAACGCGCTCGGGCAGAAATTTCGCACTGGATATCCAGGTGGAGCCAGCAGTGATGGAATCAGAAATCTCGGGATTGCCCGACCTGCACGCCTTCATCAAATACGAGAACTACGTCACGGGTTTCTCCTTTCCTTACCTCGATATCGAGGGGTATCAGATTCCATTCGAGCGCAGACATTTGCCGGACGAGAAGCTCACCTTCGACCCCAAGAACATAAAGGCTAAAGCCCGCAACGGCACCGCCGCACCGCCACCCGCTGTTGTGCCAGCAGCGCCTCGCGCAGCAGTTGACCTTGAGGCAAAGCCGATCGAAGAACACGCCGTTGGGCCTGCGCCCGACGCCGGAAAGAACACCGGCGCGGAGACCTCCGACAACATCGTCAACCCCGAGCAGCCGACACAAACGACCGTGGACTTTACTGCGAATTGAGAGGCGCATTGCTTACCATTTCAAAAGCTCTTAGCTCCGCTCAGGCACAGACCTACCACGCCAAAGAGTTCACGTCCGCCGAGCAAAACTACTGGAAGCAAGACGGCGCTGTCGTCGGCGAGTGGCAGGGTAAGTTGGGCGAACAATTCGGACTAGCAGGAGCGGTCGACGCGCAGCACTTTGCCCGGTTGAGCGAGGGCCAACACGCGATCACTGGCGAGCAACTCATGCGTCATCGCGGCGGGCAATCCTATACCACTGCAGACGGAACCACCGTCAAGCCGGTCGAGCACCGGGCCGGTTGGGACGCGACGTTCTCCGCCCCAAAATCCGTTTCCCTAACGGCATTAGTTGGCGGCGATGAGCGGGTGAGAGAAGCTCATCGGCACGCGGTAATAACCGCTCTCACCGAGTTGGAGCGGTACACCGAGGCGCGGATCGGCGGCAACCACGCCGCCGAGACCACCGGCAAGTTCATCGCTGCCAAGTTCGAGCATGACACCGCCCGCCCAGTCAATGGCTACGCCGCTCCCCAGCTTCACACCCACGCCGTCGTCTTCAATATGACGGAGCGCGAGGATGCCTCCACACGCGCCATCCAGCCGAAAAGTCTTTTCGACAGCCAGCAGTTCGCGACCGCTGTCTATCAAGCGGAACTGACCTTTCGGCTTCGCAATCTCGGCTATGAAATCGAGCCTGGGAAAAGGGGAGCACCGGAGATCAAAGGCTATTCACAGGAGTATCTGGATGCTTCCAGTCCCCGCCGCCAGCAGATCGAGCAAGCTATGGCCAAGAGCGGCTTCAGCGGGCCGGAGGCCGCGCAGATCACTGCCCACAATACCCGCGACAAAAAGCAGATTCATACGCCCAGCGAGGTTATTGAAGCTCACCGCCAGCTCGCCGCGAAGTTCGGCAATCAGGCTAATCGCGTCGTGGCCGAGGCCCGCGAACGAGCCCACAGGCAAGAACAGAACCGAGTGCCCGACGGGCCCCAGCGAGCGCAGGAAGCCGTCACCTATGCCAAGGAACGGAACTTCGAGCGCGAGGCCGTCATCGACCAGCGCGACATCATGCGCGACGCGCTTCGCCGCGGTATGGGAGACCTTACCTTCAGCCAGGTGCGCGACAACTTCGAGCGCCGTCACGCTATCGGTGAATTCCAAACAGTTGCACCTCACAAACACGATACCGGGCCACGATTGACGACCCCCGAAGCCATCGCCGCCGAACGAGCGACAGTGGAG
>Ga0210391_10001814_pt1 | contig 18915 bp, 14 predicted proteins | sample IncBWC12OmetaG_FD_160573 | JGI IMG/M metagenome (GOLD analysis project Ga0210391, IMG submission 160573) | Forest soil microbial communities from Barre Woods Harvard Forest LTER site, Petersham, Massachusetts, United States - Inc-BW-C-12-O ...
CAGGATCTGCCTATGGCGACAACCTCTCTCAATATTGTGCAGCGTCTCGGGGGGCCGACACTAACGACGCTCTGTGCGACTTTCCTGGGATGGAGGTTGGGTGCGGCACATTCGTCCGCCGGTCTCATCGACGCATTTACGGCAGCCTTTCTTCTACTTTGCGTCCTGCACGCTTGCCTGTTTGCTGCCGCCCTAAGGCTTCCTCTTTTGATAGGCAAGGTGACACAACAAACCCCTGCACAAGAAGCGCCTGTCATTCTGGAAATGATGTCCGAGTAATTGCGTATCCGAAATCATTGACCCGTTCGATCAGTACCGACAAACGGGCTTCCGGGAAGTCAGCGACCCTGAGTCCGGGCAGTTTGTCGGCAATTCGGAGAGCACAGGTGACAAGAATGGCCGATGATCTCCATTCTGGCGAAAACTGGAACGAGTTCCTCTTGCTACTTTTTCCTCGCACTATTCGTTGCGCGAGCCTTTCCGACCAGGGCGTCGAATCGCGGGTCAGCGTGAAGAGACTTCAATTCAGGATCCGCGGAGAGTTCTCCCGGCGAAATGAGGCCGTTTTCGATGGCACGGTTCAGGTCATCGAAGGCTTCGTCCGGCCGACTTCTGGCAGCCTCAGTGCAGGCAAAGTTGTACCAAGCTTCGGCCACTGTGGCCGACTGATCGGTTTTCTCCGCGGTCGCGATCACGTAGCGAAACAATTTTTCGGAATCGGCATAACGTCCCTCGCGGTTGAGGCCCAACGCTTCCATCTCCATGCTCTGCAATGTAGACGTGTGGGTCGGACCCAGCACGCGGGTCTTGATCTCGATTACTTGACTCTGTAATTTGTCGGCTTCGGAGTAATGGCCTTCCTTCGCCATGGTAAGAGCGAGCATCGTCATTGCTCTGAGAGTTTGGGGATGTTCCGGCCCTAATACCCGGCGCTGAGCGGCAATCACATCGGAATACAGCTTTTCAGCTTCTTGGAAGTTGCCCTCTTCCTCGAGATTCTCAGCCGCGTGTGACATCGAAAGCAGGGTTGCGGGATGGTCCGGCCCCGGAGTTCGCTGCTGCGCTGCGATCAGCTCACCATAGATCTGATCTGCTTCGGCGTACCGGCCCTGCGGCGTAAGAATCTCCGCCAGCTCGTTCAAAGTGCTCAAGGTTTGAGGATCGTCGGGGCCAAGTACTTTGCGCTCTGCGGTCAGTGTTTGGCGGAACAGGCTTTCAGCGTCGGCGTGGCGTGCTTCATTGGCATAAACGTAACCGAGGCGATCCATAGACGCCAAAGTGTCGGGGTCGTTGGGCCCGAGAACCTGGCGCTGGGCTTCGATTGTGTTTTGCAATAACCTTTCCGCCTCTGGCAAATGGCCTTGGGCGCGGAGGAACTGGGCCAGATAACTTTCGCTTGCCAGTGTTTTCCGGTTTCGCTCGCCGAAGAGTGAGCTTTGAATTGCTCGCGCGTGTTCTACCAATTCTTGCGCGCGGCCGTATAAGCCCAGGCCGGCATACGTCTGCGCCATGGTTTCCATCAATTGGGCCTGCAGCTCCGGGTCTTTGCGCAGGCCGGTTTCGATATCTTTCGAGGACTTATCCAGAATCTCGCGCGCTGTGACTGCGTTTCCGCGCGCCTCGCTGGGGTTCGATACCTTGAACATGCCGGTCATAAACTTCGTGACACGGTCGGCGCGGTCGCGCTCTCGGGTAATCCGCCGCAATTCGATCGCCTGAATTACTCCGAACGCGATAAGTAAGAGCGCAGCCGCGGCTGCTACAGCTACTCCAAACTTGTGGCGCTGAATGTATTTCTTTGTGCGATAAACCAGGCTTGCAGGCCGCGCAACGACCGGTTCGTTGCGCAAATAGCGGCCGAGATCGGCCGCCAGTTCCGCAGGCGTGCCATACCTGCGGGCGCGGTCTCGATCGAGAGCTTTTAAGGTGATCCAGTCCAGATCGCCGCGCAGCATGCTCGCCAGTTGTTTTGGATCCGAGCCGCGTTTTTCCGCAATGGCCGCAGCGACGGGGTCATTGCTAAGTCTTGTGCTCGGACTCGTCGGCGCTTCTTCGTTTACCTGGCGCAGAACTTCATAAAAAGGTTTGCTCTCCCACTGCTGCGCATCCAGGGCCAATACTCCGGTAAGGAGTTCGTAAAGCACTACGCCAAGCGAGTAGACATCGCTTCGGGTATCGACATCGGCGCCCATGGGATCCATCTGCTCCGGACTCATGTATCCGGGCGTGCCGACCAATCCTCCGGCACGCGTCACCAGCGTCCCTCGCTGCGGTTGCTCAGAGATCGCTTTAGCCAGTCCGAAGTCGATAATGCGCGGCATCGGATTGCCATCCACCTCAACTACCAGGATGTTGGTGGGTTTCAGGTCGCGATGGATGATTGCTTTCTGATGCGCGTGCTGCACGCCTTCACATACGTTTGTGAAAAGAAGTAGGCGCTCGCCGGGTGAGAGGCGCTTCTCGTCACAATATTGCGTGATGGGCAGGCCCTGCACATACTCCATGGCGAAATACGGTTGGCCTTGGATCGTGGAACCCGCGTCGAAAACCTTGGCAATGGCAGGATGATCCATCAAGGCCAAAGCCTGCCGCTCCAGGTCTCCGCCTTCCCTTAGGGTGCTAAACTTACCGTCGATTTGCATCTTCATTCAGAAACAGAACCGTGAGCGACCTGGCCCCTAAGATCGAAGCGTATCAACGCGGACTTGTCAAAACGGCCAGACTTGATAATCTTCAACGCAATCTCCCGTTTGACGGGAGCAGACTGTTCCGCCAGCCATACCTCTCCCATCCCAACTCGAAGACTATCCCGAAACGGGCTTCGGGGAGATCAATGATCAACAGATGCCCTCATCGAAGCGGACTTGAACGAAGCCGCGTAGGTAGCGCGTGACGATTAGAGTAGCAACGCCCGCAGTGGGGTGATTCACACAGGGAGAAGACAGACCCTGGCCTTCGGAATTGATTGATTTTACAATGGAGTCGTTTTCCTCGGCTGGACGTTACTGCGCCGTGTTACGTGGACCCGAGGATACTGAAGAGCAAGATCGAGAACACGATGAGGGTGAACACGACATACATGCGGTCGCGCTCTTGCGCAAATCCAAAGATCGAAAAAGCAACTCGGGCTATGGGCGTTGCGATCAGCAGTAAGAGTCCTAACTGGATGATACCGCGGCCATGCAATGCCACCGTGTCGCCGATGATTCCACGGACGTTTCGAAGGTCCGCAGGCTCGCCACGGAACACGCGGAAGTCCACGGGTGAGTGACCATGCCGCAAGAGATAAATGGCGCCGCCAATCGAAACCACAAGCGCAGACAGAAGTACCCCTGCCCGCAGCAGGTTCCCAAGAACATTTTCGATTCTCTGGTCGGTCCAAGCTCGTGCTGGAAGCACTTAAATCCTCCCCGAGAGGCCGTTGTATAGCATCTCAATCGCCAGAAGCACAATCACCACGCTGAACCCGAGGCGCAGCCACTTGGTGTGCATCCTGACCAAAATTCTGGCTCCCAACAAGGAGCCGGCGAGAACTCCCAGCATTACCGGCATCGCGAGTCCGGGATCAATGTAACCACGGCTCAGATACACCCCCGCGCTCGCGGCGGCGGTGACACCGATCATGAAATTGCTGGTGGTTGTCGAGACTTTGAAGGGGATTCTCATCGCCTGATCCATGGCAAGAACCTTCATAGCGCCGGAGCCGATGCCAAGAAGACCCGACAGAGCGCCTGCGCCAAACATGAGGCTCCATCCTGCGGGGACGTGCTGCACGTTGTAAGTTCTCTCCCCATCCACATCAGGAAAAGTACCGTTTAAGCGCAAGCGAATAGCAAACGGATCGGGTGGGGCGGCACGTTCCGCCAGCGATCGAGGCTTCCTGGAAAAATACGCGGAAAACAGCAGCACCACTCCAAAAACAATGGCAATCGCATGCGTTGACACACGTGCTGCCAGACTTGCACCGAGCAGCGCACCCATGGTTGTCGCAATCTCAAGGAACATCCCGATCCGGATGTTCGAAAAGCCTTCTTTCACGTAAGCCGCCGCGGCTCCCGACGATGTTGCGATCACCGATACCAGCGAGGCGCCGATGGCGTAACGGATATCCACCTTAAAGAACAGGCTGAGCAGAGGAACGAGGACGACGCCTCCGCCCAATCCGGTCAATGCACCTACCAGCCCAGCGATGAGAGAACAACCGCATACCAGCAGGCTAAACTCCAGAACAGTCATGAAATCCTCTCAGTGTCCTAGGTGAGATCGAGTTAAAGTCGGGCAAAGCCGAGGCGAGAGCACAACTCGCCACTCTGGTGCAGGATGCCAACGCCAAAGGCTTCGGCCTGATCGCACACAAAGCGCAGAGAGCGCTCCAAGAGACCGCTCCTTTGCTTTCTGGAGTTCCGTATACCCTTGGCATCCGTGCTGCAGCCTTATGGCATCTCTGCCGCGGCCGCCTCCGTGCGGTATCCAGTCGGCCTTTCAGGATGACAAATCAAGCCGCGCCAAGGAGTATGGAAGTTCTATTGCTCCGGGACTTGGCACCCGCGCCGCCAGTCATCGCGCGGCAGCCTATGCAGATTGTGTTGGCTAAGCGACGGGTGTCGGCAGTCCACACTCACAAACCACGCAAGAGTTCCCCCAAGGTCTTGTCAAATGCTCCCGCGAGGGCCGCAATGGTGTTGAGCCGTGCCTCGGTACGGCCGCTCTCGACCTCGACCACAGTGTTTTTAGCTAGGCCGCTAACCACGGCTAGATAAGTGAAGCTCCAACCACGGGACTGCCGAAGCCGCTTAATGCGCATACCGAAACGCACCTGTAGGGACTTCGCGGTTGATCGCTTCATTCATACCGATTGTCTGGTACGAGCGATAAACGCGATTCCACTTCTCTGGTATGTATACCATTAGTCTGGTACGATATGGGACGGCAGCACCCTAGGTACCGAATCCGGAAAGAAAAGACCAGATTCGCGCATTATTCCTTCAGAGTTGACTTAGTGCCCCGCAAAGTTTTGAGACCGTGCCCGCGAGGGGGTAGTGGGACAACCCGCGTCCCAGCTTTGGCCGTGCGGATTACGATCCTAACCCGTTGACCCGAGTGGAAAGGCAGTTGCGAGCCGGGCGAATACCCAGTCACCTCGCAACTCTTGATCGGCTCCAAAGGAATGCTGCGAAGTTCAATCCGTTCGAACCAGTAACTGTGCATCTCGGAGGAAAGTCTAAGCCAGACGTCCATGATTATCGGATCCGTCGCTATCTCGAAGGCATCGGACTGCGCACTGTGGTTACGAAAGTAGGGTTTGCCGAGACCTGGCGATTGATCAGCGCACGTTCGGGCGGGAACGCTGATCGCATTGTCGAACGATTGGCCGATTTTTTGCCTCCAACGCCGGCCACTTTTCCCTCATTAGATCTCTTTCGAATGTACCAAAGAAGCGTCGGGAGCCAACTTGTAAATGTTTCAGATTGTTGACCAGAGTAAGACCAAATCGAATTCATATGAAAAGAGGGCTCGCCCGACCCCTTCATGTGAATCGACGGACTGAACCCAAACAGAGATGGAGAAAACCATGATCAAACAGGAAGAAACCGAAACATCAGGAAACGAAAATCCGCCAAGAGCTCTTCCCGGTAACGTCGACCGCGCCGACGATGTTTTGCTGTTGCCAACGGAAGCCGCCGAACATTTGCGTATCAGCGTCGCAACGTTGTTGCGACTCTCGCGGAATGAAGAGATACCGGGCGTCCGTGTCGGAAAGCTTTGGCGCTACCACAAATCATCTCTGGACGAGTGGGTGCGCTCCAAAGTAAACTCCTTTCGCCATCCGTGCCGCAAATGAACGGAAGGAGCTGAAAATGCGTTTGCGGCAACGGTATCAGCACGGGTGTCTCACGAGAAAGTCCCGCACCCGTGGCGGAGATGTTTGGGAATTTCGTTTTTACGAAACAACAGCAGAAGGGAGCGCCGCCGGCGGTCGTTACTTGTCGGAAGCGTTGCCCGCTACCCCACCGTGGCCGATGCGATGCGCGAGGTTGAGCCCCTCAGGCTCAGACTCAACATCGAGTCCCGATTAGGGGGGTCGGTAACGATTGGTACTCTGATAGGGCGCTACATCGAGCAGGAGTTGCCTGAGCGACATTCCACGAGAAGGTCGTATCTGACGGTCCTGAACCGCTGGATAAAACCGCGCTGGGGTGAATACCTCATTGAGGATGTGAAGACGGTCGCAGTAGAACAGTGGCTGCGGTCTCTTCAGTTGGCGCCCAAGAGCAAGACTCACATTCGCAGCCTCATGCACCTTCTGTATCAGAACGCGAGAAGATGGGAAATGGTGAGCAGCAATCCCATCGAGCTGGTCCGCCAGAGCGGCAGGCGGCTCCGTATACCTCGCGTGCTTGCAGTCGTGGAAGTCCGGTTGCTTCTCGAACAATTGGCCGAACCATACCACACGATGATCCTCGTGGCGGCATGTCTCGGCCTTCGGGTGAGTGAGATCATCGGACTCCAGTGGGGCGACTTCGACTGGGACAACATGACGGTCATGATCCAGAGATCCGTCGTGCAGTGCCAGGTGGGCGAGACGAAAACTGAAGGATCAGCTCGTCCACTGCCGATCAATCCAGGCCTCGCGGCACATTTGAGGGAGCTGCACACGAGCAGCCCCTTCAGAGCGCCGGGAGACTGGGTCTTCGCAAATGATGCCGGTAAGCCACGCTGGCAGGAGACGATCCTGCAGCGGCAGCTGAAACCGGCAGCATTACGCGCGGGCATCGGAAAAATCGGCTGGCACACGTTCCGTCACACCTACTCAACCATGCTGCGCAGCGCCGGCACCGACATCAAGGTACAGCAGGAGCTGCTACGACATGCCAACATCCAGACCACGATGAACATTTACACGCAGGCGGTCTCGGATCAGAAGCGTGCCGCGAACAGCAAGGTCGTGGAGATGGTGCTGTCAGGTGTGAAAATCAGGCCTAAACAGCAGGTTTTAACGAATGGGAGCCGAACGGGAGCCGATTGTGATTTTTCGCAGTTGCGGCAAACAGCTTCAAGTGATTGAACGGAAAGTGCTTGAGGTTGGTTGCGGGGGGTGGATTTGAACCACCGACCTTTGGGTTATGAGCCCAACGAGCTACCAGACTGCTCCACCCCGCATTTCAATCATAAACAATGCCTCCTACATCGTCAAACTTCGGCGACGGAGCATCACGTCTGAGTTTCACTGCTGCTATTTTTGGCCAGCGGCGATCCGTAGCTGATAGCACTCAACTCTGGTCCCAGAGAAATTGTTACCGCAGACGATGCTTCGCATCCAACTCCAATTTCAGGGCATCGAACAATCGCCAGGGTGTGCGAATGTGGCAATCGAGATAACGAAGCAGCGAGGAGAAAATTAACTATGGCTAAGAAAGATCTCAACGGGAAACCTGCGTTGGGCCGTGAAAAAGTAACGGCGCAGCCGCATCTTCACCAGCGCTCTGCAGAAATTCAGGCGTACGGAACCGTGTCTCATCTGTTGCCCCTCGAACTGGAAGAGCCGGTTCGCTTGGAAATGACCGAGCAACTCAATCTGTTGCTCGCCGATACTATGACTCTGCGGGACCTTTACAAGAAATCGCATTGGCAAGTTGCGGGACCGACGTTCTATCAGTTGCATCTCTTGTTCGACAAACACTACGGAGAACAGTCCGAAATTGTCGATACGGTTGCCGAGCGAATTCAACTTCTCGGCGGTGTTTCGATTGCCATGGCTGCCGATGTCGCCGAAACCACGCGCATCGGGCGCCCGCCGCGGGGCAGGGAAGAAGTTCCAGTGCAGATCTCCCGTCTGCTGGATGCGCACCAGATCATCATCGGCCACTGTCGTGAACTGGCTGAACGCGCCGATAAATTGGGCGACCTGGGCACCAACGATCTCGTGGTGAGCGATGTGTTGCGCGCTAATGAGTTGCAGGTGTGGTTTCTAAGCGAGCACCTCGTCAATGTGCCGCTTGTTCATGCGGAGGATACTCGTCTGCGCGACGCCAGTTAGTTTTTCTGCAAACCAGCCAGAGCAGGCTCGCGGGAGCCTGCTCTAGGTTTGTTTACCTTATTATTTCCGCATTCCGGCCGCCTTCAGATTGTCGTGATCGTAGTACTCATAGGCTGACATTGGCTTCTCGCCGCCCTTTTTCCAGGTCCGCGAATCTTCCGGTAACTTCCCCAGCACGCGCGCCATTTCCCGGATGTGCATCGCGACCGTTCCGCAGCATGCTCCGATAAAGTTGATCCCAATGTCGCGTGCCTGCACCGCATACTCTCCCATTTCTTTTCGCGTGAGCTGCAACGGGTCTAATGCATAGGGAAACTCTGGGAGACTGGTGAAGTCGGGCTTCTCTTCCGGAGTGCGATAGGCGACCGGCTGGCAAGCCAGATATCCCGAAACAGCCATGCGCATCTCTTCCATCGGACCGAGAATGTGCTGTGGTGGCCGCAGACAATTCATACCCACGATGTCGGCGCCGGCATCGAAGAGCGTTTTGGCGGCGTCGGCTGCGCTTTTACCTTCGGCGGTTTCATCTTTATTCTCAAAACAGATCGTGACCATGGTGGGCAAACCGGTCTTCTTCGCACGCTCAACCGCGATGAGCGCTTCGCCCAGCCAGGAAAAAGTCTCGCCGATGAGGAAATCAACGCCTTCCTCAACTTGAACTGACAGCTGCTCGTCGAAAGTTTTTCGCACGCGGTCGGCCGCTGATGCGCTTCCCGGCTCGTACATCCACGTCAGACTCAAGTTTCCCGCCACCAGGCAACGATCGCCTGCAACCTCGCGCGCAATGCGAACGGCCGTTCGATTTAAATCTTCCAGTCGATTTTCGAGCCCTACGGTCGCCAGCTTGTCGCGGCTGGCGTAGAAAGTGAGAGCTTGCAAAACCTCCGAGCCTGCTTCGCGAAATTCCACATGCAATTCCCGCAAAGCTTCCGGATGCGTCAAAACAACCTCGGGAGTGAACGGACCTGCGCGCACCCAGCCGCGCTTCTCGAGTTCCAGCAAGTAGCCTCCGTCCCCCAACACCGGCCCTTCTTTCAGCCGCTCCAGAATTCCCTTCTTTTCCATGCTTGCTCCTTAACTTATTGAAGTCCGCACTTTGGCGTTGAAGTTATGCTGCCGATTTGAAACGGCCCTTCTTCCAGTCCCGCAGAGCCCGCAGCGCTGCGTTGTGGCCAGGGGCACCGGTAACGCCGCCTCCGGGATGCGCACCAGCACCGCACAGATATAACCCGCGAATCGGGGTTCGATACTGCGCCCATCCCGCTACTGGGCGCATGAAGAATAGTTGCTCCAGTCGCAAATCTCCGTGGAAGATGTTGCCCTCGGTCAACCCATATGTCCGCTCTAAATCCAGCGGCGTGAGCACCTGCCGCGCAACAATTGCGTTCGGCACATTGGGCGCATATTCGGCAATTTTTTTCACCACGCGATCGCCTAACAGCCCGCGCTTTTCGTCCCAATTACCTTCGCGCGGTTTGTAGGGAACATATTGCACAAAGCAGGTCAGGATGTGCTTACCCGGCGGCGCGAGCGAACCATCCGCATTCGATGAAACCACGCAATCCACCCACAGCTCTTCGGGGATCTCGCCGAATTTCGCGATGTCATAGCAGCGTTCCGCGAACTCGAGTGAGGAAACCAGCGTATAGAAGGTGCGTTCCAAGGGCGTGGCTTGCGGCGAGGTTCCCGTGAACCGTGGCTCTTCTGACAACACCAGATTTACCTTCGCACACGGTCCGTCCATCTTGATGCCGCGTACGGCAAACAGAAAATCCTCCGGGAGTTCGCGCGCTGCAACCATTTTTAAGAATGTCCGCTTAGGATCGGTGTTCGAAAGAATCATCCGCGCGCGAATCTCAGTTCCATTTTCCAAAACAACGCTGTATGATCGACCATTTCGCACTTCAATTTGCGCGACGGCGGCGGACGTGCGGATCTCCACTCCCAGCTTCTGTCCGGCGGCCGCAAGTGCCTGCGTGATCGATCCCATCCCGCCCATCACGTGCCCGTAGAAACCCTGCAGTTCATGCTCGCCGCCGCTCAACAAGTGAAACAAGAGTCCAATCGCCGTTCCCGGCTGGTACGGCCCGCCATGCTTCCCGTACACATTGTTCGCCAGGAACAGCGTTTTCATTTTTTCGGATTCGTAGTTGCGATCGAGAAACTCCCCTAGACTTCCGGTCAAAAACGAAATCAGCTGGGCAATCTCGCTGCTGGAGATCCCCCGAAACCGCTTCCCCACGCGAAACAGATCGCCCCAGCCGCCCACCGACGACGTATCGAGTTCGGGCGGAGGCTCCATAAAAAATGGCTGCAGATATCGCGCCAGCTTCTTCAGTTGAGCGTCAACCTCAACGAACCGCGCTGCATCCTTTACAGAGATATTGGCGAACTCCGCTACCGCTCTTTCTCTATCGACCCACCACGGAAGCACTTGTCCGTCCGGGAAGGGGACTTGAATCGCCGGATCGCAGGGAATCATGCGCAGTCCATGGTCAGCCAGCTTCAGTTCGGTGATCACCTCCGGCCGCAGCATGCTGGCGATATAAGACGTTGTCGATGCCCGGCAACCGGGAGCGATCTCCTCTGTAACACAGCATCCGCCGACAATTTCGCGCCGCTCCAGCACCAGCGTTGTGAGACCGGCGCGCGCCAGGTAAGCTGCCGCGGTCAGTCCGTTGTGGCCGCCGCCTACGATAATCGCGTCATAGATGGGATCAAAAGCTTGCTTCACAAAATTGACTTAAAGTCACAAGATGCACTCTCGGACGTTACACGGTACTGCAATGGGCTGTAAAAATGAAGTTGAAAATTAGAACCGTCTTCGATATGCTCTCGTGACTTGGAGTCATTCATGACCGGCATCGCCAGCAATCCCGTTATTCCGCCTCTCTACATCCGTCAACGCGTCACCCGGCCTAGGTCTGAGGCCAAGCGAACACGCATTGTCGAAACCGCCATGCATCATTTCGCGGAGAACGGCTACCACGCCGCGCGCGTAGGCGACATCGCTGCCACGCTCGGCATTGCCAAGGGTTCGATCTTCCAGCACTTTGGAAGCAAGGATGGGCTTTTCTTCGAAGTCTACAAACGAGCCGTGCGATCTTTTTCGAAATATCTGGATGCGCCGGCAGACGTGCGCTCCGACGGCTTCTTCAGTGTTCTCCACTATTGGCTGATCCACACCGAGCACATGCTGCACGAAGACTGGATACCTTACCGCATCGCCTTGCTCGGCAACTACGGCACCGATCTGACCTTGAAGCGCGAAATCAATCGCTTTCTCATGGCCGAAGATCCGTATGGTACCGTCGCGTTCGTCCGCTTCGGTCTCGAGCGCGGTGAGTTACGTGAGGATATGGACGTTGAAATGATTGTCTCTATCCTTGACTGGACCATGGAACGCTTCCAGGATGCTTTGCTCACGGCGGAACTCGATCCCGGCCTCTTCCGCAAACAGGGTGAGATGCCGGAAAAGAAAGATGCGCGCATTCAGCAATTTCTTGCAGTTCTACAGCGAGCGGTCGGCGCGGAGTCGGCATCTGCACCTCGCAGTCGCCATGAACTGCGCAAGCTTGCCACTTCAACTTCCGGTTCGAAACTGAAAGCGTTGTAGCGCACCGAAACGTATCCGCACGAATTCGAAACATGCGTTGAACTTTTGCAGCGGAGATTCCCAGACAATGCAATCCCCGATCGATCAACTTCTATCCAGTTACGACGATCACGCGCCTCTTGCCCATGCCTCCACGATTCCCGCATCCTGGTATACCGATTCGCGCATCGCGGAGCTTGAACGCTTCAACGTGTTTAGCAAAACTTGGCAACTCGTCGCGCGCACGAATCAGGTGCAGACGCCGGGCCAGTTCATCGCTACGACTGTCGCGGGAGAACCTGTGGTCGTTGTCCGCGGCAACGATAACGTTTTGCGCGCCTTCTACAATGTTTGCCGGCATCACGCGGCTGCAGTAGTGACTCAGCCCTGTGGGCGAGCTTCTCTTTTGCATTGTCCATATCACGGATGGAACTACGGCCTAGACGGTTCGCTGAAGGGAATGCCTGAGTTCGAAGGAGTGGAAAATTTTGATCGCGCTCAGAACGGCCTCGTGCCTATTCGCGTCGAAACCTGGGAGTGTTTCGTCTTCATCAATCTCGATAATGAGACGGCGCCGCTGGCGGAATTTCTTGGCGGTATGGTTAAGCGCGTTGCGCCTCTCGGTATCGGCAAGTTGCATCACTTCGACAGCCGAACCTATAACATTCATTGCAACTGGAAAGTTTACGTCGATAACTTCCTCGACGGCGGCTATCACGTCCCTCATCTGCATAAGGGACTGAACTCGGTCCTCGACTACAAGCAGTACACCATCGAGAACGAAGACCGTTACTGCCTGCAGTCTAGTCCCATGGTTGCTTCGAACGAAGATGCCGCAACCGGGGCTGCGCGCAAGGGCGACCGCGCGTGGTATTTCTGGCAGCATCCTAATCTGATGATCAACTGCTACGAGGGATACATGGATACGAATCTTGTAGTCCCGGTCGATGTTGATCACTGCACTGTGATCTTTGATTTTTATTTTGGGGATGTCAGCGAGGCGAGCCGCGAATATAACGAACAATCGGTGAGCGTAGGCAACCGCGTGCAAGAAGAAGATCTCGGCATCTGCGAAGACGTGCAGCGAGGCCTGAAGTCGCGTGCCTATCGCGCCGGACGCCTTTCGGTTCGCCGCGAGGCCGGGGAACAATTGTTTCATCGACTGTTAGCCGCAGATTTAAAACGAGGTATAGAAATCGCTTCCGCTGCCGCGGACTAGGATGCGAGGAAAGATCTGTCGCCGATGATTCCGGCAAGAAGATCTATCACCGATGATTTTGGGTGGCGCAGCGCTTCAGCGCTGCGATCACTGCTAGGGTATTGATAAGCGGCTTCAGCCGCCGAGGTGCAGGCCCACAGAAATGCTGAACTCCACAACTCGCATAATAATTCTCTCGCTTCTTTCAACTGTTTCCTGTGCCCAAATTACCGCCATCCGCACCGGCAAACTCGTCGACCCCGACACTGCTAAAGTTCTAACCAACCAAACCATCCTGATTCGTGACAACAAAATCGATGCAGTAGGCGCTAACCTAATAATCCCGGCAAATGCGAAAGTAATCGACCTCTCGCACTCTACAGTTCTTCCCGGCCTAATCGACTGTCACACTCACTTGGCCGACGGGGCCCGCGATTCCGACCCCGTAGGTGTCTTCCGAAAAACCGCCGCCGAGCTGGCGCTGGAATCCGTGCCCAACGCCCGAGCCATGCTGGAGTCCGGCTTCACCACAGTACGCGACGTAGGCACGTACCGCGCGCTCGGCGACGTCGCCCTTCGCGACGCCATCAATCGCGGCGACATCATTGGGCCCCGCATGTACGTCGCCGGCGCCTACGTAACCATCACCGGCGGCGCAGGCTCCGACAGTGGCCTGGCTCCTGACATTATCCTCCCCTGGGACATGCACTATGGCGAAGCCAACGGCCCATGGGAAGTCCGCCAGGTGATCCGCAAGCTCGCCTCGAATGGTGTCGATCACATCAAAATTCTCTCCAGCGGCGCAGTACTAACCCATGGCAGCAATCCGCATTCGCAGGAATTTACTCTCGAAGAATTGCAAGCCGCAGTCGATGAAGCTAGTCATTTCGGCCTGTGCGTAGAATCTCACGCCCACTCGCCCGAAGGCATCAAGAATGCGATCCGCGCCGGCGTCGCCTCGATCGAACACGCAACGATGATTGACGACGAAGGTATCGCGCTAGCCAAACAGCACGGCACCTATCTCGATATGGATATCTACGACGAGGAGTGCATTCAGGAAGCAGGGAAAAACGGAAGCATGCCCAAGGACTTCCTGGAGCACGACGCCAAGCTTGGTCAGATCCAGCGCGACAACTTTCGCAAAGCGGTTGCCGCTGGAGTGAAAATGTCATTCGGCACTGACGCCGGGGTTTGCGCTTACGGCACTAGCGGAAAACAATTCGCCTTCATGGTGAAATACGGCATGACTCCCATGCAAGCCATTCAAGCCGCAACCAGCAACGCCGCCGATCTGCTCGGCCATTCCAGTGAGATCGGATCGATCAAGCCGGGAAAGTTTGCCGACATCATTGCCGTAACGGGCGATCCGCTCACCGACATTCGCCTGTTGGAAAATGTTCAGTTCGTCATGAAAGAAGGCAATATCTACAAACAGTAGAAACTTCGCGTTACGAGGAGAAACGGGGGTGGATAGATCGGGAAGGGCACGACTTCAGTCGTGCCTAAGCTATTGAAATTTGATGCGGCTTTAGCCGCTGAGGCAAGCCGTCTTCCGGCCCTTTACTGATGGTCTCTAGCAATTGTCTCCTGCCAGGTCTTTGACTTGATCAGCGCGCCATCTTTCAGCAACTCGCGCGTGTACTTGTAATAAAAACTCTTCTGATCCGTGGTCATCAGCAAATGCCCACGCCAAGTCAACGTGCGGCCCTTAAGCGCAAACACAGTCTCCGCTTCGCCTTGGACGGAACCCGTCTCGGGATGTGCGTCATCTGCATCATAGGTTAGATTTTCGTAGTCACTTTCCGTTCCCCACGGATATGCGGCACCCTCTTTTCCCTTCCAGTGCACGGTCGTTTTATGTCGAGCCTCATCGCGCTCCACCGTCCACTCACCTGGCCATGGGAACCCTTCTGTCTTGACGTCGGCTCGTTCTTCGGAGGGCTCAGGCGGAGAAAAAGCATGCGGCGCAGCGCCATGCTCAGGCACAATCGGCAATACGATCCGTGAACCGCCTGTGCCGCCAAGTTCTAATGAGGTCGTCATGGAGTAAGCTGTGGGCAACATCATCGGCCACAAAGCGTTCGAGATTGCCACGCGAATGCGATGACCTTTGGGAAAGACCCACGAAGTCAAATGCATTTTGATGTCGAGTGCGTAGACTTTGCCAGGTTCCAGATCGCGTGGTTCGGTCATCGAATCGCGCTGCGCGCCGTTAATCCCAGCCCCCGTAATCTGTGTGACCGATCCGTCCGGCGCCACGTCAGAGAGCCTCGCAAACCAATCGGCCAGCGGCGCGGATGCTGAGGCTCGCAGCAACGCATGGGGGCGACCCAGGATCGCCACGCCCTCCGGCAATGGCGCGGAATCATAAACCAGGCTAAACGCGTCTACGGGCCGGACATCGCTCAGCAACTCGCCCCACCAGAATCCCGCCTCCACGCCAATCGACGGCACGTACTTCAATTGATGCTTGTCAGCCTGCGGCGCAGTTTGCGCCAATGTGTGGTTTGGCTGCAGAAATAGAGTTGAAGGTCGCGCATCTTTCGGTGGCCACACATCCTCTCGTCTCCATTCTCCAGGAACAATTTCGAGACTCGGATCCGGCGGATGCCAGTGCTGCATATAGATGACCAGCCGCGGATCGCGCTCCACGCCTGTGTCGTGCCCTTTCAGCCAGTGATCGAACCAGCGCACCGCCTCGTTGCGCCACTCGATTTGCGGACCCGGCACGGCATCGTTCGGAAATGTGTGGTTCCACGGTCCGACGATTGCCTTCACCGGCCCGCTTGACTGCATCAGCATGTCGGTCACATTGTCACGGTATCCATCGAGCAATCCGCCAATCAGAAAACTTGGAATCGTGATTTCCTTCAACGGACGCACCCGGTCGCGCCAGAACGGCCCGTCCCGCTGATGCCTCAAATAAAGCAGGGACCATGGCGGTGTGTCGAAGCGTGGTCCTAAAACTTTTTCATCGAGGGTATAGTCCGGAGCTCCCGTCCATCCTTCCGCCATATCCATGTTGAGTTCGAATTCATCGATATGCGCAATGCCGTCGATATAGTGCACGTCATCGTGGAACAACTCCGCCGTCGCGCATGTCGCCAGAATCGCCTTCAAACCTGGCGCATGCCGCATTGCCATCTGAAGGGCCGTGAAACCTCCCCAGGAAATGCCGAACATGCCTACGTTTCCATTCGACCAAGGCTGATGCGCCAGCCACGCGATCACCTGCTCTCCATCCAGTTGTTCCTGCTCGGAATATTCACGCTCCGGCGGTGAGCCCTCACTCGCGCCAAATCCGCGGATATCGACCCGCACGCTCACGTACCCACGCCGCGCGAAGTAAGCATGCTTTGGATAATCGCCAGCCGCGGTGCCATCGTCTTTGCGATATGGTAAGTATTCCAGCAGGGCAGGGAACTTCTCTCCCGGCTTTGCCCCGTCCGGCATGTAGAGTGTTGCGGCCAATCGAACGCCATCTTTCATTGGAATCCACGCCTGCTCCATGCGAACTTCGTATGTAGGCGGCGACGGAGGCTCGCTCGCGGAAACAATCGTAGATACAAAGGAGAAGAGAGGAGCAAAGAGGCCGAAGAAAAAAACGTGGAGTCTCCAACGACGCGCGGGTCTGGTCAACGCAATCTCCTGAACTGTATTGTGAAAAGATGACGAGCCAGAAGCTAGCAGCAGCCAGTAGTAGACTAAGACTATTCCTGCGCCGCTCCTTGTTCCCGTCGCATGGCGCGCAGATCGATTCCCAACTGTTCCGCCTTCTTATAAAGATGACTGCGCTCGAGCCCGAGCGATTTTGCCGCCATGCTCACGTTGGAATGGTTGCGCTTCAACTCCGCAAGGATTTCCTCACGCTCAAAACCATCCACACGATCGGCTAGCGTTCCTGAAGAAAAGCTGGGAGAATTTGTAATTCTATCTCCACCGATTCGCGGCATGGCATTTTCCACGGTCGCAAGATCCACCTGACCTTCGGTTGCGAGCAGCATCAATCGCTCGACGATGTTTCGTAACTCACGTACGTTGCCCGGCCAGCGATGCGACTGCAATACGGCTATCGCTTCGGAAGTGAACGGAACTGGCTTCCATCCATTCTGAGCGCTCACCTGCGCCGCGAAATACGAGACCAGCGCTGGGATATCCTCTCGCCGCTCACGTAGAGGTGGGAGGAACAGCGGAAAGACGTAAATCCTGTGAAACAAATCCTGACGGAACTTCTCTTCGCGTACCCGGGCTTCCAGATCGCGATGCGTGGCCACTACCACTCGCACATCCACGTTCACGGGCTTATCGCCGCCGAGGCGCTCGACTTCTCCTTCCTCCAGCACTCGCAGCAGTTTCGCCTGCATGGCCAGCGGCATATCGCCAATCTCATCGAGAAATATCGTGCCATGATTCGCTTGCTCAAACTTTCCGACATGCCTTCCCGCGGCTCCAGTGAACGAGCCTTTCTCGTGCCCGAAAAGTTCCGACTCAATCAACTCCGCCGGAACCGCCGCACAATTCAACGTTACAAATGCGCCCGCGGCACGCGCGCTGCTCTCGTGAATCGTCCGCGCCACCAGTTCTTTTCCTGTGCCCGTTTCTCCCAGGATGCAAACCCGCGTTTCGCTCGCCGCTACCCGCTCCACTTGTGCCATTACGCGCTGCATCGCAGCGCCTTGCCATACGATCTCATGCTTGCCCAGTCGTTGCTTGAGCTGCTTGTTTTCGCTTTCCAGCCTCTGCAGCTTCAGCGCGTTTTCAACTGTCAGTAAAAGCTTTTCCGTGGAGATAGGCTTCTCCAGAAAATCCAGCGCGCCCAGCCGCGTGGCCCGGACCGCCATTTCAATGTCCGCCTGCCCTGACATCATGACAACGGGCGCTGTCACTCCTTGCGATTTCAACTCTTCGAGCAGCGCCATGCCACCTTTTCCGGGCATCACCATGTCCGATAAGATCAAGTCGAAATTCTGAGACTTTGCGAGTTCCGCGGCTTTCGTTGCGTTGTCGCACACGGTCGCGTCGTGCCCGGCGAGACGGAATGCCCGCGATAACGACGCAAGCGTGTTCGCCTCATCGTCCACAATCAACAGATGCGCTTTCGTTTGCAACCATCCTCCCGGTCTTTAGGTCTTTACAATTTAACTGGCGTCTTCTGCCGCATCTTGGTTACGCGGCAACTCGATCACAAACGTCGCCCCCTGCCCCGGCTGGCTGTGCACCCGAATTCTTCCGCCGTGATCGCTCACCACGGACTGCGCTATGGCCAACCCCAGGCCGGTGCCGTTTTTCTTCTTCGTATAATAAGGAGTGAAGATTCGCTCGCACTCCTCGGCCGTCATCCCCGCTCCGGTATCCGTGACCTCGATCAGCACGTTATTCTCGCTGTGCGTGCGCAGGATCAACTCTCCGCCCTGTGGCATCGCGTCGATCGCATTTAGCACAAGGTTCGATATTGCCCGATGCAGCAAATCCGCATCTGCCAGAACTAGCTCAAGGTGCGGATCGAGCTGCAATTCGCAATTGATCTTCGCACGATCTGGCGCTTGCAGTTGCGCCTGAACCAATTGAGCCACGCCCCATATCACGTCATTTACCTGTACCCGCGCGAATTGCGGCTGCGGCATCCTGGAGAATTCGCTGAACCGTTCGATGATTCCTTTAAGATTTGAAATTTCGGCTAGCAGGGTTCGCGAGCTTTCCTGGAACACTTCCTCGAACTGCTCAGGACTCAGCTGACGGGACCGCACCAAATTCTCCACCGTCAGTTGCAACGGAAATAACGGATTCTTGAGCTCGTGCGCCAGTCGCCGCGCCAGCTCGCGCCATGCCGCCACGCGCTCCGTCTGGACCAGGCGTTCCTTTTGCCCGAGCAACTCAGTAGTCATTCGATTGAAAGAATCCGCCAGTTGCGACAGTTCATCCGTGCCAAGCACGTCTACCCGCACGTTCCAATTACCCGCGGCAACCTCCTGCGCGGCATGCGCCAATTGCTCCACTGGACGCGTCACTCGCGCTGCCGCCCAACTGCTGAGAAGAATCGCAATCGCGATTCCTCCGCCTCCCACCAGCAATGCCGCCGAC
>Ga0210391_10001815_pt1 | contig 18915 bp, 16 predicted proteins | sample IncBWC12OmetaG_FD_160573 | JGI IMG/M metagenome (GOLD analysis project Ga0210391, IMG submission 160573) | Forest soil microbial communities from Barre Woods Harvard Forest LTER site, Petersham, Massachusetts, United States - Inc-BW-C-12-O ...
AGCACCAAAGCTCCAGATTCAAATCCTCGAAGGCGATCCGAAATTCTCCGTGTGATCCAACTCGACTTAACGCGTCCTCAAATACTTGTCATTACGAACGGGGCTGAAAGCCCTGTGAGGAACCTGCTCTCCTTCGGATCGGCACCAGACTCCCGACCAATCCCCTTCACGACCTGTCATCCTGAGGCAGCGGAGTCCTCGGCTTAGCGGGACTGCCAACGAAGGATCTATGCAACTGGCCGTCAGCGTCGCCATCGCATAATCCGGGGACAGACCAAACATTCACTATTCCCCGTAAGTCTATGTATTCAGCACTCGCCACCCACGGCTGCCAGCCCCGAGACCCGATCTTCAACGCCTTCCCTTCGCCCCACGCTTTTCGTGCCGATATTTCGGCACTCGCCCAAACCCATCCCCCTCAGCCATTTGCCGCCGACCAACTATAGCTTTAAGGTGGTTTTCCGACTTTTCCGCGATTTCCACAGTGTTCCGGTAAAACTGCATTTGTGTTCCAACTGGAACACTCAAGCGATTATCCGTCTCGGGAGGCCAGAAGCCCGAAGCCGGAGAGCGGAAGCCGGAAGCCTAAATCCACTCACCCAGCCGGCATCCATCTTCCTCCAGCAAAAAAGTTCCCGCGCCAAAACATTCTCCGAAGATGCGATGCGATTCCTGATCACGCCCCGCGCGCGAAATCCATTGCTTCCCCACCTGGTACTGCGAGGCAGTGAACCATTTCTGCGGCAGCACCTCCACCAACCCCGCTTGCAGATACAGAACAAACAGCGCAAACGCCGGATCGTCATTCGACATCGCCTTGTAGCTCGTGGGGACGATCAACTCATCGACCGCAGCCAGTTCCGCCGGCACCTCGATCTTGTGCATGCCCGGACCCAGTCCGAGCGGCACTTCAAACTCCGCAACCGGCGCGGTCTTGGCGTAGATGCGATCGGAAGATTGTTTGAACCACCCCGCAATCTCAGCCAGGTCAAACACCTCAAGCTGATCTGGATCAAAACAAACAATCCGGATGTTCCGTCCCTCCGGACACCAGACGCCAAGACGCTGCGGCGACACCACAAACGGCCGGCAGTAAGTGTTCAGCGCCAGACGAAGCTTGTTCGGTTCCTGCTCCAGAGCCAGCGAGACCACGTATCCAACCGGCCCCTGCTCGCCATGATGCGTCCAGGCAAACTTCTGCCCCGCCGCAGACTGAAACGCAGGAAAGGTTTTCCAATACCAGGGCGCAGGACCAACGGTGCGCGCAAGTTGTTGCCGGATGCTTGCCAGGTTAGGAGTGGGCACGATCAGCCTGCGGTGGGAATGCTCGCGCCTTTCACATTCGCGCGAATGAATTTCACGATGTCGTCCATCGCTGTGCCTGGCTGGAAGATGGCCGCCACGCCGCGTTTCTTAAGGGCATCAATATCTTGATCAGGAATGATGCCGCCCACCAGTACCAGCACATCATCCATCTTGTTCTGCTTGAGCAGGTCCATTACCCGCGGCACGATGGCGTTGTGTGCGCCTGAAAGAATCGACAGCCCGATGACCTGAACGTCTTCCTGCAGCGCCGCGCTGACAATCATCTCCGGAGTCTGCCGCAGCCCGGTATAAATGACCTCCATGCCGGCATCGCGCAATGCGCGCGCAATCACCTTGGCGCCGCGATCGTGACCGTCGAGCCCCGGTTTGGCCACGAGCACGCGAATCTTGAGATCAGCCATCATCCTCATTTAAACACAGCGGCCGCCGCGAGTGCAGCGCTCGCGTTCGGCGCAGGGGTTAGAGAGTTTTTGTGTCGAGACTCTTCCACAAATACCAGCAGGCCACGCTGCGGTAAGGCTCCCAGCGTTTCGCGACCTTCTCCATCTGTTTCGGACTGGGCAGCTTAATCTTGCGCCTGCGGCTTTTTGTGGTGGCCGCAGACTTTTTCGCAACCTTGGCCCGCGGCCGATCGAGATAGTGTTTGTAAATCGCCATACGTACTCCGAAGTCACCGGTGGGCAGCACGTTCTCGCGCTTCAGTGTGAACATAAGAAACATCTGTGCCGTCCATACGCCGATGCCTTTCACCTGAATCAAGTGCTCGACCACTTCCGCATCCGGCAGATCGGGCAGCCGCCCGAAATCCACGAGTCCACTCGATGTCTTCGCCGCAAGGTCTTTCAAATACGCCGTCTTCTGTTTCGACAACCCCGCGCCACGCATTTGTTCATCGCTCAGCTTGAGAATGCCTGCCGGCGTGAGCGGCTCGCCCGCCAGTGCGGCAAAGCGCTTGAAGATAGTTTCCGCGGCCTTGCCGTTCAGTTGCTGGTAGACGATGGCCTCGGCTAGGCTGTGAAACTCCGGCCGCCCAAACTGCATGCGGTATGGCCCGAGGCGTTCGATGATTGCCCGCATGACCGGATCGGATTTCTTAAGATGAGTGACAGCTTTTCGCATGGGATTATCTTTATCACAAGACTGAAGGTTAGGCGAATAAACAACGAATCTACTTTAACATCGCCATCGCCACTCCGGTTAGCCCTCCGCCCAACACTACCCAGGCTGGATTGATCTTCCACTTCAACAGCACCGCAAGCGCCGATCCGGCGATGACCCACATCGGCCATCCCTGCAGCGCATCGGCCGACAGCCGTACGGTTACGCCAGCCATAAGAGCTACCGCGCAGACGTTCACGGAGTCAAGAAATGCCGCCATCCACACGGAACGGCGAAGCTTGGGTAAGATCGGCCCCAGCGCCGCCACATAGAAAAACGATGGCAGAAAGATCGCTACTGTCGCAACGGCCGCGCCCCATATGCCGCCGAGGAGATATCCGATGAAGGTCGCTGTGGAAAGCACCGGACCCGGCGTGAACTGGCCAATTGCGATCGCATCCAGTACTTGTTGCTGCGTCAGCCAATGATGGTCCCGAACCAACCCCTGTTCGACAAACGCGAACAGCACATATCCCCCGCCGTAGAGCACGGCGCCCACCTTAAGGAAGAACCAGCCGAGACGTGCCAGGGGCACGCGTTTCAGGGGAACGTTGGCAGCCGCGACCAGCACACCGGGCAGAAGGCTTGGCAGCGGAAGCGATTTCTTCAGGAGAATCAGTCCGGCGGAGAGCTTGGTTGAATCTGAAGACGTCCTGCGCGGTAGCTCGCGGAGCCGCTGTACGACCATCCCGATCAAGCCACCGCTGGCCAGGATCAGCAGAGGACCGAGTTTTACCAGAAATGCAGCGAAGGCGAGTAACCCCAGCGCGCCTAGCCAGGCATCCTTAACCGCTATCTTTCCCAGCCGCCATACGGCGGTCACAATCACCGCGATTACCGCCGGCTTCACTCCCGCAAGCAGCGACTCCGCCAGCGGCAGGGTGGCGAAACGAACGTAGGCCCATGCCACTGCCGTCGTGATCAGCGCCGCTGGCACAATGAAACTCGCTCCGGCTACCACCAGCCCCAGCCACCGGGCGCGCGCAAAACCGACGTTGATCGCCAGTTCGGTGGAGTTCGGTCCGGGGATCAGGTTGGTCAGGCCCAACATGTCGAGAAACTGCTGGCGGGTCACCCATTGCCGCTTGCGCACGACTTCATCTTCCATCATCGCGATATGCGCCGCGGGTCCGCCGAAGCTGATCGTTCCCAACTTGAGGAACAGATTGGCTAATCCGCGCAGTCGCTCACCGAGCGGGCTTTGGATGACGTTGGAGGCTGCAGCTTGGTCCAGTTGGGTCAAGCAAGAATTGTAGCGTGGCGCTGCAGACTCGGCCTACTGCGGCTTGTGCCGCGCAGAATGAAGGGTCATCCGCTTGCATTGGCTGACGGGGACTGGAACCCAATGCGGGGGCGGCGCGGTTTCGGAGGGGTCATAAGCTCCTTGATGGCTTCAATCAAGTCCAGAATTACGGAATCGTTGGTGTCCAAACGATTCTCCAATTCGTTAATCTTGCCAGCGATTCGACGGTTTGTAGCCAGCATCTCGCGCAAGCGCACGAAGGCGCGCACCACGAAGACGCTCATGTGGACAGCCCGTTTGGAATTCAACACGGTTGCGGCCATGATGGCTCCGTGCTCGGTGAACGCATGCGGCGAATACCGCCGCCCACCGCGGCTTTTGTTTGAGGTCGCAATTTGCGACCTCAAAGCCGCGTGTTCTTTGCTGGTTAGCTGGAACATGAAATCAGAAGGAAACCGTTCTTCGTTGCGTTTCACTTGTTCGTTGAGCCGCTTAACCGGCACACCATAAAGCTCGGCGATGTCTATGTCGAGGATGACGCGCTGATGGCGGAGAATTAAGATGCGCGATTCAACGATAAAAGCCGGTGTCGCACGGCGTTTCGGCATTCTGAGGAGTGTTGCTTTTCTTGAGTTTTTCATTTTGAGGTCGCAAATTGCGACCTCAAAATCATAGTCCAAGGACTTGCAATACTTTCAGGGGACGGAGTGAATTTTCATCGGATTTCCCGTTCTGGTCTGAGTCGTCCGGGCGACATCCGGTTGAAATGCATCCGCGATCATCCGAGTCGGAGGATGCGATACCGCGCTAGGTGACGCTTACTTCCGTGTAAGTCCCGTAAGCTTCGCGCAGCGCTTCGCAAATTTCGCCCACGGTCGCGTATGCTCGTACCGCGTCCACGATGTAAGGCATGGTGTTCGCTGACGAGATATTTTCGTTTATGCCTGCCTTAGGCTCCAGGCTCGCGGCTTTCTTCAGAGCGTCGAGCGTGCGCCGCACTTCGTCATTCGAGCGCCGCGCGCGCAGCGTTTTCAGTTTGGCTGACTGTTGCCGGGCGACACTCTCGTCGATGTAGAGGATATGTGGTGACTCTTCCTCAATTACGAACTCGTTGACCCCTACGATGACCTTCTCCTTCGCCTCGGCGGCACGCTGGTACTGGTAGGAGGCTTCGGCAATTTCCTTTTGCGGATAGCCGCGCTCGATGGCCTTTACCATGCCTCCCATGGCGTCCAACTTGCTGAAGTAGTCGAATGCGCCTTTTTCGATTTCGATCGTCAAGTTTTCCAGAAAGTACGATCCTCCAAGGGGATCGACGGTTTGCGTCACTCCTGATTCATAAGCAATGATCTGCTGCGTGCGCAGCGCAATGCGGGCGGCTTCTTCCGTAGGCAGCGCCAGCGCCTCATCGTAGGAGTCGCAGTGCAATGACTGCGTTCCGCCGAGCACTGCGGCCAAAGCCTGCAGAGCCACGCGCGCGATGTTGTTCATGGGCTGCTGCGCCGGAAGGGACACTCCCGCGGTCTGCGTGTGAAAACGCATCAGCCAGGTGCGCGGGTTCTTGGCCCCGAAACGCTCCCTCATTACCTGGCCCCAAATCTTGCGGGCAGCGCGGTACTTGGCGATCTCCTCGAAGAAGTCGTTGTGCGCGTTGAAGAAAAAGCTGAGCCGGGGACCGAAATCATCGACGTCAAGTCCGCGCCGCCGCGCCCACTCGACGTATTCGACGCCGTCGTACAAAGTGAATGCCAGTTCCTGCAGCGCAGTCGAACCGGCTTCACGAATGTGATAGCCGCTGATCGAAATGGTGTTGAAGCGTGGAGTGAATTTCGATCCGAACTCGAAAGTGTCGATCACCAGCCGCATCGACGGTGCCGGTGGATAGATATATTCCTTCTGCGCGATGTATTCCTTGAGAATGTCGTTCTGAATCGTACCGGAAATCTTTTTCCAATCCGCGCCCTGCTTCTCCGCCACAACCAGATACATCGCCCACAGCACGGACGCAGGCGAATTGATGGTCATCGAAACGGTCGTTTTTTCGAGGTCGATGCCGCCGAAGAGAATCTCCATGTCTTCGAGCGAGTCGATGGCCACGCCGCACTTTCCCACTTCGCCTTCGCTGGCCGCGTGATCAGAGTCGTAGCCCATCAGCGTAGGCAAGTCGAACGCGACCGAGAGCCCTCCACCGCCGTGCTCGAGCAGATACTTGTAGCGCTGGTTAGTCTCTTCAGGTGACGCGAATCCGGAGAACTGCCGCATGGTGTAGAGCTTGCCGCGATATCCGGTAGCGTGAACGCCGCGAGTGAACGGAGGGGCACCGGGATATCCGAGATATTTCTCTTCGCTCCAGTCCTCGGGGAGATCGGCCTTGGTGTAGAGGCGGCGCACCGGAACGCCGGAAATCGTCGTGAAGCGGGCGTGCCCATGCTCGTCGAGATTCACGCCGGTAGATGCGCCAATCGGCTGCTCGGGAGATTTCTCAATGGTAGGCGCGAGTGTCTTCTCCGCCCAGTTCTTCTCGCTGGCGGAGGGGTGGCGGTTTTCAAAGACGTCGGCGATGGGACTTTCAGCCACGTGCGGTTTGGGTAGTTTTTTCTCCGGCATGATGACCCCAGTGCTCTGTTGTGATGATAGGGAAGCGCGCGCCCTCAGGCAAGGCGGGCAATTATTCTCGGAACTTCCGGCAGGTCTGACATGCGTTATTTCTGTGACTGGCGCGAGATTTCCCACGCCTTGGCATACTTCCACGAAACATAGCCGGCGTGGTAGAGGTGCAACAGCAGGCCTTCGCGGCCGTCGAGAAATCCCAGGCGAATAAAGTAGTTGTAAATGAACGTCGCCAGCGGGCGCAGAACGATGTTGGTTAAGCTGAAGCTGCGGTGGCCTTTGGCACGCGCCAACTGCGCGCCCAGCGAGGAATAGCGGTTCATGTGGCTGAGGTACAGAGTGAGGTTGGGGTAGGTGTAGTGAATGAGCGCATTCTTGAACTGTTGCGTCTGTTGCCGCGGCGCCCCCTGGCTTTCCGGTATCAGTTCGCAGCGATCGTGCGGATCGTGGCCTGTGACGAATCCCTGACCGCGGCGGAAGAGGCGCAGCTTGGGATCAGGGTAGAAACCGCCGTGACGTATCCATCGGCCGAGGAACAAGTTTTTGCGTGGAAGTTTGTATCCACGCGCGGCGTCCGGGCGGGCGACGGCAGTGCGAATCTCCTCGGCCAAGCCTGGACTCACTTCCTCGTCGGCGTCCAGCAGCAGGACCCAATCCTTGGTGCACAAGTCGATTGCATATTGCTTTTGGGCCACGTAGCCACGCCATGGTTCGACCGTGACCTGGGCTCCGTGTTCTCGGGCGATCTCGCAGGTGCGATCCTTCGATCCGGAGTCGACGAGTACGATTTCATCGGCCCAACGCACGCTGGCCAGGGTGCGGCCGATGTTCGCCTCTTCATCCATCGCCACGATGGCCACAGAGATGGTCATAAGAATTGCTGGTCGCCGGTTCCTGGTTGATGATTGAGGATTGCCATCGAAGCCAATCAGCTTTTTCAATCGTCAATCATCAATCGTTGACCTTCAATCATCAATGAAGCATTAAGAATCAGCAATGCCTCGCGTGGTGCGACTGCGAGCTTCGCACAACAAAAACACAATCAGGATGAATAACTCAGGTTCGATGGGATGGCGATAACGCGCATGGGGGAACACGAAGTAATAAACCGTGGGATAAGTTGCGACGAGTCCGGCGAAAAGCCACGACCCAGGCCGCTTCTGGCGCAGCGCGCGGCCGAGTCCCCAGATTGCCAGCACTGACGAAGTGAGGAAAAGTGAGCTGCGGAAATCCCAAGGGGCAACGCTGTCCGTGGGTCTCGGAACGCCGTTCCAGTAATAGAAGAAACGCTTCATGCTGATCAGGGCGAACTGCTTCGGGTTGGCGCGGATCCACTCGAATGCGAGGCGCCTGCAGTCGGTTTCATAAGCGATTTCTCCAAGGCGCTGAAACTTTTCGAATTCCAGCTTGTTGAGGTTGGGCTGCAGGGTGGCGATGAGCATCCCGTCGGCCATCTTGTTGTTGCCGAGGCGGAACTGCAGTCCGAAATCGTCGCGAATGAAGACGAAGCGTCTGAAGACCTCATAGTTGCGAATCAGCCACGGCGAAAGAACCAGAAAAAACACGAATGAGGAAAGAACCACACCCCCGAGCGACGGCAGACCGCGGCGGGATCGCTGGAGCCATACCCACAGGCCGCAGAACGGCAGAAACGACAGCATCGCGGGATTGGCCAGCGCTCCGATGCCCCACAATGCGCCAAAGAGCGCCCATCCTCGCCAGCCAGGCCACTGCTGCAATTCAAGTGCAACCAGGAAGATCAGCGCAAGCATTAGCGGAGTAAAAGTCGTATCCCAGATCCAATGAACCGACCAATACCAAACGTAAGGATTGAGCGCCCAGGTTCGCGCCGACCAGAGCGCGACGCGCGAGCCGAAGGTTCTGTGCGCAATCAGGAAAACCGGAAAGGTCGTGAGCGCGGCGAGGAGGCTATTGATCGAAAGCAGAACCCACGCCGAAGCGTAAGTGTAGATGCCAAAAACTTTGAAGACTCCACCGATCAGATAGGGATAAAGCGGCGGCTCCCAGGCGGTGGGGCCGGTATTGCTTCCGTAAGGATTGCTGAAACCCTGCCCCAGCGCTACGGAGCGGCCCACGCGGCCCATCTCAAAACCGAAGCCGAAGTTATCTTCTCCCGGGCGGGTATGGTACTGGCGGAAAACCCCGATCGCCACCAACTGTAGTACGAAGGAGAGCAGCACCATCCAAAGCACAGGTCGCGGGATGGCAGGCAGGGCCGGTCTTTCCATCACGGGGGAGTTTATCAGGTCCCAAAGAAAGCCCGCGCGGGTTCATTCGTCGAGTTCGCTCAGGGCAAGCCGCTACCCGACGGCCGAGTCGGTTGTCCTCACGTGATGAGGCGTGAGTTTCTAGGGTTGACCTCCCGACGACTGGGGCGACTGTGCAGGCGGCCCTGCTGGATTCACTTCTTGCCGCGGCACCACGTAGGGAACTTTGGGAGAGTGCGTGACCTGGCCGCGGGTGGCGTCGGCAACGTCGATGCCGGAGTGATCGAGCAGCAATCCAGTGGCGCGATCGAGTTCAACGCGCGATTTCTCATACGCGGCTTTGGCCGAAACCAGATTCGATTCGGAAGTGGTCAGAACCGAAGCATCCTGCAGGATCGCGGTTGTGGTGGTGAGTCCGACTTTCAGTTTCTGCTGATCGGCGTCGAGAGTCTGGCGGGCAAAGTCGACGGCGTACTGTGCCGCCTGTACGGAGGCTCGGTTCTGTTTCACGTCAAATTGCGCGTTACGCACCTCGATGCGCACCTGATTCTCCAGTTGGTGCAGCCGGACCTGGGCCTGACGATATTCCAGTTCCGCGCGCACCTGATTGGCCTGGGCTTCGCGATTGCGCAGCGGGATCGAGAGCGTGAGGCCGATGCCTTTGTCGGGTGCGGTCGAGTTTACAAGCTGTTTCAACGTGCCGCTATAGCCTACGGTGTTTGTCGTCTGGAATGGCGGTGGCAGAGTTGTGAAGCAAGTGGGGGAAGCCGTGCCGGCTGGGCAGGCGGGGAGAGCTACATTGCCGCCGACGCCAGATCCGCCGTAATAAGCAAAGGCATCGAGTGTAGGCAGCATGGCATTGCGCACGGCCTTACTGCTCAGGTCACGAGAATTGAGATCGATGCGCGACTCGACCAGTTCGGCGCGATGAGCGAGAGCTTCATTGATCAATTCTTGAATGGGAACCACTGCTTCCTCCTGCGGAACCTGCATGGTGGAGGTGGGAATCACGTCAGCTTCGGCCAGCACGGGATCTTCGATGCTGCGGCTGAGTGCGTTCTTCACGAGCAACTTTTCCAGTTCCAGATTGTTCTGCGCCAGGATCAGGTTCTGCTCGTCGGTCGAGACCGTGCTCTGCGCGCTTACTACCTGAATAGGAGGCACGGTTCCGACTTGTGCCTGCTGCTTCGTATCAGTCAGTGCCTTCTGTGCATAAGTGAGCGCTTCCTGCTGCACGCGCACATTCTCATAGGCATACACCAGATCCCAATACATGTCCTCGATCTGATCTACGGTGGTGATGATTTGGAGGCGGAAGGCGACGTCGGAGATCTCACGATTGTTCTTGGCGATGCGGATGAAGCGCAGGTTGGGAAGCGAACCGAAGCCTTGCAGCAGATTCTGCGTGATCCTGAACTGGAAGTTTGAGGCCAAGTCTGGAGTCAGCAGGCTGGTGGGGCTGTTGGTGGTGACGTGGGTATTGTTGAATCCCACGGACAGGGCAGTGCCCCACTGAAAACCCTGAGTGTAGGCGAAGTTGGCGGTATAGGTGTTCTGAGCAAGGATGGGCACTGGGGCCAGACTGCTGACTGATTCGGAATCATTCTTGTCGAGTTGCAGCGTGCTGGTGACGATGGGGTCGAAGCTAGTGATGGTGGAACCGATGCCGAGCGTGGAACTGACCAGGCCGTTGGTGCCCGTGCCTACGCCGCTGGGGGCTACGGTCGTGCCTCCGGTGCCGGAACCCACCGTGCCGCCGAGGCCGCCCACGCCCCCGCCGGGAGTATTCTGCACGATTCCGGCGTTGACGCCGAGGATGCTGGCGCCGGACTTGGCGCGCAAATAATCGGTGTCGGCGATGTTGAGGTTGTAGCGCGCGATGTCGATGTCGAGATTGTTCTCCAGAGCGAGAGCGACGGCGTCGTCAATCGAAAGATAAACTTTGCCGTCGCGCATAAGAGAGTCAATGCGCGGCGCGTTGGCGAGGTTCGGCTGGGCTACCTCCTGCGACTGGTAGGGCTGCAGGAAATGGGGGAAGGCCGAGCGTGGCTTGGAGTAATCCTGCAGGTGAACCTGCTGCGGCTGGGCGGGAGGCGGCGCGGCCTGCGGCGTCGGGGCCGCGGGCACATCTTGCGCACACAGCAACCGTGAAGACTGAACGCAGGCAAGGATCGCCAAGGCCGTCCACAGCAGGACGGCGCGGCAGTTGGTCGCGGTCATTCGGGGCAAAGACAAAGACATGGTTCGTCTCCTTGGGTTAATAGCGATGCTGCATCCGGTTCAAATGAGAATATGGATTTCGAGACTTGGATGCGGGAAGCATAAAAGCATTCATCCATCTTAGCGGGATAGAGCGGATGAAGTGGGCGCAGATTGTAAAGAATTGTGCGGAAGAAAAAATAAGGCGCGGCGTGCGCCGCGCCTGTTCTGTTCTGTTCGCCAGCTGCTACTGAGGCTGCGGTTGAGCGCCGGCCTGCGGCGCCGGCTGGGTTAGAGCAGGCGAATCCTTGCGCGGCGCGATGTAAGGCACGTTCGGTGTGCGCGTGACTTGTCCCCGAGCCGCGTCATCGATGTTGATGCCGGCATGGTCGAGGGTCACGCCAGTGGCACGATCGAGCTCGACGCGCGACTTTTCATACGCTGCCATGGCCGACATCAAAGTGGATTCCGCCGTGGCCAGCGCGCTCTGGGTCTGCAGCACCGCGGTCGTCGTCGAGGTGCCGAACTGATATTTTTTCTGTTCGGCATCGAGGGACTGCCTGGCGAAGTCGACCGCCGCTTGAGCGGAGGCCACGCTGGCGCGATTCTGTTCGACTCCGAACTGGGCGTTGCGGACTTCGATGCTGATCTGGTTTTCGATTTGCTGAAGGCGCATCTGAGCCTGCTGGTATTCCAGTTCCGAGCGGATCTGCACGGCCTGGGCGGCGCGGTTGCGCAGGGGAATATTCAGCTGCAAGCCAACCCCTTTGTCGGGGTTGCTGGAGTTAACCAGTTGGTGCAGCGTGCTCCCGATGCCAGTCGTCGGAAATATCACGTCAAAGTTGCCCGGACTGGGTGGGCTGGCGCAGCCGAATGCTTTCTGCAGATCGGTCAGGGGATTCGAGCACACATTGGCGGGGTTCTGGTCACCGCCAATGCCCGCTCCGCCGTAATAGGCAAACAGGTTGAGCGTCGGCAATAGGGCGTTTCGCACGGCTCTATTGCTGATCTCAGTGGTGTTGAGCTGAATGCGTGATTCCACCAGATCGGCACGATGACGCAACGCGTCGTCGATCAGATCTTGAGTAGGTTGGACTGGTTCGTTCTCCGGCACCTCCATAGTGGAAGTGGGGATCACTTCCGCTCCCGCGAGGGTCTGATTGCGCAGGGTGCGGCTGAGCGCGTTCTTCATCAGCAACTGTTCCAATTGCAAGTTAGTCAGGGCAATCGTCAAGGCTTGCTGGTCCTGGGCTACGGTGCTCTGCGCGCGGACAACTTCAATGGGCGCCAGGCTGCCGATTTCCACTTGTTTCTTCGTATCAGAAAGTGTTTTCTCGGCGAACGCCAGAGATTCTTTTTGCACCCGAACGTTCTCGTAAGCGTAGACCAGATCCCAATACATGGTCTGAATCTGGTTGACGGTAGTGATGACTTGAAGGCGGAAAGCCACGTCAGAGAGTTCGCGGTTGTTCTTGGCGATGCGAATAAACCGCGTATTGGCTGCGAATCCGAACCCCTGCAGCAGAGGTTGCGTGATGGTTGCCTTGAAATTGGAATTCAACGCAGGGCTCACGCTTGAAAAGAAGCTATTCGTCGTCTGCCGGGTATTGTTGAAACCGATCGAGAGATTCGTGCCCCACTGAAAGGCCTGGTTGTAAGCGAAATCTACCGTACCCGTATCCTGAACCAGGCTGGTACCCGGGAATACGCCTTGGAAGATGCTCGTTGCAGTTTGGCCGAGGTGATCCTCCTGCAGGGTTCCGGTGACGACCGGATCGAAGCTGTTGAGTACAGGTCCGAGACCGAGCGTAGAACCGACTAATCCACCTGCGCCCGCACCCGCACCGCCCGCGCCGAGAGTCGTTCCTCCGGTGCCGGAGCCGACCTGGCCTCCCAGTCCGCCGACGCCACCACCCGGCGTGTTCTGCACTATTCCCGTATTCACGCCGAGAGTCGGGGCGCCAGCTCGGGCGCGCAGCACGTCGGTGTCGGCAATGTTCAGGTTGTAGCGAGCGATGGCGATGTCGAGATTGTCCTCCAGCGCAAGCGCGACCGCATCATTCAGCGAAAGGTACAGCTTGCCGTCGTGCATGAGGGCATCGATGCGCCCGGTATTGGCCAGGTTTGGCGCGGACAGGTGTCGCGGGGTGTAGGGTGCAATCGGATTCGGAAAATGCGATACCGGCTTGGCATAATTGAGCACGGGAAGCGGCCGCGTCTCCGGCGTGTTTTGCGGGACCGGCGCTGCGGGCGCGTCCTGGGCCCAACCTGCCATAGTCAGGGTTCCAAACAAAACTGCGGTGGTGGTTAGCCGGATGGTCGAGGTTAAGCGTGCGAATGGCATCTGCTCATCTCCAGTGGTTAAGACCAGTTGATTAAGACCTTGCAACAAGAAACCTGGTTGTACGTGAGGCAGCCGTATTTGCCCTAAAAGAAAGTTCTACTCAGTCGTTGGTACGAAAGCGGCGGCATTGGGGTTCCGGAAAAAATGCTAGCGAGACGAAAGCCTGGTGAAACGTACCAGTATATCCGACCGGTGCGTATCTCTCGGGAGCGCTCTGGGAACTGAAACTGATAGAGTGCTGGCGATGGTCGATCTCCCTGGAGGAATCACAGCTTCGCGGCAAACCCGCCCCATGAAATGACTTGGATGAAGCGGTGCGGCTGTGGGACTCTCGGCTGCAAGAAATAAAAGATCGGATGCGCAATCTCAAACTGATTCTCTCCTATGACGGCTCGGAATTCGGCGGCTGGCAGGTGCAGCCCGACGCGGTGACTATACAGGGCACGCTGGCCTCAGCCATTGGACGAGTTACGGGCGAAAAGGTATTGCCCCAGGGCTCGGGGCGAACCGACGCGGGAGTACATGCGCTGGCACAGGTGGTGACATTTGTCACGGAGTCTTCGGTCCCCACGGCTAATTTCGTGAAAGCGCTGAATGATATTTTGCCGGCGTCGGTGCGGGTTCTGGAAGTAGAAGAGGTTGCGGCAGATTTCCATGCACGCAAGTCGGCGCGGGCGAAGACTTATCGATACCGGATTTATCGCGGGGCAGTCTGTCCCCCGTTCCTGGCGAGATATGTGTGGCACTATCCGTTTCCTTTGGATGAAGACGCGATGGTGCGGGCCGCCGGGTTGGTGGAAGGCGAGCACGACTTCACTTCGTTTGCCGCGGTGGATCCGGAGCGGGGTCGCGAAGGTCAGCCGGTGTCGAACTTGAGGCGGATTGTTTCTTCGACCTGGGAGCGGCAGGGAGATGAGTTTGTATACGTCGTGAAAGGGTCGGGGTTTCTGCATCACATGGTGAGAAATCTGGTAGGGACGTTTATTCTTATCGGAAAGGGAACGCTGCAAGCCGAGGATCTGACACGGATACTGGAGGCACGCAACCGCTCGGCTGCAGGAGCGACGGCGCCGGCCAGCGGATTGTATCTGGTGAATGTGGAGTACTGAACCGCGGCCGTGTCGAGGAGTTTGCCCGCAACATCAGGGTGGACGGCGGCGGCCAGACGTAGCAAGCTACGTCTATACGGAACTTTGATCGTGGCTACTGATTTACAGATCGCGGTGCGGAAGGTTTCGTCGGTGAATCCGGCGACCGGCGAGGTGCTCCGAGAGTTCGAATGTGCGAACGAGGTTGAAGTTCGCGCGGTAGTGGCGCGCGTGCGCGCCGCACAGTCGGCCTGGGCTGAGATCGGAGTGCGGAGCCGTGTCGCAGTGCTGCGCGAGTTTCAGCGCAAGCTGCAGGAGAAGAAATTAGAGATTGCTGAAGCCATCACGCGAGAAGCTGGCAAGCCGGTAGCCGAAGCTCTTACCACCGAAGTTCTAGTGGTGCTGGATGCGGCGCGGTTCCTGATCGACAATGCCTATCGCCTGCTGCGCGATGAACCGGTTCCCCACGGGAATCTTGCCACGAAGCTTAAAAGCGGACGTTTGGTGCGCGAGCCCTATGGCGTGGTGGGAATTATCTCGCCGTGGAATTATCCGTTCTCGATTCCCGCGACCGAGACACTTGCGGCTCTGGTGGCGGGGAATGCCGTGGTTTTGAAGCCGTCGGAGTTTACTTCTCTCGTTGCCTTGGAGTTGCGGTCGTTGCTGCATGCCGCGGGCGTGCCCCGGGATGTCTTCCAGGTAGTGGTCGGTGATGGTGCAACCGGGGCGGCGCTGATTCATTCACGGATTGACGAAGCAAAGACTGGCGAAGCAAAGATCGACAAACTGGTCTTCACCGGCAGCGTGGCCACGGGCAAGCGCATCGCAGCAGCTGCGGCGGAACGGCTGCTGCCGATGGTGCTGGAGTTGGGCGGCAAAGATCCAATGCTGGTGCTGGACGACGCTGATGTCGACGTGGCCTCGAGCGCGGCCGTTTGGGGAGCGTTCGTCAACGCCGGTCAGACCTGCTTGTCGGTGGAGCGCTGTTACGTACATCGGAGCCTGTATGAAAGGTTTCTTCGTGCGTGCGCCGAGACGACGAAGAAGCTGCATGTGGGCCACGGACTGGATCGCGAGACCGACGTGGGGCCGATGATCCACGAACGGCAGTTGCGGATTGTCGAGGCCCACGTGGAGGACGCCGTGGCGCGCGGAGCACGGGTTCTGGCCGGAGGGTCGCGGCTTCCGGATCTCGGGACAAAGTTTTATGCGCCCACCGTGCTGGCGGATGTGACTCATGAGATGAGCATCATGCGCGAGGAGACATTCGGCCCGGTTCTGCCGGTAATGGCATTCGACAGTGACGAGGAAGCGCTGCAGCTTGCCAATGACTCCGAGTATGGGCTCGCAGCAAGTGTATGGACTCGCGACCGAGCTCGCGGCGAGCGCCTGGCGCGGCGCATTCGGGCCGGTACCGTCATGGTGAACGATGTGGTTTCTTGCTTCGGCATCAGCGAAGCGCCGCACGGCGGTGTAAAGTCGAGCGGCGTGGGTCGCGCTCACGGGCGTTTCGGCTTAGAAGAAATGGTGCGCCTGAAGTATTTGGATTCCGACCTCGTGCCCGGAATGAAAAAAGTCTGGTGGTACAGGTACGGTACGAGTTTTTCTCGGCAGATGGAGGGGTTCATCGACTTCCAGTTTGCGCGAGGCTTGGGCGAGCGCGTTCGCGGCATGTTGCGCGCGGCAGGCGTCGTCGGACGCAAACAGTTGTGAGCAGACGGTACCGAGTACCTAGTGCCTAGTTAAGATAAAACTGAGAACTCAGAGGTGATTCGTGAGTCATTCTTCGAAAACAGATCCGACAAAAACTGATCCTTCAAATACGGATCCGAAACGCGAATTGCTGCGTCACACTCTGGCTACGCTGGCTTATCGCGGGGGCAAAGCCGTCCGCGACGCTCCTGAGGGGTTTGCACCTTTTCACGTCGACGAAGGCGTGCGCGCGCCGGGGCAGATTCTCGCTCACATTGGCGATCTGATGGATTGGGCCCTCTCGATGGCGAATGGAAAACGCGAATGGCATGACTCCAAGCCGCTAGCATGGGAGAAGGAAGTGGAGCGCTTCTTCGCTGCGCTCAAGAACTTCGACGGTTACCTGGCTTCCGAAGAGCCTCTGCATGCGCCGGTGGAGAAACTCTTTCAAGGGCCCATCGCCGATGCGCTGACTCACGTTGGCCAGATTGCTATTCTACGGCGCCTGGCAGGAGAGCCAGTGAAGGCCGAGAACTTCTACAAGGCTGAGATCGTGATTGGACGCGTAGGAGCGGAGCAGACACCGCCGAAGAAAGAGTTCTAGTTGCTAGTCGGAAGCGAACCCTGGTTCTTCAACGGCACTTGTGCGCGGTAGATGGCCTGCCAGCGGCCGGTCTTGAAGATATAAATCGAACTGCCATTGATGTGGACTGGCATTTTCTCGCCATTGCAAGTCGCATACTGCTCGGCTTTGTAGGTGAGCAAGTACGCGCCTGTAACGAGCGGAAGCGCTCCGAAATCGGAGAGGCCGTAGCCCTCGACGGCGCAGGTTTTCGCCGAGGTTTGCTGCTCGGCGAGTTGCTGGTCGCGGGAGAACGTGCCGTTTTCGCCCCAGAAGATTCCGTTCTCCGGCATGTGCTCGCGGAAATAGGCCTGGTCTTTCGTCTTCCAGGCTTCGAAGAAACCGGTCTCGGTGCGCACCAATTCCAGTTGGATGCTTCGAACGTCGTTTGCAGCATCGTTTTTATGCGCGGTCTGAGCGCTGGTTGGACCGAACAGGAGGGCGAGGGGCACAAGGATTGCCACACCAGTCAGGAAAACCTTCTTCGCGGAAAACAGCTCACGGTTCATAGGACGCTCACTCAGGCGTTGGATTGAGGGTACGAGATTAGGCCTAGCATACGACATCGGGCGTCTTGGCCATTGCCTTTAGCCTTCGAGTACAATGACGTTCGTAGGGCCGAATACGGCGGCGCGAGCGCCGCGCGAACGAGGGTAAGTCCTTTGGCGACTGGCGAAATCACTACTTCGGGCACGCAAACTCCTCCTCAGCTTCCCCATCATAAGGTCAAGATCAAAAAGAACGGGCAGCGCGCCTGCAACGAGAAGAACGAGAAAGGCAAGTTCTGCGGCGGCCATTTGAAACGCTGGTCCTACCGAACTGACGTGATCGAGCAGGCCTGCGGCGACGTTGAAAAAGCCTGGGGGCCGGATGCCGAAGTCTACCGCTGTGAGCACTGCCAGACACTCTATTTGCCGAACCCGGCGGAAGCCAAAGTAAATGTGGCCGGCCAGGGAATGATTTCGGTGTTCGGGCTGACCTTGCCGCCGAAAGAAAAGTAGTTGCGAGTATCCAGTACCTAGTGCCCCAGCCAGAGAGAAGTGCGGGTTGACTCGGTACTAGGTACTCGGTACTGGGTACTCGCCCATGAATACCTCCGAACTTATCTACGACTGGAACATGAATCATCCGCCGGGCTTGAAGCCGACGGGACCGGTGCTGCTGAATGATGAGAGCCTGCGCGATGGGCTGCAGTCGCCTTCGGTGCGCGATCCTTCGATCCCCGAGAAAATTGAGATTCTTCATCTGATGGAGGAGTTGGGGATCGACACGCTCGATCTTGGACTGCCGGGCGCGGGCGCTCGCGCGGTGGAGCATGTGACCGCGCTGGCGCGTGAGATCGTCGCGCACAAGATGAAGATTCGCGCCAACTGTGCGGCGCGGACGCATGAGAACGATATTCGTCCCATTGCCGAGATCGTGCAGAAGACGGGCCTGCGCATCGAGGCTGCCACGTTTATTGGATCGAGTCCGATCCGGCGCTTTACTGAGAACTGGACGGATGATTTTCTTTTGCAGACCACCGAGAAAGCCGTGAAATATGCGGTTTCGCTTGGCCTCGACTCGATGTACGTCACCGAGGATACTTCGCGCAGTGATCCGGAGACGGTGAAGCGGCTGTATTCGACGGCGATCAGTTGCGGAGCGCGAGCCATCGTCATCTGCGATACAGCCGGGCACTCCACGCCCGTGGGCGCGTTCACGCTCGTGCAGTTTGTGATGGAGGAAGTGGTGAAACCCTCCGGCGAAAACATTCGCGTGGACTGGCATGGGCACAACGATCGCGGCCTCGCCATTGCCAACTCGATTGCGGCGGTGATGGCAGGCGCCAACTGCGTCCACGGATGCGCCATTGGGCTCGGCGAGCGCGTGGGCAATACGCAGATGGATCAGATGCTGGTGAACCTCAAGCTGATGGGCGTTGCGCCGTGGGCTGAGCAGGACCTGACCAAGCTGAAGCAGTATTGCCAGGCGGTTTCGCGGGCCACGGGGGTGCAGATTCCGGCGAATTATCCGGTGATTGGCGACGATGCCTTTCGCACGGCTACGGGCGTGCATGCGGCGGCGATCATCAAGGCGTATCACAAGAATGATAAAGTGCTGGCCAATACGGTTTACTCGGGCGTGCCCTCGCATGTGTTCGGTCTGGAGCAGATCATCGACATCGGTCCGATGAGCGGGAAATCGAATGTGCTGTTCTGGCTGGAGAGGCGCGGCATTCCGGCGACTGACGACGTGGTCGAACGCATTTACCAGCGCGCAAAGGCTAGCGATCATACGCTGAGCGACGTCGAGATTGCGGAGTGCCTGCCGGCGGCGGGAGTGAAGCAGAACTAGTGAAGCAGGACCGAAGTTAAAGTGAGGTTGAATGGCTGAGACGATGCGACATGCGATTCTCGGAGCTG
>Ga0210391_10001816_pt1 | contig 18900 bp, 12 predicted proteins | sample IncBWC12OmetaG_FD_160573 | JGI IMG/M metagenome (GOLD analysis project Ga0210391, IMG submission 160573) | Forest soil microbial communities from Barre Woods Harvard Forest LTER site, Petersham, Massachusetts, United States - Inc-BW-C-12-O ...
TCCTTCGGGCAGCGGCGCAGCTCCGGCAGGACCGCCAGGAAACGGAAATGTCGCACCAGTTGAAACGTGCACTTCGCGGCCATTCGCTTCCACGACGGCAGGAGGCCCGGCGCTGCCCAGCGACACGGCGCCAATCCATTCCCAGCGTTTCGTCACGCCTGCGTTCGCGAGCGGCTGCGGCGCAAACGTCAGCGCCAAATCCGCAGGCGCAGGAACGAAGGCAGGCGGCTCCAATCGCAGAAAATGAGCGAAAGGCTCAGCCTCTTCGCCGGGCGCCGCCTGCAGTACAGCCAGGCTTTGCCGGAATTCAGCAACGCGCATCAAAGTGTTACGCAAGAAAGCTGTTCGCGTCGCGGCGGCATGCATGTCCCCGCCGCCGGCTGCGGCCCGCAATGCGGCAAGCGGCTGCTGCACTTCCGGTGGCCACTGCGAGGCTCGCGCGCTGATTTGCGCGAGCGCAGTTTGCAGCGTAGCCGCATCACCGCGTTTCGCAGCCGCGCGCGCCAGTTCCAGCAGAGCCGCCAGATTATCCGGCTGGGCCCTCAGAATATTCTCGATCAGCGATTCAAACTCCGCGTCGCTGCCCGTACCACCCTCGCGCTCTACTTCCTGCGCCAGCTGATACGCCGCGCGATAGTTTTGCGGATTGATCGCGACAGCCTTGCGCCAATCCGCAATCGCTTCCTTGGAATTCCCACGAGTGCTCTGCAGAATCCCCAGCAAGTAATAAATTTGATCGTTCTTCGATGCGAGATCGCGCGCCCGCTCGAATCTCCGCGACGCCGCATCAAAATTTCGCTGACGAAACGCCAGCACGCCCCAGTTAGCCCATCCAGCCGGCTCGCCCGGCGCCAGCTGCGTCACCCGCGCCAGTTTGCTCTCGGCGGTAACGTCGTCGCCTACCTGCAGCGCGGCCAGTCCGGTATAAAACGCGGAGACAACTTCGGCGTATTCCTTCGATGATTTGTCAGGCAACTTGCCGCCGACCCCACATCCCGCGAAGCTCACAGCAATTACGCAAAGACAAAGTGCCGCGGCCGTTTGAAAGCAACGCGGCGAAGCCGCGCGCGCAGCGCCGTTGCCTACACCGCCCACGCAGGTGCAAGGCGAGCGCCGCACTCCATCTGGCACGCAATACCGTTGACACGCAAATTGTAAGACCGCGTGGAACATCAACCTCATACCTTCTGCAGCTGGCTTTTCCGGTATTTTCGCTTGCGCATCATCACATGAAACCACAGGAATCCCACGCCCAGAAACGGCAGCGAAAACATCAACAGATCCCAGCGCCCCAGACCCGGCGGAGTCACTTCCACATCCGCCGACGCCTCGCCGTCGCCCGCGGAACTCTTCACGATCAGCCGCACATGCCACAACTCCTGTTGATCAAACTGCGCTTCGGTTCCGTATTGTACTTGGCCGCGCATCTTTTCCAGCTGCGTCGGGTAAATTACTTCTGCCAGACGTCCCGTCACCGGCCTCACGCCAATCTCAATTTTCAAATCCGGCGGAATCGTGCCTCCCGGCGGAGCATCCACAATCACGTAGAACAATCCCGTGCCCACGTCCGGATGAGTCCATAACGAAACCACCACCGGCCCCACGCGCTTATCAGAAATGATAGGAAATGGCGGCCCATTGTGCGCGCCCAGTGGGGAACTGGCGATCAACAGCATGACCAGCAACACGAGCCTGCGCCAGAACGTTCCGCGCGGATTGTGAAAGATATTCATCGCTGTGTCGTGGCCCGCCTTAAAAGCTCGCAGTCACGCTATCCCGCCAAAAATGTCCCGCGCATATCCATCGGCTGAAACATCATCCATATCGCCGCCATCCATAACACCACCGACACCGCGGCCCACGGCGCAAAAGCGCGCAGCGGACGCTCGGCGCAGTCGCTTTCCGCCAATTGGTGAATCACCAGCAGTGATCCCGCAAGCCCCAGCACTAAAAATCCAATCTCCAGCGGTTGCACGTATCGCATCGGAATTCCCAACCAAGTCCAGCGTGGCGAGCCGAACAAGTTCCAGCCCATACGCGACGCAGCGCTCTGCGTAACCGGCAGCACCGTGTAAAGCCCCGTCAAAAAGTGAAAACTGTAATGCGCCAGCCACATTCCAAATCCGAGCGGCACCAATCCATACGTATACCGCACCGCAAGCGGCACCAGCGCGCGCTGGCTGCCCCCAAGAATTTGCGTGAGCCATGCAGCCAGCCCCATCAACACCGCCGGCTCCATCACGAGGAACAAAGCGAACAGCACGCCCAACACCGGGGCCTTGCTGTTCACATGCAAAATTCCGGCAAGCCAGCTCTCCAACGCATATACCGGACTGACCATCCCAAAGGCATTCAGCAACGCGCCAAAGCTAAATACAATCGCCAGCGCCGCCACATCCGTGCGCTGCGAAAAACGCCCAATCCCCGAGCGTCGCGGATCAACCATCAATTCGCTCGCAGGCATGCGGCTCAATATTCCAATGTTGTCGTGCGGGCAAGCGTGCACGCAGTCCAGGCAGAAAGTGCAATCCATATTTCCCACTTTCAGCGGCTGGAACAGAGCGAGTTCGCATCCGCGCTGGATCACCACCAGCTCGGATCCAGGCGCGCGCCTTCCGCGGATGCAATCCTTCGTCCCGCACGAGTCGCATACGTCCAAATCGCGCACCTTCACTTCCAGCGGAGAAATCGTGGACGCCACGAAATTAAATTGCCCGATAGGACAAACAAATTTACAAAACGACGCGTGCTTGAACACGCCATCCACGACCAGCACCGTCAGAAAATATCCCACAATTAGCCACGCAGTCCACCAAGGCGAAGACCACAAACTAAATTCCTCGTAGCAAAATAGAATCAGCGCAAACAGCCCCACCGACAGCCACTTGTTGCGTAATTTCTGCGGCCAATTCAGGCGCGGACGAAAAAATCGCCGCGCCACGTTGCGCACCAGCATAAACGGACAAGCCAAACAGAAAAAATTCCCCGCGCACAGCAGCACCAGCACCAGCGCCCCGCGAAAATGTACCCAACTCAGGGTAGTGGCCAGGTTTTTCGGTGCCAGCGACGGTCCCAGCAATCCATCCAGGATCATCGCCACGCTAACAATCAGCAGCGGAATCTGCAGCACGGTGCGCAAATGACGCCAGCGGAACAAACGCCGCAGTCCCGGCACTCGCATTAAATCGAACGGAGGTGGCTCAGCAACGATGGACGGATTGTGCGTGGGATTCGACAACGTAGCCTAGTTCGCGGTAACGCCCGCAACGCTCACCTGGCGCTCCAGCCTGCGACCGTCGGGCAGCGTAACATGAATCAGCACCACCCAATCGCCCGGCATCGCAAATTCCAGCGAGCCCCGGTATTGCCCCGGCGCGACTTCGCGAACTTCGCCAAACACAGGCGCCATGCCCGGATGCGACATGTCCGCCTCAAGATTGACGCGCGCTCCCGGCATAAGCTGGCCCGCGGCGTCGCGTAATTTCACGGTAACCGCAACAGGACCAACCCGAATTGGCTGAGGACTGATTCCGTACTCGATCGCGATCGCCGATTGCGGCTCGACCGGCTTGCGGCATCCAGATGCAAGCAACGCGGGAACGCATGCGAGCATGCAAACGACGGTCCTCACTTGCGCTCGTGAGATCCACGTCGCAAATAAAATTCGAATGCGCCACCCGGATCGAATTACCGTGCGAGTTCTGGACGCCCAACAGAAACCCGAAATCACGCAGCCTGCGCTTCAGCCTTTTTCGCGCTCTTGTTCCAGGCGCACGTGCAAGTATCGTGGTTCGCCTCTCCCTCGGGCGGGAACAGGTGGTAGTACATCCCAATCACCATGGGAATGAACACGATCGAATTGTAGAAAAGATGCAGCTCCACGCGCGGGAAGAAGAATTGCAGCACGCTCATCGGCACAGGCCGGCCGTACAAATTGTGATGCAAGGTCGCCTGCGTGATCAGCAGCAGATGCTCGATGTGGTGCCAGAACTGAATCACCAGTGCAATCAACCACCATGTGTGCGCTCTTCCGCTGAATCCCTTGAGCAGCACCCACAGCCCGACCAGCATGAAAAGCGCGTAGCCGTAGTGCAGCACTTCGGATTTGATCAGCCACGGATACCACAGCCCGATTAGCCCGTTAGCCTTTGGCCGCGGCCAGCCCATCACATAAATCTGATACGCCTGAAACAGATGCTCAGCCCAATGCGCCAGCACGATAGCCATAAAGATTTGCAACGCGCGCTCGTGCCACACCGAGTTCAGCTTGTCGTAGAAACTGGCGTCTGTGGTCGCCGCAAAATGAGCACTCTGGATACTCGGACTTGAAACCGCCATAACCATCGCCTCCCTCAAAGCCAAAATCTACACGACAAAACACGTGTGCCGGACACTGGCACAGCCGCCAGCCTCGTTCAATAATCCATTTATACTAGCCCGAGTTATATTAGTCCGCAGACCGGCGCCCCGCAATCCCCAGCACCGCTTTCGCCGCCGTAATTGGCGGGATTACGGGGCGCGCAGCGCATTGTGCGTTTGCTGCAGCCCTGTATCTCATTGTGAAAAAGGCACATATCTCTGCTGTCGTGCGGTGTGAGCATAGCGGCATCTTGTCGAAGTGAACGGAATTCAAACGGGTAGCCTTCTCGGCGGGAACCGCTACAGCGAAGTGTGACCCTGTTTCAGGTTCCAAATCGCGGACACCAGCGCATCGATCTCCTCGCAGGTGTTGTACAGAGCGAGCGAAGGCCGCACCGTGCTCTCGACGCCGAAGCGGCGCAGAATCGGTTGCGCGCAGTGATGGCCCGCGCGCACGGCGATCCCCTGACGGTTCAGCGCTGCGCCAACGTCCTCCGATCGGAAACCGTCCAGCACGAATGACATGACTCCAGCTTTCTCGCGGGCCGTGCCGATCAAGCGAAGGCCCGGAATACGCTGCAGCTTTTCCGTGGCGTAGAGCAACAAATCGTGTTCGTAGCGCGAAATATTCACCATACCCACGCGCTCGAGGTAATCAATGGCGGCACCTAGGCCAACTGCGTCGGCGATATTGCCGGTGCCCGCTTCGAAACGGCCTGGCGCTGGCTGGTAGGTCGTCTTTTCAAACGTCACGTCCTGAATCATGTTGCCGCCGCCGTGCCACGGCTGCGTGTTCTCCAGAATATCCAGCTTGCCGAAGACGACGCCGATCCCCGTCGGGGCAAACATTTTGTGGCCTGAAAAAACATAGAAGTCGCAGTCGAAGCTTTGCACGTCGGTTTGCATGTGCGATACGGCTTGCGCTCCGTCGAGCAGCACCTTGGCGCCGTAGCGATGCGCCATCTCGATCATTTCCTGTGCCGGTGTTACCGTGCCGAGGGCGTTCGAAACCTGCGCGAACGCCACCAGCCGTGTTCGCTGCCCCAGAAGCTTCTGGTATTCGTCCAGAATCACTTGCCCGGAATCATCCACCGGCGCGACGCGCAACCGCGCGCCCTTATCAGCACACAGCATTTGCCAGGGAACGATGTTGGCGTGGTGCTCCAGCCAGGTTATGACAATCTCATCGTCCTTTTGAATATTCTGGCGGCCCCAGCTCTGCGCCACTAGATTGACTCCTTCGGTGGCGCCGCGAACGAAAATGATTTCGCGCACGGAGGAGGCATTCAGGAAGCGTCGGACTTTTTCACGCGCGGCCTCGTAAGCGTCGGTGGCTCGCGCGGCCAGCTCGTGCGCGGCGCGGTGAATGTTCGAATTTTCGTGCGAATAGAAATGGCTGAGCCGGTCAATCACGCTTTGCGGCTTTTGCGTCGTGGCCGCGTTGTCGAGCCAAATGAGAGGTCTTCCGTGGACGCGCTCCTGCAGTATCGGAAAGTCGCGGCGGATAGCTTGCACATCGAATGGCTGCGACGACAAGGAAAGAGCCGGAAGCCCATCTGTGGCGATTGGCGCAGGAAGCGTACCTGCGGGGACCAGTTGCCGAATTTCGTTTAGGAATGAATAGCCAACGGATTGTTCTGAAGCGCCCAGCTGCATGCCCACGCCCGAAACCTGGGGCGCAGCAAGGTCAATCGCGGACTCTGGCACCCCTGGCACTGCTTTCGAGGAAAAACCATTCGCGAGAGCTTGAAGCTCGGTCTCGCTCGGAATTTTGATCGCTGTCGCGTAATCCGCGATGGGCAGGGGCGCAGGGGAGTAGGAAACGAGCGGCCTGATGTCTTCAAGAAAAGAAAGCGACGCAGGTCCCATGAAATGCGTGGCATCCACACCGGTGGGCGATCCGCTCGGCATGGTGTTTGACCCGGCAAGAATTTGCGAATAAGAGTCGGCGGCCGAAAGCGTGGATGGTAGCGCACGAAGTTGCGCGTCGCTTGGAATCGAAGCTGTCGGGCTAGCCGAATATTGCACCAGACTTGTCCCCACGCTCGATGCTTCAGCGCCAGGCGCGGCTGCTGTAGTGTAAGGCGTACCCGGGACCACGGTAGGCGCGGCCGGAAGAGCGGTGAAAAACTCGTTGGCTATGCGCGCCAGCACTTCTGGGTCGGGCAGACCGGCGGGAAGCGCTTGCCGATTACCCGCCAAGTCATGCCCAGCTCCATCGTTCACGAAGCGCCGCGCGCTTTTCTCGCTTTCACTTGTACTCATGGTACTGTCCGACTTCGACATCTTCTAGCGCGGCAATCGCGTCGTCCACCAGCACGGCCGCCGAGCAGTACAGCGAAATCAGGTACGAAGCGAGCGCTTTGCTGCTGATTCCCATGAAGCGCACGGACAGACCAGGAGTTTGTTCGCCAGGCAATCCGGGCTGGAACAAACCAATCACGCCCTGTTTCTTTTCCCCCACGCGCAACAGCAGGATGTTCGTCTTTCCGCCTGTGTCCTTCGTCTTGGAGCCGCCGTCAACTTGCAGCTTGTCCGTCGGGATCAACGGAACTCCGCGCCAGGTAACGAATGGCGTCCCGAAGAGCGTGACGGTCGGAGGTGGGACGCCGCGGCGCGTGCATTCGCGGCCGAACGCGGCAATCGCGCGCGGGTGCGCCAGAAAGAAAGAAGGCTCTTTCCAAACCTTGGTCAGCAGCTCGTCGAGATCATCGGGCGTCGGAGCGCCCTTGCGCGCCTGGATTCTCTGACTCGCCGGAACATTTTTCAACAGGCCGTAATCGCTGTTGTTGATCAGTTCGCCTTCCTGCCGTTCCTTAACGTTTTCGATCATCAAGCGAAGCTGTTCGCGAACCTGGTCGTAAGGATTGCTGTAAAGATCGGAGACACGCGTTTGCACATCGAGCACGGCGGAAATGGCGCTCAAGGTGTACTCGCGCGGCTTTTCTTCGTACTCAACGTACGTTTCAGGCAATGCCTTCTCGTCTTTTTGTCCGCAGACGACATCCACCGCTTTGCCATCCACCACCCGATTGACGCGCAAGGTTCCGGCCTCCAGAGGCTTCCAGTCCAGCAAGCGGACCAGCCATCGCGGAGTGATCGCTCCATACTGCGGCGGAGTTTTGGTTACATTAGCAAGTTGAAATGCTGCGCGATCGCCCAGCGCGTGATGCGATACATTTTCGGCCACGAATGTTTCTCCTTTGCAGTATCAATCCTGGTGAGCATCAAAGAACGACGGTAGGACTACATCGTCGATTTGGCTGGCGAGGGATTTCGAGCGCGAAAGTAACTTGCCTGGAAGCGCCGCCATCGCCGCAGCAATTTTACCGCCTTCCCTCCCAAAACGCACACGGGAAAACCTCACGCACGCGATGCTCGCATGAGGCAAAGAGCAAATCAAACCGAGCGCAGGCTTTCCCACGCGTTCTTAACGTAAGAACAAACGGGAGAAAAGGAACTGGGTGACAACCGAGCAGAGTTGCTCTCAGGCAGCAAAGAAGCATGGCGAAACTTTATGGATTCTGTGTGCGCAAACGGTTTTCGACGCAACTGCCTCCCGCCGTGTGCGGGTTGCTCGCGGAACTGCTGCTACTCGCCAGAAGCAGCCAAGACCAGGCAATGCGCGCCGGCGCGTAAAAAGCAAGAAAGAACGAAGCTCTACCTCGCGATTTGGTCCCCGAGCTATATGTGACGGAACGGTTCTTCCAGCTTATCGCCGGAAGCTTTTTGGGCGTCCCGTTCGAGCGACTTGGTGACCAAGTCCTTCGAGCCCAGGCCGACCGCGAGCGCCAGAGTAATCACAATCCCTCCAAACAGAATGCCGAAAGCAAGCTTAACAATGCCTGGAGCGATTCTCAGGTGCTCAAGGGCCATCGCCACGGCCAGCACTACCACCATCCATTTCACACCCAGGCTCAGCAGACGCGCATAGTGCAGGTTCAGGTTAACGGCGCCAATCAGCACGCTTCGTGCAAGAAAGCGAGCGATAACACTGCCGACGACTAAGACCAGCGCGGCGCCGAGCATGTTGGGGATATAGGCGACGACGCTTCGTGCGAGCTGAGTGGTCCAGTCAGCATCGACGGCCGCAATGCCGATCAGAAATCCAGTAAGGATAACCAAAGCGGCGATCGCCCTCGATACCAGCAACGTTGGGCTCTTCATTGGCGACCATTCAGCCACAGAAGGAAAGCCCCAGCGGGCCAGGCGGGTGTCAAACTGCATGCTGGAGAGCAACCGCCGCACGACAGCCGCAAGAATCCAACCTACTACCATCGAGATCAGCAACGCCACGATCAGCGCCGCGAGTCCCGGCAGCAGGCTTGCGAACCTGGTCAGGAATCGCGCGGTGGACTCAGCCAGTTGTTGCTTGATTTGACTCCACATAAATACCTCCGTTACAGCTCCCAGAGAACTAAGGGTTGAATCGGTCCGGCCAGCGCCATCGGGACACAAGGTAAGTTTTGCCGGATTCGTATGCGATGGATAAACGTTCGAGCCTCTCTTCCAATGCTGTCCCTCCGGCAGTATCCAAATCATGTGCATAAGAGGAGACCCAAGCCAGGTACAACGGCGTCATCGACTTGAGCAGGTGATCGCGATTGATGGTGCGAAGGCGATGCGCGAGCGCAAAGTCATAGACAATGCGAACCCATAATTCGTCGGGCATGCGAAACTGTTCGGATGGCAGGCGTGCGAGCTTCCTGAGTTCGAACAGCGTGGAGGGCGGAAGCACCAACCCCCAAATCTCCTGAAGGTCGCGAACTCCCAGCTGGAACGATTCCATCATGCGGCTGATATCCACAGTTCCGGTATCTTGGGATACCAGAACAGGCTCACCGGTCGCGGGCACGGAGACCGCAGGACGCATTCTTTGCCAGCATGCCGCGTTTCGTTCCATGTCCAGAAAAATCGGGCTTAGGATCTGGGCCAGCAGGGAACTGATGTTCATCCAATCCGTTGGCGGGTAGACGCGCGCTGCGAGATGGACCTCACAAACCTGCAGATTCTCGCAGAGAGCCGCAGGTGTAACGGACGCGAACGAATGCACGCGGTTCCCTCCGCCGCCGGCAGTTCGTTCTGCTGCGAGCATCTTCTGGAACAGCCGTCGCGAAAGCCCGAAATCGGGCCCCATCGGATTGTGGATTCTCTTTCCATACAGACAGCGCATGAGCGGAGCGATGATGCTGCTGTTTAGCAAACCCTCGAATTTGCGGCGAGCGTAATTCGGCACGACCAGATCGAGATCTCTTTCGACGAGCGGCTGTGCCAGCTCGCGAACCCATCCCTGTGTAGCAGCCTCGAGCTTGGAAACGATGACGCAGCAAGCTCGGGCGCCGAACTTTTCACTGGCTGCGAATACCGATTGATAGGCTGCGGCCATGCCGGCGATTGGCGTATCCGGAGTGCCCGACCCCGATAGCGGCCAGCGAACCACGTGACATGGAGAAGCACCCGGTTCGGTTGCCTCTACACTGCTTTGACCAGGATTGCTCGCGCGGTCATCCCGCAGCACCGCAACGCGCGGCGATCCAGGAAGCATTCGCATGGCGTCGCATACCGACGCCAGACCCTCTTGATCGAATTCCGCAAGAACGCCCACCACCAGGTCGGCGCTTTCAACTTGTTCGATTTTTTCCGGCACTTGCTCGGAGATGGGTTCGACTTCCACTGTTCAACCCTCTGGACCCGATTTTCAGCAGCAAAGAACGGGCACCTGTCCTTGATCCTTGGTTAGGCCGCTCCAGCGAATTGCGGCAGCCTTTCAGCAAAATGATTCATAGCGGAAGCGACATAATTCCCATTAGGGGGATGCGGACCCATGCGGGACGGGCGTTCAGTTCATAGAGTACTTCATAGAGGGCCTTCTCCAGGAGAAACACATCCAGGAGCTTATGAAAATCTGAAGTATCAACTGGCAGAAACTCCGCGCCCTGCGCGGTTTCGCGATAGGCACGCAAAAAAGCTGCCGCCGCCGATCGCTCCCACAGCTGAGCCCACGGCTCCAGACTCGTGAGATCCTCAGAATGGCGTGTGGAATAATTGATCAGGCTCGCGTAGGCAGCATAGCTGAAAGATCGCAGCATGCCAGCCACATCCTTAAGAGGGCACTGTTTCGAGCGGCGATACTCGAGCGGCCGGGCCGGTTCGCCTTCAAAATCCAGGATCACGAAATCCGTCTTAACCCGCAGTACCTGGCCTAAATGGTAATCTCCGTGAATTCGAATTCGCTGGGTTCGAAAGCTAGTTGATTTCAGCGCCCCGAAGTAATCCAGAATACGACGGCGCCGACTGAGCACGGTAGCTGCAATTTCGATGACTTCGTCCGGCAAGAACGGCACGCGCTCTTTCAGCACGTCCAGCACGCGGGATGCGTGCTGGTGAAAATCGGACAGTACGGTCTGGAAATTCTCCGACGTCAACGGTTCTGGCGCGAATGCCGGATCGTCCGACGGCGCGGCCAGCGCCAAGTGAAGTTCGGCGGTTCGCCGCCCGAGCGTCGAGGCGGCATCGAGATAAATGCCCAGATGGTCTCGCGCCACCTGTGAGACCGAATGCTCCGAGAGCTCCAGCGGATCCCCCAGATCAGCGCTCGCGTTCTCTGGAAATGGAACCGGTGCAGAGGTCTCGAAGTAGCGGTCGAGCTCTTCGACGGTCCATTTCCAACCGTCGCCTTCATTGGCCACGAAGCCTTGCAACATCGTCAGTATCGTAGCCGCGCCATCTTCCGTCGCCGGGTCGAGCTCCATGGCACCGGCGAAGGGAGGAATCCGATCGAAGGTTGTTTTCTCGGTGAGATGTCGCCCGATCTCGGCATCCGGATTCACCCCTGGCTCCAGGCGGCGGAACAGCTTCAAGATGAAGCGGTCGCCGTACACAATCGAAGTATTGCTTTGTTCTGCCGTGCTGCGCCGCACAGGCAACGGTGTCTCGGCTGAACCACGGGTCTCCTGAAAGACTTTTCCCGGCACACCCCGAATGACGCGCCCGTCGCCCGTGCGCAACTCGCCGCCGTTTCCAATCAGCGAGAGCAATTCCAGGCATACGTTGTCGTCGTACACTCCGTCGTGCAACAGGCCGTCCGTCTTCGCCGACAACACGGAGGCGATGATGGCGCTCGGCGCGACGCGCCGCAATTCGTTTGCGGCTGCTCCCAAGGTGATCGCCAGCGGCACCTGGTACACCTCGGGCTCCCCGGCTTCGAACTGAACCTCGACCAGCGCCAAGGCAGAATGTGGCTCCTTTATTGGCGCCCAGTTGATGATTCGCGTCGACTTGATGGCGCGTGCCTTTCCTGCGAACCAGCGTTGCTGCGGAAGATATTCGGGGAGGTTCACAGTCTCCAGACGTTTGCGGCCCATGCCTTGAAATATGCTTGCCCATCCCGCGGTCACGTCAAGCGGCGCCTGTTCAGCCAGATCCACAGCGGTCTCGGTGGGATCGGCCTTGCGCTGCAATTCCAGCCACAGGAAACTGTAGGGAGCCAAGGTCAGGCGGTAAGGTTGGCGCTCGATGGAGGGGAATTCCACATACCCCAGCATCTCGATCGGAACCATGCCCTCCAGCTTCGACAAATCCAGATCGACGGGCTGCGCGAAACGAGAAAGATTGGCAACGCAAAGAACCTGTTCTTCACCATACGTCCTAAGATAGGCCAGCACTTTGCGGTTCGAAGGGTTCAGGAACTCGATGTTGCCGCGCCCGAACACACTGAACAGTTTTCGCAGAGCGATCATGTTTCGCATCCAGCTCAGCAGCGAAGATGCATCGCCCTGCTGAGCTTCGACGTTGACCGCTTCATATCCCAAAACCGGATCCATGATCACCGGGCTGTACAAGCGGGCCGGCGTGGCCGTGGAAAACCCGGCATTGCGGTCCGCATTCCACTGCATCGGAGTGCGAACGCCATTGCGATCGCCTAGGTAAATATTGTCTCCCATTCCGATTTCGTCGCCGTAGTAGATAATGGGCGTGCCGGGAAAGGAAAGCAGCAGGCTATTGAGCAGCTCGATCCTCCTGCGATTATTGTCCACCAACGGAGCCAGGCGCCGACGGATGCCGAGGTTGATGCGCATTCGAGGATCTGCGCTGTAGGCGATATACATGTAGTCGCGCTCGTCCTTGGTGACCATCTCGAGCGTCAACTCATCGTGATTTCGCAGGAAAAGACCCCACTGACAAGTGTCGGGGATCTCCGGAGTTTGCTGAATGATGTCGGTGATGGGCAGCCGGTCTTCCTGGCGCAATGCCATGTAGATGCGGGGCATCAGCGGGAAATGAAACGCCATGTGGCATTCATCGCCGTTGCCGAAGTAAGGGCGAACGTCGGTGGGCCACTGGTTGGCTTCGGCCAGGAGCACACGGCTCGAATAATCGGCATCAATCTCGCGCCGCAGCGTCTTGATTACCTCGTGAGTTTCCGGCAGATTCTCGCAACTGGTGCCGTCGCGCTCGACCAAATACGGAATCGCATCCACGCGCAGGGCGTCAACCCCCATGTCCAGCCAGTAACACATCACCTTGAGAACTTCGGCGACAACTCTGGGGTTGTCATAGTTCAGATCCGGCTGGTGCGAGAAGAAGCGGTGCCAGTAATATTGCTTGGCTACCGGATCCCAGGTCCAGTTGGACCTCTCGGTGTCTGAAAAAATGATTCGAGCGTCCTTGTATTTCTCTTCCGTATCACTCCACACATAAAAGTCGCGTTCGGGGGATCCCGCCGGAGCCTGACGGGCCGCTTGAAACCAGGGATGTTGATCGGAGGTGTGATTCACGACCAACTCGATCATTACTTGCAAGTCACGCTCGTGAGCGGCCGCGAGCAAAGCGCGAAAATCCTCGATCGAGCCGTACATCGGATGTACGTTCAGATAGTCGGCGATGTCGTAGCCGTCGTCCTTGAGCGGAGACGGGAAGAAAGGCAACAGCCACAGGCAGGTAACGCCCAGACTCTGCAGATAATCCATCTTCTGAATCAGGCCTGGAAAATCACCGATACCGTCGCCGTTGCTGTCTTTGAAAGCGCGGACGTGCAGCTCATAGATGATTGCGTCTTTGTACCAGAGCGGATCCGCTGCACTACCCAGCTTTTTTGCCATGTGCTATTTCCTCGCGCTTCACGTCACGTTATGAGGTTGTGGCTGGAAAACAACAATTCCCAGAGGAGGAAGTGTCATATTTAAGGAGAAAGGCCGGCCGTGGATTGGAAGCGGAGTTGCCGGCAAGCCGCCGAAGTTCCCCTGGCCGGAGCCGCCATACAAAGCAGCGTCGCTGTTTAAGATTTCCTTCCAGTAGCAGTCCAACGGAACGCCTACGCGGTAATTCTGACGGACGACCGGAGTGAAATTGCACACGAAAAGCAGCTGGTCATTTGCATTTCGCCCCCGCCGAAGAAAGCTAATGATGCTCCTTTGAGAATCTTTGCAGTCCACCCACTCGAAACTCGCGGGATTGAAATCCAGTTCGTGCAGCAAAGGCTGGCCGCGATACAGAATGTTGAGATCGCGAACCCACTGCTTTAGTCCAGCATGAAACGGTTCCTGGAGCAGCTGCCAGTCGAGGCTTGCGTCGTGATTCCACTCCGACCACTGGCCGAATTCGTTGCCCATAAATAGGAGCTTCTTCCCGGGATGGCCGAACATATAACCGTAGAGAAGTCGCAAATTCGCAAACTTCTGCCAATCGTCGCCCGGCATCTTGCGCAACATGGAACCCTTGCCGTAAACGACTTCATCGTGCGAGAAGGGCAGTACAAAATTTTCAGCGAACGCATAGACCAGGCTGAAGGTGATCTCGTTCTGATGGAAATTGCGAAACACGGGATCCAGTGACATGTAATTCAATGTGTCGTGCATCCAGCCCATATTCCACTTGAGGCCGAAGCCAAGCCCCCCGACGTAAGTGGGCCGGGACACCTGCGGCCAGGAAGTCGATTCTTCAGCGATCATCGTCACATCCGGGAACGCGGCATAGACGTGCTCGTTGAGCGCCCTCAGTAGATGGATGGCGTCTATGTTTTCCTTTCCACCATAACGGTTCGGAACCCACTGGCCTTCGCGGCGCCCGTAGTCGAGATACAACATTGCAGCCACGGCATCGACGCGAAGTCCGTCGATGTGATACTTGTCCAGCCAGAATAACGCGTTGGCGGTCAGAAAGTTCTGGACCTCGTTGCGGCCGTAGTTGAAGACGAAGGTGTTCCAGTCCGGTTGTTCCCCTTGCCGGGGATCGGCATGCTCATAAAGATGCGACCCGTCGAAGTAACCGAGCCCGGCTTCATCCCTGGGAAAATGTGCCGGAACCCAGTCCAGGATCACGCCGATTTCCTGCTGATGAAGATAGTCCACGAGGTACATGAAATCGGCGGGTGTTCCGAACCTGCTGGTGGGAGCGAAGTACCCGGTCGTCTGGTATCCCCACGAACCGTCGAAGGGATGTTCCATAATCGGAAGGAACTCGACATGGGTGAAACCGGCGTCGTGGATGTAAGTAGCCAAAAGCGGGGCGAGCTCACGATAGCTCAGCCAGCGGTTACCTTCTTCCGGCACGCGCCTCCAGGAACCCAGATGCACTTCGTAAATGGAAATCGGAGAACCAAGGCCATTCTTTTTTGCCCGGTTCGCCATCCAGGAATCGTCACGCCAGGAATAGTCGTCGAGATTCCACACGCGAGAAGCTGTCTGCGGGCGAATCTCTGCGGCGAACCCGTATGGATCCGCCTTGTCGACCTTATAATCGGAAAAGCGCGATTCGATGTGGTACTTGTAGATGGCCCCTGGACCGATATCGGGTACGAAGCCCTCCCAGACGCCCGCCGAGTTCGGGCGTAGGCTGTTTGCTTGAGGATTCCAATCGTTGAATTCTCCGATCACAGAAACCAGCGTTGCGTTCGGCGCCCAGACGGCAAAGTGCACGCCACGACGCCCAGCCCTCTCCGTGAGGTGAGCGCCGAGCTTTTCGTAGGCGCGGTAATGAGTGCCTTCGACAAGCAAGTACAGATCAAATTCACTGAGGGCCGATTCCACCATGCGCGCTCCCTTCGTGCTTATTGCAAGACCCCGACCCTATAGCTGCGATTGCCTGGCCTAGCTGCCGCATTCGAAATCCCGCTCCGCTGGCACCTAACGGCGCACACGCAGAATATGTGACGGAAGGCTTTCCGGCGTAAGCGCAACATAGTTGCGGGAACCATGCCACAGATACTCACCTTGACCGAGCAGGTCATGAACCCGAAACGTCTGATTGGCGTCCAGCCCAAGGGAACTGAGATCGAGATCAACCCATCCCGTTTGCGCGCGGACGCAATCAAGATTCACGATGACGACAATTACGTCTGAAAGATCGTCGGTCGTTTTGCTGTAGCAGATCAGCTCCGGATTGTCCGTTTCATGAAAGCGGAGGCTGCGATTGCTTTGCAACGCCGGATTTTCTTTGCGAATCTGGTTGATCCGGGCGATGAAATCCCTCAAGCTTCCTGCGGACAGCAAATCGCGGTGTTTGAGCTCATATTTTTCGGAATTCAAGTACTCCTCGCTGCCAGGCTGATACGGCGTGTTTTCGCATAGCTCGAAGGCCGGACCATAGATTCCATAACTCGCCCCCAGCGTTGCCGCCAGTATCAGCCGGATCATGAATGCGGGGCGTTTGCCTACCTGAAGAAATCCCGGAAGGATGTCCGGTGTGTTCGGCCACAGGTTCGGGCGGAAGTATTCCCGCACTTCGGTCTCGACCAGCTCGTTGAAGTACTCGGTGATCTCCTGTTTCGTGTTGCGCCAGGTGAAATAAGTATAGGACTGGGAAAATCCCAGCTTCGAAAGCCGATACATTACTGCAGGCTTGGTAAATGCCTCCGCAAGGAAGAGCACTTCGGGATGACGTCCCTTGATCTCACCGATCGCCCATTCCCAGAAGGGGAAAGGCTTGGTATGGGGATTGTCAACGCGGAAGACTCGCACACCTTGATCGATCCAGTAATCGAAAACGCTCTTCAATTCCTCCCACAATGCGCGCCACCCCGCGCTCTCAAAATCCAGCGGATAGATATCCTGATACTTCTTCGGCGGGTTCTCCGCATATTGTATCGTCCCGTCCGGACGCTTGCGAAACCATTCCGGATGCTCGCGCACGTAAGGATGATCCGGCGCACACTGAAAGGCGATATCGATTGCGACCTCAAGTCCTTGCTTTTCTGCCGCAGCTACGAAGTGCTTGAAATCTGCGACCGTGCCCAGGTTCGGATGAATGGACTTATGGCCGCCCTCGGCGGATCCGATGGCCCAAGGACTGCCAAAATCCGTGGGCTGTGGGTGTGGCGAATTGTTCTTCCCTTTGCGAAAATCACGTCCGATCGGATGAATTGGCGGAAGATAAACTACGTCAAACCCCATGGAGGCAATGTAGGGAAGCCATAGCTCGCAATCGCGAAATGTTCCGTGACGCCCAGCCTCGGGAGCGCAGGATCGCGGGAATACTTCGTACCAGGTAGAGAAACGCGCCTTTTCGCGGTCGACCGTCGCCACCAACCGTTTCTCGAAGCGACTGGCGAAGTGCCGCACCGGATAACGTCGAATAAGTTCGAGCAGTCCCTCTTCGAGCGCGATGGCTGCGCCTTCTGGCTTATCCTTGGCTTCCCGCAACCTGTTTGCCCACTGGCGGAGCAGCCGCGCGTCCTCGCCCATTGCTTGCGCAGCCGCTTGTTCAATCAACTCAGTTCCTAGGAGCAACTCCATAGGGACGTCCTGTCCGGCAGCGACTCGCTTCACCAAATCCACGCGCCAGGTTTCGAAACGATCGATCCAGCCTTCCACCGTGTACTGGTAACGACCAAGCTCTTCGACGGAAAACTCGCCACGCCAGCGATCGCTGCCAAGCGCCTTCATCGGAGATGTCTTGAGTTGCTTCTCATCGCGCCAGTACAGGATCTGACAGGCGATTTGGTCATGACCGTCAGCGAACACATCAGCTTCGACAACCACTCTTTCACCGACGACGCGCTTGATCGGAAATCGCCCGCAATCGATTTCCGGCGAAACCCGCTCGATTACGACCCGATTTCGTCCGTCCGCTTGTTGTTCCGCCATTCGTCTTAAGCTCCTAATCGCAGGGCAGGACTGCGACCGCCCCAAGGATCCAGCTTGTACTGCATACAGCGCAACCGATCGACTCTCTCGTTAAGCGGATTGATACAGCCACTGATTTCAAGCCGTCAGGTCTGGGGGCGAGTCGTTTGCGATGAGCGTCCCACCCCGCTCAGGACGGCAACCGGGAGATTTTTGAAGACATCCCGCAAGGACAAGCTCGGCGCTTGTCGCACCCGGGCCGTCTCGATAGTCTCGCCGGTTAGCACGTTCAGCCAGGACTGTGGCGCATTCCCTGGAAGCGCGATGTGCGAATCGCGCCAAAACCTATGCAAGCTACCTAAGGCGGGCGGCGCCTTCGAGCGAGCCAGCCATCTGGGCACGATGGTCATGATCCAAGTATTGCCCCTGCGGCGCGCATAGGCAATCAGGTTCATCTCCCTGCCGCCGCTCGTGGTCAGCGGCAGGAATTGACCGTCGAGGAATACTCGAGGGTACTTGCGCCGGAGATTCAGGATCCTCCAAATGAGATAAAGCTTGATGCGCCCGTCGTGCCAATTTTGAACGAGCTCGCGGGCGAGACGCAACGGATCCTGCTTGCCGCGCTTTTCGATTTCGTCCAGCAAGGCAGCGCGATGCCTGAAATCGACGGGTCCACGGTTGTCGGGATCCACAAGCCGGAGGTCCCAGAGGTCGCATCCTTGGTAGAAATCAGGCACGCCCGGACTGGTCATCTTCACCAGGACTTGCGCCAAACCATTTAGCATCCCGTAAACAGCGACCTTTCGTTGAAATTTCAGGAAATCATTCAGAAACAGATTGCCGCGCGCGGGCTCAATGAGTGCCTTGAGAAAACCGACGACCGCTCGCTCGTGAGCGGTGTTGGGCCGGGTCCAGCGCGTGTGCACCATTGCTTCACGAATTGCCTTGATGACGTAGGCTTCCAGGCGCGCACGGAAATCCGGCATCGCCTCTGCTTCCAAGGGCCAGGCGCCAAGCAGGGTTTGGTACAAGAAGTTTTCTTCGTTGCGATCAGGGACTTCCTGAGCCTCGACCACTCGTTTCCCCTTCTTGTTCCACCGCGCCCACCGATTGAGGTGGTGTTGCCATTCGCGAGGAATTTCCGACAGAACGTTGATTCGGGCACGCACGTCTTCACCACGCTTAGTGTCGTGCGTGGACGTGCAATTCAAGCTATATCGCCAGCGGTGTTCGCGTTCCGTCGCCATTTGATTGAAGTTGAAGGCGACGACGGCAGAGGGGCTTGGGTTTCCGCCTACTTCGTTGAGCGAAAGAAGGGGGCAGTAGACATACAGAACGGTGTCTTCCAGGCCCTTGGCGACAATCGGACCCGTGAACTGCTGCCAGCGCATGACGAATGCCAGGCGCGCTTCCCGCTGCTCTGCAAACAGGTGCCCCGCATCCTTCAGAAGCAACACATCGCGCACAAAATCCAAGCAAG
>Ga0210391_10001817_pt1 | contig 18893 bp, 16 predicted proteins | sample IncBWC12OmetaG_FD_160573 | JGI IMG/M metagenome (GOLD analysis project Ga0210391, IMG submission 160573) | Forest soil microbial communities from Barre Woods Harvard Forest LTER site, Petersham, Massachusetts, United States - Inc-BW-C-12-O ...
AACCCGGAGGACGGCGCCGAATGCGATCCGCATATACCGGTGTCAGTTCCGGGTCAAAGTGTACGCGGCCCTCGCTCTGTGACTTCCACAGTTTGTTGAGAAAGACGCGGGTACGAGTGAGCGACTCAGACTGGCGAGCCATAACCTGAGGACGGGACCAGTAAATTCCATAGATTTGTGGCTTGGCTGAGGCCAGCGTGCCGAAGTACTTGTCCTCAGCGCGATGCATCAGTTTTTCATCCAAGCCGTTTACTTCGACGTATTTACCAATCTCGTCATCCCAGTCGCGAACTTGTTGAGCTGGAAAAACGCCGCGAATGACGCACGCACCACGCTCTCTTATTGCCGCGGTGGCCTTTGGGGTCACTGCTCCGCTGACGATCTCGTCATATTGCAGAATAGGAATCACGGCCTCGCCGGCCTCGCGTTCCTTTACAATTTGCGCTATCTTGCGGTGCATCTCGGCTTCGATCTCGTGGAAGACCTCGGAATAGTTTGGGAGCGCCTTCCGCAGACTTGCCTTCGAGCTACGAATGGCCTTAGGCAGATTTTCGATAACTAGGGACATGGCTTTTGAATCCTCGTAATTGCTGGGGTCGCCAGACTGAGCCGTAGCTCTTGTGAGCACCGACCGAGCGAGTCTACGGGGTTACGAAAATGCTGAGTGACCCGGAAAGGTCAATTATTGATACTATTCGGACACCGCGTGGGGCCTGCGATGTCTGAATTGGGAGATCGAGATGAGATGCCAGTTTGAACACGTGACTTTTCCCAAGGGCTGCTCGATTCGTATCTATCACCGTCAGGTACCTTCCATTCCCTTTGAATGGCACCACCATCCGGTGTATGAACTGACGCTAACGCTGAATAGCCGCGGCTGGCGTTTCATCGCCGATCACATCGCCCATTACGACGCGCAGGACTTGGTTCTAGTGCCCTCGGAGATGCCCCACACCTGGGCGTCGACTGCGGCCATCGATGAGTCTTTTCCGCACACAGCTCTCGTCGTCTGGTTCACAAGAGAATGGGCGCTCAAAGCCGCGGATGCATGTCGCGAGATCGCTCCACTGCGCAAGCTGATCAATCGATCTCGCGCAGGCCTTAGTTTTCCAGTGGAGGCGGCAGCCAAGATGGAATCGCGCCTGCCTGAGTTGCTTTCCGAGTCACCGCTGAAACGGCTGCACGCGGCACAGGAGTTGTTGTGCGAATTGGCAGACACCGAAGCAATGCCGCTGGCGACCCAAACAGCAAACATGCCGGAGTCGTCCAGCGAATCCCGACAACTTGCTCGTGTGCTGGGACGCTTGCATCAGAACTTTGATCATCCGATTCGACTCGACGAGCTTTGCAAGTTGGCGAACTTGTCGGCGCGATCACTGCATCGACTGTTCGTGCGCCATATCGGAGAGAATTTTACCGACTATCTAGGCAGGTTACGGATCGGGCGTGCGTGCATGCTGCTTGTGGAAACAGAGCGGCCGATCAGCGTGATCGCATCAGAAACGGGATTTTCCAATCTGTCCAACTTCAACCGGCGCTTTCGGGAAGCGCGACACATGACGCCAAAAGAATTTCGGCGCTTCGTCGTGGAGCACGGTCGAATGCCGGATTCGCAGCCAGAAACGGATCTGACCAAGCGTTCACCTTCGCTTGAACATCCAATCAGGAGACCCATTCCAGATCATTCCCTCGTTAGGGAGTTGTTGCTTTAAGGAATCCCCATTACACTGGCGATTCCCCTCGGGGCGGAACATCTCTAATTTATTGAAAACAAAACTCTAAAATTTGGTGGCGGCGCGTGGACTCGAACCACGGACCTACGGATTATGAGACCGTCGCTCTAGCCACCTGAGCTACGCCGCCACATTGAAGACAAAGGAATTGCCGAAGGTTACCAAGGATTCATCGCATTTTGATCGCACATCTGGTATCTCGCCGTTGGTGGGGGACACCAATGGGGCGATACCAAAAAGGCTACATTTACGCGGCTTTCGGCGCATTCCACGTTCGATATTACGCGACTGCGATTGTTGACGGCAAGCCAAAGCGCGTGCACAAGTCGCATCGCCTCTGTGCGAAGGACGACAAGTATCACTCCCGTAGCTGCAAACCTCTCCGGCAAAAATGCGATGACTTCATGCGAACGATCAACGCTGGCAAAGCGAACGAGCAGGATATGCGCGTGGTCGATTTCTGGGAAACTCAATACCTGCCCTACTGCGAGACGGGATGGAAGGGCACTGGGATGAAGTCCTCCACGGTTCGCGGATTCAAGCAAGTGTGGCGACAGCACTTGAAGAGTCACTTCGCCGATCTCACGATACAGAACTACACGCCCGATGTTTCGAGACGGTTTCTTTCCAGCCTCAAGACGAAGCAGGGCAAGAAGACCCTCAAGCACATTCGCGCCCTAGCTTCTGCGATGTTCAGCGAGGCCACCGAACGCAACCTTCGTCCCGTAATCCGTGGCATGTAAAGCTGCCGAAGGATTGCAAAGAGTCGAAGCCAACGGAGCATTACACACTTGAAGAGGCCGAAGATATGATTTCGGTGCGCAATTGGTAATCGCTCTGTCGTGCTTCCTTGGTTTAGGACCGGCAGAGATTGGCGGTTTGCAATGGGGGGCGGTCGTTGAAAACTTGCGAAGAGTTTCCAAAAACCTGCTGTGCCTGATTTGTCATGTTCTGGAGGAGTGTTGTCTGCTGATTGCCTACAGCAGTTTGTCCACTTGTTGCACCGCACATATTAACGGCCCTCAGTTTCGACAACCGCTCTGCTGACAGCGGCCCGTGTATCCGCTGGCCGCACCTACGCCGCGCTTTGCGGCCAATCTTTTTCCCAAAAGGTCTGTAAATCGCGTTCGCGCAGTTTTTTCGCGTGGGCACCGCCTTATAAGGTTGATGCGTGCCCTTGAATTCTTGCAAGTCTCCAGGGCATCGAGGAGTAAGGCCGATGCTCAAAAGCGCAACCCGATTGGTGTTAGTACGCCTGCATGACGGTTCCCCAGCTTACTTCGATTACCAAAGGTCATGATGGGAGTTCCACTTCGGTACCGTTGCAAGTGGAGCTTTAGTGGATTCAGGATTGAGACAGAGTTGAGACGGAAATTGCAAGGCTGTCTCAAACTGAGATTCCTGAAGAATGAATAATATCTACTACTTCGCAGCATGGACCGACAGCGGGTGCCTCATTGGGTGCGATCACGAACACGCTACAGTGATATCCGCCACGGCATGCATCTCATGTGCGGGAGGCTACCCTATAGCTGTCGAGGGCGGCGTGCTTCGTGCGCTCAACGACGCTGAGGAAAGGGAGTTTCAAGAGGCTCTCTACGGTAGCCAAGAAGTCCTGAAGCGTGAGACCCCGGATTATTCACTTCTGGTCCGGGTCCATTGGAAGCCTCTGGGTTAATTTTTCATCTGGACCGATGACGTTACTAAATTTCGGCAACCGATCCCCAAACAGGCGCATGGCTTTTTTGAAGTCAGAAGTCATCGGCAGAGAGGCTCCTATTCTCAACTTTCCCATGGCCGTTTACACAGTTCTATTTACACCCTCCTCTTAGGCCCCTTCGAATTACGATTTGACTCATCTACCGTGAGTCTTTGCCTTGCGGTCTGAGACTGGCAGAAGATGCCATCGTTTCCCAGCCGCCCTCGTCGCCAACTGTACATGGACCTTCGATTGAGAATCGTCTGCGAGTCAGGGGGACGTGCCTCCATACTTGCACGTATGCTCGAGATGTGCAGACGCTTCAAATCGCCTGGTTGCTAGTTGTGTTGCTTCTGTTTGGCCCAGCGAACCTGCCTCGGGAAAAGTACCGCGATCCTTCCATTCGCCGTCTCCAAACGGACGACCAGGGGTGGGCCCAAAAAACCTTGGCCACGCTCTCGCTCGAGGAGAAGGTTGGCCAGCTTTTCATGGTGCGAATGCGCGTGGGGGTCTCAGGGGTTCGGAACCCCGAGTACGTGCGGCTTTCTGACAGCATTCGCAAGTACCACATCGGATCGGTGGCCATGTCGGCGCCACCGGGAGCAAGGTCTCTTCATAGCGACCACCGCTATGAAACGGTGGTCCTGCTCAACCGCCTACAGGCGGAATCGAAACTGCCGCTTCTGGTCGCCGGAGATTTTGAACAGGGTGTCCTCCCGGCGCGTCTTTTTGGCACGACTGTCTTTCCCCACGCTATGGCATTTGGGGCTGCTGGCAAGGCGGCCTACGCCGAGGAGTTCGGCCGCATTACGGCTCAGGAAAGCCGGGCGATCGGCGTGCACTGGAACTTGTTTCCCGTCGCCGATGTGAATTCCAATCCAGCGAATCCGATCATTGGCACGCGCGCGTTCGGCGCCAACCCGGAGCAGGTCGGCACTCTGGTGGCCGCCTACATCCGCGGGGCACGAGCGAACGGAATGCTGACTACGGCCAAGCACTTCCCGGGTCACGGTAATACCGGGACGGACTCGCACCTGGGCGTCGCCCGAGTCGACGAGGATCAGGAACTGCTGCGCAAGGTGGATCTGCCTCCGTTTCGCAGCGCAATTGATGCCGGGGTTGATGCTGTGATGATGGCGCATATCCGCGTACCGGCGCTCGATCCAGATCCCAACCTGGTTGCTACGACATCGCCGGCCATCGTCACGGGTCTGCTCAAAAACGAGCTCGGTTTCAAGGGCATCGTCGTCACCGACGGCCTGGACATGGCGGGCCTGACCCGCCTCTACGCCGGGAACACCGGGCGGGCGGCGGTGGACGCTTTTAAGGCAGGGAACGACGTGCTCACTATGCCCGCCGACCTGGATGCCAGTTACCGCGCGGTTCTCAATGCGGTCGGTTCTGGCGAGATTTCGCGGCAGCGTCTGGACGCGTCGGTCTTGAAAATATTGCAGGCCAAAGCTTCCCTCGGTCTCCACAAGAATCGACTGGTGGATGTGGCGGCGATTTCGAAGCTGGTCGGCAGTCCGGCGAATGTTGCGATCGGTCAGCGCATCTCCGACGACTCCATCACATTGGTGCGCGACAACGGCAAGCTGCTTCCGCTGCGACAGGGGGCATCGGTTATGAACGCAGCTCTCGTACGTCCACGAGGAACACAAGACCGTCACGCCGTGCTCGTGATTGTTCTCTGCGACAACGTTCGAGCCGACGACGGCCGCGTGCTGGAACATGAAATTCGGGCTCATATTCCCGATGCAAAAGTCATCTATGTGGACCCTCGGGTGGCGCCCACTAGGGCTGGCAACGTACTTGCGGCGGTGGACCAGGCGAGGGCAGTTGTAGTCGCCGTGTACATTGTGCCCTCAGCCGCGAGGTCGAGGAAGCTGGGGCGTGCAGGAAAGCATCCCGCGTCTCTGCCGGACTCGACGAGTGCTTTGTTTGAGAAGATCCTCGGCCGAGCCAGCGAAAGGACTGCGGTTCTGGCGATGGGGAATCCGTACCTGACCGATGACTTCCCCGCAATTCAGAACTACATCTGCGCCTTCTCAAATGTGACGGTCTCGGAGATCAGCGCCGCGCGGGCACTGTTTGGTGAAATCCCGATGCACGGCCAAATGCCGGTCAATCTTTCCGGCGTCCGCGTCCAGACCGCCAGGGCCTCGCGACCGGCACCAGTTGCGACCCTGACGCTCCCGTAGCCGCATTGCTAGAGCTGTTAACGAAAGTCATTCAATGTGGCCCTGCTAAAATCCCCACGATGTCCCCGAGGAACCCAATTGCTGTCGCAAGTGGTCCGGTTCTTCTGCGCACTACCGTGTCCCCTCTTGCATTTTCGCTCTCTGCGGCGGACTTGCATCTGCTCAGACTTCAAAGCAAACATCCTGCGTCGTCGAGGACATTACGCCTACCATGCCCGCCTGTGTTATCCAATCCCGCAATGGCGTTCTCTTTATCTCGAAGAAATAATGGATGCATCGTGCATTCAACCGCTATGGCCTTTCCTCCCTCACCATCGAATCCTTTGGGCGCGTCTACATCAACCGAACTGGGCGTATCGTCATTCGAAATGTCGGCCTGATAGATAACGGTCCTGACGTGTTTCATCACGGGCTTGTCCGGGTCAACCGCGACGAAATGTGGGGCTATGCGGACCCATCTGGCCGAATCGTCGTACCCGTCAAGTACTCCTGCGCAATCAATTCTGAGGGCATCGGTCCCCTTGTCTGCGTTGACTGTCGCACCGAGCAAGAAGGCGAGTACCAAGCCTGTCCGTACGGTCACTGGTTGCACACTGACAGCTTCGGCCACCTTACCCCATCACATGCTCCCTAGGCGGCTGCTCAACTGTCCAGAGATCGCCTTTACGCTCATGACCCACGAATCAGATTTTTACCGACACCCTAAACTTTCCCGGGGGCATCCAACCTGCCCTATGATTGCAGGCAAAGAGAACTGCCGGGGATTCATGGTGGCGGTGGCCGTCCTGGTGGTGCTGCTCACGCTCCTTCTGTTTTTCGCATGGTCTCGGAAAAGGAACAACCCCAAACCCGAACCTCCCTTGCACACGGCGACGCTGGGCAGCAAGAATAGCGACGTTGCCTGACCTACGAAGCCAACTCTGCTCGCCACGGCCGCTTGACGGGCGTCAGGTTACCGGGACGGCTCGCGCTGGTGGCGCGTAGTCAAGGCCGATTGGTGGTTCTGTGGTAGGAATTACCACCATGAGGTTAAAGCAAAACTGAGCGGCGAAGTCTCTAATTGGCGGTCGCTTTGCCGCGATGTGGATATTTTCTGGCAGCGGATGAAACAACCGGAAACAACTATGCGATGCCGGTGCATGAACTTTCAGGGTTGCAAGCACTCCAAAACCGTAAACTCGATGCGGCCATGAAAGCGGCTTCGAGATAATCAATTAGGTACTGTGTGCAATTGTGCATGACCTATATTGACCAGCCCAGCTAGATTCCTGAGCCATATGATTTAGCCTGTTTTCTGCAAGGGAAAGCGCATTCCCGTGCGAATTGAATCGTGGTAAGGAGACAGGTGGCGAAGCAAACTCTCGGTTTCAGTTCCGCAGTTTTCCGCAGAAAATTTCCTTCTGGGATGACTGAGCGGAGCTACCGAAACAACGAGGCCGCTTTTTTACAAGGGGATCCTGCCGATGCAGTTTTCTACGTTCAGAGCGGTACGGTTAAGCTCACGGTAGCCGCTACGCGTCGCAAGAAAGCCATAATCGCCGTCCTGCTGAGAGGGAGCTTTTTTGGCGAAGGCTGTCTAGCAGGTCAAGCCGTGCGGATGTACACGGCGAGATCAATCGGACAATCGAATGTCATTCGTCTGGAGAAGGAGAGCATGGTTCGCGCCCTCAAGCGAGACCCGCAGTTTGTAGCGCTGTTTAATGAATATCTGCTTTCCCGCGTCATTCGAGTCGAAGAAGATTTGGTAGATCAATTCTTCAATTTCAGCGAAAAGCGACTGGCGCGAGTTCTGTTGCTGTTTGGGCAAATAATCAAGGAGTCAAAGCCGGAGCGCCCCCTGAAGGTGAGCCAAGCAACCTTGGCGGAGATGGTTGGTACCACCCGCTCAAGGGTAAGTAAATTTATGAATGCGTTCAAAAAGAAAGGCTTCGTCCAATACAACGGCGGCTTGCAAATAAATAGCGCTCTTATCAGCAGCTTTCTGCTAAATCGGCCCATGTCCGTTCTCCGGAGAGCATAGACCGTCTAGTGGCCGTGTTCATCGGCGCACAGTTCTATGCTTAGATCGACGGGCTTGCCGCAAATTGTACAGGGTATTTCTGGGCAGGGGTGACCACCCATCGATGCCTCCTCGGACGGTCACAAGTCAGCCCAGGTGAAACGCTGAACAATCGCTTATCAATACCGCCCACTTTCGTGCGATAGCGCACACACATGCCTGTCGCTCGTAGATTATGGGGCCGAGGCGGAATCATTTCATCGCCTAAGATCTCCAGGTCAAGCTGCGCACGGCTTCCATGAGTTGCGCGTCCGCCTCGTCCGCGATGACCACTACATCTCGAAGCAACCGTCTCTGGGCGAGTTCGCTGCGGTGAAGATGCAACATGCCGAATGTGACAATCTGAAATATCCGTGACTCTTCGATAAGCATGGCGGGGAAGTAGCCCTGTTCTCGCCGCTTCTGTCCGTGCGCAGTAGCGTTGGCGGAGATGGGTGGTCGGACATTCTTAGGGAGACTTGGACTCATCAAACCGAAGCGGCTCGTCACGTCCAATCCCTCATTACTAAGAGTCCCGGCAAAAAAGTATCAAACAGCGCGGCGGGACATTGGGTTCGCCTCATTCACCGAATCAATACTTGTCAGGGGCGGGTGGAAACGGGAAACTAGTCTCACATGAAAACCGTCGCCATCATTCCCGCTCGGCTGGCTTCGACTCGCCTTCCGCAAAAGATGCTGCGCGAGATTGACGGGAAGCCGCTGGTGGGGTGGGTGTACGAGGCGGTTGCGTCATCGCGGCTTCTCTCCGACGTGGTTGTCGCTACGGATTCTGAAGTGATTCTGGAGGCTTGCCGCAGATATGGCTGGAAGGCGCAGCTCACTTCAACCGGTCACCGCAGCGGTACGGAGCGCGTGCACGAAGTATCCGACGGGCTCGCAGCTGATGTTTACGTCAACGTGCAAGGCGACGAACCGTTGGTACGGCCGGAACAAATCGCCACATTATTGGAGGTGATGAAAGATGAGTCCGTCCAGGTGGGTACCGTGAAGACTGCTTGCCCGCCGGAGGATGTCCATAATCCCAACGCGGTGAAAGTGGTGACGGCGGCCGATGGACGCGCTCTCTACTTTTCCCGCGCCACCATTCCATTCGATCGGGACGGTGGCCAGTCCCGCTACTTCAAGCATCTAGGACTCTATGCCTACTGCAAGTCCGCGCTCGATTTTTTTGCCAGCCAGCCCGAATCCACGCTGGAGAAAAGCGAGCGGCTAGAACAATTGCGCTTCCTGGAAAACGGAATCTCAATCTATGTCGGCGAGACACCTTACGATTCTGTGGGTGTGGATACGGAAGAGGATCTGCAGCGGGTGGCCGAAATTCTGCTTCGCCATTAACTTCTTTTTTCGACGGACACCAAAAAGTTTTGCCGTTTACCCCTGCGGGCCTACACTTTGCGCGCGTCCCCACTCTTCCGCAGCCGCCACTCGCCGCGAAATTGCAGGGTGGGAGTGGAACAGCAATTCTATCCACTTCGAAGGAGTGCGCTCCGCCAGGTTCTGCTTCGCCAGCTTATTCATCGACGAGATGAACGGCTCGACGCTGACGATCGATTCGAAAGCATAGCGATCCGCTTGCCGCTCGTTATAGCGCGAGAAGGCATTTAGGGCGGGCATCAGCAGAAGTGAGAGCAAGGTCGCAGCAACAGCGAGCAGTGGCAGGTTCGCGAAATCGGAGAGCTCTTCGAACATGTGATGATCAACCGCATAGTGAAGCACAAAATTCGCGATCCAAAAACCTAACAAAGTAATTCCCGCTTGTACCAGAATGCTTTTCAAAATGTGTCGATGAACATGGTGACCGAGTTCATGCGCGAGGACGGCTTCGATTTCTTCAGGAGCGTAGTTGTCCAGCAGCGTGTCCGCGAGAATGATCCGCCTCGTGCTGCCGAGCCCGGTGAGAGCGGCATTTGCCTTCTTGCTCTTTTCCGAAAGTTTCCACCGGTATACTCCGCGCACTCGCGTGCCCGCCCGCTCCCCCAACTGTACCAACCGGCGCCGAAGGTCTTCATTGTCCAGCGGCTCGAACTTGTAGAAAATCGGCAGCAGCACCACCGGCGCAAGCTGAGCTAACAAAATGAAAAGTCCCATGAAGAGTGCCCACGTGATCAGCCACCAATGTTGGGGGGATTGGCGAATCATGAAGTAAAGCAGCTCCACCACAATCGTACCCATCCCCAATCCCACCAGAAAGCTTTTGGCTTCATCCCAAAGCCACGAGCGAAATTTTTGCGTAGAGAGCTGGAAACGTCGCTCCAGCTGGAATCCGTAGTAGTCAAGAGCGAAGCCCAGCACTTTGCTGATCAGGAGCAGGAAGAATAAATACAAAAAGACGGCGAGCGTGTAGTTCTGAAATCCGCGCCGCAACGCGAGATCGCGCAACCAGCCTGACCAACCGGTAATCAACAGCACGACGAGAAACACGGAACCGATAACAAAATCGGCGATCCCGAGCCATCGGTGGATCCTGTTATAGCGACGCGCTTCAGGTGAATCGTCGTGACTGGAGGATGTGCTTCCGGCGAAATTCATGATCAATCTAGAAGTATCGCACTATCGCTGCAAGAAATGTGGAGTTCCGCAGGGTCCGCTAACCGCCGGTAACAAAACTTTCCGCAGTTGTCAGGATCTCCGTCACCAACTCTGGCGAAGCCGCCTCGGCGTACGCCCGCAACAGTGGCTCCGTTCCGGAAGCGCGGAACAGGATCCACGCCTCTCCGCCGTTGCCGTTCGTCGGAGCGTCAAGAAAAAACTTGATGCCATCGAGACTCTCTTTTTTCAATACGCCATAGCGCCCCAGGCTCTTCGTGCTTTCGGATCGAGCGCGTTGAATGGCGTTCTGCTTGATTTCTTCTGGAATGTGCAGATCGCGCCGGCCGTAATAGTGCGGGCCGAAGTCGCGTTGCAGGTCCGCGACCAGTTGGCCCAGCGGCTTGCCTTCTTCCGCCATTGCATTGGCCAGTAGCAGACAATTCAGTATCCCATCGCGCTCCGGCAGAAAACGCGAGTAGCCGATGCCACCAGATTCTTCTCCGCCGATGAGGATGTCGTGCTCCATCATGAGATCGGCGATGTATTTGAATCCGATCTGCGTTTCGTAAAGTTTGCGGCCGTGTTTAGCGGCGATTCGATCAAGCATGCGCGTGGTATTGAAGCCACGCACCACGTCGCCCGACCACTTCTTGCGCTCGAGCAGCCAGCGCAATAGCACGCAGAAGATTTTGTGCGAGTCCACAAAGCTGCCATCTTCCGCGACCGCACCAATGCGGTCGGCATCACCGTCGGTCGCCAGCCCGGCATCGCACTTCTCGTTCACGACCGTTTGTTGCAGAAGAGCGATGTGGGGCTCGATGGGTTCGGGATTAATACCGGGGAAAAGTGGATTCAGTTCCTCTCGGATCGTGATGTGCTGAACCCCGCGCTCGCGGAAGATTCCCGCCAGGATCCCGCGTCCGGAACCAAACATGGAGTCGATGGCCACCTTGAATTTGGCTTTGCCGATGAGATTCAAGTCGGCAAAACCGCAAACTGCCGCGATGTACGCGGTCTTCAGGTCAACGTTTTCGATCGCCTCTTTCGCGCCTCGCGGCATGACCCCCGCCCGCAGTTCCTCCTCCACCTTTTTCATAATGTCTGGAGTGGCGGAGCCGCCGAATTTTCCCTTGAATTTCACGCCGTTCCAGTTCCAAGGATTGTGACTGGAAGTGATCATCACTCCGCCCGCGGCACCGTTCGTTTTTACGGCATAGGAAACCGCCGGCGTGGGGGTGTAGTCGTCGGCAAGTTTCACCGGAATGCCGGCACCGGCGATCACTTCCGCGGCCACTTGGGCTGCGCGCTGCGAGGCGAAGCGAGTGTCATAACCGATGAAGACTCCATGCGCAGCGTCCTCGTATTTCAAAACATAAGAAGCGATTGCACCGGCAACTCGGCGCACGTTGTCGAACGTGAAGTCGTCGGCGATGATGCCGCGCCAACCATCGGTTCCGAACTTGATTTCTTGATCCATGGATATAGTTTTATGCGCTGGCGAACGACAACCGACTAACCGTTCAGGTCAGTTTGTATAGCTTCTTGCCATCCAAATACTTCACGACCTTACCAACGTCCTGCGCGTTGTGCCGGGTGGTGATCAGCAACGCGTCGGGAGTATCGACCACCACCAGATCGCTCACGCCGACGGCTGCGACAAACTTGCCGGGTGAATGCACGTAATTGCCGCTAGCATTGAGCAGGAACACGCCTGCGCCCCGGATGATGTTGTCCTGCGGCGGACCACTCTTTGCCGTGTGATGTTCGTGCAGCGCGGCCCAGGAGCCGAGGTCATTCCAGCCGAAATCCGCAGGCAAGCAAAAGATTTTTCCTTCCCTCTCTCCCTTAGCCGAACGCGGTTCGAGAACGGCATAATCAACGCTGATGCTTTCACACTTCGGATATAGTCGGCGCAAAATCGGAGCAAATTTGCGAGTGCCGAAAGCCGCGGCGATCTCCTCCAGCAGGGGAGCGGTTTTGGGGAGATGCTCGCGCAAAGCGTTGGCCAGAGTGCGGGCGCTCCACAGGAACATTCCGCTGTTCCAGAAATAATTCCCTGCAGCCAGAAAGCCAGCAGCTTTCTCGGCGTCGGGCTTCTCGGTGAAGCGGCGCACGCGCAAAGCATCGCCGCGGGCAAGGCCTCCGGCTTCAATGTAACCGTATCCGGTTTCAGCGCGATTTGGCCGGATGCCGAGCACAACAATATTTTCACCCGCGGCCGCGATTTCTGCGCCGCGCTCGATGGTTGTCCGATAGTTTTTTTCGTCGGCGATAACATGGTCGGAAGGAAACATTCCAATCACCGCATCCGGATCCTGCCGCAGCAACAGAAAGGCGGCGAGTCCGATGGCGGGGGCGGTGTTGCGTCCCACGGGCTCGGCAATGGCTTGCGTCTTCGGCAACTTTGGAATCTGCTTCAGGATCGCGGGGCGAAGGTCGTCGTTGGTAATGATCCAGAAACGTTGAGCAGAAGCCAGCGGCAGAAGCCGGGCCACAGTCTGCTGGATCATGGTTTGCTTGCCATCCAGCGCGAGCAACTGCTTGGCGCGTTTCTTCCGGCTTAAGGGCCAGAAACGCGTACCGCGGCCTCCGGCAAGAATGACAGGATAGAAATTTGATTTCTTGGCCACGCTTTTAGAATCTCATTGGCTACATTCGGGCTTCGGGTTCTGGCAGCGCTGCTCCGGGCACGCGCGCTCTCAGAAACTCCAGAGTCCACTGCGGACGTACCGTGAATTTCCCCACTGAACCTGGGATCACTACCGCATCGCCCCTGGTCATAGTCACCGGTTCCGATCCCCCCGCTTCCACTATGCCACAGCCTTCCGCCGCTACCAGAATCTGCGCGGAGGTTTTTCCAACGTCGTCACAAGTGGTAAGTTCCTGTGGGTCCTTCGTCTCGAACATATCAACGACGAAATAGGGAGCAGCCACCAATGAAGCTTGCCGGTTGCGGCCGCCACTAATTGGCGTCGGTGCCGGGCGAATCACTTTTCCAGAAGAGACTTGCAACCTTACCGCGGCCAGTCCGTCTTTCAGATGCAAGTCGCGCGGGCGCCCGTAATCGTACAAACGATAGGTGGTATCGGATTGCTGTTGTGTCTCGATAATCACCGAACCGGGTCCTAATGTGTGCACGGTTCCGCCGGAAACATAAATCATGTCCCCGGTGTATACGTTGAGCCAGTTCAACAAATCCTCGGCGTGCTTTTCATGGATAGCCTGTTCCAGTTGAGCGACGGTCACGCCGGGTTTCAATCCTAGGGCAATTTGCGATCCAGGCTTGGCGTGCGCCACGTACCAGCACTCCGTCTTGCCCCATGGCTGATTCACGCGCCGAGCCTGCTCATCATCGGGATGGACCTGGACGGAGAGTTTCTCGTGGGGAAAAAGAAACTTCAGTAATAACGGAAAGCGCCGCGCGTCGCGGGCAGCATCGCCCACAAGCTCCCGCTGATACTTCGCGGAGAGTTGCGCCAGCGTCTGGCCGGTAAACGGACCGTTGGCAACTTTGCACTCGTCGCCCGTGAGCCAGGCCTCGCCGATTTTTTCCTCGAATTGGCGATTGGGATAAATCGGAGACAGATCATGAGTTCCCCAGGGGCGCGGATCGAATCGGGGAAGCATCAGTAACGGATATAGATCGCTCATGAAAGTCTAATCGACAAAAAAGGCCGTTCGAAAAGGACGGCCGGGACGAACTATCGGGTCTTTGACTACAGGGCTGCGAAAAACGTCCGCATGCGCTCCAGTCCGCGATCCAACTCGGCCTTCGAGGTCGCATAGGAAACCCTGATGTGCTCAGAGGTGCCGAAACCTTCTCCCGGAACAGTCGCCACGTGCGCTTCCCGCAGGAGCCTTCCCGCCACGTCAGACGCCGAATTCACATTGCCGCGTCCAAAAAACGCCGAAATGTTGGGATAGGCATAGAACGCGCCTTCTGGCAGCGTGCAAGTGATTCCCGGAATCGAGCGCAAACCTTTCACGACGTGATCGCGCAGTTGGATATATTCGCGGCGCATTTGTTCGACGCACTCCTGCGGACCGTTCAGCGCCGCTACCGCTGCCTTCTGCACAATCGAAGTCGGATTCGAAGTGGACTGGCTCTGCAACTTCGACATCGCGCTCACCACCGCTGCCGGACCTAGCGCATAGCCCAGACGCCAGCCGGTCATGGCATAGGTCTTCGAGAGCGAGCCCAGCACCACGATTCGTTCTTTATATTCACGCAGCGACCCCACGGAAAAATTCTTTCCCGTGTAATTCAGATAGACATAGCACTCGTCGGAGAGCAGCCAGATTCCGCGCTGGTGCGCCAGGCGAACCACTGCGGTAAGATCCTCCGCACTCATCACCGCGCCTGAGGGATTCGAAGGCGAATTCAGAATGATGGCTTTGGTCCGCGGTGTGATCAACCGGGCGACCATCTCGACCGTGACCCGAAAACCCTGCGACTCATCGGTTTCCAGCAACACATTCTGGCCACCAGCGTAGCGCACGATATCTTTGAATGAAACCCAGTAAGGCACCGGGAGAATCACTTCGTCGCCATGGTCGACAAGCACCTGGATGGCGTTGAACAAAGCATTCTTGCCGCCGGTCGAGGCGATGACTTCTTCCCGGCGATAGTTGGAATCGAAGTCGACTGCATGACGATGCACGATGGCATCGCGCAACTCGGGTGTGCCTGGAACCGCCGTATATTTCGTGAAGTTGCCATGGATAGCGGCGATGGCTGCGTCTTTGATGTGCTGTGGCGTGGCGAAATGTGGCTCGCCGGCGCCGAAGTCCACCACGTCGATACCTTGTGCGCGTAGCTTGTCGGCCTCGGCGACCACTGCCATCGTGGCTGAAGGTTCGATGCGGTTGATTCGCTCGGTGAGCCGGATTGCTTCCGTGGTTGCCGTGGTCATGATTTCCTTTTCCTTTTCTTTTCTTTTGCGCCGGGAGCGCGGCCTTCTTGCATCTCGTCGTGGAATCTGTATGCGGGCTCGAGCTTTTCGCGCAGCTTCTGCTCGACCACTTCCGGCACCAAACCCTTCACCGGGCCGCCGGCCTGCGCCACTTCCCGCACCAGTCGCGAACTAACATAGGAATACTTGTCGGCGGGCATCATGAAGACGGTCTCCAGCGTAGGCTCGAGTTTGCGGTTCATGAGGGCCATTTGCAACTCATATTCGTAATCACTCACCGCACGAATTCCGCGCAACACGCAGGTTGCGTCGATGGACTTGGCGTACTCGACCATCAGTCCGTGGAAGGCTTCAATGCGCACATTTTTCAGGTGTGCGGTGAGAGTCTTCAGCATCTCCAGCCTTTCGGCCAGGCTGAACATCGGGCTCTTTTCCGTATTCCTTAGAATGCCGACTACTAATTCCTCAAAAATCTTGGCGCCCCGCTCAATCAAGTCGAGGTGCCCGTTGGTGGGCGGATCGAACGAGCCGGGATAAAGGGCGCTGACTGGCTTCAATGGTCCTCGCAGGAACAGTCGTGAATAGAAGATTCTATGCGGGCAGGAGTGGAGATGGCAATTGGGAGTGTTTGTTCTTAAAGTTGTCATCCCGCGCGAAGCGAGGGATCTTGGTTCTTGCTCGCAAGGTCCCTCGCTTCGTTCGGGATGACGGAACTGCAGAAACAGCCCTAGCGCTTCGCTGCGATTGGGACCTTAACGGCCTCCGGAGGCGCACTCGGCATTGTGGTGACGCGCGCGCCACTCGACAGCGCAGTTTGCGCCGGCGTCGTCGCGGCTGGTGTCGCTGGTGTAGGAGTTGCAATCAGTCCCAGCGCCTTGCGCACTTCGGTGTCGAGTTTGGCCATGGTGTCTTTGTTGTCTTTGAGAAACTGCCGGGCATTTTCGCGCCCCTGACCGATGCGCTCGCCCTTGTAGCTGAACCATGATCCAGACTTTTCGAGAAGGTTATTGTTCACTGCGATATCGAGCAGGTCGCCTTCGCGCGAAATGCCTTCACCGTAGAGAATGTCGAACTCGGCCTCGCGGAATGGCGCCGCCACTTTGTTCTTCACTATTTTTACACGGGTGCGCGAGCCCGTGACTATATCCCCGTCCTTGATGGCAGCGATCCGCCGAATGTCGATGCGCACCGATGAATAAAACTTCAGCGCGCGGCCGCCCGTCGTGGTTTCGGGATTGCCAAACATCACTCCGATCTTCTCGCGGATCTGGTTGATGAAGATCAGGCAGGTGCGCGATTTGGACACCGTCCCCGTCAGCTTGCGCAGCGCTTGCGACATCAGCCGCGCCTGCAGGCCCATGTGACTGTCTCCCATCTCGCCGTCGAGTTCAGCCTTTGGTACGAGCGCCGCGACGGAGTCCACCACCAGCACATCAATGGCGTTCGAGCGCACCAGCGCTTCCGTGATCTCGAGTGCCTGCTCGCCGTAATCGGGTTGCGAAACCAGGAGGTTGTCCACGTCGACGCCCAACTTCTTGGCGTAGCCGGGATCAAGCGCGTGCTCGGCATCGACGAACGCGGCCATGCCGCCAGTCTTCTGCGCCTCGGCAATCACCTGCAAAGTGATGGTGGTTTTACCGGAAGACTCCGGCCCGAAGACTTCCACCACGCGTCCGCGGGGAAATCCGCCGACGCCGAGGGCCGCGTCAAATGAGATCGCGCCGGTCGAGATTACCGCGATGGGGACGATCGCTTCCTTGGAACCCAAGCGCATGATCGAGCCTTTGCCGAACTGCTTTTCAATCTGTGAAACCGCCAACTCAATTGCCTTGCCCCGTTCATCCGCCATGGAAGTGTGGCTCCTTTAAAACTCTCCGAACTAAATTGCAAACTAATCTGGCCGGATTATACATACAGAGCGAAGCGAATAAAAGGCGAATCTTAAAAATTAACGGTGGATATCGTTGCGAAAGGGGTAACAGGCTGTGGGGCGCGGGCACTCGGGCCCGCGAAATCTATCCAGGAAGTGAAACGAGGTGCTCCGCAACCCACTCGTGAATCAAGGCGAAGCGGAACTTGCCTTGCTCCATCGCGTTAAGCATGGACTCGTTGGCGGTCTTGCTGCCGACATCTAAATCGAGTCCATTCTCTAGCAGAAACGTGTGCATTGTCGCAAATCCCTCCCTCTTGTTGCCGTCCAAAAAGGCATGGTTATTGATCAGCGACTCCAGACTCGCGCAAGAAGCGTTTGGCTTGTGGACTCAGCCCAGGAATCGCACTCCAGCGGTTCAGCGGGAGGTCACAGCGCGCACTTACCTCTGCAGCAGATCCACCGGCGCCGTCACATCGTGGACGCGGAAATACTTCGCTAGTGCCGGATACTTCCGGGCCACGGCCTCATACATCGCATAAGCCACGTTGCGGTAGGAAACATGCCCGGCCGGCGTGGTGCGCAGTTCAGAGATGTAGACGGCCTCGGCGAAGTCCATCTTGAACAGGGCGCGTTTGCGATAGGCCAGGGGAACCGCGTACTGCGAATTCTCTTCCGCCTCGGGCGCGTTGCGCGCGGCCAGCTTCTCTACAGCGGCTTGAGTGCGCCGCATGACGGCGTCGAAGCGGCCGCGCATGCCGGCGTCTTCCACATCGAGCAGCATCTCGTAGCCGTGCTGCGTGGTGAATCCCTGCATGACCTGGATGCAGCGGCGGTGACGGTGCATGTCGCGGAAACCGCCCGTGTCCATGAGGATGTCGAAGCGGAACTGCTGTCCGGCGCGGAAGCCGCGCAACATCTCGTCGTGCTTGCCGCGATGGCGCAGGCCGAGGTCGATGATCTCGCGGCGGTAGCGCTCGCCTGACACCTGCAGCGCCTGCCGAACTTGTCTATACGAATGATGGCAATGCTCGTACAGCAGGGTGGTTGCGATTTCGACTTCAAGCGGCTCCTCGTCGAGCAGATCGACGATGGCTTTCGACGGCGCTACCGACTCGCTCTTCATCAGTTCGCGCGCGGCCTGGCGCAGTTCGCGGCGGGTTTCGATTTCGTAGGTGTTCGGATCGGCATACTTTACCAGCGTGGGCGCGACGCGAACTTCGTGCAGCAATTCCTGCTCCGCCCGCGCGCCCAGCTCAGGATTCACTGCACGGATCTCCTCGACCAACTTCTTCAACGACTCGGCATTCACGTTGTAAGCCGCCGAAGTTGCCGCCTTCTTCAACGATTCGCCAAGCACTCGCACTTCTTGATGCGTGTGCGAAAGCAGGCGCGCAACTTGGCTTTCTAGTGTCCGCGCGTTGACGATCTCGCCGAGCGAAGTGTTCGTCGCCAGCGGCAGCAGATAACGCGTGATGTCGAAGGCTCGCGCCTTCAGCGTGCGCTCGTACGCTTCCTGCTTCATGTCGGCGGGCTTGGGCGTGATGCTGATCAGATGCTGCGTCATGTGCGCCGAGAACGCGTCATATTCTGCAAACAGACTATTCAGCGTCTCGCGGTAGAGCGTGTGCGCCTCGTCGTCCGTGCCGAAGTCGGGGATGTAGTAGCCACTCTTCTTGAAGTCCTGATAGCGGGTCGAGCGCTCCTGGCCGTCCCAGCGCTGCTCGTCGGCCAGTTCGATGGCCGCGAGAATCGACAACCTCTCGACCGCCAGCGCAACATGCGCCAGGTCGGCGATCGAGCGGTGACCGTACTGAAAGTAAAAAGTATTGAGAAACTTCTCCGCCTTCTGCGAGCTGATCTCACGCAGCGACTCCCTCATCGACAGG
>Ga0210391_10001820_pt1 | contig 18880 bp, 18 predicted proteins | sample IncBWC12OmetaG_FD_160573 | JGI IMG/M metagenome (GOLD analysis project Ga0210391, IMG submission 160573) | Forest soil microbial communities from Barre Woods Harvard Forest LTER site, Petersham, Massachusetts, United States - Inc-BW-C-12-O ...
ACTCGTGTCACCGCCCAGCCGGCTCGGCTCGCCGATGGACAGGAGGTTCGCTTTGGCGGCGCTAAATTCGTCTTCCGGGAAACTCCCATTGCGCCGATTCAAGAAGAGGAACGCCGCACCCTGCCCCCACGCAAGCAGTCGGCACTTTCACTCCGCACCGCATCCGCGTTCCTCATTGTGGCCTTCGTAGTCGGTTTCGCGGTCACGCAGTATCTGTCGTATCTGAACTACAAGCGCGCAAATGAACACGCCATCTCGGGCCATCCGGCGGGTCGTTCACCGTAAGAGGACGCTCACCCACCGATGTTTGGCAGACGAAAATCGAAACAGCCGGAATCGCCGACCGCCCGGATGATGGCAATCAACCCGCGTGCGGGTGAACCGGTGGAACTGCTGGTTCTCAAAGCGACGGTTTCAATCGGCAGTGACGATGGCAATGATTTCGTGATCCGTCAGGCAACGGTTTCGAAGCGCCACGCGATCCTGACTCTGCGAGATGGTCGCTTTGAGTTGAGCGACCAGTCTTCTACCAACGGCACATTTCTAAACGGACGCCGCATCGACAAGAGCGTACCGGTCACGATCGGCGATGAACTCTGGTTTGGAGGTGCTCGCTTCGTTCTGGCGAATCCCACCGTAGTTGGAAACGCGGTCGATTCAGTCCTACCGCCGCGAGCAACACGGCGAAAGACTCTCTCGAGCCGCGCAGCGTTCGAACTAGCGCTGCTTGCGCTCGCGATCGGATTCGGTTCGGCTCAATATCTTTCCTATTTGCTCTATCATGAGCAAAACCGGTTGATTCTCGCAGAGGCAGTTCCGCTGCCGCTCCCACAAGCTCATGCGTCCACCAGCATTCAATCGGCAGCCCCGAGCGCGGCGCCGCTCGCGCCTCCGCGTCCGATTGCAAAACCGGCCGAGACGGTCGCAGCCTTGCCGCGCACCGTCGCCACGTTGCCCCGACCTCGGCCAGAAGTATCGCGCGCCGTGGTTGTGGCATCGCCCACTGAAGAGCTGCCATCTGTTGCGGCGCCCAAGCCGGCAGGCCGCGGAAGTGACGAATTGGCCGAAGCGGTTTCGCTGGAACGCTTGTTCCCTGGCACCGGAACGCACGCCGGCGAACCAGCCGGCGAGTTTCAACTGACCGACCTCGCGGGCACGCCCGTCTCACTCTCAGCGATGCGCGGCAAGGTGGTCCTTCTGACCTTTTGGGCGACATGGTGCGGCGTCTGTCGCGGCGAGCTGCCGCACCTGCAGAATCTCTACACCAATCTTAAACATCACGACGATTTTGCAGTGCTGACTATTAACGTCGATCAGCATTCCGAGACCGTCCCTCCTTTTGTTCTGAAGAACGACTACCAGTTCCCGGTCTTGCTGGATGCGGAGAATCGAGTGAGCAACGCCTACGGTGTCCGAGGCATACCGTCGAATTTCATCATCGATCGAGAGGGCAAGATCATCTGGAATTGCGACGGCGGCGTCGATTGGTCGGATCCTGATCTTCAACGGACCGTCGAAAAGCTTCTCTAGGTCCTATTCGCCGCGGCGCCGGTGAAATTGCTCAGGCGTGGAGGCCGCCGTTAACCAACCAGACGATCAGAACGATCATGAGGATCAGCATCAGCAGTCCGCCCGGATCTCTCGGGCCATGATGGTAGGCTCGATAACCGCCGCCGCCACCGAACAGAAGAAGCAAAATAATCAGAATCAATAGCATCGTAACTTAACCCTCGTGCGCGCTGACCTTTCAGCTAATGCCACGTCAGCTGATTTTTTACCCCGGTGACGCCCTGCGCTGCCGCCGCAATGTCGCCGGCGTGCTTCGCGTCGCCCGCCGACTTGACCACACCGCTCAGCAGCACCTTGCCGTGATCGCAATCGACCGCTACCACGTAGTTGTGAGTGATGCCGTCGTCGGCAAGCGCACTCTTGACCTCGGTGATCAGCAAATCGTCGTTGGCCCGCTCAGCCGGCGAGTTGTAATGATGCTCAGTCGCGACGTTGACGGTGTCATGCTCGCGCGACATGGAGCTCGACGAGTCGGTCGAGTTCGAGGAGTCTGTCGCGCTCGGGTCGGCGCCAACATTGACGGCAAACATGCCGACGATTGAACCGATCGCCAAAGCCGACAGAACTGTCCTCAAGTTTCGCATCAGTTCGCAGGAGTCACTGTCGTTGATTCGCTGTGGTGAGAGCTCGAGCTGTCAACTGTACCGCCGGCGCCCGACTCGCTTGAATTGCTCGATTTGTCCATCGACGTGCTGGTGGTCGTGGTTGGAGGAATCACCTGTACTGGAGGAGCCACGACTACCTGGGCCGGCGCAGCCGCTGGCACATAAGTCGTGCTGTCGACTTCCTTGGTAGTGCTGCCGCATCCTGCAACTAAAGCCAGGGCACCTACACCGACGACACCGATCGCGAATCGCTGTAATGAATTCATTTCTCTTGATTCTCCGTTGAACTTGAATGTGAGTTGACGATCCGAGGCTTCGAAATCGCCAACTGTTAATCTGTGCTTGACGCTATGAACTCGCGCCTAGTAGCCGTTGGTTTGCGTGACCGTGGTCCTTTGCGTGGTGGCGTTCGGGACGTTGGTTTGCGTCGTGGTAGTCGTCCGCGAAACCTCAGTCGTGGGAGCCGGCTCGTCTACCGGCACAAACACGGCGCATGCGCTAACGCACATACTACCCAGTAGAATCATAGTTGATATATACACTGCTGTAGCTAGTTTTCTATTTGTCACAATCGTCACGGTAGCACGACTAGTATTGTAAAGTTTATTTCGATCGTTGCGTAATGTTACTAATATAACCAAAGCGTCCGCATTGTAGTTCGAGGAAAGATAATGGACGAGGAACGACTCAGGAATATCGCCGATAGTCTAATGACCGCGGCGCAAACCCGCATCGCTGTCAATCCGCCTGCGGCCGAGGCGAATTTGTCGCTCGCCGACGCCTATCGCATCCAGATGATCAACGTCGAACGCAACGTCGCCGCGGGACGGCGGATCATCGGCCGCAAGGTTGGTCTGACCAGTCTCGCGATGCAGAAAATGTTTGGAGTCAGCGAACCTGACTTCGGTCATCTGTTCGACGACATGATCCTCACGAGTGATACAGAATGCATAGTCAGTTCGCTGCTGTTGCCACGAGTGGAACCGGAGATCGCGTTCGTTCTCTCGCGTGAGCTTCGTGGACCCGGCGTCAAGCGCGACGACGTGATCGCCGCGACTGAGTATGTGACGCCAGCGCTCGAAATCATCGACACGCGCATACGCGATTGGAAGATCGCCCTCGCCGATACGATCGCCGACAACGCGTCGTCGGCGCTGGTCGTGCTCGGCCAGGATAAATCATCGCCGACAGCTCACGACCTCGCGAGCGTCGCGATGACGCTCGAGAAGAACGGCGCCATGGTCGACGAGGGCGTCGGCGCTGCCGTGATGGGGCATCCTGCCGAGCCAGTCGCGTGGCTGGCCAACAAGCTCGCGGAGTTTGGACAAGGGCTGGCCGCCGGCAGCATCGTGATGCCGGGTGCGTTGTGCCGCGCGCTGGAAGTGGCCGCCGGCGATTCCGTGACCGCGCATTTCGGCCCGCTGGGATCGGTCGGCGTCAGGTTCGTTCGGTGAAATCTTAGTCTGTTCGGACGATGCACCGCGGCTTGCGGTTGCGAACGATCGCGATGCGCCCGCGAGCGCGACCGGAGGATTCGATGGCCGCTGGCTCCAACCCAATTCCCGAAGGCAGGTACGTCACTACCGACGCCGGGCTCTCAATCCACTATCACGAAGCCGGGATCGGCGATCCGATTGTGTTCCTTCACGGCAGCGGACCCGGCGCGAGTGGCTATAGTAACTTCAAAGGCAACTACTCAGTGTTCGCGGCGAATGGCTATCGAGCGATCGTGCCGGACCTGCCGGGATTTGGTCTGTCGTCGAAGCCCGATACCAACTACGTATTGGATTTCTTCGTCGAAGCCGTCGACGGACTAGTAAGCAAGCTCGGTCTCGGCCAATGCACACTGCTCGGCAACTCGCTCGGCGGCGCGATCGCACTCAAGTACACGCTCGATCATCCGAACGTCGTGAGCCGCCTCATTCTAATGGCGCCCGGCGGAATCGAGGAACTGCCGGCCTACCTGCAGATGGAAGGCATTCGAAAAATGATCGAGCTCTTTTCGGCCGGTCCGATGGACACCAAGTCGATGCGCCGATTGCTGACGCTGCAACTCTACGACCCGTCGCACATCACGGCCGAGTTGCTGGCCGAGCGCGTGGGAGTATGCGCGATGCAGCCGCGCACCGTGCTCTCGACGATGCGCGCGCCGAACATGGCCGAGCGCCTAGGCGAAATCCGCTGCCCGGTGCTCGGCTTCTGGGGCATCAACGATCGTTTCAATCCAGTCGGCGGCGCCATGAAAATTCTCGAGCGATGCCCGCAGGCGCGCTTCACGCTGCTCAACCGATGCGGCCACTGGGTGATGGTCGAGCACCGCGAATTGTTCAACCGCACCTGCATCGACTTTCTCCGCAACGGCTAAGCTCCCACGTGGATCACCTGGCGCACGCGCAACGAATAATAATCCATGATGCTCAGTGCGCGTTGGTGATCCGCAACTGGGCTCCGCTGATGAATCGCGACTCATCGGAAATCAGAAACAGCACGAGGTTCGCCACGTCCTTCGGATCGCAAAAGCGCGACGTCGGGTCGGCGTCGTAGCTGACGGTGCTCGGGTCGGGATTTCCGAGCAGCGGCAGCGTCATCGGCGTCAGCACCCCGTCGGGATGAATCGAGTTGCAGCGGATCCGATAGCCGCAGCTCTTGCAGTGGACGGCGACGCTGTGGGTCAGCGCCGCGACCGATCCTTTCGAGCCGCTGTACGACACGGCGAACGGCAGGCCTTCCGCGGCCACCGACGACATGTTGACGATCGATCCGCCGCCGCTCGACTTCATCGCGGCCACGCCGTACTTGCAGCCGAGAAAGTAGCCGTCGGCATTGACGCGATGGATTTTCTGCCACTGCTCGAGCGTCGCGTCCTCGATCGATCCCATCACCAGCACCCCAGCGTTGTTGACCAGCCCGTCGAGCCGGCCGAATCGATCCTGCGTCGCACTCATCACGGCTTTCCAGTTGTCCTCGCTCGAGATGTCGTGACGAACAAACATCGCGTCGCCGCCAATCTCGCGCGCCAGCGCGCGGCCGCCGTCGTCGTTGAGGTCGGTGATTACAACGCGCGCGCCTTCGCCGGCGAGCAGTAGCGCATCCTGCTTGCCGATTCCGCTGGCGCCGCCGGTGACGATCACAACTTTTCCCTCAACGCGATTCATTTGCCCTTCTCTTTCTATATATACCCGGCCGCTTCGGCATGCCTTGGGCAGTGCGCCAACGTTGCGGCCGCGGCGCGGCCGGCGCGACGGCCCGACCAGACGCAGTCGGCCAGCGCGAGACCGCTCACATAATTATTCGACGCGATTCCGACCGCCGCACGTCCCCCCGCGTAGAGGCCAGGCACGGTGCCGCCACCGGCCATTCTAACTGCTCCATCGGATTCGTCGACGCGCAAGCCGCCGAGCGTGAGCGCGGCGCAGGGGAACACGCGCTTGTCGACTGAGATGTCGAGCGCGTAAAGCGGCGGCGCTTCGAGCGGGTGCAGCAGATCGCGCGACTTGCCCAACGGATCTTCGCCGCTGTGCGCTGCTTGATTGTAGGTCTGCCAGCTTTGACGGAGCGTCGACGGGTCTGCGCCGATCTTTCGCGCGAGCTCTTCGATCGATTTGCCTCGCTTCGCGCCCGCATAAGTCAGCACCAGCGCGGGAATGCTCTGGAAGCCCCAGAGCTTGCCGGAGAGCGCTTCTTTCACTGCGTCGCGCCTGATCGCCGAGTCGATCACGAGGAACGCTTTGCCGCCATGATGCTCGCACATCTCGAAGCCGAGCCTGGCGCCGTAGACTTCCTCGTTGCAGAAGCGCGCGCCGTGAGTGTCGACGATCATGCCGCGCGCCCACGCCAGCGGCGGATTGATGAACCGCCAGGCCGATACGCGCTCGAGGCGCGCCGCTTCACCGCCGGCCGACTCGCCCAAGCGGATGCCGCTGCCGTCGCATCCGGAGGTGCCCAGGCGGAAGTTGCGCAAGTACTTCGGCGCGTGGCGCGCGACCATTTCGCGATTGAAGATGAAGCCGCCCGTGCTGAGGATCACTCCGCCGCGCGCGCGAACCAGCAAAGGCCGAGCGTCTGCCAGTTCGACGGCGAGCGCGCGACATCGCAGCATGTCGGCCACGCCGGGCGCTGGATATTGCATTTGATCGGCCCAGCGGCTGAGCCGTCGATGTCGCTTGGCCGCGCGGCTGCCGGCTTCGAACTGCCAGAGTTCTGCTCCGACCACTTCGCCGCTTTTGTCGTTGACCACCAGGCGCCGCACTGACGATTGCGGCATCACGCGCGCGCCGGCCGCATTTACGCTCTGGCGCAGCGCGCGGAACAGCATTGCGCCCGACAGACCTGCGCCTTTCACGCGATGGCCGCGCGGCGCCAGCGAATGTTTGCCTGCGTACTCCTTAACCGTCTCGTTGCCGGAGAAGTACAGGTAATAGCCGTCTGCCGGATATGACGTCTTGCAGGGCGGCACGGTCGCGTCGAACTCGACGCCGTGCGCCTCGAGCCATTCGATCATCTCAACGCTGCGATCGCAGAAGTCGCGCAGCGTTGGGCGATCGACGGCGTCGCCGACTTCCGTGCACAGGTACTCGTACATCGCTTCGGGCGAGTCTTCGTAGCCCGCGGTTTTCTGAAATCGAGTGCCTCCTCCCGCGTACACGACGCCGCCGCTCTTGGCGCTCGCACCGCCGCCGCGAAAGCGGTCGGTCACGATGACGGACGCGCCCGCATTCGCCGCTTCGATCGCTGCGCACGCGCCGGCAGCGCCAAAGCCGACCACGAGTACGTCGCACTCGTCATCCCATCCGATCGATTCCGCGCCGTTGGCGCGGATCGGCGCGCCGATCGGGGTGGCTCCCGAATTACTCGCGTCGATCTCGAGGTCAGACGAGGTTTCGCGCGATGACACGAAACTTACTCGATTACTATCGGCGAAAATTCGGTTGGAGCGCCGAGGAAGCCGCGGCCTGACGGCGGTTGCGCGCCGTCGACGTCCTTAACGCCGTAACGATCGGCGAGCTCGGCGGAGAAAAATGTCTGGCCGGTCAATTCCATGCGCTTGGGATCGTTAAAGATCGCGTCGATGATGCGGCCGCCGTACTCGGTCGACTCGGCCACCGCCAGCATCGGACCGTACTTCGATTTGTTGGCGTCGATCATCATAACTTTCTCGGTCTTCACCAGGCCGAGCCAGACCGAAACGACCACGACGTTGTGCGGTTTGAAGTCGTGCGCCATGTCGTGCGACATCTTGTCGACTCCCGCCTTCGCGGCGCCGTAAGCGGGGCCGTGCACGTAGGCCTTGGCGCCCGGCGACGACGAGTTGAACACCACGCCGCCGTTGCAGATCAGCATCGGAGCGGCGAGCCAGGTCGCCACGTAGTTGGAGCGCAGCCCGACGTCGAGCAGCTTCACGAAGTCGAGCGGCTTTTTCCAGAACGGGCCCCCCTCGGTGAGGCCGTTCGGAATCGCGGTAGCGTTGTTGACGAGAATGTCGAGGCGGCCGGACTCATCCTCGATGCGCTTGAACAACGCGCGCACCTGCTCGTCGTCGCTATGATCGCAGACGACGGCGACGCCGCGCCCGCCGCGTTTGGTAACGTCCTCGGCGGTGGCGAACACTGTCCCGCCGAAAGGATTGTCGCCGGCTTTGCCGCTGCGCCCCGTGACATAGACGGTCGCGCCGGCCGCTCCCAGCGCGATCGCGATTCCTTTGCCGACTCCGAGGCTTGCTCCGGTCACGAGCGCAACGCGATCTTTCAGCATTTCAAACTCCTGCGAGATGGTGCGCGGCGATATAGCCGAAGGTCATCGCCGGACCGAGCGTCGAGCCTGCGCCGGGATAGCTCGGACCCATCACGGCCGCCGACGTGTTGCCGGTGGCGTAGAGTCCCGGAATCGGCTGGCCGTCGTCGCGCAGCACGCGCGCGTACTCGTCGGTGAGCAGGCCGCCCTTGGTGCCTATATCGCCGGCGTCGATGCGCATCGCGTAAAAAGGAGGCTTGGCGATCGGCGCGAGGCACGGATTCGGCTTGACGTTGACGTCGCCATAGTAGCGATCGAAATTGTTGCTGCCTTTGCCGAACTCCTGGTCGTCGCCGCTAGCCGCGTATTGATTCATCCGCTCGACGCTCTCGCCCAAGCCTTTTGCATCGACTTCGATTTGCGCGGCGAGCGCATCGAGCGTGTCGGCCTTGAAATAAACGGTCCCGGCCCACGACGCCGGCAGCGTTTTGTCGGGACGCGCCATGCCGGGCAGCAGCGGCCCGCAGGGATACTTGCGGCGGAACTCGGCATCAAACACCAGCCACGCCGGCATGTTGGCTTTGCTCTTCTCATTGTCGGCGTACATCGCGTAAACGATCTCGCTGTAAGGCGCGGCCTCGTCGACGAAACGGCGACCGAGCCGATTGACCATCACGCATCCCGGCAGGTTGCGCTCAACGAACAGCGCTCGCCGCTTCTCGCGCCCCATGATGAAAACCGTCGGCGCCCACCACGCATGATCCATCAGCGCTACCTGCGCGCCCACGCCCTGCCCCGCGCGAATCGCGTCTCCCGTGTTCGACGGCGGTGTGACGGTCCATTCTGCGCGCGTCGGCTTGGGCAAGTACTCGTCGCGCATCGCCTGGTTGTGCTCGAAGCCGCCGGCCGCAAGGATGACGCCGCGGCGCGCCGCAATTCGTACCGGCTTGCCGTTCTGCGTCGCAACAATTCCCACGACGCGGCGCGCATCGGTGACCAATGAATCGAGCGCCGTGTCGAGCCAGAGCGGAATATCGCGATCCATCATCGAGCGCCGCAGTGATCCGACCAGCGAGCTGCCAAGCGTGAGACGGCGGTCGCGCTTACTTCTGAAACGCCACGGCAGATCGAGCCAGTACCGCGCCACGCGTCGGATGAACAGCGTCATCCAGCCGCGCTCCTTGCACAGAATTGCGTGCGCCTCTCCCGCCGTCATGGTAACGCGGCCGCCGATGAGAGTGCCGGGCTGAGGCGGGCGCATGTGCGCGAGTTCGTCGCCGAGGCGCGCCGCGTTGAATGGCAAAGGATCCATCGTGCGGTAGCCGGGCCTGGAGCCGGGCAGCGACGGGTAGTAGTCGGAATAATTCGGCATCGCGCGATACTTCAAGCAGGTCTTCTCTTCGAGGTAACGCACCATTCGCGGCGCGTGCTCGAGGTACGCGAGCAGGCGGGCCTCGGCGACCATTCCGCGAGTCGCGGCCTTGAGATAAGCGAGGGCATCGTCGTGATTGTCGTCGGCTCCTGCAGCGGCCAACAGATGATTGCACGGCACCCATACACCCCCGCCCGAGATTGCGCTGGTGCCGCCGTACTGGTCGCTCTTTTCGATGACGACGACCGACTGGCCGAGATCGCGCGCGGCGATCGCAGCAATCAAACCGCCGGCGCCCGAGCCGACCACGACTACGTCGAACTCCTGATCCCAATGCGCGTCGGCGGGCGGCGCGCCGAGTCTCATCCCGCTGCTCATATGAAGAAGTCGGTGTTGCCGAGGCCTAGCAGGACGCCGCCGTAGTTGCGGCCGAATTTGTCCGGATTGTTGGCGTAGTGCATTCGCGCCGCGTGAACGTCCACGAAAAATCGACCGATGGGATTGTCGGTGTAAACTCCGCTTCCGCCGCAGGAGTGGAACAGTCGATCGATGTGCTCGGCGCATCGCCCGGCGACGGCGGCCGACTGATAGCGGTAATGAATGCGATCGTTAACGTCGAGCGCGTCGCCGCGGCGCAGCGTCGCCATCATCGCGGCGAAATTTCGATGCAGCGCCAGTTTCATGTCGTCGATGGCAAGCGCCGCATCAGCCGCCGCGAGCTCGGCTGCCGGGTCTTCGGCCGTGCGGCCCATGTCATTGATGCTCACGCGCTTCGATCCATAGTCGCGAAACGCGGTGAGCGCACCTTGCAATGCGCCGATCGAGGCCGACGAAACTGCGCGTACAAAAATCTGTCCGAATGGCAACCGATACAGCGCAGCGCTATTGGCGCTCAAGCCGGGACTGGTGCCGGCGAAGCCGTCGATCGCGCGATGGGTCCGATAATCGGGCACGAACGCGCCGTCGATAACTACTTCCTTGCTGCCGGTCCCCTTGAGGCCGACCGTGTGCCAGTTGTCGTTGATCGAAATGTCGGAGCGCGGGACGAGGAAGGTGCGATAGTCGGGCACGCCGTTTTTGGTCGACACGATTCCGCCGAGGAAGAGCCAGTCGGCGTGATCGACGCCGCTCGAGAAGTTCCATCGCCCGCTGAATCGAAACCCGCCGTCGACGCGCTCGACCTGTCCTTTGGGCATGTAGCTCGACGCTATCAGCACCGAGCTGTCCTTCGCCCAGACGTCTTCCTGCGCGCGCACGTCGAACAGACCCAATTGCCAGTTGTGCACGGCGACGACGCCATAGACCCAGCCCGACGACATGCATCCTTCGGCCAGCGTCATCTGGATGTCGAAGAAGACGCCGGGGTCGAGCTCGTAGCCGCCGTAGCGCTTGGGCTGGATGACGCGGAACAGGCCGGCGCGCTTGAAGTCCGCGATAGTCTCGGCGGGAATCGAGCGACTTTGCTCGGCCAGCGCGGCGCGCTTTGCGAGCGTCGGCACCAGCTCGCGCGCACTCGCCAGAAGCGAGGCCGCGAGTTCAGTTCCGTTGCTTTCGACAGTGGATTTCACGTTGAACAGAGAGTTGTCCGATATCTTCAGTGATTCATCGTCCGAAAAGACTATTAAAGGATTACTTTAGATTCAGCCCAGCCAGATTACGCTGCTTAGTAGTACGCGCACGAGTGTCGTTTGGCGAGTTACGCCGATCTTGGAAAAGATCGATCGCAGATGCGCGCGGGCGGTGTTCTTGCGGATGTTGAGTGTGTCGGCTGCTTCGTCGAGGGTCAGGCCGTTGGCGAGGGCGAGTGCGAGCGACGCCTCGGCCGGAGTCAGATCGAACAATCGGCGCACCATCTCGCGCGACGCTTCGGATTTGCGCTCCGCGTCGCGAATGAAAAGCGCCACCGACGGCCGTCGCTTGCCCTTCGACCATCCTGTGCGCGGAATGCTGCGCACCAGCACTCCGAGCTTGCCGTGAGCGAATTTGCGCGTGATCGAAATCGCGTCGACGACGGCAGCTCTGCCTCCCGTCTCTCCGCTCAGCGCCTGCTTGACCAGCCGCTGCAGTTCGCGATTCTCCGCCGCCGCGTCGGCGCGAAGCGCGCCGCTCACCAGCCGCAGGCCGTCGCCCTTGCGCAGCATCTCGTCTGCCACCGGATTGCTCGTGAGCACCGCGCCGGTCTCGTCGAGCGTTACGGTGCCGACCAGCATGCGATCGACGGTGCCGGCGTAGAGGCGCCGCTCGGAATCGACCATCTCGAGCTGCGAATGCAGCCGCACGGCGCGCTTGAGATGCGGCAGCACTGCGGTGCATAGCGCCTTATCGTGCTCGGAGAACGGCGGCTCGCGATGAGGGCGCGCGACCCGCAGACGGCATTCGAGGCCGTCCTCGGTGCGAATGTCCGCGCCGAGCGCATGCAGGATGTCGAGCGGCTTGAGGAACTGCTTGTAGAACTCACTCTCACGCCAGTTCGCATCGCCGATCAATTCATTCACGGTGACGACCCGGTCCGGCGGCAAATCGATGAACGGATCGAGCGCGTAGTAGTGCTTGTTGTATTCGGCCTCGCGAGTGATCGGCAAATCACCGGCCGAATTCACCATCAGCGCCTCGCGCTCGGCCGACGGCGGCTGCAGCATGAGGGTGACGTAACTGGCGCGCAGGTGACGTCGCAGAAGATCGAGCGCACTCTTCCACGGCACCGCCTCCAGCGGACCCTCGTAGATTGCGGCGAGCAATTCGCTGAACTCCGTCAGCGGCAGCGAAATCGCATTATAAGGATGCGCGTCGCCCCGCGCCCGCTTGACCGCCTTGCGCATCCCTCTCATCTACGCCACGAAGGGCAGTAAGAGCGAGACACGCGCGAAGGCTATAGATGCGGGCTAATCTTCGAAGACGTGATGCGGCGCTGGCGGATCCGTGATGCGAATGTTCATCTCGACTACCTGGCGCTTGAGGGTTTCCTCCGGGACTTCTGCGCTGTCGAGGTAAAATTGCCGGTACCATTTGCGCAGTTTGTAGATGGGCCCGTCGCCTTCGCATAGCAGCGGATTGTCGATGCGCACCTTGTTATCCCAGATGGCGACGTCCTGGTAGAAGCCTTGCTGGATGCCCTTGATGTACCCGGCGGCGATCTGTTGCGACATCTCGGCGCTCACGCCTTCCATTTTTCGCACGATCATCCCGAAGCGCAGCTCGAAGCTCTTCAGATGAAGCGGCACGTGGCAGTTGAGCAGGATCGAGTCGATCGGAAAGCCGCCCACCTCGCCTTTCATCTCGGTGATCTGATACGCGGGCCCGAAGTAGGTCGCGCAGGTCGCGAGGCTGCCGGTATTTCCCTGCGTCCCTGTGCCGATCATTATCTGCGTCGCCTTGTGACCCTGGAATACGTTGGCGAAGTAGTCGACCGGCGCGCCGTGCACCACCGGGAAGTGCGCCATGTCCGCGACGTTGTCGATCAGCTCGCGGCAGTTGGTGTTGATGGTCCACTTCTCGATCACCCAGTCGCTCCATTGGTCGGAGAAGCACGCGTCGATGCGCGGAATCGAAACCTCGGGCGGCGGCGCGCTGTCTTCCGGATCGTTCCATACGAACAGCAGCTTGTTCTGCTCGTAGGTCGGCCACGCCTTCACGCGCGCCTTGGGCGGGATTCGTTTGGCGTACGGAATATTGTCGCACTTGCCATCTGCTCCCCAGCTCCAGGCATGAAATGGGCATCGCACCGAGTTGCCGATCACCTGTCCGCGACTCAAGTCGGCGCCCATGTGCGGGCAGTAACCGTCGAGCACGTGAACCTGTGAATCCTCGCCGAGGTACGCGACCAGCCGGCTGCCGAACGCGTTGACGGTGTGCGGCTTGCCGTCCTTGTAATCGGCGGCGAGCCCAAGGCAATGCCATCCGCGAGCGTAACGATCCGCGATCGGCGATGCCTCAATCTTATGTGTAAGCGCCATGGCACGGCCCTCCGCGATTAGCCAACCTCCATGCTCGCAGTCCGATCCGCACGCGGCATCGTCTTTTTGGACGATAGCAACAGTCGCGCTCTTTCTTGATTCACAGACCGGCATTGCGGGATTGTGTGGCGAGACAGGAGGACATCTATATGGCATCGATTACCGGAGGATGCGCGTGCGGCGCGGTCCGCTACGAATGCTCGGCCGATCCAATCATGGCTGGCAACTGTTACTGCACCGACTGTCAGCACTCGACCGGCACTGCGATGGCGAGCGTAATGCTCGTGCCGAAGGCCGCCCTCAAGGTCACCGGCGAGCTGAAGCAATACGAAGTCACGGGCGACAGCGGCGGCAAGGTCAGTCGCGGATTCTGCCCGAATTGCGGATCGCCGATCCTGTCGCTGATGCCCGCGATGGCGGACTTCGTCGCGCTCAAGGCGGGAAGCCTCGACGATCCCTCGATTTTCAAACCGATGATGCAAGTATTCATGAAGAGCGCGCCGCCGTGGGCGCCCGTCCTCGAGCATCTACCGAAGTTCGACAAACAACCCGGCTGAATTCGCTCGCTCCGGAGCTAAACGCAATGCGGAAAACTTACACCGGCAGTTGCCATTGCGGCGTCGTTCGATTCGAAGCCGACCTGGACGTCAGCGCAGGAACGGGGAAATGCAATTGCTCGATCTGCACCAAGACGCGTCTGTGGGCGGTCAATGCAAAGCCCGAGGATTTTCGCTTAATCGCAGGCGAAGCTGAGTTGACGGATTATCGAGGCGCCAATCCTGTAGCGCATCACCTCTTCTGCAAGCATTGCGGTGTGCATCCTTTTGAATGGGTCGATATCCCAAATATGTCTGGCGAGAAATACTTCAACATCAATGTCGCCTGCCTCGACGGTCTCGACATCGACGAACTGATGGCAGCGCCAGTGAGCTACTACGACGGTCGCAACGACAATTGGGGTTCGAGGCCGAGCGAGGTCCGCCACCTCTGAGTTTTTTCAGCTTGAGTAATGAGCACGGAAAAGGAAATCAAACGGATCGAAAGCTCAGACGGTAAGAGGCGCGTATCGATTGTTAGATCGACGGTCGGAAACCTGTTTCGTTTCGAGGAGGAGACCTACGTTACCGACAGAGACGGTTACACTTACTGGAATTGCACATATATTTCAGGGTTCTATGATTCGGCTGAGGCGGCGGAGCGGGATGCGCACGTAGAACTCCCTTGGCTGCGCGATGAAATTTCAAACTGACCCACTCCCAGCTTGCCCACGTTCGCGATACAATCGTCGCCGGAGTAATCGCCATGGGTGACGCCGCCGCCACTTTCGACCTTCGATCGCGCGCCGATGCTCGTAGCGTCGTCGCCGAGCGCACCGCTTCGATTCCCTGGTATGTCTGGTGTCTAGCAGCCGCCACCGCCGCCGATCTGTTCGGCGGTTACTGGGACATCTCGTGGCATATCTCGATCGGCCGCGACACCTTTTGGACGCCCGCGCATATGATGATCTACCTCGCGGGTGTGCTGGCCGGAGTCGCCAGCGGCTACGCGATTCTGTCGACCACCTTCGGCTCGTCGCAGGAGGCCAAGGACGCCGGCATCTCGGTGTGGGGCTTTCGCGGACCGCTCGGATGCTTCATGGCGGCGTGGGGCGGCTTCATGATGCTCACGTCGGCCCCCTTCGACAATTGGTGGCATAACGCCTACGGCCTCGACGTCAAAATCGTCAGCCTGCCGCATTCGATGCTCGGCATCGGCGAGCTGATGATCGAGATGGGCGCGATGCTGCTCGTGTGCGCGCATCTCAATCGCGCGTCGGGTGCTTATCAGCGCAAGCTCGACTGGCTGCTGTTGACGATTGGCGGCATCGAGGTGGCAGGCTCCGCGCTGTTCATCCTCGAATCCACGCCGATGGAATTCATGCACAACTCCGAGTTCTATCGCGCCGTGGCGACCGCATTTCCCATCGCGCTGATCGCTATCACAGTCGTCTCGAAGCATCGCTGGCCCGCCACCATCATGGCCGCCATCTACACCGCACTCTTCCTCGCGGGCCTCTGGATCTTCCCGCTGTTTCCCGCCGCGCCCAAGCTCGGGCCGGTGTATCAGAACATTACGCACATGGTGCCGTTATGGTTCCCGGTGCTGGTGATCGTGCCGGCGTTCGCGCTCGACCTCTTGCGCATGTGGATGGGCCAGCGTTGGGGTAGCTGGAGAGCGGCGATTGCGGCCGGCTTCGTTTTCATTACGGCGTTCGTCGCGGCGCAGTGGCCGTTCGCCAATTTCCTGCTCTCGCCCGCCGCGCGCAATCCGATCTTCGGCTCCAACTATTTCGGATTTTTCGACCCCGCCGTTGTGCTCTACAATCCCTATCGCTTCGAGCTGCAGAGTTCTCCCGCATTCGCCAAAGGGATGGTGATCGCGTTTGTGATGTCGATCATCTTCTGCTCGCTCGGGATGGCGCTCGGCAACTGGATGCGCACCGTGCGGCGCTAACGCGCACGCTGTCTCGATGCGGTCAGCATCGCGCAAAATTCTCGTCCGGCGCACCGCGATGCTCGCGGCGGCGCTGTTGCTGCTCGTCGCTCCTGCCGACGCGCACGTCGGCAGTCCCAATGTTTTCTACGAAGGCGACGCAGGCCCATATCACCTGTTCGTGACGGTCAATGTGCCTGCCGTGATTCCCGGCGTCGCCGATGTGCAGATTCGCGCCGACTCCGACGACGTGCGCCAGGTCAGCACCGCGGTGACTCGCCTGTCCGGCGCCGGCTCGCAGTATGCGCCCGTGCCAGACCTCGCGAATCGGTCGCCTATCGACCCCCATCTCTTCACTTCGAGCTTGTGGCTGATGGAGTATGGCTCGATGCGAGTGCTGATAAATGTCGCGGGTGCGCATGGCGCGGCGCAAATGTCGGTGCCGGTCCCGTCTGCCGCGCGGCGGATGCTGCCGATGCCGCCGGCGCTCGGCGCATTGCTGCTGACGCTCGCGATCGGTCTTGCTCTCGGCGCCATTTCGATTGTCGGCGGCGCCGCTCGCGAATCGCGTCTCGCTCCCGGCGCTCCTGTCACGCCTGAGTTGAAGCGGCGCGGACGGCGTGCGATGGCGATAACGGCAGTAATCGTGGCGGCGATCTTCTATTTTGCCTTCGCGTGGTGGAATTCCGACGCCCGGAGCTACGCTGCCGTCACCAAGCTGTTCAAGCCGCCAAAGCTCGCGCTCACTCTCGTCGACGGCAATCGCCTTGCGATACGCCCGTCGCCCGCCGACAAAGCATGGCTCCATTACAGAGTCATGGACGGCATCGTGCCCGACCACGGCCACCTGATGCATCTGTTCCTCGTGCGCACGCCCTCGCTCGATCGCATCTGGCATTTGCATCCGGCTCGCCAGCCCGATGGATCGTTCGTCGACATGCTTCCGTCGCTCGAGCCAGGCCGCTACACGGTCTTCGCCGACATCGTGAGCCAGACCGGATTTCCATGGACGCTGATTGGCACGATCAATTTGCCGCAGATTAACGGCACCCCGCTAAGCGGCGACGACTGCGGCGGCGAAGCGCCCGCGCTCGCTCCCGCATCGGACTCCACCATCGACGTACTCAGCGACGGCACCCGCGTCGTCTGGCGTCGCGACCGCGCTCCGCTTCGAGCGAATGCGCCGATGATCCTGCGTTTCGAAGTACAGGATCAAAATGGCAAGCCGGCCACCGACGTCGAGCCTTACATGGGAATGGCGGCGCACGCGGAAATCATGAGCTCCGACCTGCAGGTGTTCGCGCACATCCACCCGTCCGGCTCAGTCCCGATGGCGTCGCTGATGATGGTCAGTTCCAACTCTGACAGCACCGCCAACTCAATGGCGGGCATGGACATGAGCGGCCCAAGCATGAACATGAATATGAGCGGGAGCACCGCCCCGCTCTCTCCCGAGCTTTCGATGCCCTACGGCTTCCCCACTCCAGGCCACTACCGAATCTTTCTGCAATTCAAACGCGCCAACAAAATCGAAACCGCCCACTTCGACACCGCCGTAAATTGAAAAGGATCTGACTATGAAGGACGCGACTGAGGCTACGCGGGCGGCCAATCGTGCGGCGCTCGCTGACGTGCCGCTGGCTGATAAGCGGTCGTTCGATGACGCTCAGCGCGGCTTTGTCGAGGCCTTGGGCGATCAGCTCATAGTTCGCGCTGACGGACGGCTGGTGTGGACTCTCGCCGGCTATGAGTTCCTCGGGACCGAGCAGGCGCCCGACACCGTTCATCCCGGGCTCTGGCGTCATGCGCGAGTGAACATGGCCAACGGTCTCTACAAGGTGACCGATCGCGTCCATCAACTGCGCGGCTTCGACGTATCCAACATGACGATCATCGAGAGCGACAGCGGCCTCATCGTGATCGACCCGCTGATTTCGACTGAGGTCGCCAAGGCTGCCATTGACCTCTACCGCAAGCATCTCTCGCATAAGCCCGTAGTCGCGGTCATCTATACTCACAGCCATATCGATCACTTCGGCGGTGTTCGCGGAGTCGTCAACTCCGATGACGTGGCGGCCGGCCGAGTGACCATCTGGGCGCCGGCTGGTTTCATGGCCGCCGCGGTCGGCGAGAATGTGATTGCCGGCAACGCGATGCTCCGCCGCGCGTTGTTTCAGTTCGGCGCGATGCTGCCGCGCGGCGAACGCGGCCAGGTCGATACCGGCCTCGGCAAAAGCGTTTCTGTCGGGACGGTGACGCTGATCCCGCCGACCAACCTGATCGAAAAACCAATCGAATCGCATCGGATTGACGGCGTCGAAATCGTCTTCGAACTGACGCCCGAGGCCGAGGCGCCGGCCGAGATGATCATGTACTACCCGCAGTTCCGCGTCCTCAACATGGCCGAAATCGCCACGCAGAACTTCCACAACCTGTTGCCGATGCGCGGCGCGCTCGTGCGTGATTCCCTGTCGTGGTCGAAGTATATCGGCGGCGCGCTGCGCCGCTACGGCGATTCCAGCGACGTCCTTATCGCGCAACACAACTGGCCGGTGTGGACGGAAGAGCGGGTGCGGGTTTTTCTGCGCAAGCAGCGCGACGCCTACAAGTTCGTGCACGATCAGACCGTGCGGCTGATGAACCATGGTTACGTCGGCGCCGAGATCGCCGAGATGGTCAAACTGCCGGCGAGCCTCAACCAGGAATGGTCCGCGCATTCGTTCTACGGCAACTTGAAACACAACGTGCGCGCGATCTACCAGCGCTACCTCGGCCACTACGACGGCAATCCGGCGAACCTCGACGCGCTGCCGCCGGCCGAGTTCGCGAAGAAGAGCATCGAGTACATGGGCGGCGCTGAGTCCGCATTGAAAAAAGCACGCGAAGACTATGCGCGCGCCGAGTACCGATGGGTCGCACAAGTGGCGTCGCAGCTGGTGTTCGCCGATCCTGCCAATCGCGAGGCACGCGAGCTCGCCGCCGACGCGCTCGAGCAGCTGGCCTACCAGTCGGAATCGGCGACCGCTCGAAACGCATATCTGCAGGGCGCGTCAGAGTTGCGCAACGGCGTGCCAAATCTCGGGCGCGGGTCGGGGACGTCGCCCGACATAGTCCGTTCGCTTCCGCTCGATATGTATTTCGACTTTATGGGAGTGCGGCTGAACGGCGAGAAGGCCGCG
>Ga0210391_10001821_pt1 | contig 18876 bp, 18 predicted proteins | sample IncBWC12OmetaG_FD_160573 | JGI IMG/M metagenome (GOLD analysis project Ga0210391, IMG submission 160573) | Forest soil microbial communities from Barre Woods Harvard Forest LTER site, Petersham, Massachusetts, United States - Inc-BW-C-12-O ...
GATTCGCATGGCGCCGGAGAGCGAAGACTGAACGTTTCGCGTCCGCTGCCGTTCGAGGATTCGCGGCGCCTGACGGGCGGCAATCTATTCTTTGCGTCCCCGGCCGCGGTGCTCGAACTCGTGGGCGCACCCCCCGATGAGGACTTGATCGCCGCCTGGAGTGGCCGGGTCGAACGCGCGGGCGCGCACCTGGGCTGGACCCTTCGACGGGCCGTGGCGCGCCGGCACGCGGGGGGTGCGTCGCTCGCGATTACGGCGCCCCAGGATCAATTGTTCCTGGCCACCGAAGTGAATGAGTGGGCGCTGTGCGCGGCGCTCGTCGAGCGCGATCCCGTTGGTTGGCGCGGCCTCGAGGAGGGGTTGGCCGCGGAGGCCATGCAGGCCGCCGAGGACGGCACGAATCCGGCCGCGGTGATTTTGCCGGTCCTCGACGAATCGGGGGCGATCTCCCGCTTCCGGCGCCTCGCGTCCTTGGAATCTCAGCCGAAGCTCCGGGCCCTGCTCGATGCGGCTGCGGCGCGCAGGCTGCCGTATGTGATCGATGAGTCGCAACTCACGCTGGGCGCGGGCGTGGGCAGCCGCGATTTCCCGATGAGCGATCTGCCCGATGTCGCGCAGATCCCCTGGCAAGAACTGCGCGATATCCCGACCGCTCTCGTCACCGGTTCCAACGGCAAGACCACCACGGTGCGCCTGCTCGCCGCCTGCGCCCGCACCTGCGGCTGGCACGCGGCGTACAACTGCACGGACGGCGTGTTTCTCGACGATGAAGCGCTGGTGCTGGGAGACTATTCGGGACCTGCGGGCGCCCGCAGGGTGATGCGCGAGCGGCGCGCCGAGGCGGCGATTCTCGAAACGGCGCGGGGCGGCATCCTGCGCCGTGGAATCGCGGTGTCGCATGCCGATGCCGCCGTCGTCACCAACGTGAGCTCCGATCATTTCGGCGAATACGGCATCGATGACCTCGCCGGACTTGCAGAAGTGAAGCTCGCGGTGGCCGGAGCGGTGAAGCCTGAGGGTGTTTTGGTATTGAACGCCGACGATGCACAGCTGCGGGCGCAAGCGGAACGTCTCGCGGGGCGCTTCGGCCGTGAGCTGTCGTTGGCATGGTTTGCCGTGGGGCCGAACCAGGAGCGGCTGCGCGACTACGGCGCGCGCGGTGCTTCGACGTGCGGCGTGCGCGACGGACGGCTTTGCCTACGGCACGCCGGTGTGGAACACGATCTTGGTCCGATCGCGAGCATGCCCCTGTCGATGGGAGGGATTGCCGCCTACAACGTCGCCAACATGGCCGGCGCCGCGCTCGCGGCAGCCGCGCTCGGCATCGCACCGGCGATGATCGCCGCGGTGCTTGCACGGTTTGGCTCCCGCCTGGAAGACAATCCCGGGCGCATGATGCGTTTCGACGTGGACGGAGTGCAGGTGCTCGTCGACTACGCGCACAACCCCGACGGCCTGCGCGGCTTTCTCACGGTGGCCGATCACTTGCGCGGCGGAACCGGACGGCTTGGATTGATACTCGGCCACGCGGGCAACCGGGCTGATGTGGATATCGAGGAATTGGCGCAAGTCGCCGCCGAGTTTCAACCGGACCTTGTCGTCGTCAAGGAAGACGAAGAACATCTGCGCGGCCGTGCGCCCGGGGAGATCCCGCGCATCATCCGCGCGAAGCTGAAGAGTCTGGGGCTGCCGGACTCCGCGTTGCCGGTCGCGATGAGCGAAGTGGAGGCGGCGCGCTGCGCGCTCGACTGGGCGCGTCCCGGCGATGTACTTGCACTGCCCGTGCACTCATCGAAGGCGCGAGCCGCGGTCGTCGAGTTGCTCAACGCAACTCGCTGATCGAACGCGGCTGATGGAGCGGCGGGCCACGATTCAGGCCCCCCATTCTTTGTGAATATTATCAATTAGTTATGAGATTTACTTCGCTCTAAATATCTTTTAGTTTGCGCTTCGAGTCCACTGGATCACCGCCTCAAGCGTGCATGGGCGAGACTCCCTTGGCTCGGAGCGCCTCCGGCAGCAATCGATTCATTTCATCCTTGACGACCCCGTAGCACTCGCAGGCATGGGACTGCAAACCGGCCCGGTTCAACACATCGATGTGGCCGCGCCGATACCGGATGAGGCCGACCTGCTGCAGATGCCCCGCTGCTTCCGTGATGCTCTCGCGGCGCACACCCAAAAGACTGGCGACCAAGTCCTGCGTCATGGTCAATTGTTGAGTGGGGAGCCGATCCACGGTCCACAGGAGCCAGCGGCTGAGCTGTTGTTCAATTGAATGGTGCCGATTGCAGGCAGCCGTCTGACAGGTCTGCGTAATCAGCGCCTGAGTGTAGGTCAACAACAGACGTTGCACTGCGCCGCCGCGCATGAATTCCTCGGCGAGCGCACGGCGCGCCAGCCGGTATGCATGTCCCGGCGTGCGCACCACCGCAGAACTCGGCGTGCTGTTGCCGCCCATGAACAGCGGAACACCCACGATGCCTTCGGGACCGACGCCGGCGATCTCCGATGAGGCGCCCGTGCGCGTCACGTAGAGCAGCGAGACAATGGCCGAGATTGGGAAATAAGCGTGCTCCAATTGCCGGCCGGCTTCGTAGAGTGCGTCACCGAGACGCATCGGGACCAATTCCAACCTCGCGGACAGGCGCCCGAACTCCTCGGCCGGAAGCGCCGCAAGCAGATGATTCTGAGTGGGGTGATGACCTGCGGACAAGGTGGATGCTAGGGGGTGAATGCCCTAAAGCCCCGTGGTCACTTCCACGCCAATCCCGCGATAGCCGAGGAAACGGCAGGCGGTGTTGAACATGGGCTCGCCGCTGACGCGAAACTGCTGGTGTGAGCCGTCGGCGTTGGATCGACTCAGCGTAAAATCAAGAAAGGGCTGCCGCGCATCGATCTTGGCGTGCAGCGCCTGCCGCTGACTCTCGTCCCAGCCGACTGCCGCGGTGTTTGATGCATCACCCATCAATGTGTCCACGCGGATACCGAGCATGTCCAGGACCGGCCCGGATACTCTGGTAAAACTGCCGCTCTCGTCCTGCTCCCAGTACCAATCGGAGGCGAGCTCGGTGAGGCTGCGGTAGCGCGCCTCGCTTTCGCGCAATTCGGCGGTACGTTCCTTTACGGTTTCTTCCAGCTCGGAGTTGAAAAGCTCGAGCCGGCGGTACAACAGACGCACCTCGATCATGTTGTGAATGCGGGTTTTCACTTCCACGAGATCGAAGGGCTTGCTGATGAAGTCCTTGGCGCCGGCCTGCAACGCTCGCAGCTTGTGGCCCGGCTGCGCCGTGAGCACGATGACCGGCAGGTAAGCGTCCGCCTCGTTGGTCTTGAGACCTTCCATGACCAGAAATCCGTCCATGCCCGGCATCTGCAAGTCGAGCAGAATCAGGTCATAGCGGTTCTTGCGATGCAAGGCGCAGACTTCGAGCGGGTCCATCGTCGCGGTTAAGTTGCGGTACCCTACCTCTTCGAGCATGCGCGTGAGCAACAGCACATTGGCGCTCTGATCATCCACGACCAGAATGCGCGCTCCGAGAATGTCCGCGTCATCGATCATTGGGCACCTCGAAGTACGGCGCCGTCGCCTGTTTGACGATCCGCAAACGCCAACGCGCTGTCCAGCGTATCCATGAACTCTTCGACTTTGATCGGCTTGGTCAGGTAGCGGTAGAAGCCCGCCGCCAGGCCCTTCTTTATGTCTGCCGGCATGGCGTTGGCACTGAGCGCAATCACCGGAATGTGCGCGGTTTTCGGGTCGTCCGCCAGGATGCCGAGGGCAATGAGTCCGCTGATACCGGGCAGGTTGATATCCATCAGGATGACATCGGGCCGCTCGGCCCGCACCGTTTCGATGCCGCGGATGCCGTCCCTCGCCACCAACAGCCGGATGTCCGGCCGCCGCTCCAGAAGCTTCTCCACCAGCATCAAATTTGCCGGATTGTCCTCGACGCACAGCAGCGTGTGCAGCGGCGCGTCCGTGGACGCACGCACCGGCACCCCCGTCTTGACTTCGGGTGTGACCGTGATGAGCTTGGGCGCGTGCGCCGCGTGCAAGTCAATCCAGAACGCGCTGCCCGTGCCGACCGTGCTTTCCACGCCGATTTCCCCGCCCATCAATTCGATCAGCCGCTTGCTGACCACCAGACCGATACCCGTCCCCTCCTCGCTGCCGGACTCCTGTCCGAGGCGATTGAAGGGCTGGAACAGTTGGGCGAGCTTCTCCCTCGTCAATCCGTCGCCGGTGTCATGCACGCAGATGCGCGTCAGATGCGTCGCACTGATGGTGCATATCACTTCCACGGTTCCGCCGGCGCGATTGTATTTGATCGCGTTCGACAACAAATTGATGAGAACTTGTTTGAGCCGAGTCCGGTCCGCCTTGACAAAGGGCGTATCGACGAACAGGGGAAAGATCAGTCCGATACCGCATTTCATTGCCAAGGGCTCGATCATGCCGCGGCAGTCGTTCAGAACGTCCGAGAGCGAGGTGGGTTCACGCGACAAGGACAACTTGCCCGACTCGATCAGCGCGAGATCGAGAATCTCGTTGATGAGCTCCAGCAGGTACCAGCCCGCCTGGAGAATCTGGTCGATGCTCTGCCGCTGGACCTGCGTGGGCGGCGGTGTGCCCGATTCCATGAGTTGGGAGAATCCGAGAATCGCATTCAACGGAGAACGCAATTCGTGGCTCATGTTCGAAAGAAAGTCCGACTTCGCGAGATTGGCCTTCTCCGCGGTATGCGTGGCGGCCTGCAGCGCGAGGTTCGTCTCCTGCAACGCCTGGTCGAGAATTTTCCGCTCGGTGATGTCCCGGGCCGACGCGAACACCCCCTGCAGAGTCCGGTCGCGATCGTAGAATGTGGTGGCGTTGTAGGACACCACCGTTTCCTTGCCGTCACGGGCGCGCGCGGTAAGCTCGTAGTCGGTCAGCTTGGTTTCGCTCAACACGCGCTTGATGCCCGCCTCGGCACGCACGGCGTCGGTGAAGTAGTTCTTGAACGGCGCGCCGATCAATTCGTCGCGGGAGCAGCCGGTGAGCGCCTCCATCTGTTTGTTGACGTCGGAGATTATTCCGGACGGGTCCGTCGCGATCAGAGCGTCGATGTTCGATTCAATGAGGGAGCGGGTATAGAACTGCTGGTCGCGCAGGCGTTGATCGAGCCGCTTCTGCTCGCTCTCGAATCGATTGCGCAAAGTGTTGTCGGTACCGATGAGCAGGTAACCGATGATCACGTCCTGCGAATCTCGCAAAGCGGTCACCGACACCATGGCCGGCAACCGGCTGCCATCCTTGCGGATGTAGGTTATCTCGTAGATGTCCTCGATGCCGCGCGAGGCCTTGAACACCAGCGCATCGAAGCCCGGCTCAATCGCGGTACCGAGCTCCATGCTCAGCAATTTGGCTCGCGCGATCACTTCCAGGGGATCGGATATGTCTGCCGGTGTGATTTTGTTGGTGACCTCGGCGGCCGTGTAGCCCAGCATGCGTTCGGCGCCTACGTTGAATATCTGGATGACACCCTTGGCGTCAGTCGCGATACTCGAGAAGTTCGCACTGTTAAATATCGCCCGCTGCAGCGTCGGGACGATGTCGGGCCTCTCGTGGGGAGGTGAACCCGGCAAAACGGCGGCGCTACCGACTTCGACCTTATCGATCAGCATCTTACCCGTCTTGCCCATGTGAAACTCTGTTGCCGATATATGAAGTTCGACCGGCACGCCTTGCGTGCATTCGACCCCCCACATCCTTGCGCGTATGCTCTACCGCGTCCGTACGCTAACGTACATAGGCAACTGAACAGCGCAGCTCTTTTTGGCGCGGGGGGCGCCAGAGTTGCGCGGCGCTGTCCGGTATGGCCATCAGCACATCAATGATCGTGGTGCTCCGCACCGCGATCGCCATAGTGATCTCCGTGATCTCCATGCCCTCCCCAGCCGTCTCGACCCCAGAAACAACCCGACAAACCCAGAAGCGCGATGATCGAACCGATCACGGCGATGCGTTTAAGTCCACTCATTGGCAGTGCTCCATTAGTGGTGCCGGAAAAAGCGGACCGGCAACGGACACCACCATAGACGCGAAGCGGTCGCGCGTCGGTACGCCGCGACACACGGGGCGCAATGAATGATTCCTGCTATGTACGCCAGCGCACAGTCCCAACCGACGACTCGGTGCAGGATCACGCGCTGTTGCGCACTGTTACCCTGAGGTGTCTCCATGAGTCTAAATCTAAGTCTCACCCCGATCGTCTCGCTGATCGCCGGCGTATTGATTCTGGTCGCACCCAAGCTCTTGAACTACATCGTGGCTTTCTACTTGATTGCCATTGGACTGGTAGGACTCTTCGGCACCGGCACCATGCACCTGCGGTAGCTACGAGTCCCCTAACAGCTCTGCCATGGGGTGCAGCTGTTCCACGTGTTGCGACACCACCTTGACGATGACGAGGATTGGAACGCTGAGAAGCATGCCCCAGATGCCCCACAGCCAGCCCCAAAACATGAGCGAAATGAATACCGCCGCCGAATTCATGTTCGCGATGCGACCCGTCATCCAAGTGGTAACGAAAGTCCCGATCACGGTGGCGATCGCAAGCGATGCTCCGGCGACCAGTAAGGCCATTGCCGGCGAATCGAATTGAATGTACGCAGCCGCGGCCGTCGCAAGGGCGACGACGGCCGGCCCCAGGTACGGGACGATGTGCAGCATACCGGCGGCCGCGGCCCACGCGCCGGCGTTTTCGAGACCGAGCCACCTAAACACGGCCCAGGTGAGCAAGGCGACCAGTAAGTTGGTCGTCAGCAGCATGAGCAGGTATTTTTGAATCGAATGATTGATGTCATTCAAGATGTGTAGGGTGATTTTTTTCCTCGACAGCGACGGTCCGGTCACGCGTACGAGATTCCGCTTGAATCTATCCCCCCCGACCAACAGGAAGAACACCAGAAAGATGACCATGGCGGCCTGGCCCAGCGCTTCGATGGTGTCCATCGAGCTCCTCCAGAGGAAGGTGCTCAGCTTGAAGGTCGGTTGATCGACGATGACGTGAGTGGCGGCTTGGCGCGGAGCCGCCGGGCCGCTTCCTGCCTGGGTCGCCGCTTTTTCCATCTGCGCCGCGGCGTTCTGCATGATCTGCATGTTGCCGATTGGGCCGACCCGCATGGCCGCAAGCCCCGCCGAGAGTTTCGTCGCCGCTTCGGGCAACTGTCCGATGATGGTCTGCATTTGTCCGCGCAAGGAATACACACCGAACGCCAGTCCGCCGAGCACGCCCGCCATCACGATGACCGTACCGACGACGCGCGGCACCCTGATCGCCTCGAGCCATGCAACCAGCGGATACAGGGTGTAAGAGAGGACGACGCCGAGCAGCAGCGGTATTGCAAAGGCGCGCGCCCACCACAGTGCGAGAATGAAGGCGAGCGACGCCAAGACTCCCAATGCCAGGCCCCGCGCCTCAACCGCCGGCCGGGACGCCGGTAGGGTGAGCGACTCATCGGCGACAGCGTCGCCTTGAGTAAGAGTGTCCGTCGAGTCGGGAACTATGGCTGGCCGCATCGGTCGGGCTGCGGTTAGTGTTTGTCTCCGGTCGCGTGGCCACGGCCATCGCGCTCTTCGTTTCCGCTGAAGTGGGCCTTATCGACACGCTTCGACGGCTCGGCTTTCTCGCCGCGGCTGGGCATGGGGCCCTTGAAGCCATGTTCCGGATGGAACGTGTTATTCACGTTGCCGCGGAAATCCTTAGCACCGTGAAACCACGGACCGGCGCCGATGAAGACCTCGCCGTTGAACCATTCAGGGCCGTAGTAGCCTGCGGGTGCGCAGCTATAAGGGGCGGCATCGTAGTAGCCGTAGGGGCATGCAGGGGCGACACCGATGTTGATGCTGACCTGGGCCTGTGCGGTGGGGATGACTGCCGTCAAGCAGGTTCCGGCGACGGCGGCCAGCGCCAGAGAAATAAATTTACGCATATATTGTCCTTTGATTGTCATTTAGCCGCGTACCGCAATCGATGCGCCATCATCGCCGCCGATGACCACTTCGACACGGCGATTCAACTGTCGTCCGCCCGACTCGTCATTGGTCGCCACGGGGAAACCCTTCCCATAGCCCTGGCTTCCAATCCGCGACCGATCTATGCCGCGCGATATCAGCGAAGATCTGACGGTGTCCGCACGCTCCTGCGAAAGAGACATGTTGTACGAGTCAGTACCGACGCTGTCGGTAAATCCGTCGACTTGCACACGCCGTTCGGGGTGCTCGGTCAGAAATTGCGCCAATTGGTCGAGCTTGCGCGCCGATCCGGGATTCAACTGCGCTTTCCCCGTATCGAAGAGCACATCGCCCAAAGTCATCACCAGGCCGCGGGGCGTGGGCGTCGCTTTGAGTTGATCGACTTCCGCCTGCAGGCGGGCTGCTTTATCCGTTGCCTCATCGCGCTGTACCACAGCCGTATCGGTCGCCAACTTTGCAGTTGCTACGTCGCGGGTGCGGGCGTCCAACTGAATCTTGTCCCGCTCGGCTTGCCCCGCAGCAACGCGGGCGTCATCCGCCTTCGCATCGGCGCGCGCTTGCGCCAAGCGCGCCGTCTGCGCGGCAAGATATGCCGGCTGGTCGATGGCGGCATCCTCATGATGTATTGCCGCGGCCTGAGCCACGTCTAGATGCTTCTTCGCCGTCTCCAGATCCAAGGCGGCATACTTGGCGACGTTGGGATCCGCCTCCGCGGAACCCACCGCGGCCTGGGCACTTTCCAATGTGGGATTCGGCCGCGGAGTCGAAGCACAGCCAGCCATGCCCAGCATCAGGCCTACACTGATCAGTATTTTTGCGTTCATGTCATTGCCTCATTGAGCCGGTGGTGAGCTGCGCATCGATTCCTGCTGCAGGGTGTCGATGCCTTTGTCGAATTCCATCGCCGCCTTGTGAGCGCGGTGTTCCTGAGCCGTTGCTTCGGCAAGCTCGGCGTCCACGTTGGCCTGCTCGGCTAAATTCGTCGCCGGTTTGAGGTCGTGGTCTGCATTGGCTTTTTCCGCTCGAGCGAGCTTGTCGCGTGCCGTCGCCAGTTGCACCGGCGCGAATTCCGGTGCGCCGGAGCCCTCCGCGCGCTGCAGCGATGCCTTCGCCACCGCGATCTTCTCGTCCGCAACGGGGTTGCTGGCGCATGCCACCAACACCAGAGCCGTCGCGCCGATTGCGGCCGCACCCTTGGTCAGTCGTGATAATTTCGTCTGCATGGTGATGTCTGCTCCTTTGATGTCGGCAGGCGCTTCCGATTCGCGCCTGCCGTAGTGTCTCGAGTCGTTTTGCGAATCGTACTAACCGTCCGTTCGCGCCTTGTAGGAGAATTTCTGGCCGGCTATCGAGGCGTTGTACATCAGGCCGCCCTTGACGATCGTGAATACGGCAACGCCCTTGCGATAGGAACCTGCAGTCTTGGCATCCTTCTTACCGCCGCTCGCGCCCCCGCTCACTCCCTCCGTCCCGGCGCTGCCGGATGCGGCGGCCGTGACGGCTACCACACTGGCATCGGCGTCGAATGCGAAGCTGCCGGCAGTGAATTCGTCCATCGCCCGCTTGTCCTCGAAGAATACGATCTCGCTATAACCCTGGACTCCGGCCTGGAAACCGATGCTCGCCTGCGTTATCGAGGCGGTTCCGACAAAGCGTCCCTCTTGGTATACCCGGCCGCGGCCGTATGCGCCGCCGACGACGAACCCAGCCTTGTCGACGGTCGGGAAAACGGCGTAGCCGTAGCTGTTATCGAAGTACGCCGCGCTCTGGCCCGCATTCTTGAAGAGAGCGACCGTGTCGCGCGAGCTGCCGGCTTGAGCGCCGCCCATGAACAGACCGAGTGCGAGAACTAACGATGCTTTCTGATAAGTGTGTTTCACTGATGAATCCTTTGATGCTCGATCGATATTCGGGATCCGTGGTCGCACGATGCTTGCGCGGAGGCTTGGGGGCAGACTACGCGCACGGGATGGGAACGTCGGTACGCTGGCGCACTCAGTCATTCAGACGCTTAAGCGCGCTAGCGCCCCGACGGCCGCCGCCGCTCGTGCTCAAATGCGGGCTATGAGCGTTAAGGGACAAATATGTGCATTGGCGGGCGGGCTATGCGGCCTCGGCTTGATGAGTTCCGCCATCGCCTCTCCCCCGCCGCTTGGGCCTACGACGTTCACCCGTCCAGCACATGCATCGCCTGTCGCTCGGTTGGATCTACAGTTGTTGGTGGAGCATTCCGCACCAGCTATCGCTCACGGCACCACGAGTGATTTCACCTCAACGGCCTTCCCCTCCGCGATCCGCCATTTGGATATCGGCAAGGCAGATCTCGGCACGGATGACCGCTATCAACAGCGCGCCTTGGGGTTGGGCGAGACGAACTTCCGAACGATGAGTCAGGCGGAGATTCTTGCGCTGCGCGTACGCCGGGAGGGACTGCCCGTTGCACGCCTGTTGGAATCCAAATCGGCGTTGCTCAGCATCGGACTGAATCAGAAAGGAAAGCCGGGTATTTGGCTCACTCAGAAAGTCCGCTAACATTGTGGCCTCATGCAGTTCCGTCAGACATCTATGATCCGACTCGCAACTCTCGTCGCGTCCGTTGCAATCATGCTCGGAGCCTGCTCATCGGTCCCGGCGAGATTCGACAAACCCAAGTCGCTGTCGGTCGCACTTCCGCATCCGGAGGACACCCGCCTCGGCGCACAGTTCGACGGCGCCTCGCGACAGCGCAACGGCGATTCCGCATTTCGAGTCATCTCCGTCGGCGTCGACGGCTTCCTGGCGCGCGCGCAAATGATCGATGCCGCCGAGCGAACATTGGATCTGCAATACTTCATATTTCGCGGCGACGAAACCGGGCGGCTGATCACCGACGCCCTGATGCGGGCGGCCGATCGCGGAGTGCGTGTACGGGTGCTGGTCGACGACGGCGCCACCATCGCCGGCGATGAACAAATAATCGCGCTGGACGCTCATCCGAACATCGAGATTCGAATTTTCAACCCGTTCGTCTATCGCGGGCATAACGCCATGCGGCGCACGCTCGAGTTCGCATTCAACTCCCCGCGGCTCGATTACCGAATGCACAACAAGCTGCTGATCGTCGACAATGCCGCGGCGCTGATTGGCGGGCGCAATATCGGCAATCAATACTTTCAGATGGATCCTGATTCCCAGTTCGCCGACACCGACGTTTTCGCCGCGGGACCGATCGCCGTTCAGCTCTCCGCGACGTTCGACGAGTTCTGGAGAAGCCGCTTCGCGGTCCCCGCCGCCGCACTGCAACGCAGCCAACGCTCGAGGGCGGCTCTTGCGGAACGCCGGGAGCGTGCAACTGACCGCTCGGAGCGTCACTTGGAAACGCTAAAAACCGACGGTGTCGACTATGCGGCGCGATTGGCAAGCGATGAGCCTTATGCGGGGATCATCTCGGGACGGCTGCCCCTGGTGTGGGCCCAGGCGCAAGTCATCAGCGATACTCCGGACAAAAAGGGCGTCGAGAAAGGCAAGGTCGGCGGCCGGCTGATGGCACCGCAGGTACTGCTGGCCGCGCGTGCGACGCAATCCGAACTGCTGATGATTACACCCTACTTGGTACCGACTCCGGACGAATTGCGGACGGTTGAGGACCTGCGTGGGCGCGCGATACGCGTCGGCATTTTGACCAACTCGCTCACATCGGCCCCTGATTTGATCGCACAGTCCGCCTACATGAAGTACCGCGTGCCGCTGCTGAAGGAGGGCGTGGAACTGTATGAAGTCCGGTCGCTGCTGGGAAATACCCGCGGCAGCGGTGAAACCGCGGTGGTCTCGCGCTACGGCAACTACGGCCTGCATGCCAAATTGCTGGTGTTCGACCGAAAGCGAATGTTCATCGGTTCGATGAACTTCGATCAGCGCTCAAAACACCTGAATACCGAGATCGGATTGATCATCGATAGCCCGGAGCTTGCCCAGGAAACGGTGGCGCGTTTCGATCGCATGGTCCAGCCGGAAAACGTCTATGCACCGGCGTGGCGCGAACCGCGTGTCGGAGCGCCCGAGCACCTGGTGTGGGATACGCGCGAGGACGGCAAAGCGGTCGAGTACGTGCGGGAGCCGGCGCGAAGTTCCTGGCAGAAGTTCAAGCTGACCGTCATGTCGTGGCTGCCCGTGGACCGGGAGCTATAGGATGGCCAAGCAGGTGCTGTTCGCGCTTATCGCGGTGCTCTGCATCATTTTGCAGGCCGTGCGCGCGGCACCGCCCCCGGCGGCGGAGGTCGAGATCAACCATCTCCTCGGGCTGATCGAGAATTCGGGCTGTGAATTCTTCCGCAACGGCACTTGGTACGATGCGCAAAGGGCCGCGGCCCACCTGCGCGCCAAGTATGAAGCGCTGACCGCCAACGGACAGATCGAGTCGGCGGAGGACTTCATCGATAAGGCCGCCGGCAGCAGCAGCATGAGCGGCCAGGCCTACCTAATAAGATGCGGCGGCGGTGCGCCGATGACAACCCGCCAGTGGTTCAGCGCGGCGCTGGCGCGCTATCGAGGCGCAAGCGGTGCGCAGCGCTCCTTGCGCGCCACGCCATCTGCGGCGTACGCAAGGATTCTGCCCATTTGCATCAATGAATTCTTCAATCGTCCAGCCGGATCTTGAGATCGTTGTGGACGGACCGTACGTGCTCGGTGTTGCGCGCAAGAGATTCCGCTTTCTCAATGGCCTCTTGGCTCCGGGCGGTGCCGGTTAGCCACACAACGCCATCCTGGTCGGTATCGACATGAATGCGCCCCAGGCTGGTCAGATGATCGGCGGCGAGCTTGGTCTTGATTTTCGTGGTGATGGCCGAATCCTTCACGATTACCACGGTGCTGGTCCCGACCGCATTGGTGTCATCCCCGGCGATGGCCGCAGCCGACCCGAGCAGCGCGCCGAATGCGACGCAGGCAATTGCTAGTTTTGTCTTCATAATGAGTCCTTGAGTTGGATAGGCCGCGAGTCTCGCACGCGACGCGAATTCGGGCGGTTCGCTACCACACATAGCAATGCGGGCGATGCGAAACCTGCAGGCAATGCGTCAGTTCGCGGCGTTCTGCCGGTAAGCGCTGGGCGGCGCGCCGAATTGCTCGCGAAATCGGCGGGTGAAATGGCTGTGATCGCTGAAGCCGCAACTCCAGGCGATTTCCGCAATTCCAAGACCGTCGAATCGCTTGTCGCACAGCAGCCGGTGCGCCCTATGCAGCCGACAGGCATACAATTCCTGGCTGAAGGTCGTGCCTGCCGAGGCGAACAGAAGATGTACGTAGCGGCGCGACACACCGAGCGCGGCGGCAACCGTCGCCGGGTCGAGGTCAGGTTCGTGGCAGCGCTCGCGTATGGTTTCAGTGACACGCCGCAACAGCGCACGCTTGTGGGTGGTCGGCGACGGATGATGGTGTGAAGCGGCAAGCGCCAACAGAGAGACGATTTGTTCTGCCACCACTGTCGGGGGCAACCCCGATGCCCCCACCGTCATAGGGGTGACGTTTCCCAACGCGGAGGCCAAAGTAGCCCCCCAACCGCTGCGCCCGTCGATCAGGCGCGCCGCAGCATCCTCAGGATTGGGCAGCCAGCTTCTGAGCCAATCTCTTTGAATCTCGAGTACCAAGGCTTCGACGCCCTGTGGAAAGTCGAATTCGAAGCCGGCCAGGCAATCGATCAGTAGACAGTCTCCGGCCTCGACCTTGAGACTGCGGCCGTATTGCTCGATCAGTTGCACGCCTTTGCGCACATGGATCAAGTGGAAGAGATGGTCGTTCGCGTTGCAAGCCGCCGTTCGTTCGCGCCAGACCTTTTGCTCGCTGACTGAAATGAAATTTGCCTTGATCGGGCCGAAGGCATGTTTCTCGATGGATCCGAAAAACGCTCTTTCCTGCGAACTCTGAATGTGCATCTGCAGAAGATTCTCGCAGATCACATCGCGCCAATAAGAAAGAGCCTTGCCGGGCTGCAGGTGTTCGGTCGACCAACTCTGCTCTAGCATTGCCATACTCACCCCTTGATCCAAATCCCGGTCTTTTCTTATGTTGCAGCGACCGGTGAATGGCATCGCATCTTACCATGGCGGGCGGCGGCGATTCTCACTTGACCTCGCCGCGTCTCGCACCCACTCCATACTCGATCTTGGCGTTCCGGGTTGCTTGAAACTCTTCGAGCGACTGCCCGCGCATGGCCGCGTACACGTGCAGATTCGACACGCCCACCACCGCCGCCAGCTTCTCGAGCACAAAGAAGATCACGCCATAGTGGATGAGTTTGCGCCAGTCCAGCCGGCGCACGAGATCTGCCTCCTCTACGGTCAGTTCGTGCGCCGCCATCAGCGCATCGCCATTGCGTCGGAACGCCTCGCGATGTTCCGGAATGGTCAAATCGTGCAGGAACCGGTTGAGCCGGTAGGCTTTGGCGCTTCGCTCCAGTGTATACGGATACGTGCCGGCGAGACGCTCCACGCCTTCGAGCTGCAGGTCGCGGAACGGTGCGACGGGCGGATACTCCTCGTCATTCTCGTAGATCGCCGTGGCGATTGCCGTCATGGACGGTAGGTAGTACGTGCGGTGCAGCCGGCGGATTTTATCGGTCAGAGCGCCGCGCATGATCAGCCACATGATGACCTCCGCGCCTTCGAAGCCTCCGCGTTCGGCATACTCGGCATGAGTCAGCTTCGTCAACGCTTGCGGGTCGGTCTCGAGCAGATCGAGAAACTGATGGTCCCATTCCGGGTTGTTGAACCCGCAGCGCTCCCCATGAACCTGATGCGAAAGGCCCCCGGTCGCGACGATCACCACGTTGAGGTCTTCGGGAAAAGCACGGATCGCGCGACCCAGCGCGCCGCCCAATCGATAGCAGCGCCGGGCTGTCGGCAACGGAAACTGCAGCACGCCGACTTGGAGCGGCAGTACCTTCCATGGCCAGCTGCCGTCCGGATCGGCAAGCATCGACAGCGGCGAGAAACATCCGTGATCGATGGGCTTGCCGCGAAAAAACGAAATGTCGAATTCCTCGGCAAAAAGGCTGGTTGCGATGGAGCGTGCAAGCTGCGGCGCACCCGTCAACGGCCGCACATTGCGCGCGCCACCTCCCTCGTCAGCCGGCCGGTACTCATCGTCGACCCCCAGCGCAAAAGGCGAGTAGTGATCGAAGAAAAACGATGTCACGTGATCGTTGTAGATGGTGAGCAGAACGTCGGCGCGCTTGTCGGCAAGCCAGGCGCGTATCGGCTCGTAGGCGTCGAAGATCGGCTTCCAGATGGGATCGTTTTCGAGGCGTCGATCCTTGGCAAAGCCGATCGTCGGAGTGTGCGATGTGGCGATTGCGCCGATGATCCTGGCCATGATCGTTATCTTAGCGCAATCCGCAGCGATGATTTAGAGTCGGCGTATGTCAACCATGCCCAGTCGCCGCGACATCCTCCGGTTGATCGGCGCATGCGCGGCAGCCGCGTTCGCACCCAGTCTTGGCGCAGCGGACGAGCGGGTCCGCTTCCCGGGCGGAGCGGTCATCCGCACCGTCTTGAAGGACTTGTCCCCCGAAACCCTCGCCGGTGGGGCGACGCTGTTTCATGAGCACTTGTCGGTTGGCGCCGATTTCATGCCGAAGGTCATGGCGCAATTTCGCATTCTGCTGGGCCCGGACGCTGTCCTTCCTCCGCTGCCGCCGCCCGAGCAGCAGCGGCTGCTGAGGGATCTCGATGTGATGACGGAGGAAATGCGCTTGGCGGCTGCGCAAGGCGTCGCGTGTATCGTGGACGCAGGCCACCCCGACATGGGGCGGAATTTCCAGTTCCTGAAGCAGCTCTCGTTGAAATCCGGAATGCCCATCGTGGCCGGAGCCGGGTATTACACCCAGCCATTCTATCCACCTGATATTGCGCGCTGGGACGAGGATGAGATCGCTCAGGAACTACTGCGACAAGTAAAGGCCGAAGCCATCGGCGCATTCGGTGAGATCGGAACCTGGGACGCGATGACACCGGACGAGCGGAAGGTGTTTCGCGCCGTGGGCAAGGCACATCTGACGGCGAATCTGCCGATCTTCACTCACACGAACATGGGCAAGGGCGCGCTCGAGCAGCTCGACGTGCTGGAGTCGGCGGGGGTCAAGCCCGAACGAGTCGCCATCGGGCATCTTGGCGGTATTGCAGACCCCGACGCTCGGGTTCAAAAGGCGATTTGCAAGCGGGGCGCATTCGTCGGCTTCGACCGCCAGGGCGGGCCTGGAGATTCGGATAACCTGCCGGCCGTCATGGCGCTGCTGGAAGCCGGCTACGCCGACAAGCTCCTGTTCTCGTCCGATTTCTCCTTCGCCTCCGATCTGCAGCGCAGCGGCGGTGCCGGGTATGCGATGACCGTGACGGTATTCGGACCCAAACTTCGCAACGCCGGGGTCACGCAGAGCACGCTGCATGGGATTCTCGTGGACAATCCCCGTCGATTTCTGGCGTTCATCCCGAAGATGCGCCGGGGTGCGTGAACCTGGGCGAGTACATCGGCCCTCTCAACCGCCGGTGAAGCGGAAGTAGACTCTTAAGGAAGCCAGGATGGGATCTTCCGGTGCTACAGTCGAGCACGGACGGTCGCCAATCAAGTCAGGGGAATCAAATGAACGTGCAGGCACCCAGCGCCGATCGGCAGATCTGGATCTTCACCCAGATGCTGCGCATCCGCGAGTTCGAAGAACGCGTGAAGCGCACTTTCACCGAGCACCCCGGTGTGATCCGGGGACATACGCACCTCGCCGATGGCGCCGAGGCGTCCATCGTCGGTTCACTGTGCCATTTCCGCGCCGGCGATGCGGCGCTCGCCACCTATCGCTGCCACGGATATCCGCTGGCTCTCGGCAGCGACCCAAAGGCCATGATGGCCGAGATCTACGGCCGCACGGACGGCCTGTGCAAGGGTCTCGGCGGGTCGATGCATCTCACCGACGTCAAACGCGGCTTCCTCGGCACCTCAGGAATAGTGGGCGCGGGCATTCCCCACGCGGCGGGCGCTGCCTGGGCCGCGCAGATCCGCAAAAAAGCCGAAGTCGTGTACTGCTTCTTCGGCGACGGCGCGTCGAAGCAAGGTGCATTCCACGAAACCCTCAACATTGCTTCCCTGTGGAAACTGCCGGTGATATTCGTGATGGAGAACAACGGCTACAACGTCGTGACCACCTCCGCGCAGGAGGATGCCAACGCCGCGAACGGCGAGCCGCTCTCCGTCAAAGCCAAGGCCTACTCGATGCCCGGCGTTACGGTCGATGGCACCGATCCGTTGGCCGTGTATGCCGCCGTCGGCACCGCGGTCGAGCGCGCTCGTGCCGGTGCCGGCCCGACGCTGGTCGAATCGAAGGTCTACCGGCTTTCGGCGCACGGCAACATCATTGCCCCGCCCGGTGTGCCGCTGCACTATCCGGAGCACGAGGCGATCACGGTGTTCGGCAAGCGCGAAGAGTACGAGGCCGCCCTGCGCGGCGATCCCGTGCCGCGCTTTCGCGCAGCCTTGGTCAAGGGCGGTGTGCTCAACCCGCCCAAGGCCGATGAGCTCGTCGCGCAAGTCGCGAAGGAAATGGACGAGGCGGTCACCTTCGCCGTCAAGAGCCCGTACCCCAAGCTCGAGTCCGCACTCGACAATGTCTACGCCTGACCCGGAGCGACACACATGGCAACGCTACCCTTTATCGCCGCCATCGATGCCGGCATCCACCAGGAAATGCGGCGCGACCCGAACGTCCTGTATTTCGGGCAGAACATGGCAACCACCGAGAACCACGACTTCGTCAAGGCTTACGGGCACGACCGCGTCCGCGTCACGCCGATTTCCGAGACTGCGGAAATCGGGATCGCCATCGGTGCCGCAATGGCGGGCTTGCGCCCCGTGGTTGAGCTCTACATGGCGGAGTTCATGCTCGTCGCCATGGATCAGGTCGTCAACGAAGCGCCGCGTTTCCGCTATATGTCCGGCGGACAGGTGAAAGTGCCGATCGTGCTCAAGGCGGGTTTCGGCTTCGCCTGCGGCTGGGCGGGTCAGCACACCGGCTCCCTGACCGCGCTGTTCATGGGAGTCCCGGGATTGAAAGTCGTCGTGCCTTCGACCGCGGCCGACGCCAAGGGCCTGATGGCCACGGCCATCCGCGATGACAATCCGGTGGTCTTCCTGCACCACTATCTGCTCACGCTCGAGCCGGGCGAGGTGCCGGACGGCGAACACCTGGTACCGTTCGGCAAAGCCGAAATTCGCCGCGCGGGAGGCGACGTGACCATCGTTGCGACCGGATGGATGGTGCCGCGCTCGCTGGCCGCGGCCAAGAAGCTCGCCGAGGAAGGAATCCAGGCGGAGGTGATCGACCCGCGCACCGTTGCGCCGCTCGACCTGGAAACGATTCTCAAGTCGGTGGCCAAGACGGGGCGCCTGGTACTCGTCGATCAGGCGCCGCGCCACGCGACGGTGGCGGGCATCATTGCGGGCGATGTCGCCGAACATGGATTCTCGTCGCTCAAGGCGCCGATCGTGCAGGTTACGGCGCGCGACGCCACGGTGCCCTACAGCGAACCGCTGGAAGCCTACGTCATCCCCGACGAGGAAAGAATCATCGCCGCGGTCCGCAAGGTGCTCCAGGCGCGACGATGACGGCCTAATTCAAGCGCCAGTCGCGGCCCTCGAGTATTGCGATCAATCTTGCGAGAAATCGCGAGGCGAGACGGCCGTCGGCCACGCGATGATCGACCGTGAGCGTGAGCTCCGACAGCGGCCGCACCACGATGGCGCCCTCTTTCGCCACGACACCATCGCGCCGGCGCCCGACGGCGAGTATCGCCGATTGCGGTGGATTGATGATGGCCGTGAAGCGGTCGGGCCCT
>Ga0210391_10001823_pt1 | contig 18870 bp, 17 predicted proteins | sample IncBWC12OmetaG_FD_160573 | JGI IMG/M metagenome (GOLD analysis project Ga0210391, IMG submission 160573) | Forest soil microbial communities from Barre Woods Harvard Forest LTER site, Petersham, Massachusetts, United States - Inc-BW-C-12-O ...
GGGAATGAGCTGCGCGGAAAAAGTGCCGCCGACCAGTGGCGCAATCTCGATCACCTCGAAGTCGCCCTCGGCAGTTGGCTCCCCGGCGCGAGCCAATGCGATGCTGCCCTGCTTGCCGGACGTATCGATGGCGAGAAGAAGCATGAGGAGGCCGCAACTCTAGTATTGGAGAAGGCCGGTGTGCATGGTCATCTTCCAGTCCGTGCCCACCCGGCTGTAGACCTTGCAGGCGCGCCCTTTCCAGTGGAAATCTTTGCCATTCCGGTCGCGCCATAAAGTGTCTACGTCGACCACTGCGAAAGCGCCGTCACCTTCCTCGGAAACTTCAACTTTCTTTATTTGGCGACGGTTATGGATGAGGGCATGCGTGCCAAACAACTCCCGCCATACCTTCTTCCAGCGCTGGCCGTCGAATCTTCCGAGGACCAGCACCCAATCCACTGGATCGTGCGCGTCGCTGGTCGACGGCCAAGGCCAAACCATGTCGTGATGAAAGACCGTGATCAGTAGATCGACATCTTTGGTATCCCAGGCTCTGGTCTCTCGATTCACAATCTCGACAATCTCTTCTTCAACCTCGGCTCTCGTCTTCATCGTTGCGACTCCTGGGATTCCACCAGCTCCAGCAGCACTCCGCCCGCGCTCGAGGGATGTACGAAAACATATCGGTGCCCGCCCGCACCAATCTTGATTTCCTCCGAGACCAGACGAACGCCATCTTTCCTCAGACGCGCAACAGCCGCCGGCAAATCCGGAACCCGCAGGCAAACGTGATGCAGTCCTTCGCCACGTTTAGAGATAAACTTCGCGATCGTCGAATCTTCCGAGGTCGCTTCCAGCAACTCCAACCGGCTCTCGCCCACTGGAACCATCACCAGCCGCACCTGTTCCTGCTCCACCGTCTCTTCGGGAGAAACGCTTAGCCCGAGTTTCTCGTAGATCGCTCTCGCCGCCGCGAGCGACTTCACCGCAATCCCCAGATGATCGATTTGCGCCATCAGCACTCTCCCTCACCCCTCGACGGACACACTCCGGCAATACTCTTCGGCGTCCCCTTGTAGGAACTCAAGGTAATAGCAGGTAACTCCCACATCCTGAATCGCGAATATCGACGGATTCAGGTCTCTAGAGGGATTACTAGCTGTCATTTGGTTTCTTGGCTCCTCACCTCGGCGAAAGAGGAACAGCGAAGGAGGCGACGAGTCCAGTCTCTCCTCAAGCTCACTTCGCGTTTGGAAATCAATGCCGCGCGGTCGACTGCCGGACCGAAGCGAAAAAGCAAGAGCGACAGTAAAGGGCAGTCCATTCCGGTCGCGCAAGACTCTTGCTACACGAAACGCTTCGAGTCCACCGTCAACCCAGTGAGCTCGATGCTCCCAGACGGAGTCAATCTTATCAATGTGCAAATCATCAAGCCGATCGACGCCACCATCATCGACAATAGTCAGCATCCATCTCTCGATAGCTTCTTCGCGCCTCCGGTTATCGGCCAGTGCTTCCAAGGATGCCTATGCCTTCCCCAGTTTTCCCGCGATCTCCTCCACCAGCGTGTAGGGATCGCGTTTGTGCTCGGCCACTTCCGCCGCCAGCCGCGCGAGATTGCCGTCTCCGAGTTTCGTCCGAGCCTTTTCGAGCATGGTGTCGCGCAGCATTTCGATGAGCCGCTGCTGCCAGTTATCCACGCTCTTGTCGAGCGCCAGATTCTTCTTCTGCAGATAAGCCTCATATTCTGCAATCGCGCCCGCGAGATCGTCGATTCCGATTCCCTGGCTGGCAACGGTCTTCACGATCGGAGGCGTCCAGCCGTCGTGGCGCACGGCCAGCGACTGCAGGCTGCGGATTTCCCGCTCCACGTGCTCAGCGCCGTCGCGGTCGCTCTTATTAATCACAAAAATGTCGGCAATCTCCATGATGCCGGCTTTGATGGTTTGGACATCGTCTCCCATGCCCGGAACCATGATCAGGATCGTGACGTCGGCCAGCCGGACAATATCCACTTCATCCTGGCCCACGCCCACAGTTTCGATCATGATGAGGTCACGCCCCGATGCATCGAGCACCGTGACGACATCGGCCGTAGTGCGCGCGAGGCCGCCCAGCGAGCCGCGCGTTGCCATGCTGCGAATATAAATCCCAGGATCAGAAAAATGTTCCTGCATGCGGATGCGATCGCCGAGAATCGCTCCGCCAGTGTAAGGACTAGTCGGATCAACCGCGATAATGCCCACCGAGCGTTTGTGTTTGCGGTAGAAGCGGGCCAGCTGATCGACCAGCGTGCTCTTCCCCGCTCCCGGCGGCCCAGTCAGCCCAAGCACGCGCGCCTTGCCGCTGTGCTGAAACAGAGCCTTCAGCAGCTCGGACCATCCCGGCGCACGATTCTCCACAGTAGAAATCGCGCGAGCCAGAGCGCGCACATCGCCGGAGCGAAGTTGGTCAATCCATGTCTGCGTGGGTTGGTTCAAGCGATCAGTGTAAAGCAGAAAGCAGGGGAAGAAGAAATCCGCGAGGAAGTTCAGGGATGGGCTTATTCCTTCAGCAACTGCCGCGCAATCACGAGCCGCTGAATCTCGCTGGTGCCCTCGCCAATCGTGCACAGCTTTACGTCACGGTAATACTTCTCGGCGGGATAATCTTTGATGAATCCGTACCCACCGTGAATCTGCACCCCTTCATTGGCGCACCTCACGGCAACTTCGCTGGCGTAGAGCTTCGCCATTGAGGATTCCATCGTAGTCTTCATGCCGGCATCTTTCATGGACGCCGCCCGCATGGTAAGCAGGCGTGCCGCATCAATCTCCGTGGCCATGTCGGCCAGCTTCCACTGGATCGCCTGAAACTCTCCGATCGCCTTGCCGAATTGCCGCCGCTCCTTGGCGTATTTGAGCGCGGCCTCGTAAGCGCCCTGCGCCATGCCCAAGGACAGCGCTGCGATCGAGATGCGGCCGCCATCGAGCACGCGCATCGCGTCGATAAAGCCGGCGCCCTCCTTGCCCAGCAAATTCTCCGCCGGAATCACGCAATCTTCAAAGATCATTTCCGCCGTATCGCTGGCCCGCAGCCCCAGCTTGTTCTCTTTCTTCCCGGGACGGAATCCTTTCGTGTCTTTCTCTACGATGAAGGCCGAAAGCCCGTGCGTGTGCGCCGTCCGGTCGGTCACCGCGAGCACGACGATCACGTCGGCATAGTGGCCGTTGGTACAAAAAGTTTTTGTGCCATTGAGCACCCAGCCATTTCCCTTGCGCCGCGCGGTCATGCGAGCGCTGCCCGCATCCGATCCCGAAGAAGGCTCGGTCAATCCCCAGGCGCCGATGAATTCCCCTGTGGCAAGTTTGCTGACGTACTTCTTTTTCTGCTCCTCGCTTCCCGCAAGGAAGATGTGATTGGAACAGAGCGACGTATGCGCCGCAACAATGATGCCCACCGAGCCATCCACCCGCGACAGCTCTTCGATGGCGACCACGTACTCCACATACCCCATGCCGGCGCCGCCATACTCGGTGGGAAAAACTGTTCCCAGCAATCCGAGCTTGCCCAGTTCCTTGACTGTAGCCAGAGGGAATTCGCAGGCTTCATCCCACTTCATGACATTAGGCAAGATTTCCCGCTCGGCGAATTCGCGGACGGTCTTCTTCAGTTGCTGTTGCTCGTCGCTCAGTTGAAAATCCAAGACTCCTCCACCGCTTTGGCCGGTTTTTTGATTAGAACATAGCGGCAGAAGAGGGAAAAGTTACCTCGGGCAGAAGACCGGCGAAGTGCGGCAACTCGCGTGATCACTGGGGATAATGAGCATGAAAACCCGTAGCCCAACCGACCGGATGGTTTGCGCAAAAACTGAATTCCAACAGATTTCTCACGCCGGCGCGAGAAATCAGCGAGCTATTTTATCGGCGAAAATGAATCTCTCGAACACTTCGTTCGAGAGCAATCGCCCGCGCGCTGTCAGGCGGACGCAGTCGTCTCGTCGCTCCATCAGCCCGGCTTTGACAAACTCAACCACCGTGGTGCGGGCATCCGCAAGCGCTTCCTCACCGAATTTCGCCACAAGATCGCGCAAACTGATGCCCCGTGTCAGCCTGAGCCCAAGGAAAAGACTCTCCTCTAAGGCGGCCCGGTGCGAGACTGCGTCCCGTTGCAAACTCGTTCCGCCGATGTATTGTTCCAGGGAGTCCGGGGGCGCGAACCGCACTGCGTCGATATCCGGCGCCGCAGAAGCGAGCATCGAATGCGCGTCCACGCCAAAGCCGAAGTAAGGCAGCCGTGTCCAATACTTTAGGTTGTGCCGTGATTCGAGGCCTTCGCGGGCGAAGTTGGAAATCTCGTACTGGGCAATTCCGACCGACGAGAGCCACTCACTAGCAGCAAGATAAAGATCTGCTATGGCTTCTTGATCCGGGACAAAGTGTGCGTGATAGCGCGTTCCCCCGGCCAATAATTCGCGTCCCAGTCGCGAATCCTCATCTACCTCGAGCATGTAGACGCTGATATGCGGCGCGCCGGTCGCGATGGTCTCGGCCAGAGAAAACTCCCAACTGTCCGCCGTCTGGTGCGGCAACCCAGCGATCAGATCGATGTTGATATTCATAATTCCCGCAGCTCGCAGGCGGACAATGTCTTCTAAAACCGTCGCCCGCTTGTGCAGACGACCAACCGCCGCCGCTTCCTGATCCACAAACGACTGGACGCCAAGACTAACGCGGTTCACGCCGCAGCGCAGCAAACTGTCGAGCATTGCGCTGGTCAACGTACCGGGAGCGCACTCAATTGTGACCTCGGCCTCAGGCCGCACTTCGAATCGAGAGCGCAGGGTGCCGAAAAGCCGGTCCAGTTGCGCCGCCTCGAGCACCGTCGGCGTCCCCCCGCCCAAGTAGATGGAATCCACCGCGCGCTCCAACCGTCCACCCATCTCGGCCGCGACATGCGGCGAGTTCTCAATGTCGGCACAAACTCGATCCACATAGCACTCGAAAACCGCCCGCGAAAACACGTCGGAGGAAAAGTTGCAGAAACTGCACTTGGTGCGGCAGAAGGGCACCGAAATGTAAATGCCGAGCGGCATGCTACAACCATTATCCCATCTGCTAGAGCATCTACCCGACGACAAACGTTTTCCATCCTCCGGCCTGCCCCGGCCATCCATATTCAGGTACCCTGTTAGCAGCGCTGCTGGCACCGCTTCATCACTCGATCGCCCAGAACCCGATGTCTCAGGAAGAAGAAATATTAGGCAAAGCCTATGACAGCCGCCTGATGGCGCGGCTGCTCAAGTATCTGCGCCCTTACCGCTGGCAAGTGGCGATCGCGTTAGTTTCGATTTTTCTGAAATCCTTTGCCGACGTGCTCGGCCCCTATCTTACCAAGGTGGCGATTGATCGCTACCTCGCGCCAAAAGGGGTGGCTACTGCAACATCTTCCGGCATCTGGAGTTGGCTCAGCCCGAACGCTGTCACCGGCATCGCACAAATCGCTGCCATCTATGTCGGACTGCTGGTCTTCAGCTTCCTGCTCGAATTCCTGCAAACCTACTTCATGCAGTGGACTGGCCAGAAGGTGATGTTCGATCTCCGCCGCCAGATCTTCCGCCACCTGCAGCGTCTGCACGTTGCCTTCTTTGACAAGAATCCGGTCGGCCGCCTGGTAACGCGCGTCACCACTGACGTCGACGCGTTGAACGAAATGTTCACCTCTGGAGTGGTGTCGATCTTCGAAGACGTGTTCGTGCTCTTCGGCATTCTGGGCGTGATGCTGTGTATGAACTGGAAGCTGGCGCTGATTACATTCGCTGTGCTTCCCTTCATCGTGGTGGCAACCAAGATTTTCCGCGACCGCGTGCGTGACTCCTACCGCCGCATCCGGGTCGCCATCGCCCGCATAAATTCCTACCTACAGGAACACGTGAGCGGGATGGTCGTTCTGCAGCTCTTTAATCGCGAGCGCAAAGCCTACAAGCAGTTCTCAGAGATTAATCGCAGCCACATGGACGCCTACAAAGACGCGATCCTGGCTTACTCGCTTTACTATCCCGCGATCGATATTCTCTCCTCGATCGCGATTGCCTGTGTGATCTGGTTCGGCGGCGTGGGCGTGATGCGAAGCATTTCCGTGACCAGCGTCGCCGTGAGCTTTAGTTGGAAGACGCTGCTCACATTCCGTCTCGTACGCGGGGCGGCAGAGCTGGGCGTGCTGGTCGCCTTCATTCAGTACGCGCTGCGCTTTTTCCGCCCGATCATGGACTTCAGCGAAAAATACAACATCCTGCAGTCGGCCATGGCCGCCAGTGAACGCATCTTCAAGCTGCTGGACACGCCAGTGCAGGTGGTCTCGCCCGCGGTAACCAAGCGCCCCGAAGGCCCGGGCCGCATAGAATTCGATCACGTATGGTTCGCCTATCGCGAAGCGGAAGAAACGAGCAAAGATCATGGAGAGAAGGAAACTTCAACCCCGGACTGGGTTCTCCGCGACGTAACCTTCGCCATTGATCCCGGCGAAACAGTAGCCATCGTCGGCCACACCGGAGCCGGAAAAACCACGCTGATCTCGCTCCTGCTGCGTTTCTACGACGTCCAGAAAGGCGCAGTCAGAATCGATGGCGTAGACGTCAAAGGCATGGATCTCATCGACTTGCGCAGCCGCTTCGGTGTAGTCCTGCAGGATCCATTCCTGTTCAGCGGCACCATTGGCGGAAATATCCGGCTAGGCACGAAACGGATCCAGGACGCAGACGTCGAGCATGCCGCCGAAGACGTGAACCTCGCGGACTTCATCCGCGCCCTGCCCAAAGGCTTCAACGAAGAAGTTCGCGAGCGCGGTTCTACTCTTTCGACCGGCCAGAAACAGCTAATCTCGTTCGCTCGCGCCCTGGCCCACGAACCAAAGATTCTGATTCTCGACGAAGCCACTTCCAGCGTCGACACTGAAACCGAGTTCCGCGTGCGCGACGCCCTCAATCGTATGGTCGAAGGACGCACGTCGCTCATCATCGCCCACAGGCTATCGACCGTGCAGCGCGCCGACAAAATCATCGTCATGCACAAAGGCCAGGTCCGCGAAATGGGCACACACCAGCAACTCCTGGCCCAGCGCGGTATCTACTTCAAGCTCTACCAACTCCAGTACAAAGATCAGGAGCTAAACGTGGGGCATGTGGAGCAGTCGGCCTCGCCCGCGAATGCGGACGGCTTAGGGGAGCCGAAAGTCACGGCCAGCGCGGATGACTAGGGACTCTGGCCTTACAATGCTCTCTTGCGAATCCTGATCTCAGCCGGCGAAGCTTCAGGAGAAATGTACGGGGCACAGCTGATCGAAGCCCTGCGCCGCCGAGACTCGCAACTCGAGTTCTTCGGCGTCGGCGGAGACCGCATGCGCGCCGCCGGCTGCGACACTGTCGTCGACGCGAAAGACCTCTCAGTCGTTGGTATCACCGAAATCCTCAGCCACCTGCCCAAGATATACGGCCTGTTCCAGCATCTGATCAAAGAGGCCGACAAGCGCAAGCCCGATCTCGCGATCGTGATCGACTCCCCGGCGTTCAACTGGCGCGTAGCCCGGCAGATGAAGAAGCGGGGCATCCCCGTGGTCTACTACGTCGCGCCGCAGTTCTGGGCGTGGCGCCAGGGACGCGTCCGCCTTATCCGCGACTATGTCGACAAAGCGCTGGTGATCTTTCCCTTTGAAGAAAAGTTCTACTACGACCGCGGAGTCGACGCGACCTTCGTCGGCCATCCCCTAGCCGACTTGCCGCACCCAGGAATTGCCCGCAACGACTACGCTGCACAATTCCATCTCGATCCCACAAAGTATTGGATCACGCTCATGCCAGGCAGCCGTGTCAAAGAAGTACGCATGAATCTACCTACTATCCTGGAAGCAGCCGCCCAACTTGGCCGCGACTACGAATTCCTGCTGCCGGTAGCCCCCACGCTCGACCGCACCTTCCTGCTAAGCCTGATAGGCAAACACAACCTCACCCTCGTTCCGGAATCCCTACCCGCCCTCTGGCACTCTCGTGCCGGAATCATCGCCAGCGGCACCGCGACGGTGGAAGCCGCCCTGATGCGCATGCCCTTCGTGATGGTCTACCGCGTCTCGCCACTCACTTATCTGCTGGGCAAGCCGCGAGTCAAAGTCCCGCGCTTCGCCATGGTCAACCTGATCGCTGGCGAGGAGGTGGTCCCCGAACTGGTTCAACACGACTTTACCGCCGAAAACGTGGTCGCACAGATCGAAAACATCCTCCCCGACGGGCCCACGCGCGACCGCATGCTGGAAGGCCTGACCCAGGTAAAAGCCAGGCTCAGCCCGCCGAGAAGCGGCACTGTAGGCCCAGCCCTGCACCCAGCAGACCTCGCCGCAGAGATAATCCTCACCCTCCTGCCGCGTAAATGACCCCTCGACGATTGTCATTCCGAGGAGCGAATGCGACCAGGAACCTGCTGTTTGCCGGCGTCGGCAGAAAAGCAGGTTTCTCGCTGCGCTCGAAATGACAAAGTGGGAGTAAACCTTGTGCTCCCAGCATCTTTTAGTGGAGAATCTTCATCATAGGGAAGTGGTTAGGCCCATTTCCGGGAGACTCTCCTTAATGCAGATTCGCCTTCGGCGCGCCCAGAGCGTCCTGTCGAGTTCTCTCGCCCTGCTGCTATTGGCTTTCGTCGCGATCCCATTGCGGGCCGCCGAAAAGACCCGCCTGCGCGTCGACGACTACCAGATCGAGGCCGAACTCACGCCTCATCTGCATCAGATTTCGGCGCGAGCGAAAGTCAAGTTCACCGCCCTTCAGGATATAACCGTTGCCATCTTCGAACTCCACAACGATCTGCGCGTCACCCGGGTTCTCGACGATAACAACCAGCCGCTGTCGGCCGAACGCGTCACCCAGGATTCCACCATCCGCGTGCCACTTCCTTCTGGCCTGGCAAAAAACGCTTCCATGACGCTAACCTTCGAATACGAAGGCAATCTTGAAACCGCCGACGACAGCCCAGTTCCTGGCCTCAAACTCGCCTACATCGGCGACGACACCAGTTATCTGTTGTACTCCGGACGCTGGTTCCCGATAAACGGATATGGCCTGAACCGGTTCACCTCGACCATCAGTGTCACCGTGCCGGCCCACATGCGGGTGATCGGAAGCGGAAAGACTACAGTCACCGACAATCCACCCTCGAAGAAGCCCAACACCAACGGCCTTCCGACAAGAACATTTACGTTCGTCGATGCCAAACCCAGTTTCCCGGGCACCATCATCGCGGGCATCTTTGAGGAATACAAAAGCGACGAAGCCGGCATGGACCTGCACGTCTTCTTCAAGCCCACCCACAAGGCGCTGGCTCCCGAGTACACCACGACAGCAGTTCAGGAGTTCACCTATTTCATCACTCTGTACGGGACGCCATTGTCGCAGAAGCTCAACCTGGTGGAGCTGCCCGGTGACACGGTTCCCTACGCCTGGGCGCCAGAAATTGTCGGCCTCGCCAGCCCCTCCATCACGGAGAAGACCAACTACCGTCTGCTCGCCAACGCGATCGCCCATCAATGGTGGGGAGTTTCGGTAAGCCCCGCCACCAAGGATGATTGGTGGCTGGTCGACGGATTCTCGCGCTATTCCGAGGCGATGTACGTGGAGAATGCGGCCGGCGCGGCCGGTCTGGAGGAAGCTGTCAAAGACATGTCGGTGGGCGCGCTGGCCTATGACTCGGTTCCGCTTTCGAGCGCCAGCAAACTTGATCCTTTCTCCACCGAGTTTCAGTCGCTCGTGACCGACAAAGGCGCGATGATCCTGCACATGCTGCGCTGGGTGCTCGGCGAAGACAAATACAACAAAACCATGCGCGAGTTCGCCGAGACCTACTCCGGAAAATCGGCCGCCATGGACGACTTCCGCACCATCGCCGAGAAATACTACGGCGAGCAACTCACCTGGTTCTTCTCCCAGTGGCTCGATTCCACCGGCGCCCCCGAATTCAAAGTGAAATACACCACCTACCGACTGGGCAGCAACAAAGGCTTTCGCGTTACAGGAGAGATTTCCCAAGACCTTGACTTGTTCCGCATGCCCGTCGACTTGCGCATTGACACCGACGGTAAAACCGAAGACAAGAAGCTCGAAGTGGTAGGCACCAACTCAACCTTCACCGTTGAGACCTTCGGACGCCCGCGGCGCATCGCCGTCGATCCCGACCACCACGTGCTCACCAACTCTTCGGACGTAAAACTCCGTGCTTCGATTCTCCGCGGCATGGCGATGCAGCAGCAGGGCGACCTTTCCGGTGCGCTCGCCGAGTTCAACAAGGCCCTCGACCTCAACAAGAACAGTTCCTTTGCCCACTATCGCGTCGCGGAAGTCTTCTTCCAGCAGAGAAACTACCAATCCTCGGCGAACTCTTACCGCGCCTCCATCAACGGCGACGGGGAGCCCCGCTGGACTGAAGTCTGGAGCCATATCCAACTGGGTAAGATCTTCGACGTCACCGGCCAGCGCGAGCGCGCCATCAACGAATACCGCCAGGCCATCCAGACCAACGACGATACCTTCGCCGCTCTCGAGGAAGCGCGGAAGTATCTGGCTAAAGCCTACGAACGGCCCAAGAACAAAGAATAGGAATTGAAAGTACGGAACGATTTCAGCCGCTCTTCGTGCCGGGTCCCAAAGCTTTGGCTTTCTTATCCCGCGCCGGCGCGAACTGCAGAACCTCACCCCGCAGGAACTCACGACTATGATCATCCAACGTAGGCACGTCGAGTTGCCGCATCCCGTGAAGCTGGCGACGAATGTGCCGCAGGAACGACGCTTCACGAGTTTCCATGTAAGCCTCGAACTGCACCTTTTGCAGCCCGTCTTTCGGCATCGTGTCCGTCCGTAATCGATCTTGTTGCATTCGATCGTCTTGTGGTCGACGGACGATGCCGATAGCGCTGCGAAGTCGCAGGATGCGTGCTACAGCCTGATCCACTGCCCGCGCGAACTCAGCCCCATCATCACTCCTGCGCCCCTCGCGCAAGCGGTGTTTGGCGTCCTCAGCGGAAAACCATGTGCGATTGCGCTTCGATTCCTTGGGAGGGCTGAGCCGAAACACCTGGCAGAGATGCGCGCAGACCGCAACTTCTTGCTTGCCAGACTTAGTGGATTTCCGTGCGCCGCCGCGACGAATATAACTGGCAAACGAAGCTTCCTCGATCCGCCCGTGAACTCCCGCTTCCTCGAACGCCTCCAGCGCCGCCGCCTGGGCATGGGTCAACCCCGGTTCCGCGCTGCCTTTCGGAAACGTCCACCGTCCACTGCTCCGGGTCCGAATTAGCAGGAACTCGATTCCCTCGTCGCGCATCCGGTAGCAAACCGCGGCGACCTGTTCGCATTCGCACAGTTTGCGGAGGTGCGACAGGCGGACGAACTCAGCCCCCGATCTGGCATGGATCCGATCTCTCATCGCAACAGAGTGCATGATCCTGTCCGCCTGTGCCTAGAGCACAGCTTGGTTCTCGACGAGTTGAAAGCCTGCTGGTAACGTTCGAGCGCGGTGGGCTCGCCGGAATCCTTCTACATACTTGCGCCCCGCAACTCCGCGAAGACAGTATTCATATTCGAGGACACAATCCGCCCTCGGGAGAGACCTTGGAGAACATGCGTTGTCTCCGCTGTAATCGCGAGCTCGAAGCCGGACAAAAGTCTGTCGCGCTGTATATGTTTGCCCAGACCGTGGGCATCAAACCGCGCCAGAAGTCGACGGCTCACCGCATCTCTTTCTGCCCCCAGTGTTCAGTCTCCCTGGCCATGGGACCACCCCCCGAAGGTGCCCTCAACCTCGCTGCATGGGATATGATCCGCGACCTCGTCGGCTCCGATCCCGCACTCAACCAGGCCGCTTGGCAGAACCTGAGCGGAATCTTAGGCTTACTCCCTGCAACCGGCACCGATGGCGCACCACGCTCCGCTCCAGCCGGTGGTTATTTCGAGTTCTGATCAGAAACACAACAGAGCCACAGGTCCCCCCGAGCCGGTTGGCCTCTTCAATTTCCATCCCCCAGCTAACCCTTTTCGCGTTTCCGCTGTCTAACCATCAACCACAGCAGGGAACTTCGCATGACCCGGCTGCGTATTACTGATCAGATGCTTGAACAAGAACCGTTTGGGCGGGAAATGAGACCCCTCGCCTGAGCGTTGCCCGGGACCCCCACGCACCTCCCCGGAGGCGTGGGGGTGTATCTCATGCGAATACTTCTCGACATAGTACGGCAGTCGCTGTCCACGCTCTGGGCGCACAAGCTGCGCTCATTCCTAACCATGTTCGGAATTGCCTGGGGCGTAGGCTCTCTGCTGCTTCTCGTTGGCCTGGGAGAAGGCTTCCGCAGCGGTCAGGAGAAGAACATGGCCGAACTTGGTGCGGATATTATGTTCATCTTCCCCGGCCGCATCCCGGCTGTAGTCGGCAGTTATCAGTCTGGGCAGCCTTACTACTTTACCTACGCCGACTATTTCGCCATTCGCGACCAGAACAGATTTTTGCGCGCGGTTTCTCCGGTGCTGGAGCGCGACGACATCCGCGCCGTCAGCGATTTCGGTTCCACCAACGGACAGGTTTTCGGCGTGGTTCCCGAGTACAACCAGATTCGAACCCTCCCTACCGACCCCGGACGCTGGTTCAATGACGAAGACAACTCCCAGCATCGCCGTGTTGCCGTGGTGGGATGGGAACTCCTCAAGAACATGTTCCCCGGTCAGCCCGCCGTGGGCAGCACGATCCTGCTCAATGACATGGATTTCAAAGTGATCGGTGTCATCCCCAAGATTGGCAAAGAAGGCGAGAACGGCACGAATCACCGCATCTTCGTGCCTTTCGAAACCATGCGCATGCTTTTCCCGCTCAAGGCGCAGAACACGGAGAATGCAATCTCCTTCATCAACTACCGGCCTATCAAGAAAGAACTGCACCTCGAGGCCCTGCATGAAGTTCACGCCATCATCGCCCGGCGCCACGGTTTCGATCCCAGCCTTGACGATGCATTCATGGATTGGGACACGATCGACGGAGCCATCCGCGTGGCCAAGATTTTTGATGCGATGGATTATTTCCTGGGGGTGGTGGGAATCGTTACTCTCGGCCTCGGCGCCATCGGCATCATCAACATCATGCTGGTTTCGGTTAGCGAACGCACGCGGGAAATCGGTCTGCGCAAGGCATTAGGCGCCACGCACCGCAACATTCTGACGCAGTTCTTTGTCGAAGGAGCTTTCCTCACAGCCTTCAGTGGCGGCATCGGTCTAGCAATCACCACCGCTTTCGTGGCTCTGCTCGCGCAGTTGCCTTCTCCGGAGGGATTCGACACGCCGCGCATCGTGCCTGCTTCCGCCGTGATCGCCATTCTCTCGCTGTCTCTGGCCGGCATCGTCGCCGGTCTTTATCCCGCGCGCAAAGCCGCACTGCTCCCACCCGTGGAAGCGCTGAGGCAGGAGTAATCATGCTGAGCGATCTGGGCACACAAGCTTTCAACGCGCTCAAACATAACCGCCGCCGCTCCCTGCTCACCATGTTGGGCATGGCGTGGGGCATTGCCACGGTGGTTTTGTTGCTGGCCTACGGCACCGGCTTTCAGGACGCTTTAATGATTGCGTTCCGCACCTTTGGAGGCAACCTGGTCGCTATCTTTCCGGGGCGCACTTCCCTGCAGGCGGGCGGCACCAAGGCTGGCATGCAGGTCCGCCTTACCCGTGACGATCTCGACTTCATTCGAGCCGAATGCCCCATGCTCACCCGCATTTCCCCGGAGGTGGATAAGCAAAGCCTGGTGGCGTTCGGCGGGCGCAGTGGAAGCTATGGGGTGCACGGAATTTATTCCACATACGAGAAAATTCGCGCCCTCGACGTGGGAGAAGGCTCATTCTTCGGCGAGCAGGACGACTTCACCCATGCCCGCGTGGCCGTCATCGGTTCCACCGTCAAGAAGAAACTCTTCTCTGGGCAGAATGCGCTGGGCGAATCCGTTCGCGTCGACGGAGTCTCCTACAAGGTGATCGCCGTCCTCCGGCATACCATTTCCAATGGCGACGAAGACATGAACTCGCTGGTTTATGTCCCCTACAGCTCCATGAGCGACCTCAAGAACACTTATTATCTTGACGGCATCATGATGGATTACGAAGGCGACCACAGCAAGATGGTGCAGGCCCTCCGCAATTCCATGTCCTTCCATCACAACTTCGATCCCAAAGACGAGCGCGCCATCTTCGTCTTCGATGCCGTAAAGGATCTCGCCGATCTCACCGTAATCACAGTGGGCATCAAGATTCTGCTCGCCTTCATCGGCTTGCTCACGCTCGGAATCGGCGGCGTCGGCCTGATGAACATTATGCTGGTCTCGGTGACCCAACGCACCCGCGAAATTGGCGTCGAGAAGGCTCTGGGAGCCCGGCGCTGGCACATTCTTTTCCAGTTCCTAGCCGAAGCTCTGGTGATTACCGCGATTGGCGGCCTGCTGGGCGTGATTCTGGCCTATCTGGTTTCCTGGAGCGTGGGCTCGCTCACGCTGTGGAGCGCATTCATCGAAGATGCCAACGAGGGCGACATCCACCTCTACATCGACTTTGCCACGCTGATTTGGTCAACCGTGATTCTCAGCTTCGTAGGAATAGTCAGCGGCATGCTTCCGGCAATCAAAGCCGCCAGGCTGAACCCGATCGAAGCCCTTCGCTACGAGTAGCTCAGGCGTCCCGTCGGCCGTCGCGAGGGCATCCTGCCCTCACGTTCGTTAGCCCCTCACCTGCTTTACAATCCCCCCATGCCCGAAACCGCAACCACCCGCCTCGACCGAGTCCTGGCCCAACTCCGTCTCTACGAGCATCCCTTGCTGAACTTTTCCGCTCGCGCCAAAGGCGAAGGCGTGGAATTAATCATCCAGTTCAAAGACGCGTCCGTCCCCGTGCATACGTATTACCTCAATTTCCATCCCCGCGACCTCGACCATCCCCAGTTCGAATGGAGCTTCCAGCGCCAGCTCTACGACGCGCTTCACGACTACTTCGTCGAAATGTTCATCCGCACCCCGCAGGACCGCTCCGACCGCCGCCGGAAGGGACTGTGAATCTCTTACGCCAGAAGATCGCGCAGGAAATCCACGAGCGCGGTCCCATTCCCTTCTCGCGCTATATGGAGCTCTGCCTCTACCATCCCGAACTCGGCTACTATTCCCGAGACGCCGAACAGTTCGGCAAGGCCGGCGATTTTTACACTTCAAGCGACGTCCACGCCGTTTTCGGCCGCCTCCTCGCCCGCCAGTTCGAAGAAATGTGGCGTGCACTTGGCTCGCCCGGATACATCGACCTGCTTGAACTCGGCCCCGGCCGCGGCTTGTTCGCCCAAGACGTCCTGGACTGGTCAGAACAGAAGTTTCCGGATTTCTTTCGCGCCCTGCGCTACATTTTGGTCGAAAGCTCGCCAGCCTTGCGCGACAGAATCAAAGAGACTCTCGGGCATCACATCGAGTCTGGAAAAGCCGAAGTTGTGGCGCTCCATCCCTTCCACGAGGGGCCGGCCTTCAACACGCCAACTATCATCTTCGCCAACGAATTCTTCGATGCCCTCCCAGTCGAAATCCTTAGCGCGAAGGGATCCCTGCGGATCGACAAGGGCGACGGTCGATTCATCGAATCCTGGACGCGCCCCTCGCCCGAAGAACTCGAATTCCTCGATCGCCACTCCTTCCATCCCGAGGCGGACGAACGCCTCGAAGTGCCTCTAGCTGCACAACAATTCATGGATCGCATCGCCGTCAGCATCCAGCGCGGTTTCCTCCTCGCCATCGACTACGGCTACACCCGCGAAGAGCAGCTCGCCGGACGCCATCGCGGCACGCTAAAGGCCCTTCGCGAGCACTCAATCAGCGCCAATCCCTACGAAGCGCCCGGAGAACAGGACATAACCGCCGACGTAAACTTCACCGCGCTCGCCGCCGCCGCGGAAAAACATGGCATGCGAACACAGAAGCTGATCACGCAATCCCAATTCCTGATGGGAATTGGCGAAGCGAACCAGTTTGCCGACGCCTTCGAAGAATGCCGGCTGCCGCAAGAGCGCGCCAAGGTGGCGCTGCAACTCAAGCACCTGGTCACGCCCGCAGGCATGGGCGAAAGTTTTCAGGTGCTGATTGCCAGCAAGGGAGTCGCGCCGGAGACAGTCGAGTCTTTGTCGGGCCTGAACTTCGGCCGCAACCATTGGCGGATCTAGTGGAGACAGCCACCTCGGCTGTCCCGCGGTGGCGAAGCCGGCAACCGGGTACAGGGTAGGAACCACCTACTGTGCAACTTTTGCGGGCGAATCCTTCTTCGTCGCGACCTCCGGATACTCATACACCCCGCGCCCCGATTTCCTCCCCAACCGCCCCGCCTTCACATACTCGACCAGCAGCGACGCCGGACGATATTTCTCGCCCAGAGTCCTATGCAGATACTCAAGAATGTTCAGCCGCGTATCAAGCCCCACCAGATCGACCAGCTCGAACGGCCCCATGGGATGGTTAAGCCCCAGCTTCAGCGCCTTATCGATGTCGGCAGCCGAGGCAATCCCTTCCTCGAGCATGTAAAACGCTTCATTGCCGATCATCGCATTGATGCGACTGGTGATAAATCCGGGCGACTCCTTGATCACCACAACTTCCTTCTTCATCCGCTTCCCGACTTCAACCGCTGTGGCCAGCGTGTCGTCATCGGTTTCCAGAGCCCGCACCACTTCGATCAGTTTCATCTTGTGTACGGGATTGAAAAAGTGCATCCCGACGCACTTCTTCGCGCGGTAGGTAACGCTGGCAATTTCCGTGACACTCAGAGAAGACGTGTTCGACGCCAGAATCGTCGCAGGACGGCAAATCTTGTCGAGCAGAGTGAAAATCTCAATCTTCGACTCCATCTCTTCCGGAACCGCTTCAATCACCAGATCAGCTTCGCGCGCCGCCTCTTCCACCGAACCCGCGTATTCCACTCTGTGGAAAGCCGCGTCAGCGTCAGGCGCCGGGACTTTCCCTAACTCGACTGCTTTATCGAGATTGGCCCGGATCTCGCTCTCCGCGCGGCGCAGCGCCCCAGGTAACAGATCCTCAAGAATGGTGCGGTAGCCGCCAATTGCCGCGGCGTGTGCAATGCCACGGCCCATAATCCCGGCTCCGATCACGGCGACGGTTTTAACCTCCGCCACTACGGGCCCACCTTTTCCAGATCCACAATCGCAGCATTGATGGCGCCGCCGGTAGCACGCAGGCTCTCTGCTAACCGCTTGCGTTCCTCCGTGTTCATGTTGGGAATGTAGATGCAGATACGGCGCAGCGTGGCCGTGATGTCTTCCACATAATTCATTGCACGGATCAGTTCACCAGTTACTGGCATGAGGGCTCCTGTATATTTTGTCAGGTTTTCGGCTGACTCCGATGGCTCCCTGCCCGTTCCTCTGTCGACCACAGCATCGCAAGCGGGACTCCTTATTTTGGACGCGTCCGCGAATTTAGTAAAGGCAGGCATTTTCGTGCATTTTAGGTTCTGAACTCAACCCCCAGTTTGTGCACTCGTTTGTCGACAATGATTTAATGGGGAGCAGGATATAATCCCTATCGATTCTTTTAATGGGCCCTCCGGGTTCGCCCCGAATCTAAGCTCCATGGCAGACAAGCCCTTAAAACACTGTATTTTCGCGAGCGATTTCGACCAGACGCTCACCTTCAATGATTCCGGCTACGTGCTCGCCGAGTTAGTCGGCATTTCCACCGCGGAGTTCGAACGCAAAGCCAAAGGCATGGCGAAGATCAACCTGGTGCAGCAGGGGGCCGAGCTCGCCTATCTTCTGCTCCACGATCCCGAGTTCAAAGCTAAAGTCCGCAAAGAACATCTTCACGAAGTGGGCAAGCGCATCCGCCTCAAAGGCGACATCAAGCTGCTTTACCAGATCCTCGAAACCGGCGTGGACGGGCACTTCTTCGACTTTTACGTTCTCTCCGCCGCACCGGTCGAGGTGATCTATTCGGCCCTCGAGGGAATCGTTCCGCAAGATCACATTTTCGGCACTGAGTTTCGCTACAAGGCTTCCGGCGAGATCGATACCATCATTCGAGCCACCGCGGGCTACGGCAAAGTCGCGGTCCTCGACCAGTTGCTGGCCCAGCACGTTATCGGCCCCGATCATGTCATCTATTCCGGGGATGGCAGCTCTGACATCAACGTGATGCTGCACGTCAACGCGCGCGACGGTCTCACCATCGCCGTCTCTGAGTCGCCCCACATTTCACAGATTGCCAAGCGCACCGTGCTCAGCACCAGCGCTCTCGCAGTGCTGGCGCCCATTCTAGAGGAGGTTGCGGGATGGGAACGCGCCCGCATTCGCACTTTCTTTGAAGCCAACGGTATGCTGATCCAGGAGTGGGAGCGCGTTCGCACCGACTGGCTCACGGTACGTCCCGCCATCACCGAGCCGTCAGAGCCGGTAAGCGTAGCGTGAACCCTGCCGTTCAGTCCGGCTCAATCCGAGTCGCGATAGCGACGGAATTCATTAGCCCCGGACGTAAGTCCGGGGAAGGTTTGCCCCAAGACCGAGTCCCGTAAGGGACGGCACCCTCACAACCCCATGCTGCGCGATAAAAGCCTGATCCCACTCTCGCACCAGCACCAGCGCGCACTGGCTCTATGCGTGCGCATCGATCGCGCCCAACCCATCCCCGTCGCGGACCTGGACGTCTGGCAGTCAGAGATCGAACAGCACTTCGAACAGGAAATCAAAGTTCACTTCTCTGCCGAAGAACAAGTGCTCTTCCCGGCAGCTCGCCAGTTCCCCAAACTAATCTCGCTGGTGGAAGAATTAATCGCCGATCACACCGCTCTTCGCGAATCTTTTTCGCAAGCCAAAG
>Ga0210391_10001825_pt1 | contig 18862 bp, 14 predicted proteins | sample IncBWC12OmetaG_FD_160573 | JGI IMG/M metagenome (GOLD analysis project Ga0210391, IMG submission 160573) | Forest soil microbial communities from Barre Woods Harvard Forest LTER site, Petersham, Massachusetts, United States - Inc-BW-C-12-O ...
GACGCGCGAGACGGCGACATGCGCGCGCCACTCGCTGTGCCAGTGGTCGGGCTCCAGCGCCGAACGAAGCGCGAGCTCCGCGTAGCCCCACCCGATGAATTGCCGTATCGCGCGTAGAATGCGCGCCCGCCCTCGGGTCGTGAGCGTGACCGTCCGCTTGCGCGTGTCGTTGGTCACGACGTTGCGCTCGACGTAGCCCATTTCCTCGAGCCGTTTGAGCATACGGCTGACGACCGAGGGGCAGACGCCGAGCGTCCGCCACAGCGCGCCTTGTTGCGTCGAATATCGCCCCGGCTTGTGGATCACGTAGAGCATGTCCATGCGAGCCGCGGTGAGGCCCATTTTGCGGAGCGTCCGTCGCGTGAGCCCGAGCGTCGCGTAATACGCGCGCTTCAAACCGAAAAACACGGGGTGCATTCCCAGCCTGAGAACACACGGCGTGCCAGCGTCGGGAAGTGCCAGCGAAATTTCGCGGTCGCCGCGGGCGGTATCCCTCGAACCCGCGCGAAACCGGCCTGTCTATAGGCCTTTCATTGCCTGGGCAATGGAACGTCTATAGACGGAGTATCGGCGCGCGGGCTCATCCCCGAGGCGCCGGTTGGGTGTCCGGGGCCGGCGTGGGATGTCCTTCGGACAGGGGCTGATTTCGGGCAAGGCCGGTGCGCGCTCGGTGACCGACGCGACAGAAAGACGGAGCCAACCCGAGCGAGCGCTAGCCCTTCTTGGCTTCGAGGCTTTCCCAGCGTGCCACGAGCGCGGCGGCCTTCGCGCGCGCGTCTTTCAGGGATGTCTTCAGCCCCGCGACTTCGTGGTTTCGCGCTGTATAGAGCGTCGGATCCGAAAGACGCGCCTCGGCTTCGGTCACGTGGTTCTCGGCTGCCTCGATCGCGTCGAGGATCCCCGCGAGTTCGAGCCGCTCGGCGTGGGTCAGGAGCGACTTGGCGTTCTTCGCGGCTTTCGCCGGCCATGCGGAAGGCGCCGGCTGCGCAGAAGCCCCGGGCGGCGCAGAAGCCCCGGGCGGCGCGGAAGGCGGGGCTGCGGCCCCGAGTGCGATGCTCGGCTTCCGCCGTGAGTCCCCCGCTGGGAGCGCCGCGGCAGCCCGTTGCGAGAGATAGTCCTGGTAGCCGCCCGCATAGCGCGTCACCTTCGATCGTGAGCCCGTGGCGGGCGCGTCGAACGCGAGAATCGATGTGGCCACACCGTCGAGGAACGCGCGGTCGTGCGTCACGACGAGCACGGAGCCCATGTAGCTCTCGAGCATCTCTTCGAGCGCCGCGAGCGTCGGCAGATCGAGGTCGTTCGTCGGCTCGTCGAAGATCAGGAGATTCGCGCCTTCCCGCAGGACTTTCGCCAGAGCGACCCGCGCACGCTCCCCCCCGGAAAGGGCGCCGACCTTTTGTCGCTGTTTGGATCCGTCGAAAAGAAAGAGCTCCAGATAGGCACGGAGCTCCATCGATTCGTGGCCGCGAATCCCGAGATTCACGACGGTGCCGCCGCCTTCGCCGCGAACGTCATCGAAGATGGATTTGGAGTCGTCGAGGCCCGCGCGTGCCTGATCGAGATACGCGACGCGCGTGTTCTTGCCGACGACGACTTGCCCGGTCACGACGGTGGGCGCGCCGTCCAGCCCGGGCGCCCGCTCCCCGCCGTCCGCGCGCGGGACGGCTGCGAGGATCGCCCGCAGGAGCGTCGTCTTCCCTGCGCCGTTGGGGCCGACGATCCCCACGCGGTCGCCTGTGGTCAGTATCAGATCGATCGGCTCGGTCAGCGCCGGCGTTTCTGGCGCCGCCGCCACTACGAGTCCGCGGAGCTCGAGGATCGTCTTGCCTTGTTGCGGCACCGCCGCCGCGGTGAGTGAGACTTCGCCCGGACGGCCCGCCGTGGCGGACCCGCGGGCCTCGAGGGCGTGCGCGCGCTGAATGCGCGCTTTTTGCTTCGTGCTGCGCGCTTTGGGACCGCGCGAAAGCCACTCGCGCTCGCGCCGCAAGATGTTTTGCCGATTCGCCTCGACGCGTTCTTCATGCGCCAGGAGCTCGGCCTTCTTGTCCAGGTAATCGCCGTAGCTGCCTGGATACGAGGTCAGCCGCCCCCGTTCGATCTCGACGATGCGCTGCGCGATGGCGTCGAGGAAATAGCGGTCGTGGGTCACGAGCACGATGGCGCCGGCGAACTCGCTCGCGAGGTACGTCTCGAGCCACTCGGCGGTATCCGCGTCGAGATGGTTCGTCGGCTCGTCGAGAATGGCGATGTCCGGGCTCGCCACCAGAAGCTGAGCGAGCGCGATGCGCCGCCGCTCGCCCCCGCTTCGCGCGCCGCACGGGCGATCCACTTCGTGCACGCCGAGCTTGTCGAGGAAGTGAAGCGCCTCGTGGCCGCGCTCCCAGCCGCCCAGACGATCGATCGCTTCGCCGAGCTCCGCCTGCTCGGCCACGAGAGCCTCGTGCTCGGGCGCTCGCGCGGGATCGCCCAGCGCTTCCGTGACTTCCGCGTGCCGGTTCGTGGCTTTTCGCCACTGCGTGAGCGCGGCCTCCACGACGGCGCGCGCGCTCGCGTCGGGATCCAGCTCCGGCTCTTGCGGGAGATAGCGCACCGATAGACCGCGGCGGACGGCCAGAGTGCCACCGTCCGGCGCCTCGGCGGCCGCCAGGATCTTCGCAAGGGTGGATTTGCCGGCGCCGTTCGCGCCGATGAGGGCCACCTTTTCGCCACGGGCGAGCGAAAACGTCGCGTCCTCCAGCACGACCTGGGGACCGAACGATTTCTTGAGATGTTGAGCGGTCAGCGCAGGCATCTACCCGCCGATGCGGTAGGCACGCTCATAGCCGTTGTCTGCATTCCGGATACGTACGTGAACGATGCCGTTCTGGTCGAGCGAGTAATGCTCGACGATGCGCGGGCCGTCGCCCGGGCGCCGCTCGACCGGAATCGAATCGAGATCCGCCCGCTCGGCGAGCGCCGGGTCGAACGGAAAGAGAACGTCGCGGCAAACGGCCATGTCGCCGCTCGGTTTGCCCCGTTCGTCGACGGCGGTGCACTCGAAGAAGCGGTAATGGCCGATGTTGTGGACCGCGCGGTAGGAGCGGGTGCTCACGGTAGGCTCCTCGCTCACGGGAAGCACCTCCTCGCGGGCGAAGATGGGATCCAGCACGATTTCGCTCCCGCCGCCGGCTTCGCGAAAGACGGCGAACGTGCGCGACGCGCGGTCGACGAGCTGGAAATCGCCCGCTTCGTCCGAGGCGATCGAGAGGCCCATGGCGACGGCAGCGGAAGGGTAGGGGGAACGGTGCACCCGGCGGCCGAACCGCTCGCGGAGTGCCCGGCCGATGACGGGGAGCTCGCTGGCTCCGCCGACGACGTAAATGCCTGCGATGTCGCTATCGAGGCCGTCCACCTCGGCCTTCGACGCGCGCGTAATGAGCGGCGCCATCGCTTCGATCGACTGCTCCACGAGCGGCGTGCAGGCCTCGTAGAACGCAGCAATCGGCAAATTGACTTCCGGCTTCGGAGCGTCAGGCCCGAGCACGGCTTCGAGGTCGAGCGGTATCTTGCGGGAATTGGCGTTCAGCGCTTCTTTGGCGATCCGGCATTGCTCGATCCAGCGCTCCGCGATGCGCGCCGGCAGGTCGGCGAGCTTCATCCGGACGGCGGCGAGCGCCACCTGGGCCAAGACGACGTCGAAATCGTCGCCGCCGAGCTGGTTCACGCCCGCCGTGCCGACCACCTCGTGGTGTTTGCCCGCCATGCGCACCAGCGACGCGTCAAATGTGCCTCCGCCGAGGTCGTAGACGACCACCGTGTCACGGCGTGACGTGAGCGTGTCGCGGTGGCGGTGCGTGTACTCGAACCCCGCGGCGGACGGCTCGTTGACCATGGCCGCGACGGTGAATCCGGCCTTCCGGAACCCGTCGAGCGTCATGAGGCGCTGCGCGGCGAACGCGTTCGCCGGCACGCCGACCACAGCGACCATCTCGGGCTCGCGGGGCCCCCGAGGCTTCAGCGTGGACCGCTTGAGAATCGCCTCCCGGACATGTCCGAGAAAACCGGTCACCAAGTCGCCGATCGCTACGGCGCTCCCACCGATCGCGACGGTCTCCGACGGGCCCAGATGCGGCGACGAAAGCAGCCTCTTGAACGACCGCACCACGTGAAATGACGGGTCTTCCGCGACCGCCACGGCGTCGAGGCCGTAGCGGAGTTCCCCGCGGCGTTCTGCCACGAGGGTCGGGATCCATCCCCTCGCGTCCCCGGCGTCGTCAACGAAGTCGAGAACCGGGTGATTGCCTCGGTCCGCGCCCGCGACGACCGTTCGCGTCGTTCCGAAGTCGATGCCGAGTCGCACCCCGCAATCCTGTCACCCCGGGCACAAATGAGGAAGTTCTTCGCGGTCGGCGGCCACCGGCTCTACCGTGCTGCCTTCGCAACGTGGCCAATGCCGGCCACGCCACCGCCTACGTTGGGCACGGCAAACGTGCGCGACGACTCTGTACCCGTATCCAGCATCGATGTAAGCCGGCCATACACGTCTCGCAGCGATCCGATTTCCGACGTCAGCGTACGTTCAATCGCGTTCTGTCGCGTGCGCGACAGCTCGTCTTCGAGTTCGACGATGTGCCTCACGAGCTGGGCACGCAAAAGGCGCGCTTCGGGTTCCGTCAATTCCAGGTTCATCTTCGCCTCGGCTAGGACCATGCGCGCTTCGTCGAACTGCCGACGTGCAGGTGACAACGCGCGGGATATCGGTGGTTTGGACGAACGCCGCAAGAGCGAGCTCGGGTGTGACTCCCCCGGCGGGTTCGGCTGAAAACTGCAGGCAGGGCCGTGAATGACTTCAGCGCCTTGGAGGATAGGAGAATCAAACGTGAATCACGTGTCTCGTCGGTTTCGCCTGGGTAACGACGAGCCTTGGATTCGACCAAGTCGGAGCGAGGCACAATTGATAACGACGCAGAGACTACTCACGGACGATCGCTCTGTCACGGCTGGCTGGTTTTTTTGGGCTTCCTTTTTTGGCATTCGCTCCACATTCGAACATCGAATGCATGTTTGATCATCTCGCACGCTCCGTGCCGCGCCGTGCGCTGAACAGGTCGGTCGCCGCGGTCCCGGCTGCGCCCTCGCGCGGTGAGCGCGCGGCTTGCGCCGGCTAGCTCCGCTGGCGCTCCGACCGCTGGAGGTACCCAAGGTGTGGCGCGCATGACCGGGACCCAGGCCGTTCTTGCTCCGTTTGCTCGCCAATTTGGCCACCGGGGGGCGCTCCTCCGCCTCCTCGGGCGTTCCCCGCGCCGGCCGACCGGCTGGCTGACATGACGAAATGATGACGGTTTGTCACCCCGAAGAGCGCTACCACCCGGGCCGCATGCTGGTTCGGGCCCTGCCTTTCGTTCGGGGTTCGCTCCGGTTCAGGAGGACCGAGTGGTCATCATTGCTCTCTTCTTCGTCGCGCACTGGCAGCTATCTGTCTTCTTTCAGACGTTCTTTCTGCACCGCTACGGCGCCCATCGGATGTTCACGATGTCGAAGGGCTGGGAGCGGTTCTTTTACCTCTGCACCTACGTGACGCAGGGCGCGAGCTTCCTCTCGCCGCGCGGCTACGCGATTCTCCACCGCATGCACCACGCCTTCAGCGACACGCCGAAGGACCCGCACTCCCCGCGCAACCACAAGAACGTGTTCGCGATGATGCTCGCGACGAAGCACACGTACGACGGCTACGCCTACAACCGGGTCGAGCCGGAGGCGCGCTTCGACGGCGGCCTCCCAAGCTGGCCCGCGGTCGATCGCCTCGCACAGTCGTGGGTGGGGCGCCTTGGCTGGGGCGCGGCGTACACGCTCGTGTACCTGCGCTTCGCGACGTCGCCGTGGATGTTTGCCCTCCTTCCGTTCCATTACGTGATGGGCCCGGTGCACGGAGCGATCGTCAACTGGTGCGGCCACAGGTTCGGATACCGGAACTTCGAAAACGGTGACGACTCGCGCAACACCCTTGCGTTCGACTTCCTGACGGCGGGCGAGCTCTTTCAAAACAACCACCACAAGTTCGGGATGTCTCCGAACTTCGCGGTGCGCCGTTTCGAGCTCGATCCGAGCTACCAGGTCATGCGCGTCTTCGCGGCGCTCGGGATCATCGATATGACCGGCGCGCAAGTGGCGCGGCCCCCCGTCGCGGCTTTGCAGCGAGACCCAGAGAATCCGCGTGCGAGCGCCGCTGCGAACTGACCGACGAATCGGAAACGCTCGATGACCACCAACCCGCCGGCCGGGTCCGACCCGCTCGAATCGCTCGCGTACTGGATCGACGAGGCGCGCAGGCGCGGCGTCGCGGATCCAGATGCGATGGCCCTCGCGACGTCCACGCCTGACGGCGCGCCCTCCGTGCGCGTCGTGTTTTGCCGCGGGGTCGACGCCCAGGGACTGCGCTTTTTCACGAACTACGAGAGCCGCAAAGGGCGCGAGATCGCTGCGAATCCACGAGCGGCAGCCACGTTTTTCTGGCCGCTGCTCGACCGGCAGGTCCGCGTCGAAGGGCGCGTCGAAAAGCTGCCGGGGGCTGATTCGGACGAGTATTTCCATCACCGCCCGCGCGGCCACCAGCTCGGCGCATGGGCGTCGCAGCAAAGCCAGCCCCTCGTCAGCCTCGATGCGCTTCGCGCGGAGAGCGACCGGCTCGCGGCCTTGCACGAAGGCGAGGATGTGCCCCGGCCTCCGCACTGGGGCGGCTACTTGCTCCGGCCGAGCGCCGTGGAGCTCTGGATTCGCGGGCGGGACCGCCTGCACGACCGCGTGCGCTATGACCGAGTGGAGAGCGCGAACGGGTGGGTCGGCACGCGCCTGAACCCGTAGCGCTACTCCGCTCGCGGCGTTGCCGGTGCGTCCACGACATGGCGCGTCCGCGCGAGGTACTTGCCGCCCTCGAGCGACTGCACGAACGCGATCAGCCGTTCGCGCACGTTGCAACGCAGATCCCATAGGCGGTCGGCATCCGACGCGGAGACGAGCGCGCGCAGCGTCGCGGACGTGGCGCTCGAATCGGTGACCTGCAGCGTGCACTTGCGCTTGTCCCACTTCGGATCGGACTCGCAGATGCGGCGGAGCTCTTCGCGCACGCGGTCGACCGGCACGCCAAAGTCCACTTGCAGGAGCACCGTGCCCATCAAGTCGGTCGCCGATCGCGTCCAGTTCTGGAATGGCTTTTCGAGAAAGTACGTAATCGGCAAGATGAGGCGCCGCTTGTCCCAGAGCCGGATGACCGCGTACGTCAGATTGATCTCTTCGACTTCGCCGAATTCGCTTTCGACGACCACCTGGTCGCCCATGCGCACCGGCTGCGCGGCGGAGAACTGGATCCCGCCGATGATCGCCGAGAGAGACTTTTGCGCCGCGAGGCCGACGACGACGCTGGCCACGCCGGCGGACGCGAGCAGCGACACGCCGACGTTGCGCACGAAGTCGAACTGAATGAGGACGACCGCGCTGGCGAAGAAGATGATCGTCACGCTGGCCACGCGGTGCAGGAGCATCACTTGCGTGCGCATGCTCCGGCCGCGCACGCCGTTGCCGCCGTCGCGGTCGGCCTGCTCGTCGAGCCAGCGCGTCCCTTCGCCGAGCGCGCGGATGACGAGCCACGCGACGCCGACGACGATCAACGTGAACGTGACGTGCCGGCCCACGTCGAGGACGGACGTCGTCAGCTGGAACGGGTCGAGCAGCGCGCGGAAGACGAGGGCGCCGAGCACCATGCGAAGCGGGCGCCGGGCCGACTCGGTGACCGCGTCGCGCGCTTCTTGGCGCATGAGCCCCGTGCTGATCGACGCGGCGACGCGCACGACGATCGCGGCGAGCACGCGCGCGAGGACGATCCCCGATAGGATCGCGAAGAGGAGCCCGAGCCACTGCCAGGGCTCGTTGCCGAGGATCGTCGGCCGCATCAGCGAGCGGGGAATGGGTACGCCGATCGGCCGCGGACCGTAGGCCGCGGCGATCGCCGGGATGGCCGCGACGGTCGACGGCGCGATCAGCCATCGATCCACGCCGTCCGGCAGGTGCACGCGCGCCAGCGTGACCGCCGCCGGCTCTTCGCCGATGTAGAACGTCTCGACGACGAACGTGAGCGGCGGCTTGCTCTGCGGGTCGCCCTCCGCGTCGTCCGGGATGTGCCCGTAGTCGAGCGACCGGCGGTGCTGGAGGGCATACGCGAGCTCCTGCGCGCGTATCGGGCCCTCGGTCGCGACGACCGCCGGCGGGAGCGCGCGCGTGTCGAGGTACTCGGCGGCGAGCGCGAAGTTGCCGCCTTTCGCTTCGTGGAGAAAGCCCTGGATCGCGCGCCGCGGCGTCGCGCGGTCGAGCACTTCGTGGGGGCCCGCGGGAACGGCCGAGGACGCGAACGGTGCTGCGGGTGCCACGTCCGCAGACGACACCGGGCCCGCGGCGGCCATGCGCGCGCAGAGCACCAAAACGAGCACAAACGCGAGGGGGACGAGCCTCCGCGGTCGATGGCGCACGGCGGAGGGTCCCACGATAGTCAACGTCAGTAACGCCGAGAAGGACGACCTTACGACAAGGCGCCGTGACGGCTCACTTGACGAAGTAGAGGTCGTCGATCCAGAAATCGAAGTTGTCGGTCGGAGAGCCGGCCGGGTCGTTGTCCTGGAGCTGGAAGTTGATCCCGTAGACCTGCTGCGCATTGAACGGATTCGGCGTCGAGTAGCCGAAATTGCCAAGTGCCAGCTGATCGAATCGCACGATGACTTCTTGCCAATCGGCGTACAGGGGCACGCTATAGGCGTAGCTATTGTAGCACTGCGACGTGTCGGTCGGCCCGGCCGCGCCGGCGGTGCTGCTGTTGCAGATGCCCCCCCGCGGATCGGTATCGGGGTCGGGGAAGATCACCTTCAAGGACACGCTTCCGGCGTCGCCCAGATCGCCGGCCTTGGCCCAGAACGCCACCCCCTTGTATTGGCTGATATCGAACGGCACCGTCACCTTGCAAATCGGCAGTCCCGCAGCACCGCCGCCGTCGGCCGATGACGCGGATGCGTCGGAGGCGGACGCGTCATGGATGGACGCATCGCCCACCGCGGCATCGGAGACCGATGCATCGGAGCTCGACGGTGTCGAGACGCCCGCCTCGGGCGACGCGACGACGCAACCCGCATCCGGGCCCGCGTCCTCCTCGTCGACCTGCGCGAACTCCATGCCGATGCCGCAAACGTCGTACTGCCCGTTCAGCGCGCAGACCTGATGCGCCGCATGCTCACTCGTCTTGCCCATATAGGTCGTGGTCGGCGGGTCGACGGCGGAGAACACGAAAGACTGGTAGGGCGGCGTCATCACGTCGCCCGTCGCGGTACCGCCGAAATTGAACCAGTAGGCCGGAGTTTCGGGCGGCATGATGCCCGCGTATTCGATCGGCCCGTGGGTCGTCGTCTCCATGTCGTCGATGAGCGTGTACGTGTAGTTCGGCGCCGCGTCAGCGCCGCTGTCCGTCATGGACGTTGTTCCGGAAGACGTGCCGGTACCCGAGCCCGTCGAGCCGCTGCCCGCGCTGCCCGTTTGCCCGCTCGTGCCCGTGCTCGAACCCGCGGCCCCGCTCGACCCGCTCGGGGCGGGCGGCGAGTTGCCGCTCGAACAGCCGGGCGCCCAGGCGAACGCCGTGGCCCCAAGGATTCCCCACAACACCGTGTTACGAAGCGCTTTCGACATGTTCTCACCTACCACTTAAGCCTCTGCATCCATGCCACAAGTCCCGCGTCAAGTCTTGCGGGAAGTAAAAACGCGACGGCGCCCGAACGAGCCCCTGATCAGGGCCCGCTCGAGCGCCGAAGCGCATTCGATCGAAGCGAAGCTACGAGCTCAGTTCGCGCTCATCGTGAACGAGTTCGTCTTCCACGTTCCAGCCCCGTAGATCTCGAAGCCCGTCTGGCAACCCAAGAAGAACGACCCCGTGCTGAGCCCGGCACGACTGTGACTGGCCGCGTCCTGGAAAAACGGCAGAAGATTGAACGTGCCGCTGTTCGTACCGCTGCCGCTCGTCACGTAGCTCACGACCTGCTGAGGGTTCGGCTGGTCGCTGTTCATGCCCGTGCTGTAGGTCCAACTGCCCGCCGGACCGCCGGTGATCGTGACCGCCGTTTTTTGGCCACCGATCGGATTCACGCTCGAGTAATTGGCCCACACCATCAATTCGTTGAGCGGATAGATCGAATCCGAATTGCCGCCGAACCAGCAATCGTACGCTGCGTCCCAGCCCGTGCCTCCGCTCGGAGAAGCCGTGAAGTCCCACGTGCTCGTGACGGTCTTGAGGTTGCCGATCGTCGTGCCGCCGTTGTACCCGCCGGTATCGCCGCCCCCCACGAAGTTGCCACCCTGAATCCAGCCGTACACGATCGAGGGGAAGGCGCCGGGCGTGTTTCCCGTCGAACCGAAGGTCGAAGTCGCGCTGAAGCCGACTTCATTGTTGCCGTAGCTGGCCTGCATCGTCACCAAGCTCGCACTACCCACTTTGAACGGATCGTTCTGGATGCCGTACGGTCCGAGTCCGCTGAGGACGATCTGGGCGCCCTCCCCGAAGGCGGGCCCGTACGACGAAAGGCTCGCAGGCGCGGCGGGTGCCGCCGTGATCGGGACGACGTTGGTGATGCAGAAGTCGTACTGGTGTGCAATCTGGTCGACGCCAATCCTCAGTTGCACGTCCGTGACGTCGGTGGGATCGACGATCTTGGGAATCGGTGTCGCCGTGTTGTCCGACATGATCGCGTCCTGGAACAGGACGTTGTAGGTAATCGGCGAAGTGCCGCTGTCGACTCCGGGGATAGCGACGCCCGGGTTTTCCCCAGTGCTCGACGTGTACATCGAGTTTCCCGGGAAATCGACGCGCAGATTCGCTCCGCCGCTCGATCCCGAAATCGTAATCGCAAATCCGACGATGTTCTGCGCCTTCGCGTTGAACGCCTTCGCGACACCGGCGTCGCTAAACGGATCCGAGCTATTCAACTGCATTCCGAGAGCGGCACCGTACGACATGGCGCTGGCTGCGGCGGTGGACGTCGTCCCGCTGAGGCACATCGCCTTCGAGCTGGCGTTGTACGGAATGATACCCGTGCCGGGCGGGGGGCAGCTCGTCGACGATCCGTTCGGATCGGAGAAGCAGTACCAGGCACCGCTGATATTCCACTTGTTGTTGCAGACCACGCCGAGCGCGTCCTCGTTGATGACCGACGTATTGGTGTTGGGGCAAGCGCCCGCGTCGGCGCTACCGCCCGAGGTACCACCGCTGCCGCTGGTGCCCGACGATCCCGTCGCCGCGCCGCTCGATCCCGACCCGCCGCCGCTCGATCCCGTGGACCCCGAGCCGGTCGATCCCGTCGATCCGGTACCCGCGCCGCTCGATCCGCTACCGCTGCCGCTGCCGGCACCGGTCGAGCCAGTACCGCCGCCCGTCGATCCAGTACCGCCGCCGCTCGATCCGGTACCGCTGCCCGTGCCCCCGCCACTCGAACCGGTGCCATTGCCCGTGCCTCCGGTGCTCCCCGTGCCGCTCCCCGTGGAGCCGCCATTGCCGGAAGCGCTTCCGGTGAAGCCGTTGTTCGATGGCCCGCTCGAGCAAGCCCAGAGAACCGAAAGCCCGAGCGCACCCGCGGTGACCGCGACGCTGAAGGCGCGACGTGCACGCTTCGGCGCTGAGGAAAGTTGAGACCGCCGATGGGCGTTCGAATCATAAGCAGACATGGAGCCTCCTAGAAACGGCAGAGCGCGACATTTCCTGCGCTATGTGAAAAAAAATGTGACGGATCCGAGGGCCGGGGCTTTGTATCGCACCGCTATGGCTGTGGCCCGAAAAAAGTGTGTCTCCGATCGAAGATTCAGTGAGGATGAGCCCATAGGAGCCGTCGCGCGCTCATCGGCGATTCGTCTTTCTCGGCGAACGACTGGGACTTGCCGACGCCTTTCGTGCGGTCCGCAAATCCATCCGGAGCGTTAGTTGCACGCGACGCGCCTGGAGGCTCATCGACCGTCACTGCGCGAAAATTCCCTGGCGAGCGCTCACAGCGACGCGGGTCGGTTGCGTGCGTTCGAGCTCGTCAAGCCGGCGGGTGCAGCCGTCGCGCACTATGCCGCGAACGGCGCTCATGGCGTCCGCCAACCGCGCCTGTCCCTCGGCCAAGGAAGGGCGAATTCTTCACTCGTTCACGCATTCTTTCTTGAAGATGCGGATGCCGTTCGAATCGAAGGTGAAGGGCGGGTCGCAATCCGCGGGCGTTGGGGTGTGCGCCCGGGCAGCGGCATTCGGGTCCGCGTGGGCGGACATGGGCGCAGGCGAAGTGGCTGCGGGGGTCGGCGAACGAGCCGGTCTCCGCGGCTCCGCCTGGGCGGCCGACGAGGCGCGCCACTTCACGTTTGCGCGCGACGGTGCGGGGTGGTCGGGGACGACGGCCGGGGGCGGGTCGACGGCGGCGGGCGGCCGGGGCGCGTCCGAGACCGGCGCTGCGGGCGGTATCGACGGAAAGACCGGAACGGGCGGGATCGGAACGGGGCCGGCAGGCGGCGGCGCGGCCGACATCTTGGTCTCCGCAGCCGGCGGCGTCGAGGCTGCGCGCGGAAAGAGAGCGAACGCCCCCGCGAAGACCGCGAGAGCCCCCACGACCATGACGGACGCGAGGACGCGGCGCGACTTCACGCGGCGCCGCTCGATCGCGATGAACGAGTCGGTGTACGCCTCGGTCCGCCCGAAAGGGCCCATCGTGGCGGACAGCGTCCCGCCGCTGATCTCCGACGCCGAGGCCGTCCTTCCGGCCGTTCGATTCAGAATGCCGAAGATGCGCTCGACCGACGCCAGCGCGCGGCGGGGCGCGAATTCCTGCAGCGCGGCGGCGACCTCGGCGACGTCCTTGTACCGATTGCGCCGGTCCTTCTCCACGCACTGCATGATGATCGCCTCGAGACCCTCGGGGACCTCGGGGCGCGCCTGCCGGATCGGGGCCGGCGGGTCCGTCGCGACTTTGACGCAGATCTCCGAAAAGGTGTCGCCCATGAAAGGCGTCTTCCCGGTCAGGAGCTCGTAGAGGATGATGCCGATCGCCCAGATGTCGGTCTGCGCGTCGACGTCTCTCGAAGAGCGCATTTGCTCGGGCGACATGTAATACGGCGAACCCATGATCGTGTTCGTGCGCGTACCGGACATGTCCCCGGCGCTTTGCGACGTGAACTTGGATATCCCGAAGTCCAGCACTTTGACGGATTCGACGCCGTCGTTGCGACGTACGACGAAGAGGTTCGCCGGCTTGAGGTCCCGATGGACAATCCCGAGCGAGTGGGCCTCCGCGATCGCCTCGCACGCTTGAAGAACGAACTCCACGGCCTGGTCGATCCGGAGAGGGCCCTTCTGGCGGATCCAAGCGGCGAGATCGGCGCCCTCCAGAAACTCCATCACGATGTAAGGGGCGCCCGTTTCGAGGGTCCCCACGTCGATGACGCGTGCGACGTGTTCGCTCTTGATCTTCACCGCCGCGCGCGCCTCGCGGCCGAACCGCGCCATCGCTTCTTCGTTCGCGGCGCTCCCGGGGAGTAAGAACTTCAGGGCGACGCGCTCGTCCAGCTGCAGATGGTGCGCCGCGACGACGACGCCCATTCCGCCGGCACCGAGAACGCCGTCGACGCGGTACTTGCCGGCGAGGACGTCGCCGACACCCACTACCGCCGCTTTGGTTGATGCTTCCATATCGTGCCCGACGGTGGGAGCTTCGCACGAAGCGCTCTATCTGCCCGTCCTCCATTCGAGTGACAAGAGACGGCGCTGTGCCCGGGTTCGCCCATCCCTGGGTCGGGTTTCGCTCCCCCGCGGCGGCGGCGGCGGCGGCGCGGCTGCTCCCCGGGGAGTCCCGCTCAGCCCCCGCGTTCGATCGCGTCGAGCTCCGCGACGAGCGCGCTGCCGAAGCACCACTCGATTTCGCCGCGCACGCCTTTGTAGAGCGTCGGCCCGTCGTCGATGCACTGGAGCGAGCGGTCTTCGATTTCGTTCGACGGATGCAAGAGGCCTCCGTCGAACGTCACGGGGAAGAGCCACGCGACCATCGGCTTGATCTCGTGGTAATCGAGGCCGCGATCGAGCGCGAAGGAGTGAAGCAAGCACCCGCGCGCGGTTCGGTTGCGGAAGACGCAGGAGCCGTTTTCGACCGCCGTGCGGGTCTGGCGGCCGCCGGGAAACTCGACGTCGTTGTTCCACTCGCCGGTGAACCACCGCTCGCGCGGCACACCCGTGTAGCGCTCGAGTTCGTCGGCGTGCGCCTGGACGCGCGCGACGTTGTCGCCGTCGATGTCCGACCCGTACTGGCAACATGAATCATGGCAGTACGTACACTCCATGCAGTTCACGAAATACGTGCGAAAGAAGATGGCCGTGTCGACGCGGTCGATGACCGGGGCGCCGTAGCGCGAGGGGTAAGGTTGGCTAAGGGGGCGAATCACGCGGCCGAGCTTATCACTGGTATGGCTCCGATCCGCCGTCGTGGGCCTCGCCGCGGGCGCGAAACGCGCGGTATGGCACGGCCGTGTCGGTGAAATCTCGCTGCGTCGCGAAAATTTCTGGACAGGGAACTGGTCGCGTCGTCACTGTGCCTTCACGATGACCTTACCGTATCGATCGTTCGGGCTTTCGTGGGTGGCGCTCACGGTCCTTGCTGGCTTCAGCGCACTGGCTGGGGGGGCTTCGTGCTCATCCTCCAATGGCGGTTCGAGTGGAATCGGCACCACGGGCAGCGCGGGGAATACCGGTTCTTCCGGCACGAGCGGCGCGACCGGCTCCACCGGAGGCACCACGGGGAGCGGGACGGGTGCCTCGGGGACCTCGGGCGGGACCGGCGGGACGGGTGCGAGCGGCCATTCGGGGACGACGAGCGGAGCGGCCGGCGTTTCGGGCACCAGCGGGGCAAGCGGCTCGAGCGGCACGTCGGGCGCCAGTGGCGCGAGTGGTGCCAGCGGCGCAGCAGGCACGAGCGGGGCGGGCGGAGCGAGTGGCGCTGCCGGAGCGAGCGGTGCGAGCGGGACGAGCGGCTCGAGCACGACCGCCGAAGCGGGAGGGAGCTGCGGCACCGCGGCCTTCTGCGACGGCTTCGAATCCGACACCGCCGGAATGGCCCCCGACGCATCGACCTGGCACCCTTACATGGGCTGCAATCCGAACATGACGAATGGCGCCGCTTCCGGAGGCGGACTGCTCATCGGCGTCGATTCATCGCAGCACTACACCGGCAACAACTCGCTGCGCGTCGTCGGGGGCGACTCGTGTGGCTATTACGCCATCACCACCAAGGCGTTCGCCACCCTCGGCCAGCAAGTCTACATCCGCTTCGAAGCGCGCTTCTCGGGCGCTTCGGGCACGACCGGCGACGCGGGCTTTGCCACGTCGGGCCACAACGGATTCCTCTCGATGTACTCGGGAATGGCTTCCGACGTTCAGAGCTCGACCTTCTTCACGGACTACAACAATCTGAACAGCGCCACGACCGGTCAGCTCCGCCTCGGTTGCCAGAGCGACATCGTCGATTGGAACAACATCATCAACGGCAAAGACTCGACGCTGCCTGATCTCGATTCGATGGGCGAAGCGGAAAGCGTCGCGCCGGCTGCCAATCAGTGGAATTGCTACGAGTTTCACATCGACGAAACCAACAACGACATCGAGTTTTGGTTCAACGGCACGAGCGTCCCCGGCCTCAGCTGGAACGGCACCATGACGGCGGGAGTCAGCCAGAACTGGGCCACGGGCGGCCCACCCGCGCTCAGCATCCAGACCCTCGGGCTCGGGTGGCTCCAGCTCGGCGAGATGGAGACCGCCTGGTACGACGACGTCGCCATCTCGTCGTCACGCATCGGCTGCAATTAGGGCGCGCGTCGCGGCGGGTCCCGGTACCCGCGCGGTGTTGTGCGAGTCAAGCGGGATGCGAAAGCGCGCGAAAGGGACGGTCATTCGGTAGCCGTCCCGCCGCGCGCTCCGGTATGCCGATTACTTCAGATCGTACGTTTCGACGGTGTCTTCCGTGAAGTGCGGAATCAGCACGCGGCTCCGCTTCGTGTCGTACCCGATGTCGGCCGGCGACTTCTGGTCCGTGAGCACGGCGTCGAACGTGCCGCCGAGCTTGCCCTTGTAGACCGCCGCCCCGTCCCAGCTCGAGACGAGCAGCGAATCGCCGAGCGACACGACGCCGTCGAGCATGCCCTTCGGCGTCTTCGACGCGTCTTGCTTCTTGCCCTTGTCGTCGAGCCGGTACACCTCGCCGGAGCCGAAGCCCACGACGACGATGCCGTTGTCGACCACGGCCACGCCGTTGGCGCCGCCGAGGTCTTTCCCCTTGGCAATCGCCTTCGCCTTGCCCTTTTCGATGACCCACACGGCTTCGCTGCCGGTCGCCTCCGGGCCCTTTTCGCCGAACTTGATGCCCGTGTCGGAGACATAGACCTTGCTGCCGTCCGCGCTCGTCGCGATGTCGTTGAGGAACGTCGCGCCCGGAATCGCGACGTCGCCCTTCGGCGCGCCGGTCTTCACGTCGAACATGCGCACGGCGGTGATGTCCGCGACGTAGAGCACGCCCTTCGCGATCCCCATGCCCTTCGGGGCGCTGAGCTTCACCTTCTTGCCGCCTTCAATCCACTTCAGCGTCGTCACGCCGCCATCGGGCGAGAGGACGGAGATGAATCCATTGTTGTCCACATCGCCGGGTTTGCCGTTGATGTTCGACACGAGATAGCGGTCCGCGTCCGCGTCGTACAGAACGCTCTCCGGCGTCGAGAAGCCGGTGTACTTCTGCGCGGCGGTCGGTGCGGGCGGCGGGGGCGGCGGCGTCGGCGCGGCGGAAGCCGTCGCGGACGCGGTGGGGGCGGCTTCGGCGTCGGCAGTCGGTGCCGGCGCGGCGGACGTCACCGGCGGGGCGGGCGCCTCGGGCGGTGGCGTCTCGCCTCCGCACGCGGGCAGGACTGCAACCAAAGCCAACGAGAACGCCAATGAGACCAACCGAGCTCTACGAATCATGTGTACAGACTCCTCCGGGGCGCCAATACCACATCCGTCGCGCGGCAAGGGCAAAAGGACGCGCTCTCAGCTCGGCGCAATGCTGTTGACGAGCGCCTCGAACGAATCGTGGGCACTCGCCACTTTCGCCGTGGGCCCCAGCATCTTGAAGAAGTAGGAGCCCGCCGGCGTCTCGACGATCGCCCCGGAGAGACTCCAGTGCGAATGCGGCGTGTTGTCTCCCGCGCCCATCGCGCCGGGCGCATAGGTCCCGTCAATCTCGACGAGCGTGACGGTCAATCCGTGCACGGTCTCCTGCGCGCGGCGCGCGATCTTCGAATCGGTGAATTGGCCCTGCCATCGCTCGATGTTGGCGGCGGTCGATCCGCCCGCGCGCGACACACTCACTTCGACCGGCCCATCGCCGGACGCATCGCCGAGCGAGTACGTCGCGATGCGCAGCCCGTTCGGATTGGGCGTCGTTTGCCACGACCCCGGGACGGTCCACGTGATGGCCTGCCGTGCCGGCGGGCTCGCGGCGCCGCCCGCGGGCGGAGGCATCGTGCTCCCGGGATGGGACTCGGGCGTCGCGTGCGCGTTCGCGGAAGCGGCGGCGCTCGGCGATGCCGACTTCGTCTCCGCGGGCTCGGGCGCGCGGTTCTGGCACCCCGGGAGAAGGGCGCCCGCGCCCGGGAAAAAGGTCATCGTGATCGCAAGCGCGCGGGCAAGCTTCGGCGGACCGATTCGAGATTGCATGGGAGCTCCTTCAAGACAGCTGCATTTTTCGATGCGCGTTGCGCGCGAATAGGGCCTCTCGCGGGATTCCGCCATCAGCGAATGGCCCGAGGGGGTGCCGCATGCTACCTCCCCGAAACGTTGTTTCGATTGGCTTGTTGGCGCCCGATCCGGGGAGCGGCGCCTTACCTAAGGACTGTTTGATGCCCCCGTACGCCACTACGCTCGCCAGCGCCTGCCTGGCAGCCATTCTTGTGCCTTTGGCGCCGTCGGCGGCGCTCGCTGCGTCGCCCGCGAGCCAGGCCGCCGCGCGCGACGCGCAGGGTCGCAAGATGATGGCAGCGCACGATTACACCGCGGCGTGCGCGAAGTTCGAAGAGAGCCAGTCGATTTCGCCGTCGGTGGCGGCGTCGCTCGACCTCGGGGCCTGTTACGAGAAGAGCGGCAAGCTCGCGTCGGCATGGAATGCGTACAAGTCGGCGGCGGCGGCTGCCGCGGCCGGACACCAGAAGGCGCACGCGCAGGCTGCGCGCAAGGCGATGTCGCGCGTCGAGTCGAAGATGTCGCGCATCACGATCAACGTCGCGGACAGCGCGCGGGCCTCGGGCCTCGAAGTGCGCATGGACGGCAATGCCGTCGACGCGAGCGATTGGGGCAATGCGCTCCCGAAAGACGGGGGCAGCCACGACGTCGAAGCGACTGCGCCGGGCAAGAAGGCGTGGAAGAAGCACGTCGATCTCGACGCGAACGGGCAGACCGTGACGGTCGACGTGCCGTCGCTCGAAGACGACGCACCGCCCAAGAAGGTCGCGGTAGCGGGCGGCGCCAAGGGGTCGAACGGCGAGGGCGCCGCGGACGGATCGAACCCTGCGCCCGAAGGCGCGACGGCCGCCGACAAGGACCCGCATCCGGGCCAGTCGCAGCGGACGATCGGGATCGCGGTCGGCATCGCGGGCATCGCGGGCATCGCGACGGGAATCGTCGCCGGCATCGTCGCGAGCTCCGACGCCAACAGCCTGAAGGCCGCGTGCGGCTCCGGCCCCACGTGCGATTCGAGTAACCAGGGGACCCATGATTCGGCGGTCACCTGGGCCACCGTTTCCGACGTGACGTTCATCGTGGGCGGCG
>Ga0210391_10001826_pt1 | contig 18860 bp, 11 predicted proteins | sample IncBWC12OmetaG_FD_160573 | JGI IMG/M metagenome (GOLD analysis project Ga0210391, IMG submission 160573) | Forest soil microbial communities from Barre Woods Harvard Forest LTER site, Petersham, Massachusetts, United States - Inc-BW-C-12-O ...
GCCATTGAGGCGGCGGCGCGGAGTCCAGTTGCCGTTCTCGAAGAATTCTTCATCGATGCTCTCGATGCCAACGATCGGGAGGCCGGGCTTGTCGGTCGAGAACGTGACCTGAGTGTCGCCCGCTCCGACGACCAGAAATTCATTGGGCGCAGTCTGCAGAAACGTCGCCGCGATCCGATTGCCGGATGTGCCAGAGCCGCGGGACACGGTGGCGATGTAATCGCCGATGTTAGCGCGAGCCGAGCGCTGGGCTTCGCCTTCGAGCAGGACGGCGGTGATGCCGCCCGAGGATTGTTTTTCGAGAACCAGCGGTGAGAGTTTCGCGAGATCGTCGTAAACGGCGGCGATGGCGGCACCGTCGGGACGCTCGGATGGATTCGTAATGCCGACCAGATCGAGCGGCGCGTTGCCCTGATCGTCGATGCCGAAGGGAGAGAATCCGATCGCGGCGAGACGGCCGAACGCATAGAGCGCGTTTGCCGCTCCTGCGGCGCCACCTTGCGCTTCGGGGACCAAGAGCGGATTGCCGGGACGCGCGTAACGGCCGGCCCAGTAGGCGAATTCGTTGAAATAAATATCGGGCGAGAAGAAATCGAGAGACGGGGCTCCCGCGCGCCAGATGTCGAGAGAGTGAGGAAGCGGGCCGCCACTGTTGTATTGGCCCGGTTGGTAATTCGGGCGGATCAACGCGGCGTTGGCATACATCGGTAACGCGTACTCGGTTTTTCCAGCGGCGGCGATGCGGTCGGTGTAGGTCGCGTACTGCCACGCCATAAAAAGATCGTCGGTGAGCGGCGCAGCGCCGAAAACTTCTTGCCAGCTGCCTGCTGACTTCGCGCCGGCGGCTTCCCATGCCGAGCGCAGTTCGGGCTCAAGTGCGCCGCGATGCTTTTCGAGGTACGCCGTGAGCGCGGATGGAACTTGCGACTTGAAGACAGACTCAGCAGCAGCGGAGTGGTCGCGGGATTCGGGAATCACGCCGCCTTCGTTTTCAACCTGGACGAGTAGGACGATGTGATTGTTGCGATCGGCGTCGCGCAGATGGGCCATGAGTTTCGCGAAGGCGCGGGCGTCGGCGTCGCGAACGTTTGTGCTGAAGGGCGAGAGACGCTCGGTACCGCGCCCATCGCTGAGTTGAACGCGAGGGAAGCGGTCGAGATCGGTTTTCACCCAGGCAGGCGCGTAGCTCGAGAAGGTGTTTTTCCACGCGCCGAACCAGAGCACCACGATCTTGAGGTTGTTCTCTCTCGCGCCTTCAAGCAGGCCATCGACGTTGCTGAAATCGAATTGTCCCTCGCGCGGCTCGATCGTCTCCCACGCTACCGGCAGCAAAACTGTATTGAGGTGCATCGCGGCGAGGTGAGGCCAGACAGACTTCATGTACTCGACGCTGGAAGAACTGGAATTGTGGACTTCTCCGCCGAGGATGAGGTACGGCTTTCCGTCAACGACGAGTTGCGTTGCATTGCCGCGTCTTTCGAGATGGGGAAGCGCGTTTTGCGGAGCGCTGGATTGCGCTGACACAGCGACCGCGATCGCAAATGCCGCAACGATCGCGAACAGAGCAAACAAATTCGATTTGCGATTCATCGTGTCGATTGACGCGCCAGTGGCGCCGCTTCTGGCCGGGCGCGGAAGTTGGAATGTAGCACAGTTGTAGTGCGGCGAAAGTACCCACAGGGATGTGGCCTTAGCCCACCGTGTAATGAAAGAAGATGACGCTGAGGATGGCGAGCCCGCGCAGGCCGCCGAGTTCAGGAATGCGCGACGATGATCCTACGGTGCGAGTGACAGCTTCGAATTCCCGGTTTTTCTGGGTTGGTGTTGTCGGCGGGTCGTCGCTAAGTGCCAATCTGGGCGTCCCGATCTAGGTTTTGCGGCTTCAAATGCGCGTGACGGGAGTGATATAGCAGTGCACGAATGCTACCACGACTGTTCAGGCGGGCCCGCCTGCACACGGCAACGAATCACTCACAAGTGTTCGATAGCGAACGCTTGAGACACCGACAAGATTTCCTCCAGAAATTCGTGACGCGTTGGAACTTCCGCCGTCCATGGAACGTAACAGTGAGTGAGAGTAATCCGCCTGGGCGCGTAGCGCTCGTCGACGTCAACCGCCGAACGGAGGCACCCGATGGGTACGTTTACCACGCAGCTCAGGCAAGTGTTGCGACGTCTAGGGCGCGCGCCACTCTTCACCATCGTGACGATCATCACGCTGGCGGCGGGCGTGGGCGCGAATGCGGTGATCTTCGGCGTGCTGAACGGCGTGCTGCTCAAGCCGTTACCGTATCCGAAGCCGAGCGAACTCGTCGGCGTGTGGCTGACGGCGCCGGGAATTAAAATTCCCCAGCTGAATATCTCGCCTTCGACGTACTTCATTCTTCGCGATCAGAATCAGTCGTTCCAGGACATCGGCATGTATGTCGGCGACTCGGTGAGCGTCACGGGCACCGGCGAGCCCGAGCAGGTTTACGGCATGGACATAACTGACGGCATCCTGCCGCTGCTGGGCGTGAACGCGATTCAGGGCCGCGCATTCAATCGCGCCGATTGCGATCCGAACTCGCCGGATACGATCGTGCTCACATACGGCATGTGGCAGCGCAAATTCGGTGGCGATCCGTCCGCTGTGGGCCGCATGATGACAATCGACGGCAAGCCCCACCAGATTATCGGCGTGCTGCCGAAGAACTTCATCTTTCTCGATCAAACCGACGCGCAATTTTTCATGCCGCTGCAGTTCGACCGCGCGAAGCTGAAGCTTGGCAACTATAGCTTCGAAGGACTCGCCCGCTTGAAACCCGGCGTGACGATCGAGCGCGCGGATTCGGATGTGGCCCGGCTGCTTCCCGTCGTGATCCGGAGCTTTCCTGCGCCGGAGGGCTTCAGCATCAAGCTGTTTGACAGCGCGCGAATCGCGCCCGCGCTTCATCCCCTCAAAGAAGACGTAGTTGGCGATATTGGCGGCGTGCTCTGGGTATTGATGGGCTCGATCGGCGGTGTACTGCTGATTGCCTGTGCCAACGCTGCGAATTTGCTTTTAGTGCGCGTCGAAGGGCGCAGACAGGAACTCGCGGTGCGCTCGGCGCTTGGCGCGGGCTGGCGGCAGATCGCGGCGGATATGCTGTTTGAGAGCACGCTGCTGGGCGTGTTTGGCAGCCTGCTCGGACTGGGCTTGGCTTACGCGGCGCTCCGAGCGCTGGTCGCGATCGCGCCAACGGGACTTCCACGCATCAACGAAATTGGAATTGACGCGACTGTTCTGCTCTTTGTGCTGGGCGTTTCGCTGCTGGTGAGCATGCTCTGCGCGGCGATTCCGGTTTTGAAGTATGCAGCGGCGAACAGTTCGGCAGGCCTGCGCGAGGGAGGCCGCGCCGCAAGCCAGAGCAAGGAACAGCATCGCGCCCGCAACGTGCTGGTGGTTGTGCAGGTGGCGCTCGCTCTGGTGCTTCTGATCTGCTCCGGACTGATGGTTCGCACGTTCCGCGCGATGATGCACGTGAGTCCTGGATTCACTGATCCTGCACAAGTGCAATCGTTCCGCATAGGCATCCCCGAAGCGTTTATCCCGAAGGAAAAGAGCGAAGATGTGCTCCGGATCGAGGAAGCGATCATGCACAAGATCGAAGCCGTCCCCGGCGTGCAATCGGTATCGTTCTCATCGAAAGTTCCCCTCGACTTCAACAGCTCGAACGATCCGGTCTTTGCGCAGGACAAGACGTATCAGGACGGCGGCATGCTGCCGCTCCGGCGATTCAAGTTCATGACGCCGGGATACATCGCCACGCTCGGGACGCCCTTAGTGGCGGGTCGCGACTACACCTGGACGGATCTCTATAACAAGAACAACGTGGCCATTGTCTCCGAGAGCCTCGCGCGCGAAGAATGGGGTTCACCGCAGAACGCGCTCGGGAAAAGGGTTCGCGTCGCGTCGGTGGACGACTGGCGCGAGGTGGTCGGCGTAGTCGGCGACGTGCATGACGACGGCTTGAACAAAGAAGCTCCGGCGACTATGTATTGGCCGCTGATGATGGCCAAATTCGAAGGAGACGACATCAGGGTCCAGCGCGACCCGGCATACCTTATTCGCAGCCCGCGGGCCGGTTCGGAAGCGTTCATGGACGAAGTTCGGCAAGCCGTGTGGTCGGTGAATGCCAACCTCCCGCTCTCAAACGTGCATACCGTCGACTACTTCTATCAGCGCGCGATGGCGAGAACATCGTTCACGCTGATCATGCTGGCTGTAGCGGGTGCGATGGCGCTGCTGCTCGGCGTGGTGGGAATCTACGGCGTGATCGCCTACTCGGTTTCGCAAAGGAAGCGCGAGATCGGAATCCGCATGGCGCTCGGAGCGCAGCAAAATACCGTGAGCGGGATGTTTGTCCGGCATGGGCTGATCTTGACTGGAGTTGGCGTCGCGTGCGGACTGGCTACGGCGACGATCGTGATGCGATTGATGGCGTCGCTGCTCTTCCACGTGAAGCCCGTCGACCCGCTGACGTACATCGGAATGTCGGTCGGGGTTGTTGTCGTGGCGTTCATCGCCAGCTACGTTCCCGCGCGCAAGGCGTCGTCCGTGGATCCGATGGAAACGCTGCGAGCGGAGTAGCGAGTAACTCCGCCAGCAAGTTATTGGCAGCCAGGAAGCGGCCGGTTCCGCAGGCGCTTCCCGTGACCTGATTTCGAAATGTTTGACCTCCGTTGAAGCGCGGGGCCCTCCTCGCAGTGTGCCCTGATAATTCACAAGTGTCTTGACACGCCTCGAGCGCGTGTACTATAAGCATGACTCAGCTAACCGCTTATATGAATTGCGCGCTTTGCGTGCGCCGGCTGGGTCGCTGTACGCTGCGCCACTTCGATCGGCGGGACACCTTCGTAGAGAGCACATTTGAGCGTGAAAGACGAAAATGTGGTGCGATCCCGCGGCCTGAAAGCTGGGGCAGCGGGCGAACTGGTCGGATTTTCGCGAGACGCCGTCGGCTGGGAGTGGATGAGCTTCGCAGCGCACCGGCTGCTTCCCGGAGACTCATGGACCTGCACACATCCCGGAGAAGAGACGGCGTGTGTGTTGCTCTCGGGAACGTGCTCGCTCACGCTCGATGGAAAGACGCAGGACATTGGGCAGCGCAAGAGCGTATTCGACGGACTCCCCTACGCCGTTTACGTTTCGCCCGGCGCGGCTGCTGGATTCAAAGCAAAAACCATTTGTGAGATTGCCGAGTGCCACGTTCCTTCGACGGCGAAACATCCATCGCGCATCGTGACGCCGCGCGACGTGTTCTCTGCGTTTCGCGGTGGCGGAAATGTTTCTCGGCAAGTTGTCGACGTGATGCGGCCGGATTTTCCGGGCGACCGCCTGATGGTGATCGAGGTGTATACGCCGGGAGGAAATTGGTCGAGCTATCCACCACACAAACACGAAGTCCACAACCCGCCGCAGGAAGTCGATCTCGACGAAATTTATTACTACCGCACGAACCATCCCAACGCGTTCGCGCTGCAGCGGCTCTATTCATCGGACGGGAAGCGCGACATTGTGATCAACGCGCGCGACAACGACGTCGTGCTCGTTCGCGACGGATTTCATCCGGTGATCGCGGGGCCTGGATACGACATCTACTATCTGAATTTTCTGGCTGGCAGCGCGCGGTCACTTTCAGTGACCGAAGATCCCGATCACGTCTGGATCAAATCGACGTGGAAGGACCTCGATCCGCGATTGCCGGTCGTCGCGCTCACGGAAAATAAACCGTAGCGCTGAATGCCAGCTACGCGTGAGTCGTTACTTTGTGGATCACGCGAAGGAAACCGCAAGAATCACGGACGCGCAGCTGCGGCTGAAGCGTAACGGTGCGCGGGCGGCCCCTTTCGCCCTGAATACGATCCAGCAGCAGATTTACAGCGGTTTCGCCCAGTTCGTACTTGGGCAGTTCGATTGTGGTAAGGCGCGGGGTGAAGCAGCCGAGCCATGGGTAATCGTCGAAACTCACAAGCCCGAAGTCGTCGGGGCAGCGCATTCCCATTTCGTTCGCCGCGTTCATGAAGCCCACGGTCATCAGGTAGTTCGTGACGAGAACGGCGTCGGGGCGCAAGGGCAGCAGCGCCAGTCCGGCGCGATGGCCGGAATCGATGCGGTAGTCGCCGTGAATCTCGAGCGACGGATCAATCGTGAGCCCTGCTTCCTCGAGCGCTTTGCGGTAACCGTGGCGGCGCGCGATGGCGTTGCTGACGTGTTCAGGGCCGCCCACAAGCGCGATGCGTCGGTGGCCGTTGCGAATCAGGTGAGCGACAGCATCATGTGCGCCTTTTTCGTCGTCGGTCTGAACGATGTCGGCTTTCAAGTTCGGGCACGAGCGCATCAGCAGTGCGACTGGAATTTGCGCGTCGCTCAACATTTTTCGCTGCGAAGCCGAAAGTTCGCCGGGCGTCTTGTTGAGAATGATGCCGTCGACGCGTTTCGAGATCAGTAGGTCGAGATAGAGCGATTCCTTTTCTTTTTTGTCGTCGCTGTTGCAGAGCAGGACGCTGTAGCCCGCTTTTTGTGCGGCGTCTTCGGCCGCACGAACGATCGCGGGGAAGAACGGGTTCGCGATGTCGGTCACGACCATGCCGATCGTGTGAGTCTGATGTTTCGCGAGGCTTCGCGCGAGCAGGTTGGGGCGGTAGTTGAGCTTGGCAACGGCAGCATTGACCCGCCGCGCCAGCGTCGCACTGACCCAGGTTTTGTTGTTGATGACTGCGGAGACCGTGAAGACGGAGACTTTGGCCTCTCGCGCTACGTCGTAAATGCTAGGAGCTTTCGATCCGGAGGATCGTTTGCGGTTTTTTTTCTCGGGCATCGAGGTTTCAGACGGTTTTCCGCTACGCCTTTTTCGAATTGTTGGAAGCTATTGCCAGCGCTCTGAGTGCCGCGGCAACCTTACGCTACGACAAAACAGTGCTATCTGTCAAAGCGGTTATGCCGAGTTCAGGCCCGGCTGGCGGATAGGCTAAGGTTTGTGGCTCGTTTTCTGGCTAAGCGTCGCGTTTCTAGCCGATGTTATCTAAGCGGTTTTTTCGTTGGAGATTCGCTTGGCGTCAGCTAAGGTGTTCGGAATGTTGCCGCGCTTTCGAGGCCGGGCCCGAAATTGACCACCTCCGCACAGCCGGCCCCGCCCGCCCCTGCGATGCAAAATCCTCCCGAGCGCATGCCGCGGCGGCTCGGCCTGCTCAACGCAATTTCCATCAACATGTCGAATATGGTAGGGACCGGACCGTTCATCACGGTGCCGGCAATTCTGGCGACCATGGGCGGTCCGCAAGCGCTGCTGGCCTGGGGCGTCGGTGCGATGCTCGCGATCGCGGACGGGCTTGTGTTCGCGGAGCTGGGAGCCGCGATTCCGGCGTCGGGTGGATCCTACATTTTTCTACGCGAGACGCTCGGCCGGCAGAAATGGGGCCGGATGCTCGCCTGGGTTTTCGTCTGGCAATTTCTTTTCAGCGGCACGCTTGAAATCGCGACGAGCAGTATCGGGATGGCGGAATATTTTGGGTTCTTGTGGCCCGGCCTTTTGAATTACGCGTGGGGAATCAAACTGGTTGCCGCAGCCGTGACCGGCGTGGCGATGTTTGCCCTCTACCGCAAAATTCAAGACATTGTGAAGCTGATGCTGATCCTATGGATCGGCATGTTGCTGACGGCCGCGTGGGTGATTGTCAGCGGATTCATGCACATGAATCCCAAGCTGCTCTTCGATTTCCCGCCGGGCGCGTTCACGCTCGGACTGCCGTTTATCCTGGGGCTGGGGAACGGCACGATTCTTGTGATGTTCAATTTCCTCGGCTACTACCAAATTTGCTATCTCGGCGACGAAGTGAAGCAGCCGCAGCGAACGATTCCGTATGGTGTGATCGTCTCTATTCTGATCGTGATGGTGATCGATTTCCTGATTTCGATCAGCTTCACGGGAGTGATCCCCTGGCGCGAAATGATTCAGCCGGGAACGATGGCGTATAACGCGATCGGATCGGTTTACATGCAGCGCATCGGCGGGACGTGGTCTTCGGCGTTGATGACGATCATGGTGGAGATCACCGCGTTTGCGGCGACGTACGCGATGATGCTGGGGTACTCACGATTGCCGTATGCTGCTGCGCTCGACGGCGCGTTCTTCCGCTTGTTCGCGAAGCTGCATCCAACGCGGCATTTTCCTCATAGGTCGCTGCTGCTTGTCGGATTTCTGTGCATGGTCGCGTGTTGCTTCGATCTGGTGCAGGTGATCACGGCGCTGATGCTGGCACGCATTCTTTCGATGTTTGTCGCGCAAATCATCGGGCTCTTGATCTGGCGGCACACAAAGCCTGACGCCCCGCGGCCTTTTCGGATGTGGCTGTATCCGATTCCCGCGCTTTTCGCGCTGGCGGGATGGATCTTGGTTTTTGTGACGCCCGCATTGCAACCGGGCGGCTGGCGATACATGCTTTACGCGTTCGGCACGATCTTTCTGGGCTTCGCGGCGTTCCTGATTCTCGCGTGGCGTAAAAAGGAATGGCCGTTCGGCAGTGCGGACACAGACATTCGTCCTGCGCCGGTGCCGGCATTGGGCACGGAAACTACGCTGTAGATTGTTGCGGACAGATGGCGACTTTGATCGGCAGGTGAGACATGGCGATTCGGCTGACCACCGCGCAGGCGATTGTGCGGTTCCTGAAAAATCAATTCAGCTCGCGTGATGGCATAGCGCAGCCGTTTTTTGCGGGCTGCTTCGGCATCTTCGGCCACGGCAACGTGGCGGGCATCGGCGAAGCGCTGCAGGAGAATCCCGATTTTCCTTACTACCTTTGCCGGAACGAGCAGGCCATGGTGCACACCGCCGCCGCGTTCGCGAAGATGAGCAACCGGCTGCGCACGCTCGTGTGCACCTCGTCTGTCGGACCCGGCGCGACCAATATGGTGACGGGCGCTGCGGGCGCGACGATCAACCGGCTCCCCGTTCTGCTTCTGCCCGGAGATATTTTTGCGCGTCGCAACGTCGCACCCGTATTGCAGCAGCTCGAGTCGCCGTCGTCGCAGGATGTCTCGGTGAACGATTGCGTCAAGCCCGTCTCGCGCTACTGGGACCGCATATCTCGGCCCGAGCAGATTCTCTACGCGTTGCCCGAAGCGCTCCGCGTGTTGACTTCGCCGGCGGAAACGGGAACTGTCACACTGGCGCTGCCACAGGACGTGCAGGCCGAGGCGCACGACTTTCCGGAGGCGTTTTTCGAGCGGCGCGTCTGGAACGTGCCGCGAGCGCGCGCCGACAAGAAGCAACTCGAGCGCGCAGTGAAATGGATTCAGTCGGCGAAGCGCCCGCTTATCATCGCGGGCGGCGGCGCGATCTATTCGGCAGCCACGGATGTTCTGGCAAAGTTTGCTTCGCAGACTGGAATTCCCGTCGGCGAAACGCAAGCGGGGAAGGGCTCGCTGAGTTTCGATCACTCGCAATCGGTTGGCGCGATTGGTGCGACGGGAACGTCCGCGGCGAACAAGCTAGCTGATCAAAGCGACCTGATCATTGGCATCGGCACGCGGTATAGCGATTTCACGACCGCGTCTGTCACGGCGTTTCAAAACTCCTCGCTACGGTTCATCAATATCAACGTCGCCGAATTCGACTCGGCGAAGAACGGTGCGCTCCCGCTCACCGCCGACGCGAAGGTCACGCTCGAAGAACTAGGAACCGCGCTTGGCTCCTACACCGTCGCGAAAACCTACGCCGACGAAATCGCAAAGCTGCGCTTCGAGTGGGACGGCGAAGTCGATCGCATCTACTCGCGTCGAGTCGGCCCGCCATTGAGCCAGGGCGAAGTCGTCGGCCTGCTGAACAAAACTCTCGCTCCAAAGGACGTGATCGTTTGCGCCGCGGGCAGCCTGCCCGGCGATCTCCACAAACTGTGGCGCACCCGCGATTCCAAGGGCTATCACATGGAGTACGGCTACTCGTGCATGGGCTACGAAATCGCCGGCGGCCTCGGCGTGAAGATGGCGGACCCGTCGCGCGAGGTCTATGTGCTGGTGGGCGACGCGTCGTACCTGATGATGTCGCAGGAGATCGTCACGGCGGTGCAGGAGCGGATCAAAATCAACATCGTGCTCTTCGACAATCACGGATTTTCGAGCATCGGCGGGCTGAGTCGCGCGGTGGGCAGCGGCGGCTTCGGCACGGAGTACCGCTTTGCGAACGGCGATCAAAAGGGCGCCGCGCTGCCGATCGATTTCGTAGCGAACGCCGCGAGCCTGGGTGCGCACGCGGTGCGAGCCAAAACGCTCGACGATCTTCAAAACGCGCTCGAAGCGGGCAAGAAAGAAACGCGTACCAACGTGATCGTCGTCGAAACCGACTACAACGAACGCGTCGCCGGTTATCTCCTGGTGGGACGTTCCGGTGTCCGAAGTCTCCACGATTCCGGCGGTGCAAGAAGCCTCGCGCAAATATGAGGAAGCGAAGCGCCGCGAACGCTACTTCGTCCCCCCGCGCGAAGACGCGTAGCCGCCGCGCCCGCCGCTTGCGATACAATTCGCAGCCATGAACCGATCCCGCTTCGCCGCGCGCATTGGCGCCTTTGTCGTTTCCGGCGTTATCCTCGCTGCTCCGATTTTCCTTAAATCGCAATCGCCCGGTGCGTTCGACGTCCTCATCAAAAACGGCCACATCCTCGATGGCACAGGCAGCCCGTGGTACGCGGCGGACATAGGCATTCGCGGCGACCGCATCGTAGACATCGGAAAGCTAGGCGACGCTCCTGCGGCCAAAGTGTTCGACGCTCAAGGGCTGATCGTCTCGCCGGGGTTCGTCGACATGCTCGGGCAGTCGGAAACGTCGCTGCTGATCGACAACCGCTCGCTCAGCAAACTTTCGCAGGGCATCACGACGGAAATTACCGGCGAAGGCGGGTCCATCGCGCCGCAGAGCGCGAAGACGATTGCCTCGATGCAGCCGTTTCTCGATCACTACCACCTCACGGTGGACTGGACCACGCTCGACGGCTACTTCACGCGGCTCTCAAAAAGCGCCACGCCGATCAATATCGGAACCTACGTCGGCGCGGCTCAGGTCCGCGAAGCCGTAATCGGCGACGACAATCGCGCTCCCACGCCCCAAGAACTCGAGCAAATGAAGGGGCTTGTCGCACAGGCCATGAAAGACGGCGCGATGGGCATCTCGACTTCACTGATCTATCCGCCGGGAATTTACGCGAAGACGGATGAGCTGATCGAACTCGCGAAAGTCGCTTCGCAGTATGGTGGACTCTACGCGTCGCACATGCGCAGCGAGGGCGCGACGGAGTTCGACGCGCTCGACGAAGCGATTCGCATCGGACGCGAAGCGAATTTGCCCGTCGAGATTTTTCACATGAAAGTGAGCGGAAAGCCGCGCTGGGGCAATATGCCGACCGTGGTGCAGAAGATCGAACAGGCTCGCGCGTCGGGTCTCGACATTCGCGCCGACCAGTACCCCTACATCGCGGGCGGTACGTCGCTCGCGGCATCGCTGCCGCCATGGGTGGCCGACGGCGGAATCGAAAAACTCATCGCGCGGCTTCACGATCCGCAAACGCGCGAAAAAATCAAAGCCGAACTCGCGACCGACCACAACGACTACGAGAACCTGTACTTCGATGTGGGCGGCGGCACGGGCGTGATGATCTCGAGCGTGTTCTCGCCGGACCTCAAAAATTATATGGGCCAGACGCTCGCCGATGTGGCCAAGGCGCAAGGGAAGCCGGAACTTGACGCGCTTTTCGACTTCATCATCGCGGACAACGCGCAGACTGGCGCACTCTATTTCATGGCGAGCGAAGCCGACCTCACGTACGGCTTGAAGCAGCCTTGGACCTCGATCGGGCTTGATGCCGGCGAATCATCGCTCGATGGTCCGCTCTACGAACCGCACACGCATCCGCGCGAATTTGGTTCGATGCCGCGATTTCTCGGGCACTACGTTCGCGACGAGCACTTGATGCCTCTTGAGCAGGGAATTCGGAAAATCACGTCGATGCCCGCCACACGCGAACACTTGACTGACCGGGGGCAGATTCGTGTGGGCGCGTATGCAGACATCACCGTGTTCAACGCGGATACGATCATCGATCACGCGACATACGCCGAGCCGACGAAGCTATCCGAAGGCGTAAGCTACGTGTTCGTGAACGGCAAGCTTGAATACGACAACGGAAAACTGACCGGTGACACTGCGGGACGTCCGATGCGCGGCCCCGGTTGGACGGGTGTGACAACACACTAAGCCAAACGCCGTCGCCCGAGCCACTTGCGCAGCCCTGACGACGGCGTTTGGTTATTCGGTAAACCAGGACACGCTTTAGCGGCCGGATTTCGCCTTCATCACACGTGGACGCTCAGTTTCCTTCTCGGTCTCGTCTTCGCTCGAGCTGCCGTTCGCCTCGGCGTTGATGTCAGCCGAAAGTTCCGTCAGCTTCGCGTCGGTCTCTTTCTCTTCGTCGAAGGTCTCGCTGAGCAGATTCACGGCTTCCGACTCGCCCAATAGATCCGCAAATGCGCGTGCGGTGCCGTAAGCTGCCATTTCGTAGTGCTCAACGCGTTGTGCAGCGGCAATCAGGTCCGCATCCTTCACGGCGCCTTCGAAATCGCTTTCGATCGCTTCGCTGCCTTCCTCGACGAGCCCTTCCATCGCCTTGCACTTCGTGCCGGTCGGCTTTTCGCCCAGCGCCTGGAAAATCTGCTCCAAGCGTTCAGCGTGGCCGCGTGTCTGTTCGAGATGTTCTTCAAAGCCGCCGCGCAACTGTTCGTTCGTTGCCGCCTTGGCCATTTTCGGAAGTGCCTTGATCAACTGCGACTCTGCGTTGTAAAGGTCCCTCAGTTGTTTGAGATACAGATCGCGAAATGTTTCTTGCTGCGCCATGATGCCTCCAAAGATGATTTCTGTCCCGCAGACTGAGATTAGGGGAGCGGGGCAACGCGAACCATCGGGCGAATGGACTAGCCTTCCGCAAGTAATCCCCTAGGGAAGAGAGTGCAAGCCCCTAAGCTTCAGTCGCGCGCGCCGATGCTACGCGAACGCTGTGATTTGGGCCGTCACCGCTTGTAGAGGTCTTTTTGATTGAGGGCCCTACGCGCCGGGATATCCGAGAGGGGCATTGGCGCGGCGCGCTATCGACCGGAATTGTCGTCCATTCGATTCCGGTCTGCTGGGTCAGCATTCGGGCCGCGCGCCGGATGTGGCTCGGTGTGATCTTTTTATACTCCTTCAACGATCTGCGACAGAAAGGTGGGACCCCATCGCCGACGCCTGATTGGGCCATTTTCCGCGCTTCCAGAAGTGCAATAGCACTCTGCACACGACCCCATACCTTCTATCCAACGGTCTGCCTGCCTGCCCCTATCATTACTAAACAGTCCTACCTGCACGTTCGATGCGGTTACTGATTTGTAAGACCCTGAGCGCGTTGCTAGGCATGTCGCGCGATGGGGCAACGTGACCGATGTGCGCATCAACGGCGGTTTGTAGCTTCAAAGCAAGGCGGCGTGCATATGCACACGCCGGTTCGAGACGTCAGGCACTTGGGGAATCGATCTTGGGAAACTCACCGGAAGCCCGCGTTCGCCGCAGCTCCAATGTTGTCTCCCGCGTCGTCGCTGATGAAGCGATCGTGATTCCTATTCGCCGGGGAGCGGCGGATATGGATTCGATTTTCACGTTCAACGAAGCGGGAACGAAGCTTTGGTCGCTGATTTCGGATGGCCAGAGTTCCGAAGCACTCGCGGCGCACCTCGAGGCGGTGTACGGGCTTTCCCCGGAGCAGGCCGCGAAAGACGCGGCTGCGTTCCTCAGTGACCTCAAGCAGGAAGGGCTCGTCGAGCCTGCTTGATTCGATTTTGTTGTGACCCTGCGGGGGCAGGGACTTGGGATGAACGAACAAACCTACGCTGCATTCAGCAGCGGCCTTCACAGCCGCTACTTCGGAAAACGCGCTCCGGTCGAGGTGTCGATCGAGCTGACGCGGCGTTGTCCGCTTGAATGCAAGCACTGCTACAACAATTTGCCGATGGCGGATGCCGCCGCTCGCACGGGCGAGCTGACTTTAGCGGAGCATCGCCGGCTGCTCGATGAGCTCGTGGAAGAGGGCTGCCTGTGGGTTTGCTTCACCGGCGGTGAAATTTTCGCGCGCGCCGATTTCCTCGACATCTACGCGTACGCCAAGAACAAGGGCTTCCTGGTTACGCTTTTCACCAACGGCACGATGGTCACCGAGCGGATCGCGAATTTCCTGGCCGAGTGGCGGCCGTTCGCGATTGAAATCACCCTCTACGGCGCGACCAAAGAAACCTACGAAGCGCTCACGCAAATCCCCGGCTCCTACGCGAAGTGCATGCGCGGCATTCGGCTGCTGAAGGAACGGAATCTGCCGCTGAAGCTCAAGACCGTTCCGACGACGATCAACCGCCACGAAGTTTTCGAGATGAAGCGCATGGCCGAAGAAGATTTCGGCGTCGAGTTCAAGTTCGATCCCCTCGTCAATCCGCGAATCGATTGCTCGCAAAGCCCGGTGGAAGTCCGGCTGATGCCCGAAGAAGTGGTGGCGCTCGATTTCCACGAGCCTAAGCGCGAACGCGACTACGGCAATCTGCTCGCGCGCGAAATGGCCAAGCCGGTCGAAAAATCCGAAGGTCACGTTTACACCTGCGGCGGCGGCGTGACGGCTTTTGCGATCGATCCGGAGGGCCGTATGAGCATCTGCGTGCTTTCGCACAAGCAGACCTACGACTGGCGCAACGGTTCCGTTCGGGAAGGGTGGAACGATTTTCTGTGGCGCACTCGCACGCAGCCCAAGACGCGCACGACGAAATGCGACGCATGCCGGATCAAATCGCTATGCAGCATGTGCCCGGCGAACGGCGAGCTTGAGAACGGCCACGCGGAATCGCCGGTCGAGTTTCTGTGCGAGGTCGCGCATCTGCGCGCCATGGCACTCGGTGCTGACACTCCAGCGCACGGAGACTGCGATTGCTGCAAAGGCGGTAAGTCGTACGAATCGCTGCGGCGCTCGGCCGAAAAGATCCGAAATCGTCAAATCGACGTCGGTAGCTGGACTCCTGCAATCCCCACTGTGACCGCAACGCTGCTTCCGATTCTTTCGGACGCGGCCGGCTGCGGCACCGCCCCCGGTGGTGGCTGCGGATCCTGCGGTTCACATAGATAAAGAGGGCATCGCTAATTATGAGCGAAGAAAAACCAAATCAAGCGGCACTCGACGACTCCGGCACTCCGCCGAAGTACGAAGCTCCGAAAATTGTCCGCGTCAGTCTGCGCCCGGAAGAAGCCGTTCTGGGTCATTGCAAAATTCCCGGATCGGCCGGCCCGGTCAGCGCGAGCTGCACGTCGACGGCGTGCATGTCGTTCGGGTCTTGATCGCCGCGTCCATGATCGCCACGGATTCCATCCTCGAGCTTTCCGCTGCGAACCGCACGCGTACGCGCTTCGCCGCACGCATTGGCGGAACCACGCTCGGCGTTAGCTCAGGCCACGTAAACCTTTCGATCGTTCCTGACTCGGAGTTGAACGCATTTTTGATTCCCGACCAGCGCTGCGACGTCGAATGCACCGCGCGATTCGTGAATGCTGTATCCGAGTTCGAAGGCGAGCTGGTTTTCGATTCCGGCGGCCTGTGGAAGCTCTACCGCAACGCTGCCGGCTACTGCTTCCGCTTCGCGACAAGTTTTCTGGGCGACACGCCGTACAAGCAGGCGATCGTTTCGCCTGATTTCACGAAAGTGCGCATCGATCTGGTGCAGCGCTTCTACGATCCCTCGAAGCCGTGGAATCCGCTCGAGTATCCGCTCGACGAGCTGCTGTGGATTCACCGCCTCTCGATGAAACAGGGCGTCGAAATGCACGGCTGCGGCGTAATCACGCCGGACGGCCGCGGCTTTCTTCTGACTGGTCACTCTGGCGCGGGCAAGAGCACTTCCGCTCGGATGTGGGCGCGCAATGCCGCCGCACGCGTCCTCAGCGATGACCGCATCATTCTTCGTGCCGAAGGCGACCGCATCTGGATGTACGGCACGCCGTGGCACGGCGACGCTGGAATCGCTGAAGCCGACCGTTTCCCACTCGACGGAATTTTCGTGCTCGAGCATGGTGCGGAGAATCGCATGCAGCCGCTCAATCCAACGAAGGCCTCCGCGGAGCTTTTTGCGCGCAGTTTTGTGCCGCACCACTCCGTGGAAGGTTTGAATTTCGTTCTCGAATTCTTCGACCAGCTCACGTCGCTCGTTCCGTGCTTTTCGTTCCCGTTTGTGCCGAACGTCACTGCCGTGGAGGCGCTGCTTGCATCAAGCACTGGAAAATTCGCAGCGGCGTGATTCGCGGCTTTTTACGCGGATCGTCGGAGACCTGCTCCGCAGCGGCGTCCCCGTGCGCTTTCGCGCCGAAGGCCGCAGCATGGTGCCCACACTTGAGGGTGCGGAGCTTCTCACTGTGGAACCGGTGAGCGCGGATGCTCTGCAGGCGGGCAACATCGTTCTGACCAACGCAGAGAATCGTTTGCAAGCGCACCGCATCGTTTCGAATTCCGCCGGCGGCCCCGAGCTGGCGATTAAAGGCGATACCGGCTGGCACGCAGAGAATGTGTCGCGCGAAAGCGTGCTGGGCCGCGTAACTCGAGCCGAAAAAGATGGGCACATCATGAGACTCGATAGCCGCGCCGCGTACTGGCGAGCCGCCATTCATATATTCACTCGCCGCGCTGCGGCCGCCGTTGCGCTTCGTTTACGCCGCCCTGCGCCGCTCGCCGCGTTTACGATCAGCGCCTGCGCGCTCTTCGCAGCTTCGGCGCCAGCCGTTCACGCGCAAACCGACCTCGCTCTTACGTCCACTGCGACCCCGGCGACAGTCGTTCCAGGCGGACAAATCACCTACACACAGGTTGTGACGAATAACGGTCCGAACGCAGCGACAACCGCGGTCCTTTACCAACAGTCGCCTGCGAACACGACCTTCTCTTCGATCACGGCGCCCGCCAACTGGAATTGTGTAGCTCCAACGGCGGGCAATACAGGCGCGGTAACGTGCACCGACACCGTGAACATGAATGCGAACACCACGGCGACGTTTACATACGTCGTGACTGCGAATTCCGGCACCACCGCCGGTACGACCATCTACAACTGGACAAACGTCACGTCGCAGACGACCGATAGCGTCCCTTCGAACAACAGCGCAACGGTGGGCACGCTGGTTGAGACGGCGGGCGGCGCGGATCTGGGCGTCACGGTGAGCGCATCGCCGACGCCAGTATTCGTGACGTCGCCGCTGACCTACACGATCGTCGTTACGAACTACGGCCCCGCAGCGACGACAGCTTCGACGCTTACGGACGCCCTGCCAACGGGTTTCACTTTCGGTTCGGTAGTGGCCACGCCCACCAGCGTCTCCTGCTCAGGAACGTCGACAGTCACCTGCGCGCTCGGTGCTATCGCCAACGGGGGCACCGCGACGATCACCATCGCGGGTACAAGCTCTGGCACCGCTTCCACGCTCACGAATTCGCCGGCGCTCTCAAACACGACGCCTGCGGACTCGAACAGCGGAAACGATACCGCTACGGTAATCACCGTCGTGCAGCCCCTGGTTTGCGCGACGCCTGGAAATGATGGCGCTGCTCCCGCGTTCACGGGAATCGTAAACGCCTACTATCCTCCGTCAAAGACTGGCACGCTCGCTTCGGGCTCGACTTCGATCAAGGTGGGCGCGGTAGCCACCGGCGGTGCGACGACGACGATAAAAACTGGCGACCTGCTGTTGGTCATCCAGATGCAGAGCGCCACGATCGATACGGACAATGGCAGCGACTACGGCGATGGAGTGACGGGAGATCCCGCATACGGATCAACCGCGTTGAATAATACCGGCAACTACGAATTCGTGACGGCCACGTCCTCGCTGAAAAACAATCAGGGCGGCACGATAAATATTTCCGGAGCCGGCGTGAACGGCGGCCTGCTCTATTCGTACTTCAACAACATCGCGACATCGACGCAGGGCGCGCAGACCTACCAGGTCATTCGCGTTCCACAATACACATCCGCCACTCTGAATTCGAAGCTCGCAGCTCTTCCCTGGAACGGCACAGTTGGAGGAGTTCTCGCGATCGACGTTCAAAACCAACTCGTCCTCGGTGGCACAGTTGCGCTCGACGGCGACGGATTCCGCGGCGGCGGCGGGCGCATTCTGACCGGCGCTACGGGACTCGCCTCCACTGACTATGTTTCGCTTTCGACGCAGAACGCGAACGGCTCGAAGGGTGAAGGCATCGCCGGAACGCCCGCGTATATTGCACCGCTGCCGGCAAATATCACGTCGACAACGACCGCTACTGCGACGGCTCAAAATTACGTGGAAGGAATTCCCGCTGGCAGCTACGCGCGCGGTGCACCGGGTAACGCCGGCGGCGGCGCAACCGACGGCAATCCCGCGTCGAATAACGAAAACAGCGGCGGCGGCGCCGGAGGAAACGGCGGCATCGGCGGCAATGGCGGATTCGCTTGGAGTTCCGCGGGCATCGGCGGCGGCTTCGGCGGCTATTTGTTTCCTGCGACGACCAGCTCCCTCGCAATGGGCGGCGGCGGCGGCGCGGGCACCAGCAACGACGGTTCATACTACACCGGCACGGGCGGTGGCGCAGATTGCGGTACGAACTGCACGGGCATTTACAGCAGCGGCGCGCCCGGTGGCGGCATCGCGATCATTCGCGCGGGATACGTGACTGGCACGGGCACGATCACTTCAAACGGTGCGACGGCACTCAGCGTGGAAAATGACGGGGGCGGTGGCGGCGGCGCGGGCGGATCGATCCTC
>Ga0210391_10001827_pt1 | contig 18853 bp, 9 predicted proteins | sample IncBWC12OmetaG_FD_160573 | JGI IMG/M metagenome (GOLD analysis project Ga0210391, IMG submission 160573) | Forest soil microbial communities from Barre Woods Harvard Forest LTER site, Petersham, Massachusetts, United States - Inc-BW-C-12-O ...
AACAGATCCGCTGGCGGCCAGATAGGCGGCTGCGACGGCTGCGGTGCGCGGCTCTCCAGCGTGTTTGTTCACGGTGTAGGGAAGCCGCTTCAGCTTGTGCCGGATAGACCGAAGCTCGGCCAAAGCCGAGGTGATCATGCGCGGGTTCTCGCGAATCTCGAGCAGTGGTTCGGGTCCGCCCCAACCTTCGGTGGGAAGCGTGTCGAGCTCGGCGGATACCGTATCCAGAGTGTGCCGCGCCGCTTCGGCCCGTGCATGGAACGAGCGCGTCTCCTGCGGTTGGCGAAGCGTCGCGCCGTCGCCGTGCGCATCTTCACGAGCCGCTGCGCGCAGCTTCTCCGGCGAAAGCCCTGCATCGCGCATGCGCTGCTCGTCGATCATGGCCACGGTTTCCGTCATCTGTTCTCCCAAAAGTCTTTACCTGTAACTTGCTGCCTGCATCTCGAACATCTCTGCGTATCGAGCGCCGAGAGCCATCAGTTGTTGGTGCGTGCCTTCTTCCACAAGGCGTCCGCCTGCGAGTACTACGATGCGGTCAGCCATGCGTACCGTTGAAAATCGATGAGAAATGAGTAACGCCATTTTTCCGGTGGTCAATTCGGCGAAGCGCTCGAAGACTTCCAGTTCGCTCTTCGCATCCAGCGCAGCGGTTGGCTCATCGAGGACCAGAAGTTGCGCGTCGCGCAAATAAGCCCGCGCCAGTGCGATCCGCTGCCATTCACCTCCGGAGAGATCGACGCCACTGACGAAGCGCCGGCCGAGCATCTGGTCGTAACCGCCAGCCAGCTTCTTCACCACTTCGGCGGCCAGGCTCTTGTGCGCCGCAGTTTCAATCTCCGCGTTGGTGTGCGGGACCTCGACGTGTCCGATGCTGATGTTCTCCCGCACCGTCATTTCGTAGCGCATGAAGTCCTGAAAAATGACGCCCATCTCGCGATGGAGATCATCCAGCGCGTACTCCCGCAGATCAATTCCATCGAGCAGAATCGCGCCTTCGGTGGGATCGTAGAGCCGGGTGATTAGCTTGACGACGGTGGTCTTGCCCTGGCCGTTTTCTCCGATCAGCGCGATCCGCTCGCCTGGCTCGATGGAGAAGTTGAAATTCTTCAGCACCGTCCGATCGGTGCCGGGATAAGCGAAGGAAACGTTGCGGAACTCGAAACCCTTGCGAATGGGCCGCGGCGCCGGCAGAGCATTCGGTTTGGATTCGACCACCGGCTTCAGTTCGAAAAATCCAATCAGGTCGGTGAGGAAGAGAGCCTGGTCCGCAATACCCGAAGCCGTCGAGAACGCCTGCTGCAGGTTGCCGCTGGCCTGCTGAATCGCCGCGGTGATCAGATAGAAGACGCCGACGTTGTAGCGGCCGTGCAGTCCTTCCCAGATGGCGAAGACATACGCGCCGTAGTAGCCGCAGGTGCCGATCAGCGAGAGCAATCCACCCCACAGCAGCTTCCGCTTCGAGAGGTCGACGTTCTCGTTGTAGATCTGCTCGGAGAGCGCGGCAAAGCGGTTGGTGAGGTACGCGCTCAGGTTGAAGAGCTTGAGCTCTTTGGCGGAGTCTTTGCTGCCGCCGACCATGCGCAGGTAATCCATCACGCGCTTGACGGGCGTTTGGCGGAAGTTTTTCGCGTATCCCAGGAAAGCGAAGTGGGTCTCGCCGAAGAACGACGGCAGGACTCCGACGACCAGCAGCAGCATGAGCCACGGCGAGTAATAGACGAGCTGCGCGCTCCAGATCAGGGTGGTCAACACCTGCAGGAAGAGCCGGCCCATCTGCTGGATCATCGCCAGCCGATCCGTAGCCTGGACGCGGGCTCGCTCCAGCCGGTCGTAGAACTCCGGATCCTCGTAGGTGGTGAGGTCGAGGCGCGCGGCCTGGCGCATGACCTCGATGCTGACGTGATGGGTGTAGCGGTCGGCGAGCAGAGAATCGGTGTAGTCGATGGCACGGGAGAAGATGGCGAACAGGAGCGCGAGGCCGACTTCGGCCGCAACGACCCACCAGAAATTAGCCTGTAGGGCCTGATGGTGGAGCGCCGCATCCACGCCGTTGATGATGAGGTGCGCGACCCAGCCGATAGCCCAGGGCATCGACGCCACAATGACACGCAGCGTCAATCCCCATGTGACGACCGATGGGCCAGACTCCCACAGAATATGGAGCACCGGAGGTACATTGCGCAGGGCTCGAATTCGCTCGCCCCATGCATTGTGCGTACCGGTATTGTCGTTCCCGCTCATGGAATCAATAACTTGTCAGTTAGTGTCCGTTGCCGGACGAGGAGTTGCGGCCCAACCATGCCAAGGTAAACGGTTGGATGCACACGTCTTGCAGGTAAGTTGTTCACCGACGACCGGGGAGAGCATCGAAGAGGTATCGCGGAGGGAACTTTCTGGCTCGAGTGCAACCGGGATTGGGTCATGCTAACCAGAGTTACCGTGGGAGTGGTTTTCATGGCCTGTTTGCGACCATTTGCACGGTTCATTCGTCCCTTATTGCATTGATCGAGCCAGAGGCGTATTTCTGCGTTTCCCGCGTGGCTCGAAATTCACCGGATGTCTTTAGAACTGTGTGTCTTAGCAAAGGGCTGCTTGATGCGGTGATAAACTCCGGCTTTGGGCCATTTCCGATCGCCGCCGGCTTGAACGCCGATCCTTCGATCTTCCTTCCGGGCAACTCCAATACAACGACTGCGTGACTTAACAAAAATAAGATGACTTCACAACCTTCCGCCTCGATTGCTTCGCCTGATCGTCAACTGTCTTCTTCCACATCTCCGCCACCACGCAAACACCGGCATCGCTGGATTTGGGGGGTGATCCTGATCATCTTCGCCTTGCTGTTCTGGTGGGTCATCAGCCAGCATGAGAAGAGCCAGCAGGCAGCGATGGGCGGAGGCGGGCGCCGTGGCCAAATGACGGGTCCGGTTCCGGTCGTCCCGGCCACGGCGACGACGGGCAACCTCGGCGTTTATCTCAACGCCATCGGCACGGTCACGCCGGTTTACTTTGACTCCATCACAGCGCAGGTCACTGGTGTCATCACGTCGGTGCACTATACCGAAGGGCAGCTGGTGAAAAAGGGCGATCCACTCGTCGACATCGACCCGCGTCAGTACGAAGCGCAAGTGGTTGAGGCGCAGGGCGCGCTGGAGCGGGATCAGAGCCTTCTGGCGGAAGCGCAAATGGACCTGACTCGCTACCAGGAGGCGTGGGCGAAGAACGCGATTCCGCGCCAGACTCTGGAAGACCAGGAAAAGCTGGTGATGCAGGATCAGGGAACCGTGAAGAATGACGAGGGGACGTTGCAGTTCGACCAGGTGCAACTGGCCTACTGCCATATCACGTCGCCGATCAGCGGCCGCGTAGGCCTGCGGCTCGTCGATCCCGGCAACCTGGTGACCGCGAATTCCACGACGACGCTGGTCAATATCGCGCAACTGCAGCCGATCACGGTGATCTTCACACTTCCCGAGGTCAACGTGGGGCAGGTTGTCGAGCAGATGCACCACGCCAAAGAGCTGCCCGTACAGGCCTGGAATGCACAAAACACCAAACAAATTGGCGCAGGCAAGCTGGCCACGATGGACAACCTGATCGACACCACGACTGGCACAGTGAAACTGCGCGCATCCTTTCCCAACAAGGACAATGCGCTTTTCCCGAATCAGTTTGTGAATACGCGGCTGCTGGTGACGACGATGGAGAACCAGATCCTGGTGCCTGCTTCGGCGATTCAGCATAACGGCGATCTGGCTTTCGTTTATCTGATCAAACCCGGACCAGGTAACCCTGCTGGCCAGTCGGGGCAGGGAAGCGGAGCCAGTCAGAGTGCACCTGCAGAGCCAGCGAGCAGTTCAGGTGGTGGTTCGAAAACAGGCGCCAATGCCGGCCAGGGCGCCGAGAAGGCGCAGTATCACGTGGTGCAGACGAACGTGCAGACCGGAGTAACCGACAACGGTATGACCGCCGTTACAGGAATTCAGGTGGGCAATGTCGTGGCGAACAGCAGCTTCGACAAGCTGATCAACGGCGGCCCGATCACGATCTCCAGGCAGGGCATCCCGACAACCCAAACCACCATCAGCGGCGAGAGCAGTGCCCCGTGAGTCCGTCTCGTCCATTTATTCTGCGGCCAGTTGCGACGTCGCTGCTGATGGCCGCAATTCTTCTCGTAGGGATTGTTTCCTACCTGCAGTTGCCGATCTCCGCGCTGCCTGAGGTCGATTACCCGACGATTCAGGTAGTCACGTTCTATCCCGGCGCCAGCCCGGATGTAACGGCGACGACAATCACCGCTCCGCTGGAGCGGCAGTTCGGCGAAATGCAGGGGCTGAGCCAGATGACTTCCACCAGCGCTGGTGGAGTCTCGGTCATCGTTCTGCAGTTCAATCTCTCGCTTTCCATGGACGTGGCTGAGGAAGAAGTTCAGTCGTCCATCAACGGCGGGCAGTCTTTCCTGCCGTCGGACTTGCCGACGCCGCCGGTCTACAGCAAGACGAATCCGGCTGACGCGCCGGTTCTCACTATGTCCATCAACTCCGACAGCCTGCCGTTATCGAAGGTTGAGGATCTGGTGGATACGGAGCTGGCGCCAAAAATCTCGCAGCTGAGCGGCGTGGGTTTGGTGAGCATCAGCGGCGGACAAAAGCCGGCGGTACGCATCCAGGCGAATCCGGTAGCGCTATCTTCGTACGGCCTGAACATGGAAGATTTGCGGACGGCGCTGACTTCGGCCAGCGTGAACTCCGCCAAGGGCAATTTCGACGGGCCGCGCCAGGATTACCAGATCGACTCGAACGACCAGATCAGCGATGCGAATGACTACAAGACTGTGGTCGTCGCTTACCGGAACGGTTCGCCGATTTTCGTTCGCGACGTCGCTAATGTGATCAACGGTGTGGAGAACACGAAAGAGGCGGCGTGGGTGAACGACACGCCGGCCATCATTCTGAACGTGCAGCGGCAGCCCGGCGCCAATACGATCACCGTCGTCAAGAGCATTCAGAAGATCCTGCCGCAGCTCGAGAGCTCGCTGCCGGCGTCGATCAAGGTTCAAACGCTGACGGATATGACCACCAGCATTCAGGCATCGGTGGACGACGTTGAGTTTGAGCTGATGCTCACCATCGGCCTGGTGGTGCTGGTCATCTTCCTGTTCCTGCGCAGTCTTTACGCGACGATTATTCCAAGCGTTGCGGTGCCGTTGTCGCTTGTGGGCACCTTTGCGGCGATGTATGCGCTGGGCTACAGCCTCGACAATCTCTCGCTGATGGCGCTCACCATTTCCACTGGATTTGTGGTGGACGACGCCATCGTGATGATTGAGAACATCTCCCGCTATCTGGAAGAGGGGATGTCGCCGCTGCAGGCAGCGCTTACGGGTGCGGATCAGATTGGCTTCACGATTATTTCGCTGACCGTCTCGCTGATTGCGGTGTTGATCCCGCTGCTGTTTATGGGAGATGTGGTGGGACGCCTGTTCCGCGAATTCGCCGTGACGCTGGCGGTGACTATCGTGATTTCGGCCGTTGTCTCGCTGACGCTGACTCCGATGATGTGCTCGCGCATTCTCCGCCACAACCCGGAGAGCCAGCAAACGGCCTTCTATCGTGCATCGGAGCGCGTGTTCGACAACATGGTGGGGTTCTATGGTCGCACGCTGCGCGTTGTGCTCGACTACCAGGGCATCACGCTGCTGATTGCTCTCGGCACACTGGCGCTGACGATCTTCCTTTATATTGTGATTCCCAAAGGCTTTTTCCCGGTGCAGGATACCGGCGTGATTCAGGGGATATCGCAGGCTCCGCAGGCGATCTCCTTTGCTGCCATGGCCACTAAGCAGCAACAGTTGGCTGATGTGATTCTGAAAGATCCGGCGGTCGAGAGCTTGTCCTCGTTCATTGGCGCCGACGGCACGAATACCACGCTGAACAGCGGACGTTTATCGATCAATCTGAAGCCGCTGAACCAACGCTCGCCCCACGGTATCAGCGCTTCGGATGTGATTCGCCGGCTGCAAAGCAATTTGAAACAGGTGGACGGCATTTATCTCTACATGCAGCCGGTGCAGGATATTACCGTCGACGATCGCGTGAGCCGTACGCAGTACCAGTACACGCTGGAAGATCCGGACACGGACGAGCTGAATGAATGGAGCAACAAATTTGTCGCGGCGTTGAAGAAGCTGCCCGAACTGGAGGATGTTGCTACTGATCAGCAGAATGGCGGCCGCGCGGTTTCGCTGATGATCGACCGCGTGACGGCATCGCGGCTGGGCATCGCACCGACGACCATCGACAACACGCTCTACGATTCCTATGGCCAGCGCGAAATCAACACGATGTACACGCAGCTGAATCAGTACCACGTGGTTCTGGAAACCGCGCCGCAGTGGCAGCAGAATCCTGGCAATCTTGGGGACCTCTACATTCAGAGCGGTGCATCTTCCGGAGCCAGCGGTGCAGGGGCTACCACATCGTTTTCAGCATCGGCTTCCGCGTCGGCCGGTTCCAATGCACTTACTTCTTCAGTGAAGTACACGGCAGGCTCCGCCGCACTCTCCGCGCCGGCGACGGTGCTGGCCGGAACCACGAGTACCCAGGGTTCGTCTTCAGCCAACGGGGGCACGACCGCGGGCACCACGCCGAACACCACCTCGGCTTCCACCGGCGCGAACGCCATTCCGCTCAGCGCATTTACGAAGGCTTCCGTTACCTCCGAAGCTCTTTCCATCAATCACCAGGGACAGTTCCCGTCGGTGACGGTGTCGTTTAACCTGGCATCGAACTCGTCACTGGGCACAGCCATCACCAACATCGATAAGGCAGCGGACAAACTTCATTTCCCGCCCAGTTTGCAGGCAGGCTTTCAGGGCACCGCGGCCTCATTCAAAAACTCGCTTTCTAACGAATTTCTACTCATCCTGGCCGCGCTGGTGACGGTCTACATCGTGCTCGGAGTTCTCTACGAAAGCTTTATTCATCCGGTCACGATTCTGTCGACGCTGCCCTCAGCGGGCGTGGGCGCGCTGCTGTCGCTCATGCTCTTCCATCAGGACCTGAGCGTCGTTGCGATTATTGGCATCATTCTGCTCATCGGCATCGTGAAGAAGAATGGCATTATGATCGTGGACTTTGCGCTCGAGGCTGAACGCGAGCACGGGAAGGAATCGACGGAGGCCATCTTCGAAGCTAGCATGCTGCGCTTCCGTCCCATCATGATGACCACGATGGCGGCGTTGCTCGGCGGTTTGCCGCTCGCGCTGGGCACGGGGCTCGGCTCTGAACTGCGCCGTCCGCTGGGCATCGCCATGGTGGGCGGGCTGCTTCTCAGCCAGGTTCTCACCTTGTACACGACACCGGTCATCTACATCTTCTTCGATAAGCTCGGTATGCGCATCTCCGGCAAGCGCCCGTCGTCGAAGGTTGCGGAGCACGCAGGCCCCTCCACGCCCAGTGCGGAGGAGAGCAGCCTGTGAGTTTTTCCTGGACATTCATCCGGCGACCGGTGGGCACCACGCTGCTCACCATCGCGATTGCCATCGCCGGAGCGATTGCTTTTACCGTTCTTCCCGTATCGCCGCTGCCGCAGGTGGATTTCCCCACCATCAGCATCTCCGCGAGTTTGCCCGGAGCCAGCGCGCAGATTATGGCTGCTTCGGTGGCCACACCGCTCGAACGCCAGCTGGGACACATTGCCGGCATCACGGAGATGACATCGTCCAGCTCTCTGGGCAGCACGAACGTTACGCTGCAGTTCGATCTAAGCCGCAATATTGACGGCGCAGCGCACGACGTGCAGGCGGCCATCAATGCGGCGCGCACCTATCTGCCGGCAAACCTGCCATCGAACCCTTCGTACCGCAAAGTCAATCCGTCGGACGCGCCGATCATGATCCTCGGCCTCACGTCGAACAAATACGACGTGACCAAGGTCTACGATTTGGCTTCGACGATCCTCGAGCAAAAGCTTTCCCAGATTAACGGCGTCGGCCAGGTGTTCGTTGGTGGTGGCGCAACGCCTTCGGTGCGCGTCGAGGTCAATCCGACCAAGCTTGAAAGTTTTGGCCTGACGCTGGGCAACGTACAGTCTGTCCTGAGTCTGCAGAACTCGCACGAACCGCGCGGGCAGGTTTCCAACGGCGCCATGACCGCCGATATCATCACCAACGATCAGATTTCCCGGGCGGACCAGTACGCGCCGCTGATTGTGGGCTACAAAAACGGAGCAGCGGTCCGCCTGTCGGACGTGGCGGGCGTCTACAACTCCACGCAGAACATTCGCACCGCGGGCTACATGGATGGCACGCGCGCCGTCTTCGTGATCATCTTCCGCCAGCCGAACGCAAACATCATTCAGACGGTCGACAGCATTACACAGCAGCTGCCATTTCTTGAGGCTGTGCTGCCGCAGGGCATCCACACCACGATCGTTCTGGATCGCACCACCACCATTCGCGCCTCGGTAAGTGGTGTGGAAAAGACGCTGGCTGGTTCTGTGGTGCTGGTCGTGTTGGTGGTCTTCTTCTTCCTGCGCAGCCCGCGGGCTACTCTGATTCCCAGCGTGGCCGTGCCGGTGTCCCTGATCGGGACGTTCGCCGTGATGTACCTGCTGGGCTACAGCATCGACAACCTGTCGCTGATGGCTCTCACCATCGCCACCGGATTCGTGGTCGACGACGCCATTGTTGTGATGGAGAACATCACACGGCATCTGGAAAGCGGCATGCCCCCGTTAAACGCTGCGCTGGTGGGGGCGCGAGAGATCAGTTTCACAGTTTTTTCCATCAGCATGTCGCTGATTGCCGTCTTTATTCCGATTCTGATGATGGGCGGCATCGTTGGGCGGCTCTTCCGAGAGTTTGCTGTGACTCTGTCGGTGGCCATCCTGGTTTCAATGGTGGTTTCGCTCACGACAACGCCGGCCATGTGCGCGCATCTCCTCAAGGCGAACGAGCCTGAAACGGAGCACAACTGGTTTTACCGGGCCAGCGAGGGATTCTTCAACGGAATGCTCTCGATCTATCGGCGTTCGCTGACATGGGCGCTCGATAACTCGGCGCTGATGCTGATCGTGCTGGCGCTGACGATCGCGCTCAACGTTGTCGTGATCTACCGCATCCCGAAGGGATTCTTCCCGACCCAGGACACAGGCGCGATTGTGGGCATGGTGCAGGGGCCGCAGGATGCGTCGTTCCCCTTCATGAATTACTCAGTCCAGCAGTTGATGAAGGTGATCAAAGCCAATCCCGCAGTGGCGCACGCCAATGCTTATACGGGGGGCAATGGCTCCAGCAACGGCGGCTTCATCTACATTGCGTTGAAGCCGCTGGGCAGCGGCCCGGGCCAGCGAACAGACAGCGCCATGCAGGTGATCAACGAACTGCGGCCAAAGATCAACAGCATGCCGATTGCTTCCGGATTTCTGCAGCCGGTGCAGGACCTGAGGATCGGAGGCCGGTCGAGCGCCGCTCTCTACCAGTACACGGTGCAGTCGGACAATATTCCGGACCTCGCGCACTGGGGGCCGATTCTGCTGGCGCAGATGAAGAATCTGCCGGGCCTGCAGGACGTGAACACCGATCAGCAAAACGGCGGTTTGGAGGAGATGCTCACGTACGATCGCGTCACCGCTGCGCGCCTGGGACAAACACCGCAGACCCTGGACAGCGCGCTCTATAGCGCGTTTGGCCAGTCGGAAGTTTCGGTGATTTATACCCAGCTCAACCAGTACTACGTGGTCATGGAAGTTGCTCCGCAGTACTGGCAATCGCCCGATGGCCTGAATGACATTTGGATTGCGCCAGCCAGTTCGGGTAGTGCAGGAGCGGGCATCAACGCGATTGCGCCAATTTCGACCGTATTGCAGGCCAGCACCAACACGACGCCGCTGCAAGTGAACCATACCGGACTCTTTCCGTCGGTGACTGTCTCCTTCAATCTGGCCGCCGGCATGTCTCTGAGTGACGCTACGCGCGAAGTGGCCGAAATGGAGACCCGGCTGGGCATGCCCACAACCGTTCATGGGTTCTTTGCCGGGACGGCGCAGGCGTATCAGGATTCACTGGCCAGCGAGAAGTATCTGGTCATCACGGCGATCTTGGCTGTCTACATCGTGCTGGGCATCCTGTACGAGAGCCTGATGCACCCGTTCACAATTCTTTCCACGCTGCCCTCGGCTTCGATCGGAGCCATGCTGGCGCTGATGATCTTCCATATCGATCTGAATGTGATATCCATCATCGGCATCATTCTGCTCATTGGCATCGTTAAAAAGAATGCGATTATGATGATCGATTTCGCGCTCATGGCCGAGCGGGAACACCAGAAGAGTACGTACGATGCGATCTTCGAGGCCTGCATGCTGCGTTTCCGTCCCATTATGATGACCACCATGGCCGCTACCTGTGGCGCTTTGCCGCTGGCATTCGGCCGGGGTACCGGCTCAGAGCTGCGCCAGCCCCTCGGTATCACCATCGTCGGAGGCCTGCTGTTGAGCCAACTCATCACCCTTTACACCACGCCGGTCGTCTACCTTACGCTGGACAGCCTGCGCCTCCGCCTCTCGGGCAAGACGCACGATACGTTCCGCCCGGAAATTGAAGGAGCCGCGTCATGAAATGCCTGATCAACATCCCGCTCCGCAACCGCCGCCTGTCGCAGGCTTTCGCATCCAGCGCGGTTCTGCTGTTGTCCGTGTCCGCTGTGACCGGCTGTATGGTTGGGCCGAAGTACCACGCCCCTGCCCCGCCGCAGATCGCCGCACCCAACTACAAGGAATCCACGGTCAACTTCCAGGATGCCGATGGGTGGAAGGTGGCCAGCCCCAGCGATGCCATGCTGCGCGGCAACTGGTGGGAAGTGTTCCATGAGCCGGAGCTGAACGCGCTCGAAGAACAGCTCAATATCAACAATCAAAACATCAAGCAATACTTTCAGCAGTACATGGAAGCGCGTGCATTGATTGCGGAAGCGCGTTCGCAGTATTGGCCGACCATCACCGCCAACCCGGGTTGGAGCCGATCGCGGTCGTCGTCCAATCTAGGCAGCTCTTCGACGGCAAATCCGGGGCATACCGCCAGTCTGTGGGCCGCTCCGCTCGATGTCTCCTGGGAGCCCGATCTCTGGGGCAAGATTCGTAACGAAGTCCGTGAAGCGCAATATGGCGCGCAGGTGTCAGCAGGCGATCTGGAGAACGAGAAGCTGACCGAGCAGGCTTCGCTGGCCGAGTTCTACTTTGAGATTCGCGGGCAGGACATGCTGCAACAGATCCTGAATCAGACTGTGACCGCGGACCAGAAGGCGCTCGATTCCAATCAGGGCGCGTACGATGCGGGAACCGGCGACCAAATCTCCGTGGTTGAAGCGCGTGCCACGCTACAGGCGGCGCAGTCCGCGGCCATCAACGTCGGGATATCGCGCGCTCAATATGAGCACGCCATCGCTGTGCTGATCGGCAAGGTTCCCACGGACTTCTCGATTCCCGTAAAGCCGATGGTCTACGCGGCCCCGGCGGTTCCCACGGGTGTGCCGTCGCAGCTGCTCGAGCGCAGGCCGGACGTTGCGGCTGCTGAGCGGACGCTGGCCGAAGCCAACGCCACCATCGGCATTGGCTACGGAGCGTTCTTCCCCCAGGTGACGATATCCGCCGGCGGCGGCTTCGAAGCTTCTACGCTGAAACATCTATTTGACTGGGCCAGCCGAACCTGGTCCATCGGTCCTTCGGCCTCTCAGGTAATCTTCGACGGCGGACTGTATCGCGCTGAACTCCATCAGTACCAGGCGACCTACAACGCTGACCTGGCCACCTATCGCCAGACCTCGCTGACGGCTTTCCAGCAGGTGGAGGACGCTCTGGCCGAGACGCGCCTTTACTCGCAGCAGATTCTGCGCCAGGAGGAGGCGACGAAGTCCTCTCAGCAGTACCTCGACATGGAAATGCAGCGATACAACACCGGCGTGGATCCTTATATCGACGTGGTGACGGCGCAGACGACGGTGCTGGGCAACCAGCAGACGCTCAACTCGCTGCAGGTGGAGGAGATGACATCGGCGGTGACGCTGGTCCAGGCGCTGGGCGGCGGATGGGATACTTCGCAGTTGCCGACGCCATCGCAGGTCGGCGCCAAGGTCGCAAACGCGGACTATTCGACCCAACACTGAAGTTGAACAGGCTCCTGGCCCCGGATCAGCCCGGTCAACAGCCTTTCGTGACAGCCGTCACTGAGAGGCGTGGCCGAAAGACTCTATCCTGGAACGTTCGGTTGACGGCGCTCTCATTGTTGTTCTGACTGCGCCGATGAACGGGACAGGAGAGCGACTATGAGCCTGGGATTCCTGGCAGTTACTGGATTGGTTTCGGCGATTGTTCTGATCGTAGTGGCCATCACTCTGATCAACAAATTCGCGAATTAACGAGCAGAGCCCCGGCTTCATGCCGGGGCCCTGCGGTTCGCTACTTTTCCACGACAAGCACCTGGCTGTACGGCTCAGTCCACGCCGCCGTACCGGAGTGGCTCAGCTTGTGGGCCGCGTCGTCCCAGTGCAGGTGGGTTAGCTGGAAGTCGCCTTTCTCGTAGGCGTAGGTCCGTCCGTCGTCCTGATACAGTGTGAAGTCAGCGTTCGCTCCAGGCCACACCTGGACGTGGGCGATCGTTTGCTTGTCCGCGGTGCTGTCCACCGGACTGCCGGTCGGAATGATGGATCCGGCGCGCACAAACAGCGGCAGCTTGTCGATGGGCGCATCCACGGTGACCGTCTGGCCACCCTGGTAGCGTTTGTGCGACCAGTAGTTGTACCAATCCGTGCCAGCGGGCAGGTAGACCTGCTTCGTGGTCACACCCTGTTCGGTGACCGGAGCCACGAGAAATGCCGGACCGAACATGTACTCATCGCCAATTTCCGAAACCTTTGGGTCGTCGGGGAAATCCATGAACAGCGCGCGCATGTAGGGGGCGCCGGTTTTGTGCGTGAAGTAGCCGAGCGAGTAGATGTAGGGCATCAGCTCGTAGCGCAGGCGCAAGTACTGCTCCAGGATGGGCTCGGCCTGCTTGCCGTAGGACCAAACCTCGTTGTGGTTGCGGCTGCCGTGGGTGCGGAAAATGGGCAGGAAACTGGCGTACTCGAACCAACGCGTGTAGAGCTCGGGATAATCGTCGTATCCGCCGACGTTATCGCGTGCGTCGGAAGGATCGAGTAGTGGCGGATGATCGGGATGATGCTCGCCGGGCAGATACTGCCAGCCGCCGGTATCGTTGCTCCAGTAATTCAGGCCGGAGGCGGTCACGTCGAGGCCGGTGGGAATCTGCCGTTTGAGCGTGTCCCAGGTCGGGAAGATGTCGGAGGACCAGACAATGGCGCCGTTGTGCTGGACGCCAAGATAGCCGTCGCGGGAGAGAATCAGAGCGCGATGATCGGTGTCGGCACGGAAGCCGTCGTAAAGTGCCCCAGTGTGGAAAAGCGGGTAGACGTTGAAATATTCGGTGCCTGGTCCGATGTGGTAGTAGCTGCCGTTGGGCGGCAGATCGGGCTCGGTTTCGTCCGCCCACAGCGAGTCGAATCCTTTGCTGAGAATGTTGTCTTTAATCGTCTTCCAGTACCACTTCGCGGCATCGGGGTTGGTGGTGTCGATGTCGGAACCGGCTTGATCATAGGGCAGGCCATTCGTCGGCGTTCCGTCGGCCAGATGCTCGAACCAGCCGTTCTTTGCGATTTCTGAGTAAAAGCGATCAGTCGGCACAAAGCGCGGCCACACACTTATCATGGTCTGGAAGCCCATCTTGTGAAGCTGGTCGTTCATCGCAGCCGGATCGGGCCACGCCCGGGAGTCGAAATCCATTTGCCCCATGTTGGTGTAGTAGAACCAGTCGACAACGATCACGTCGGCAGGCAGATGTCGTTCGCGGTAGCCGTTGGCTACGGCCATCACTTCAGCCTGGGTTGAATATCGCTGCTTGCACTGGATGTATCCGTACGCGGCCTTGGGCAGCATGGGTGTGTCGCCGGTAAGGACGCTGTAACCGGAGTAGAGTTCGTCCGTGGTTTTGCCGGTGATCACGAAAAAGGAAATGCGATTACCCACTTCGGAAGTCCAGCGCGTCTGCTCGTTGAATCCCGGTTCGATGGTGGTTTTCGAGGGATTGTCCCACAGCACAGCGTAGTGCTTGTTTGTGACCAGGAAGGGAACGCAGAAAGACGGGGCGGCCGGGGCGACATAGTCGTTCCAGCAACGAATGGGATGGCCGCGATGATCGAAATTGCCTTCCTGGTTCTCGCCCAAACCGTAGTAGTGCTCGTCGTCGGGTGAGTGGAAGCTGGCGCCAACCTGGAAATAGCCCGCATCGGCGGGGCGCGGATCGAAATGGTCGTAGGCGATCGACGGCTGCACATCGTTGAGCACCGAGGCATTGCCGTCTTTGTGGTTCGGTACGGACATCGACCATCCCTGCAAATTGAGCAGCGATTTTCCGTCGGCGTCGGTGATGGTGAGTGGGATCCAGGGCGTCGAGCCGGAGAAATACTGGCAGGTATCGCAGGTGTACTTCGTGGTGCGCGGGCCGTACTGGGGCACCGGCATCGTGATGATGAGCTGCGACGACTTGTAGGTGTCGGTTTTGTCGGTATGCGTGTAGTTCCAGCCCTCGTCCGAGGGTTTCGCCGAGATGCCGTAGCCCGGAGGCGCCAGCGCGGCGTCCTTCTTCAGGCTCATGGTGACGCGCACGATGTTGGGCGCATATGCCTCAAGGGTGACGGTGGCGTCCCGGCGTTCCAGAACGACCTGTTTTTGGGCGAAAGCGGGTCCGGCCACAAGCAGCGACAGGCAGGTAAGGACGAGACAGGGAAAGATTGGAGCGGAATGAATTCGCGTCATGAGAGATGGGTTCTTTCGGAATTTCGTGCCGCAGGCAGTGTACGCCCGCGGTTCCGCGGTGTACAGGACGGACGGCGGCGCAGGTCGCGTGTAAAACGATTTGCCGCGCCACAGCGGCACGGCGTTTGACCGTCTGCAAGAGGCATTTGTATGATGAAGATTGCCCTTCACTTTAGGCGGCGTAGCTCAGATGGTTAGAGCGTGGGATTCATAACCCCAAGGTCGGTAGTTCGATCCTACCCGCCGCCACCATGTCCCTGAAATCTCATCTTCGCTGACCCCCTCAGGGTCAGTTGGGAAACGTGTGAACGCTTGCAGGGAGCTGCGCGGCAAATTGCATAACCGCGGAGCGCAGACCAGGCGCTTCGGCGGGATCGACGGCATAGAAGCTCACAACAGTGTCGCCGATGACCGAAGGGTCATCGAGCTGCCAGTGAGCGACGCGAATCCAGTTTGACGGCAGCGGAGGTCCACCAACGACAACGCCGGGCGGATCGCCAAACCAGCGGTCGTAGGGAATCGCAATCTCGACGCCCTGCGCGGCGGCATCGGTTCGCAGGAACTGCGTGGTGTAGCGGCCAGAGCGGCGGGCGAAGAAAATCTCCTGATTGGCGAGGCCGACCAAATCGTAACAGTGGATGTTGCTGAGGTAATTGACGGCCCCAATGTCGTTCGCGGCCACGTTCGCGTTCGGATAATAAGCGTGGACGAAGCGCCCCATCTGCCATTGCCGCAGGTAGATGTTTCTCGAAATGAGCGGGACCATGTGCACCAGGGCTACGCTCATCATGAGGAACGATGCGCCGGTGACGACAAACAGAAGGTAGGCAGCGATGAAGGCGGGTTGCGGCGCAAGTCGCTTCAGAGAGGGCAGCGCGCATGCGACGGCGATGGTTCCGGCGGCGAATAGATAAGCATCGTAGCGGTAATACATGCCAACCTGGGCAAGCAGGATGTGCAGGCATCCGGCGCCCAGAACCAGCAGCAAGGGGATCGCGATGCGAGGGGTTTTGCGCGCCAAAAACACAGTGGTGACGACGATTCCTGTCAGCAGCAGGAACAACTGGGGGCCTTCCCGCAAGTTTTCGACAATGCGCGCCAGAACGTTCGATCCGGCCTGCATGAGACCTGGGTGATCGCCGCCCGTGCCTTTGAGGGCGACGGAATTGGGGAGCCAATAGGCTCCATGGGCAACGGAAAAGATGGCATAGGCGCAGACAGGCAACGCCGCGCCTGCGGCGATGGCGAATGCGGACTTCCATCGATGCTGCCACGCCAGGATGCAGCAGGCTGGAGCAACAAAGAAGAGGCCTTCGTAGCGCGATGCGACCATCAGGGTAGCGATGGCGGCGATGGTCACGAGGCGCGTGTGATGCGCGTCGTCGCGCAGAAAATATTCAAGAAAGAGCAGCGTCAGCAGCAGATGCAGAGAATGCTCCATGCCGATGACGCCGACGACGAAGAGCGGCGCGAAAAGCACAAGCAGGAACAGCACGACGGTTTGTGCTTTCCGGTTGAGAAAGCCGGCGAGGATGCGTTGCGCGACGAAGATGGAGAGCAGGCCAAAGATCCACGACAGCACAAGCGGGGCATAGAGATTGACGCCGAAGAGGCGGTAGGCAGCACCGAGCAGAATTGGAAAGAGCAGGGAAGAGTCCGAGGAGCTGAAGACAAACGGAGTGACGCCCCACACGCCATGCAACGCGAGGCTCTTGGCCATGGCCATGCCGATGTAGGTGTCATCGAGGGCGTAGATAAAGTGATGGTCCGAGGCGCGCCATGCGCCCAGCACCACCGTGGCCGTCAACGCGGCATAGAGGATCGACGCGAGAAGGGCCGGGCCGAACCGTTGACCGAGCGAGGCTGGCGCAACGGCTTCCGCGACGGTTGAGGATTTCGTCTCGGGGAGCATTCGGAACGAGTCTAGCAGCGCGGGGCGGTGCGTCCCATACCACATTTGGGCATTGCGCCACTATGGTCGACAGGCAGGAACGCCCCATTTCCGATTGCGGAATGGGGCGTTCTGTTGGAGCGCGAAACGAATCAATGATCAGCGGCCACGTCCGCCCCCACCGAATCCCCCTCCGCTATGGAACCCGCCTCCACCGTGGAACCCGCCGCCAGCGAACCCGCTTCCGCCATGGTAGCCGCCGCCGTAGTAACCGCGATGACCGCGGAATCCCCAGCCGCCGCCGTAGAAGCCGCCACCCCAACCGAGCGGATAGTATCCCCAACCGAACGGGCTATAGAAGGGATAGGCACCGAGGAAGGTGTAGTCCCACATGTAGGGATCCCAGTACCAGCCGGGTGCGTAGGCTCCGCCACCGTACTGGCCCGCGATTTGCGCGTTGGCCTCAGCGAGATAGTCGGAGCGCAGACTGCTCCAGCGATAGAGATCGGATTGTTCCTGACCGTTCTCGTCGAATTTCGCAGTCTTCATGGCAGCGGCAGCGCCGACGTTGAGAATATGACCGTCCTTCACGGCGACGAACTTACCGTTGGGCTTCAGAGCGGCTGCTTCGCCATTGAAGACCATGACGGATCCGCGATCGGCGTCGAATTCATACAGCCCGGGCTTCACGAGCTGCACAGGGACGTTGTCTTCGATCACGTGGATGTCGTTTGCCTGAAAGAGTTCGTCCACTTCAACAGCGGCGCGGCCATGTTCCAGGTTCACAACGGTATTGGTCAGGTCGGGTGAGACCATCTTCGCAGCGCTGTTATCGCCGAGCCGGAAGAAGATGCCAGGAGTGAGCAGGACCTCCGCGCGACCCCGAGTGGTGCTGATCTCTTGGCCAGGCTGCAGAGTTGCGGATCCAACAGCGTTGGCGGGCAGTGGCTGACCGTCGATTGCGGCGGAGCCTTCGATGTAGTTAATGGTCCCAGGCACGGCTGTACGAGCCGGCATCGTGGGGTTCTGGGGCAGATCCAGAGCGAACAGGGCCGGTGCGAACAACACCGCCAGGGCCGCAATAAGAGAATTTCTGAGCCGTGGCATGATCGTTAAAACCTCTGTTGTTTAGACGGTTAACAGAGTCAAAACGATTCAGTCGGGCGCATCGGTTACGTGGCCTGCCTAACTCGTGTGTTTATCAGCGAATCGAATGCTGCTCGGGATGCTGATAGCTGCCACACCAGCGAAAAACAACGCGATCGAAAAACGATTGTTGGACAAGGTTTGTCCCACCTGTAAGAGACAGTATCCAGCGACGAGATTCAGGAGCGACCAGAGAACATTCACCATGGGCGACGACAAGCCTTTGCCGGGTGGTTTGGAGAACGGTGTTGGGAAGCGGTCGCCGGAGATTCCATGAACGAAATGCGGTACGAAATTCGCAAGAAAGGCACCGGCGAAAAAGCAGGAAACGTAGTGATGCCAGGTCATGGCAATTCCCTTTCGATTGACTCAAGAGTCAGAGAATCGCCCCACCCCGATTGTGCTCTACAGACAGCAAATCAGAATGCGGCGCGTCGAGCTTTGGTGTTCTACACGTTGTACGTGGTCGACGAGACGCGGCCGCCGCGGCCGGTCCAGTTGGCGTGGAAGAACTGCCCGCGAGGCTGGTCGACGCGTTCGAAGGTATGAGCGCCGAAGAAGTCACGCTGGGCCTGGAGCAGGTTGGCGGGCAGGCGCGCGGTGCGATATCCGTCAAAGAAGGCAAGCGCGGTGGAAAATGCCGGCGTCGGCACACCCAGCGCGATGGCTTTGACGATGGCTTTCCGCCACGAGGCCTGGTATTCGTTCAGTGCGCCGGAGAAAAAGTTGTCGAAGAGCAGATTGTGCAGGTCGGGCTGCTTGTCGTAGGCGTCTTTGATCTTGCCGAGGAAGCGGCTGCGAATGATGCAGCCGCCGCGCCACATCAGCGCGATGCCGCCCATGTTCACGCGCCACCCGTAAGTTTTGGCGGCCTCGCGCAGCAGCATGTAACCCTGGGTATAGCTAATGATTTTGGAGCAGTAGAGGGCGCGGCGCACGTTTTCG
>Ga0210391_10001830_pt1 | contig 18836 bp, 11 predicted proteins | sample IncBWC12OmetaG_FD_160573 | JGI IMG/M metagenome (GOLD analysis project Ga0210391, IMG submission 160573) | Forest soil microbial communities from Barre Woods Harvard Forest LTER site, Petersham, Massachusetts, United States - Inc-BW-C-12-O ...
GCAATTCGAAACAAATCCGCATTATGGGCCGCGTGCGTTGGCGCTGCTGGCGCAGGGGATTGGTCCGGCGGAGGTGATGAAGAAGATTTTGGCGGAGGACGGGAATTTTGATGGAGAAGGAATTGATGCGCGTCAGGTTGGGATTGTGAGCGTCGACGGGCGCGGCGCCAACTACACCGGCGAGGAAGCTGCGCGTGCGGATTGGGCAGGGGCGCGCTCGGGCTTGGGCTACCGCATTCAGGGAAACGGGCTGGTGGGGGCGAATGTGGTTGAGGCAATGGAGCGGGCGTTTTTAAAGACGGAGGGAACTTTAGCGGAGAGGCTGATGGCGGCGCTGGTGGCGGGGGACGCGGCGGGTGGGCAGAAGACTGGGCGTGAATCGGCTGCACTGCTTGTGAAAACGATGGACGGTTTTCCGATGGATATTGATTTGCGAATGGACGATTCGAACGATCCGGTCGGAGGATTGAGAAAATTACTTGATATGCAGAGCGCACGACAGCAAGTAATTCAGGCGAGCTTGGCAGCGCGAGCGGGACGTTTGGACCAAGCAAGAGCGTTGCTGATCGGAGCCGTTGACCGGGGGCATGATTGGACCCGAGTTTGGATTCGGGCGGCGCGGGTCGCGGAAAATATTGAGGAGCCTCGCTTAGCCCTGAAATATATCGATGCAGCGTTTACGCAGGATCCGGCTTGGGCGGACGCGGAGATTGGAGAAGGGAACTACGCGGAGATTGGTGCGAGTGCTGAGTTCCATCGTTGGGTGAGTGCCGAGAAGGAGAGGAATGCGGTTGCGGGGTACGAACAGTTGCGAGGATCGAAGGATACGACACTGGAGAGGCGAGTTTCGGTGGGCAGAATCTTGTTGGAGGCTGGGCGCGTGGACGAAGCGATCTTGATTTTGAATGAAAGAACGCAGGGGGTTGAGGAGTCTATTGAGTTGAGGCTGCTAAGGTCGACGGCGTATGCGGCGGTGAAGGATTACGTCAAAGCAATGGCGCAGTGCGATGCGGCGTTGAAGAGCGAGCCGAAAAATTTGCGTGTGCGGATAAGGTTGGAGGAATTGCAGCGGGAGCGGGAGGCGGGGCGATGACGGCATGGTTGCAGGAAATGAGGCAGACGTTGCGGCGGCTTGCGAAGGCGCCGGGGTTTGTGCTGGCCGTGGTTGTGTCGATTGGGCTGGGGATTGCGGCGAACGCGACGATTTTTTCGATGGTTAGCAGATTTGTGCTGAGCCCTGCGCCGGTGGGCGATCCGAGTACGCTGGTGGCTCTGCACACGACGACCAAGGGCGAATGCTGCAACCATTTTTCGTGGCCGCTTTTTAGCGATTTGCGGGAGCAGAGTAAATCGTTTTCGGGAGTGGCGGGATATTACGATCTGTTGCCGGCCTCAATTGGAGGAAATGGCGAGCCGGAGCGGGTTTGGGGTCAGGCGACGACGGCGAACTATTTTGATGTAGCGCAGCTGGGCATGACGCTGGGGCGGGGATTCGCGAGCGATGAGGAAAAGCTTCCGGTGATTGTACTTGGTCATCGACTATGGCAGAGACGATTTGGCGCGGATCCGGCGATTGCGGGCAAGACAATCCTGCTGTCGGGAAACCAGTTCACAGTGGTGGGTGTTGCGCCGCCTGCGTTTCGCGGGATTGATGTGCCGCTCGATCCGGAATTTTGGGTGACGCTGGGCAATTTGGATAAGTTGTTGCCGAAGACGAGCAACTACGAATCGTACGATTATCACTGGCTGGCTGTGGCTGGGCGATTGAAGCCAGGCGTGACGCGGGCGCAAGCTGCGGCGGAACTTCAGGTGCTTGCGCAGAGGTTTGCGCAGGCTCATCCGGAATCGGAGAAGGACGGGGAATTTCGTTTTGAAACGGCGGGAACGCTTTCGCCGCGAGATCGGGAAGCAGTGATGATATTTCTCGGAGCGCTCACGGTGGTGGTGCTGCTCGTTTTGTGTATTGCTTGCGCGAATGTGGCGAATCTTTTGCTTGCGCAGGCTTCGGGGCGGCAGCGAGAGATGGCGGTGCGGCTTGCCGTAGGTGCAACGCGCGCGCAGTTGATTAGGCAGATGCTGACTGAGAGTGTAGTGCTGGCGATTGGCGGCGGGCTGCTGGGCGTGGTGCTTTCGCTGTGGGCGACGCGGGCGCTTTCTACTTTTCAGACGCCGGCGCCTGTCCCGCTGGATCTGAGCTTGCATGTGGACTGGAGAGTGTTGCTGTACACGTTCGCGGTGAGCGTGGGGAGCGGGTTGCTGTTTGGGCTGGCGCCGGCGTGGGCTGCTTCGCGGACAATTCTTTCGAGCGCACTGAAAGGCGAAGACATGCTGGCGCGGCCGGGGAGGCGATGGACGCTGCGCAATGTGCTCGTTGTGGCGCAGATTGCGATGTCGCTCGTACTTTTGTGCGCTACGGGGCTCTTTTTGCGCAGCTTGCAGAGTGCGAGCGGGATCGATGTTGGCTTTCGTTCGAACGGAATCTTGATGATGTCCGTCGATCCGCGGGAGCACGGGTATACGGCGGAGCGCACGGTGCAGCTGCTCGGCCAACTGCGCGAGCGCGTGGCCGCGCTGCCGGGAGTCAGTTCGGCGGCGTGCACGGATGTTGCGCCCCTTTCGATGGGAAATCGAAGCGATGGATTTAGCGTTCCGGGGCGGCCTGCGCCGACGGATGCCGGGACGATGGATCCGAATTGGTCGGTGGACCTTTATATGGCGACGGCCGGGTATTTCGAGACGATGGGGATTCCATTGGTCGCGGGGCGCGATTTTGAGAACGAGAGTGTCACGGCGCCGAAGGTGGCGGTGGTGAATGAAGTCTTCGTGACGCAACTTTTCAATAATGAGGACCCCATCGGGCAGGTCGTTTCGGGCGGGGGAGTGAATTATCAGATCATCGGAGTGGTGAAGAACACGAAGTCTCGGACTCTTGGGGAGGAATTGAGGCCGGTGCTGTATCGCTCGCTTGCACAGAGTGTTGGCGGCGATCCGTCTTTCCTGGGATACACGGTGTTGGTGCGGTCGGCGGACGATCCCGCGGGAATGGCGGGCGCGGTGCGCGGCGAGATTCGCGCTTTGGATCCGACGCTGGCGGTCTTCAACATCAAAACCATGGAAGAACATTTACGTGGTGCGCTCTTTTTGCCCCGGCTAGCGGGAACGCTATTCGGAATTTTCGGAGGCGTGGGATTAGTGCTGGCGGCGGTTGGATTGTATGGCGTGGTGAGCTATTCAGTGAGCCGGCGAACGCGAGAGATTGGAATTCGGATGGCGTTGGGAGCGCAGGCGGGCGGCGTGCAGCGATTGATTGTGTGGCAGGGCATGGTGCTTACGTCGATCGCGGTGGTGCTTGGATTGGGCGCGGCGTTTGCGGTGACGAAATTATTCACGAGCATCCTATACGGAATTCGTCCGCACGATTTGTTGACGTTCACGGTTGTGCCTGTGTTTCTTGGCGGTGTTGCTCTGTTGGCCTGTTGGATTCCTTCGCGGCGCGCGGCGCGTGTCGATCCACTCACAGCGCTGCGGTATGAATAACGCATTTGTAGTTTCCCAATAATCTCTTCATTTGGTGTTTTGAGCTTCGGATCTTCTTGACCCGAAGTGTGCGGGCACATACGCTCGGATGCCTGACTATGGGCAAAATAATTTTTGGGACGATTGCGGAAATTGCGGCCGGGATTCGCGAGAAGAAATTTTCGCCGGTTGAGGTTGTGGAGGCGCACCTGGAGCGAACGGCGGAGGTGCAGCCGAAACTGAATGCGTTTGTGCACCTTGATGCGGAGGGAGCTCGGAAGCGGGCGCGTGCTGCAGAAGCTGCGCTGATGCGTGGAGACGCCTTGGGGCCGCTGCATGGCGTTCCTTTGACGATTAAGAGCTGTATTGATTTGGCGGGATGCCCGACACCGTCGGGGTCTTTGCTGAGGAAGGATTATGTGCCGCGGGTGGATGCGCCGCTGGTCGCGCGGTTGCGGACGGCGGGCGCGATTATTTTGGGAAATACGAATACGCCGGAGTTTTTGATGGCGTATGAGACAGACAATTCTTTGAGTGGCAAGACTAGCAATCCGTGGAATTTGGAGCGGTCGTCGGGTGGATCGAGCGGGGGAGAGGCCGCGGCGATCGCGTCGGGCTGCTCAGCAGGCGGAGTGGGGAGCGATGGGGGCGGATCGGTGCGCGTGCCGGCGCATTTTTGCGGCATTTGTGGGTTGAAGCCGACGCCGGGGCGGATTCCCTCGACCGGGCATTATCCTGAAGGGGGAGGGGCGTTTGGTTGGATCGGCGTGGTTGGTCCGATAGCGCGGACGGTTGCGGACGTGCGGGTTTTGTTTGAAGTGATCGCGGGGTCGGATGCGGGCGACGCGCTTTCAGCGCCAGTGGCGGTGCGCAAGATCGAAGAGAAGGAAATTAGCGGATTGAGAATTGGGATTTTGGAGAATGAGGCACTCGGCAAGGTCACGCCAGAAACGTTCGCGGCGGTGGAGCGAGCTGCGAATATTTTGAGTGAGCAGGGATTTGCTGTTGAGAAGAAGAGTTTGAGTGGGCTCGATAGGGCGATTGAAGTGTGGTGGTATTTTTTTGGGCCGGTGATCGCGGACGGCATCCGGAAGGGTTCGGCGGGGCATGAAGAAGAGTTGAGTCCAATGCTACGCGAGTATGTGGAGCTGGCTACTGCGGAGACAACGTTGACTTACGATGGGTTTCTGAACGCTTGCGCAGAGCGTGACAAGTTGCGCGCGGACATTGTGCGGCAGATGGAAGATGTGAGAATACTTTTGTCGCCGGTGTCGGCGGGGCCGGCATTTCGCCACGGAGAAGGGAATTGGCGAGTGGGCGAGAAGGAAAATTATCGGGACACGATGCGGCATTCGCAGTGGTTGAACTTGGCGGGATTTCCGGGGTTGGCCGTGCCGCTGGGAAAGTCGCGCGAGGGGTTGCCGATTGGGGTGCAGGTGATTGGGCGGCCGTATGAGGAAGAGTTGATTTTGGCGGTGGGGGAGGCGATTGAGCAGGGACGAGAGTCGTGGGAGGCGCCGAATATTTTGGACAAGCTAGCACACTTGCGGGGCTGAAGCCCCGCACTTACAACATCTTTCGTTCGGATTATGGCTGCGGGGGTTGTTTTAGTTCGGGATTGGGGATGGGGGCGTCTCCGTATTTTTCGCGTTGTTTGGTGAGGCTGGAATCCACGAGTTTTTTTGAGGTAGCCAGTTCGGCTTGGGCTTCTTCGCGGCGACCGAGGCGTAGAAGAACTTGGCCACGCATGAAATGGACATTTTGGTTGTCGGGGACGAGTTTTTCGGCGGCGTCGAGGGCCGTGAGGGCTTCGCGATTTTTTCCCTGACGTTGATAGAGGCGGGCCAAGCCGAGGAGCGAGGCGGGTTGGCGGGGATTATAGCGAAGGGCTTCGCGGAAAAGGTGCTCGGCTTCGGCGTCCTTCTGCAGTTGTGAGTAGAGTAGGCCGAGTTGTTCGTAATTGTCGGGAAGATCGGGCTCGATGGCGATGTCTTTGCGGAATTCGGCTTCGGCGCGGTCGTGGTCTTCTTTCTTCATGTAGGCGAGTCCGAGACTAAAGTGAACGTAGGGTAAGTTGGAATTCGTGGAGGCGGCGATTTCCAGCTCTGAGATAGCTTTGTCCAATTCTTCGCGGTTGAGATAAGCCTTGCCAAGGATCAGATGGAACTCGGGAGTTTGACCGCCGACATTGACGAGGCGGCTGAGGGTTTTTTCGTCGAGCTCGTTTTGATTGGCATTGTGGGCGGCGATGTCGAGGACGTAGAGATAGGTGAAATCGTTGGACATTTGCGGCCAGAGGGGCTCGAGGACTGCGACTGCATCGGCATAGCGTTCGGTGAAGACGTAGCAGAGACCGAGGAGGTAGCGGGCTTGATGCGAGTCGGGTTGATCGCGGACGACAGAGACGAGCGGTGCGACGGCGCCGACGTAGTCGCCGCGGCGGTATTTTACGAGGCCGATATTGAGGCGAATACCGGACATTTTGGGCTCGAGCTTTTCGGCTTTTTGAAGCAGGGTGAGGGCGTGATCCCATTCTTTACGGCGCATGGCGATGACCCCGAGATTGGCGTAAGCAGCCCCGGATTGCGGATCAACGGTTAAGACGCGGCGGAAAGCTGCTTCGGCGGTGGCCAAGTCGCCGGATTGGAGGGCAGATTGGCCTTGCGTGAAAGAGGCCTGTGGGTCTATGGCAGGGACGTGGCTCGTGCCGCCTGTAAGGGTTTGTTGGGACTGCGCAAGCGGAGAGCTATTTAATCTCGAGGGCTGGAGGCAGACGCATAAAGCCGTACATAAAAAGCCAAAGAGAAAATAGGCGAGCCACGCATGGAGGCTAGAAGACATCGTTCGGTAGTGTCCAGCAGGGGAAGAAGGAATTCAAGCGGTGAACAGCGGACGTGAACGTAAACGGTCGGGCACAGAAATGGATGGCGCGCGCGATTGGGGCTTACGGCCCGATTTTCAGCTTGACACGGACGCGGATATGCCTTATTAATCCGATTTAATAGGTGCGATTGGGTGCGTTTCTGAATGTCGAGTGGTGGGGCTTCCTCCAATGAGTGGCCTTCTGCAAGCGGCAGATACCAGGGGTACCCGCAGTAGCAGGTGTAATTGTGCCCCCACCAGACCGGTAATCCATATTAAAAATTTGGGGAGGTAGCAAAGTGAAGTCACACGGTCATAGTTTTCATGCTGCTTGTATGCTGAAAAATCTGTCCAAGGTGGCGCGGCTCGTGATCTGTGCGACGATCGCGATTTTGTGCACCGCGTTTGTCGCGAAGGCCCAAGACACTGGTTATATCGGCGGTACGGTGACGGACAAGACGGGCGCGGCGGTTGCTGGAGCGGACGTAGTGATTTCCAGCACGAATGGCAGTTCAACACACCCAACGACTACGAACGGGGACGGCGCCTATGTTGCGGCCGGATTGCCGGGCGGGTCGTACAACATTGTGGTGACGGCAAAGGGATTTCAGAGATATACGGCGAAGGCCGTTGTGCTGGACGTTGCGCAGAAGATTCGCGTGGATATCCAGCTGAGCGTCGGCGCAGTCACCGAGGAAGTAGTGGTGACGGGAGAGAGCGTGGCGCAAGTGGAGACGCAATCCTCGGCCATGAGCACCACGATCACCGGATCGCAGGTCAATCAGCTGGAGCTCAACGGACGCAACTTCACGCAGCTTGTTACCCTGTCGCCGGGTGTCGTCAACCAGACCGGAACGGACGAAGGCAAGGTGGGCGTCTACGGCAACGTGGCTTTCAGCATGAACGGAGGCCGCACCGAGTACAACAACTGGGAATTGGACGGCGGCGACAACATGGATAACGGAAGCAATTCAACGCTGAACGTTTATCCTAACCCGGAAGCAATTGCGGAATTCAAGGTCCTGACGTCGAACTACGGCGCACAATACGGCCGCAACGGGTCCGGCACTGTGGAAGTAGAGACCAAGTCCGGTGGCACTACTTTTCATGGGAGCGCATTCGAATACTTACGCAATTCCTTCTTTAATGCGCGATCCTGGGAACAAGGTGCAGACATCACGCAGCCCAAGGGCGCATACAACAAGAACGATTTCGGTTATACATTCGGCGGGCCGGTATTCATACCCAACCACTACAACACCGACAAGAAGAAGACCTTTGTCTTCTGGTCGCAGGAATGGCGCAGGGAAAAGAGCTCGACGACAATTCTGCAAAACGTTCCATCAAACGCCGAGAGAGGCGGAGACTTCTCCGATCTTTGCCCAGATGTAAATGGCACAATGAACGATTGCCCAAGCGGCCCGGGGGTCTCGGCCGCGCATACGCTAACTCCCACTGCCACGGGCGCCGCGCTCCTCGCCATCATCCCGGAAGCCAACACGACGAACGGTGGATTCCCTGCGGTTAGCGAAACTGTTGCGAGCCCGACCACTTGGCGCGAAGAACTCTTGCGCGTGGACCAAAACCTAAGTGACAACTACCATTTGACGTTTCGTTACATTCACGATTCCTGGCAGACCGTCGTGCCCAATGCACTGTGGGGGAATGGAACCAGCTTCCAAAACATAACTACTAACTTCACGGGGCCCGGAACAAGTTTCGTAGCGCGCCTAAACGCAAATATTTCGCCGACTTTGCTCAATGAATTCGTGGCGAGCTATACGGCGGACCACATCGACTTAACTGCTGGCGGGCCCGTAGGTCTTCCCGCGGGCTTCTCGATGGGTTCTATCTTCAACAATGGTTTCGGCGGAAAACTTCCAGCCATATCCGTGGGAAGCAACGCCGCCTATGGTGGAACTTTTACCTCTGACACGGGGTATTTCCCGTGGCACAACGCCAACCCCACTTACACGTATCGGGACAACGTAACGAAGATTATTGGCCAACATAGCCTTCAGTTCGGCGCCTATGCAGCGTTCGCTCAAAAGAACGAGGGGAACTCACCCTACGTCCAGGGTATTCTTACTTTTGACTCTGGCGCCACTTCGGTTACGACAGGAAACGCCTTCGCTGATTTGCTGCTTGGGAACATCGCAAGCTATCAACAGACAAGCGAACAGACCCAGTACTACAACCGCTACAAGATCGTGGAGCCGTACTTCCAGGACGATTGGCGCGTCACAAAGCGCCTTACACTGAACCTCGGTTTGCGGGTCAGCCTCTTTGGAACGTACCGCGAAAAGTACCAACAGGCTTACAACTTTAACCCGAGCGAGTTCGTCAGCGGCGGTTCGCCTGTGATTGATCCCAATTCGGGTGCCTTCGTACCCGGTGCCGGGAATCCATTCAACGGCATCGTTCAGTGCGGCGGTGCAGGCGGAACTTCGGCCATCCCTTCCGTCGTTCTCTCGCAGTTCCCAGGGGCAACCGTAGGTTCCTCGCCGAACGCAGGCTGTTTGCAGGGTCACCTCTTTAATCCCGCACCTCGCATCGGATTTGCTTTTGATCCGAAGGGCGACGGCAAGATGGCCATCCGCGGCGGCTACGGAATCTTTTATGAGCATACGAACGGCAACGAGGGAAACACGGAATCGCTGGAAGGCTCGGCGCCCCTTGTGCTTACCGCTGCACAGTCCAACGTCATCGGCTATGACAATATCGGCTCCGGAGCTGGAGCGGTGCCTTTCTTTCCGCTTACGGTCGTTTCCATTCCGAACAAGGCACAATGGCCTTACGTTCAGCAGTGGAACCTGAACGTCCAAAAGGAGTTGCCGGCTCACTTTATTGTTTCGGTAGCATATGTCGGGAGCAAAGGCACACACTTGACATTGCTCAGCGACGGAAACCAGCTTCAGCCTCTTCCAGCTGACCAAAATCCGTTCGGCGTTGGCGAGACCCTTTACAACACCGGACCAATCGATCCCACTACTGGTCAACCCGCTGGTGCGTGCGCCGGATCGGCCCCGCTCACAAACCCAGGGCAGGCGTGGGGCGCAGGTCAGACCGTGTTCGGAACCAATGGACCACTGAATACAGCGGCCGCTAATAACCTGAACGTTGCTTGCGGGCTCATTCCCACCGCGAATACATTGCGCACCGCGTATCCCGGTTATGGCGACGTCAACACGCTCAGGAATGCAGCCAATTCAATTTACAATTCGCTGCAGGTCTCAGCGAGGCGTACCGTCGGTGCTCTTACGGTGAGTCTTGCGTACACTTACAGCCACTCGATCGACGACTCGTCCGACCGAAGCGATACGGCTTTCGTGAACGCTTATGACATTGCTTCCAATCGAGCGAGTTCCACCTTTGACATGCGCCATAACCTTGCAATCAGCTATGTGTATGCGCTGCCCCTGTTAAAGAGTTCGACGGGGCTGAAGCAGGCACTGCTCGGTGGATGGCAAGTTTCGGGCATCACAGTCGTGCAGTCTGGCACCCCGTTCAGTGTCACCGATGGCTTGCCTTTCGGGGATAACGCGGGGGTAGCTAATGGCACCGGTACGGGCTCCCGGCTGGATTTGGTCGGCAATCCCAGCGCCGGTCTCATTTCAACGGATGTGCCCGGCGATCGCGGACCTCTCGCTTACAATCCAGCCGCATTCGCGGCTCCTCAGGGGCTCACCTTCGGGGACGTAGGGCGAAACACGCTCACTCTGCCCGACCGCGTGAACTTCGACTTCGGCGTATTCAAGCGCTTCGCGATCAATGAACGGATGGGATTCGAGTTCCGCTGGGAAAACTTCAATATCTTCAACCACACCGAATACAACCAAGTCAGCGGGAACGGCTCAAGTGGCGGTACGGGAGCGAACGTTGCCATGGACACGGTAGACCCGACAGCCAGTACGGTCTTCCTCCATCTGAGCGGTACACACGATCCGCGCATCATGCAATTTGGTTTGCGGTTCTACTTCTAACAAGAACGGAAACGAGGAGGGCGGTCCGATCTAGTCGGATCGCCCTTTTTTTCTGATAATAGCCATCGCTTTTTTGTATACTCCCACCGCCCGTCTAAGAGGAGAGAAAACCGCCATGAAACGCCGAACATTTATAGAAAAGTCTATCGCCGCAGCGGCAGTCTTAGCGGCAAGGCCATCGTGGGCCCTTGCGAGCGAACACGAAATCAAGAAGGTGGGATTGCAGCTTTACACCGTGCGCACGGAAATGCCCAAGGATTTTGACGGGACGATCGCCAAGGTAGCGGCGACGGGCTATAAAGAAGTGGAGTTTGCGGGATACTTCGGCCGCACGCCGAAAGAAGTTCGCGCCGTCGTCGACAAGAATGGACTAACGGCACCCTCGACACACCTCGGTTACGATCTCATCGAAAATAAATTGCCGGAAATGATTGAAGTGGCCCACGTCATCGGGCACGAGTACATCGTCTGCCCGTGGCTCGACGAGAAACAGCGCAACGCGGATGGCTGGAAGCGAGCGGCGGATCTGTTCAATAAAGCCGGTGAGGCCACCGGGAAGGCTGGGATTCAGTTCTGCTATCACAATCACTCGTTCGAATTCTCTCCGGTCGAAGGTTTGGACGGACAGATGGCGTACGACTTTCTGCTGACGAAAACTGATCCCAAGTTCGTGAAGATGGAAATGGATTTGTGCTGGATTAGCGTGGCGGGAAAAGATCCGCTGAGTTACTTCAACAAATACCCGGGGCGGTTCCCGCTGGTTCACGTGAAAGATTATGTGAACGATCCTAATGCGACGAGCAGTTACGCTGGAGCGACGGGCTCTGTGGAATTTAAGGGGCGGCTCGCGGATGCCGGCAAGGGGACGATCGACTTCAAGCGAATCTTCGCGGAGTCTGAGAAGGGCGGCATCAAGCATTATTTTGTCGAGAATGACGACGCGAAAACGCCGTTCGAGGACATCAAGATTAGCTACGACTATTTGAGCGCTCTGCGCTTCTAGTTGCGGGCGATTCGGGATCAGGGAGGGAGCACCGTGCGTAAAGTGGGTATTTGTCTGGCCTGCGTCTTGGGCCTAGCTTTGCTATTGGTTGCCGCGCGGGCGCAAACGCCGCCGTGGAAGCAGCTTTTCAATGGCAAGGACCTCACCGGCTGGAAGCACGTCGGACCTGGGGACATGACTGTCGAGGATGGGCTCATCCGAACGCATGGCGGGATGGGCCTGCTTTATTGGACCGGAGGCAAGCTAGGGAATTGCCGCATTCATGTGGTCTACAAGATGCGGGATTTCAATGACAATTCGGGCGTGTTCATTCGGATTCCAATTGAGCCGCGGGAAGCGTGGATGCCGGTGAACTACGGATACGAAGTGCAGATTGACAATCATCCCGAGACTTCGAATGAGGACGAGTATCACATCACAGCCGCGCTTTATTCGCTGACGAAGCCGCTGGCCAAACCAGGGAAACCCGGCCCGGAGTGGAACACGATGGACATTACACTGGATGGGCCGCACACCATTGTTGTCCTGAACGATGTGAAGGTCACCGATTACACCGAGGGACAGCCGGTTCCGGAGCGGAAATTTGACTTCGAACCGCAACGCGGACGGCGGCCGGACGAAGGCTACATCGGTTTGCAGAACCATACCGACAACGACATTGTGTTTTTCAAAGAAGTGAGTGTCCAGGCATCGAAATAACGGCTTTAGAAAAATAAGAACGAGCGAAATCAGGAGGGTGAGATGAGCAAGAAAGGTTACTCGCGTCGCGAGTTTCTGCACCGCACAGCTGGGGCTACGGGTGCCCTGGCGGCGGCTCCAAGCATCTTCCTGAAGCCGGAGTACATTCCATCGGTTCTCGAAAGAGTGGCACCGAGCGACACTTTGCGCTTCGGAATTATAGGGATTGGGATGCAGGGTTCAGGCTTGCTGACGGCTGCCGTGCAATTGCCGGGCGTGGAATGCGTGGCGGCGTGCGATCTGTACGACGGGCGGCACTTGCTCGCGCAAGAAATCGTCGGAAAGAAAATTCCGACGACGCGGCGCTATCAGGATTTGCTGGACAACAAAGAGATCGATTGCCTCATCGCGGCGGTGCCGGATCATTGGCACAAGCAGGTAGTGGTGGACGCTGTCAACGCAGGCAAGGATATTTATTGCGAAAAGCCGATGTCGCATTCCGCGGCGGATGGACTGGCGATGGTGGCCGCGGCGCAGAAAACGGGACGAATCGTGCAGATTGGTTCGCAGCGCGTGAGTTCGGTGATTTGCGCGAAGGCCAAGGAAATGATTGCGCAGGGCATCCTTGGGACTTTGACGATGGTGGAAGGGTCGCTGGGGCGCAACGATCCTACGGGTGCGTGGGAGTATCCGCCGCCGCCGGATCTTTCTCCGTCGAATCTGGATTGGGACACCTGGCAAGGCACGGTGCCCAAGGTGCCCTTCAATCCGAATATTTTTGCGCGCTGGCGCTGCTGGAAGGAATACGGGACGGGGCTTGCGGGCGACCTGCTCGTGCATTTGGTCAGCGGCATGAACTTTATGCTGGGTTGGAATGCTCCGCCGAAGAAAGCGATGTCGCTCGGCGCGATTCTGCGATTTCCGGATGGGCGCAACATGCCTGATGTACACGCTACGCTCTTTGATTACGGAAGCGCGCCGGTCTATCTACGCCTGAATCTCGGATGCGAGACTCCAGAGATTTACCGCTTTCAGGGCTCAAAGGGCATTCTGGAAGTCACCGAATTTGCGATTACTTATTATCCGCAGACGGGCGAGGACTCAGGGCCGAGCTACTACACTTCGGGCTATCCGCAGAAAATGCGGGACGCGTATACGGCAGAGTGGCACGCGAAAAACGATCCCGTTCCAGGAAAAGAGCCAGTGCTGGAAGGCTATACGTATCGCGGCGATTCCTGGGATGACGAAAAACCCCATCTTTGGAGATACTTCCAGGGCGTGAAGACCCGCCAGCCAGTGACCGAAGACGCGGTATTTGGAAACAACGCGGCGCTGGCGTGCCACATGTCCAATGAGTCGTATTTCCGAAAGAGCGCCGTTGTGTGGGATCCCGCCTCAGGGACGATTAAGTCTGTCTCCTAGCGACCACGATAAACCGGCCGATCATCCGACCAGTTACGTCTGAGCCGCAACGCAACTTCCCTGGCGCACAGGGTCTAGTTGCAAATCGAAAGAGAATTGCTCCAGTCGCAGGACTCGCGCTTGGAGCAATTTTTATTTTTTTAGGCTGCCGGTAGCGGAGGGCATCCGGGGAATTCGCGCAGAGCTGTGTTTCCGATATATTGCAAGTCCTCGATGCCGATTTTGCTGGTGTAGAAGCCGTCGCAGGTGAGCCTGCGGAGGAACGCGAAGAAGGCCACGCCTTGGCTCAGAGATAAGTCCTGCTTCGCGTTTTTGCGGAAAGCGATCAGGTCCACGACTTCTTTGCGCTGCTCCGGAGTGCACTCCAGAAATACAGTGGAGTAGCGGTCAGAGCAGAAACCGTCCAGCCATTGGAGTCCGCCACCGAGGGCCACTTGCCACTCCTCATTTTCGCTGGTGAGGAGGTCAATGAATTCCGGAGCGCCGGCTTCGACTGCGCCGCCGGATTTTTCATCCTTCGGAATAATGGTGTCGCAGAGCGTGGTGATCATCTCGTACTGATGGGGCGAAAAAAACTTTGGCGCGTACTTTCCCGCAGGCGACACCGATTTTTCATTGTGGACCGCTTGATGAGCAAACTCCGCTGCCTTGGCGGGAATCACTTGCAGTACGGAGCCGCCTACCGCGCTTACGGCCAGTGTTCTTAGTATGTCGCGGCGCGTTACGGAATGTTCGCTCATAGAATTTCTCCCTGAAGGTCTTCCAATGCCTGTGGCGCTGATTCTGACTGCCGCGCCTACAAATTACCTTTCCTCGCTTCGTCGAGCAGGTATTCCGACGAACGCCAAGCCAATGCCATGATCGTCAGAGTGGGATTCTTATCGGGATTGGTGACGAGCGGCGCCCCATCCATGACAAAAACATTCTTGACGTCGTGCGCCTGGCAGAATCCATTTAGGACGGAGGATTTGGGATCGGCGCCCATACGGGCCGTCCCAACTTCGTGGATGATCTTTCCACCGGCGGCAATGCCGAAGGGACTCTCACCGCTGATGGGCGTCTTGGTTTTATACACGCCACCCGCCGCTTCGATGATGGCGCGAAACGTTTCTTGCATATCCTTGGCTTGGCGTATTTCGTACTCGCTCCACTTGAAATGGAAGCGAAGGACGGGAATGCCCCATTTGTCGACAACGTTTGGGTCGATCTCGCAGTATGTGTCTGGATTGGGAATCATTTCGCCGCGGCCGGCCATGCCAATTCCGGTGCCGTAGGTTTGTCGCGCGCGCTTCTTTAATTTGGCGCCGTAACCTTCCTCTTCATGCAAGAGATCATTGAACTCGCCGACGCCTGGCATATCGCGGCCGCCGCCAAACTCAATGTGATAGCCACGGGGAAAATCGTTCTTCCGGTCGAATTTCCACCAGGGGATGTACATGTGCATGCCGCCGACGCCATCGTGATTGTGCGGAGGCATTTTTTCGAGCTGAGGGATGATGCCCCAGCCATCGCTGCCAACGGAATCGGTGAGGTATTTGCCGACGGCGCCGGAAGAGTTGGCCAGGCCGCTGGGGAACTGCGCGGATTTGGAATTCAGGAGCAAGCGAGCGGACTCGCAGGCGCTGGCCGCGAGAACGACGGCGCGAGCGCTGATGCGTCTCTCGGTGCGCGTGGCTTTGTCGATGTAAGAGACGCCTTCGGCTTTGCCGTCCTTGCCGAGAATCACCTCGCGCGCCATTGCACCGGTGATCATAGTGAGCTTGCCCGTCTTCATCGCCGGCGGAATCATCACCTGGCTCGAGCTGAAATTGGAGGCGGTAACGCAGCCGCGGCCGCATTGGCCGCAATAGTGGCAGGGAAGGCGGCCATTCACGGATTTAGTGAGAATCGCAAGCCGCGAAGGAATGCAAATCACGCCGATTTTGTCGCAAGCCTTTTTAACGATGAGATCCGTGCAGCGTGGCTTCGGCGGCGGGAGAAACATGCCGTCGGGAGCGCTGGAAACATTTTCGTGCGTGCCGAAGACGCCGATGTAGGATTCCACTTTGTCGTAATAAGGCGAGAGATCGTCGTAGGTAATAGGCCAGTCGTCGCCAAGGCCATCGCGCGTGGCGGATTTGAAATCGATCGGCGCGAAGCGCAGCGCAATGCGCCCCCAGTGATTCGTGCGACCGCCCACAATTCGTGAACGGAACCACTGAAAGTTTGAGCCCGGTGCGGAAGTATACGGTTCACCTTCAATTTGCCAAGCGCCGTTGGGAGCGAGGAATTCTCCAAAATTTTCCGCCGCGTGGCCCCCTACACCAATTCCGCGGTGTGGCAATTCGTAGGGCCACATGAGCATCTTGAAATCTTTTTCGGGGAAAACGGGAGGCCCGGCTTCGAGCAGCGCGACGCTCAGGCCGCCTTCCGTAAGGATTTTCGCGGCAGTGCCGCCTCCGGCGCCCGAGCCAATGACGCACACGTCGTACATTTTCGGCGAGCGAATCACTTGCGACATTTCGTGGACCTCGAGTTACAGCTCGTTCTGCTTCATTTGGGTAACAGCGTAATCGCAGGCGCGGGCCGTCAAGGCCATGTAGGTCAGCGAAGGATTTACACAAGCGCTCGACACCATGGAAGCGCCGTCGGGGAGGAAAAGATTTTTCACGTCGTGCGCTTGATTGTGCGCATTCAGGACAGAAGTCTTGGGATCCCGGCCCATGCGCGCGGTGCCCATTTCGTGAATGCCGAGTCCCGGTGGCGAAGGCTTCTGATACGGAGAAATCTCGGTGGCACCCGACGCAGCGAGGATTTCCGCGGCCTGGATGGCAATGTCCTTTGACATGGTGAGTTCGTTTTCGCCCCAAGCGCAGTGAATCTTCAGAGTCGGAATGCCCCAGGCGTCGACTTTACCCTTTTCTATTTCGACGTAATTGTCGTGGTTCGGTAGGCACTCGCCGAAGCCGCCGAGACTCATGCGCCATGGGCCGGGCATTTTCAAGGCATTTTTGAACTCGGGACCAAGACCGACCATCGACGCGCCGCGCGACCAGCCATCGCGGCTTCCACCACCTTGGTAGCCGTAGCCGCGCAAGAAATCAGCCTGCTTGGTTTTTACGTTTCTGAAGCGTGGAACGTAAATGCCATTGGGACGATTACCAAACGGCATTTTGTCTTCGTGCCCAGGCATTCTTCCGCTCGCTCCGGCGCCCATGTGGTGGTCCATCAAATTGTGGCCGAGCTCGCCGCTGCTGTTGGCGAGGCCGTTTGGAAATTCAGGCGTGGCGGAATTGAGAAGAATGCGGGTAGATTCCAGAGTAGAGGCGCAGACAAAAAAAACGCGCGCTTTGAACTCGATTTCGTTCTTCGTTTGCGAATCAACCACATTCACGCCGGTGACGCGGCGCGTTGCCGAATCAAAATTCAGGCTGCGAACCACGCTGTAGGGCCGGATGGTGAATTTTCCTGTTTTCATCGCTGCGGGGAGAGTTGAACTCAAGCTGCTGAAATAAGACCCGGTAATGCAGCCACGATGACAGACGCCGCAATAGTGGCAGGCTGCCCGCCCTTTATGTACGCGCGTAAGAACGGCGGTGCGTCCAATAGTCAGCATGCGATCATCGAAATGCTTGGCCATCGCCGCTCGAACATCCAGCTCGACGCATGTCATTTCCATCGGCGGGAGAAATTTTCCGTCAGGCAATTGCGGCAGCCCTTCAGCCTGGCCGCTGATTCCGGCGAACTCTTCGACGTAATCGTACCAGGGCGCGATGTCCGCGTAGCGGATCGGCCAGTCAACAGCGACGCCTTCTTTTAAGTTGGCCTCAAAATCGAGATCGCTCCAGCGGTAACTCTGTCGGCCCCAGGTAAGCGACTTACCGCCGACTTGGCGGCCGCGAATCCAGGCAAAGTGTTTGCCTTCCTCACAGGTGTAGGGATTCTCCACGTCGCTCACAAAAAATTTATTCGAATACTCATCGCAGGCGTAATAACACTCGCGCTGAATGGGTTGAGTGCCCATTCGCTTGACGTGATCATCCCAGCCGCGATACTTGAGCTCCCAAACTGGAACGTGCTCGACGTAGTCGCGTTCAGGAACGGTGGGACGCCCCGCTTCCAGGATTAGAGTGTTGAGCCCTTTTTCGGTGAGCTCTTTCGCTGCCCATCCGCCGGTAATTCCCGAGCCGATTACGATTGCGTCGTACGTATTGGCCGCCATGCGAGTCTCCCTTAAGCCTTTTTCTCTGCCGCTACCGGAACGCAGCCATGCTGGGCGCCGGGAATGATTTGCAAACCCAACTCGCGAGTAAAACCGACTTCAGAAGTGTAGTAACCGTGGAGGGTAATGCCTTTGAACACCACGAAGAAATTTCCTCTGAGCTGTGTGTCCCAGTCGGGGACGGTGTTGCCGTGACGAGCGGGCCGGCCAGCGAGCATGCCTATGGTCTCGTCCAAAGCCCGCATCAGGGCAAGCTGCTGAGCGGGAGAAGCATCGACGAAGTCTTTCCCATAAAGTTCGTTGCTTTGCTTGTCTACTGTGGCCAGGCCAGCGAGAAAATTGTTGCGGTCGCCTTCAATGGCCCAATCGGTGAGAATTACATCGATGAATTCATTGACGCGTGCACCTTTGGCGCCTGGCGTGTCGGTCTCCGGAATGATGATTTCGCTCATCAGAACAACAGTGGCGTTTTGGTGCGGATTGAGCGTGCGCAGTGCATATCCAGAGGCCGGATGCGCTTCCTGAAAAAAGCCGAAGAGATCCGGTGCGGCGGTCGAGGCAACTGCACCTGTCGCAAGAAATTTTAAGGCATCACGCCGTTGCATAGAACCTCCCTAATTCTTTTTCTTCTGATGTGTCAACCTTCGAGAATTTCCTTGCGCACATTTTTCAGAACGTAAGCGGCACGTTCGACGCCCACTTCGCCGCTCAGGATGGGGTCTTCATTCTCAATGCTGAGGATGCCTTCGTAGCCGATGTCCATGTAGGCTTGCACAACGGACTTCCACAGACTCGCGCTGTGGCCGTAGCCGACGGCGCGGAAAGTTTCCGAAGCATTGCCGAGGTCGCTGGTCTCGAAGGCAAAATTCAGCACGCCATATTTCGCCACGTTGTCCTGAAAAAATACCGTGTCCTTCATGTGCGCGTGGAAGATCATGCCTTTTTTGCCCAGGAAGTGAATCACTTCCACTGGGTCACAGCCTTGCCAAAAGAGATGGCTTAAGTCGCAGTTTGCACCGATCTCTTCACCGACTGCTTCGCGAAGTTTGATAAGTGTTCGCGGATTGTAGACGACAAAATTAGGATGCATTTCGAGCGCGATGCGATGTATGCCGTGATCGCGAGCGAATTTCGCAGCTTCCTGCCAATAGGGAATGACCTTTTCTTTCCA
>Ga0210391_10001831_pt1 | contig 18830 bp, 12 predicted proteins | sample IncBWC12OmetaG_FD_160573 | JGI IMG/M metagenome (GOLD analysis project Ga0210391, IMG submission 160573) | Forest soil microbial communities from Barre Woods Harvard Forest LTER site, Petersham, Massachusetts, United States - Inc-BW-C-12-O ...
AACTGTGCCTGCCGGCCCAGATTAATTGGCACATGTAAATTATTCTGGTTCGCCCGATAATCGAATTCGGGCTTGGCGTATACGCGCGCTTCTAGTATTTTCCAATGCGAGAACTCATGGAGGACGGATCGCCTGGCAAGCGCTGCACATCATATGAATATCCCACTTACACCACTTCGATGTTTGCGATACGCCGAGGAACAATATCCGGGCCGGACCGCTGTCGTTTGCGGGGATCTGCGATTCACCTACGCACAATTTGCCCAGCGAGCGGCCCTCCTTGCGGGCGCATTGCGCGCCGCTGGAGTGAAACCCTGCGATCGCGTCGCTTTTCTCAGTATGAATTGCCATCGCTTGTTGGAGGCCTACTACGGCGTGCTCGACGCCGGCGCTATCCTCCTCCCTCTAAATATCCGGCTAGCGCCGCATGAGCTTGCTTTTATTTTGAACGACTCGGGAGCAAAGTTTCTTTTTCTCGAGAAGGATTTTCTCCCCACCGTCGAGTCTTTTCGCAAAACCGTCACGACGGTCGAGGCTTTCTATCTTCTCGATGGTGCGCCGCAAGCGGATTGGCTCGCGCCAAGAAACTACGACGAACTGCTTGCTGCCGCCACTCCGTACCGCACCGACATCATGGACGTCGACGAAAATGCCGTCTCCGAGATTTTCTACACCAGCGGCACCAGCGCCACCCCCAAAGGAGTAATGCTGACGCATCGTAACGTTTACATGCACGCTCTCTATGCCTGCCTCACCGACGATCCTACCGCCGACGCCGTTCAGCTCCACACTATTCCTCTATTTCACGCGAATGGCTGGGGCACGCCGCACGCACTAGCTTTAACTGGCGGAAAGCACGTGATGCTGAGGCGTTTCGAAACGGCGGCGATTTTCGGCCTCATAGAGCAAGAGCGTGTGAGAAACATGTGCTTGGTTCCCGCCATGGCCACGGCACTAGTGAATTGCCCCGAACGCACTAAACACGATTTGAGCAGTTTGCGCCTCATCAATATCGGCGGAGCAGCATCGTCTCCTACTCTGGTCCGTGAAGTGGAAGAAAAACTTGGCGCGAGCTGCCGCTCCGGCTACGGCCTCACGGAAACCTCGCCTACACTCTCGATTTCCAGGATGAAGCCCGGACTCGATTGGCAAGGCGAGCAAAAATATGTTGGTCAGGCGATGACCGGCTTTGCCATTCCGGGAGTAGAACTTCGCGTGGTCGATGCCAACGACAAAGATGTGCCTCATGATGGCAAAAGCATCGGCGAAATCGTGGCCCGCAGCGATGTGGTGATGGAGGGCTACTGGGGACAGCCGGAAGCTACGGCGGAAGCCATGCGCGGCGGATGGTTTCACACTGGCGACATGGCGACGATTAATGAAGATAGCTACCTCCTCGTTGTCGACCGCAAAAAAGAAATCATTGTCAGCGGCGGCGAAAATATTTCTTCGCTGGAAGTGGAAAAAGCACTTCTCGCGCATTCGAGCGTCTACGAAGTCGCCGTTGTGCCTGTTCCCGATGCGAAGTGGGGCGAAGTGCCCAAAGCCTTGGTCGTGTTGAAGCCCGGCACGCAAGCCACGGAAGCAGAGTTGCTCGAATTCTGCCGGAGCCGCATCGCGCACTACAAAGCGCCGCGGTCGGTTGAGTTTTTTGAGAGCCTGCCGAAAACGGGCACCGGGAAAATCCTGAAGAGGGAACTGCGGAAAAAATATTGGGGCGGTCAAGACACGATCCGGCCCGAATTTGCCAGCCGCAAGTGAGAAGCCTTATAAATAAGACTTGTGTCTGCTCGGGTGAAACCGGTGCAGGCGCGGTTTTCCGTAGAGTGTAATTGAGAAGTACTGCCAAAGAAAGAGCGGCCACCCATGAGCGACCTCGTTCAACTTACAAAAGACAGCGGCATTGCCATCATTACTATCAACAACCCCCCGGTGAATGCGCTCAGCCCAGGCGTGCCGGAAGGCATTGCGGCTGCGATTGAGCAGATCGACAAAGACGAATCCGTCAAAGCAGCCGTGCTGATCGGCGGCGGAAAAACTTTCGTTGCCGGAGCGGACATCAAGGAATTCGGAAAAATCACTTCTGGCAAACCTGGAGCCGGAATAGAACTGACGGCGTTCCTTTTGAAAATCGAGGATTGCCGCAAGCCAGTCGTCATGGCTATTCACGGGAGCGCTTTTGGCGGCGGTCTTGAGCTCGCTATGTCAGGCCACTACCGCGTCGCGGTGCCGGGTGCGCAAGTTGGTCAGCCGGAAGTAAAGCTGGGCCTTATCCCCGGCGCGGCCGGAACGCAGCGCTTGCCGCGCCTCGCGGGCGCTGCCAAAGCTGTCGAAATGTGCGCCGACGGCAATCCCATCAAGGCCTCTGACGCTCTGAATTCAGGCATCCTCGATCGTTTGGTCGAGGGCGATCTGTTGACCGGCGCAGTTGCATTTGCGCGCGAAGTTACCGATCAGCCCAAACGCAAGACGCGGGAACGCAACGACAAGCTTGGTTCAGCGGAACAAAACGCTCCGATCTTCGCCGCCGCGCGCGAAAGCGCCCGCAAGAAACAGCGCGGATGGATCGCGCCGCTCGCAGCTATTGATGCCATCGAAGCCACCACCAAACTCCCTTTCGATGAAGGCTGCAAGTTCGAGCGCAAGCTCTTCATGGAGTGCCTCTTCTCAGATCAATCGAAAGCGCTCATTCATGTATTTTTCGGCGAGCGCGAAGTCGCCAAAATCCCCGACATTCCCAAAGACACCCCGCTGATCCCCGTGAACTCCGCCGCAGTCGTTGGCGCGGGCACCATGGGCGGCGGCATCGCCATGGTTTTGGCAAACGCAGGCATCCCTGTGCTCTTGAAAGAAGCGGATCAGGCCGCGCTCGACAAAGGTCTCGCGAACATTCAAAAAAACTACGCAACTTCCGTGAAGCGCGGCCGCTTCACGCAAGCTTTCGTCGACGAACGGCTCAAGCTGATTCAGCCGACACTCAGCTATGACTCTTTCGCTAAAGCTGACTTGGTGATCGAGGCCGTCTTTGAAGGCATGGCGCTCAAGAAAGAGGTTTTCGCCGAGCTCGACCGCGTCTGCAAACCTGACGCTATCCTCGCGAGCAACACATCCACGCTCAACATCGACGAGATTGCTTCTTCGACCTCGCGACCGCAATCCGTCATCGGCACGCATTTCTTCAGCCCAGCCAACGTGATGCGTCTGCTCGAAATCGTCCGTGGCAGAGCCACCAGCAAAGAAGTTATTGCAACTTGCATGCAGCTTTCGAAAAAAATCGGCAAGATCGGCGTTTTGGTTGGGAACTGCCGCGGATTTGTCGGCAATCGAATGTTTCATCCGTATGTCCGCGAGTCCGTTTTTCTTTTGGAAGAAGGCGCCAGTGTGGAGGCAGTCGATTCCGCGCTCTATGATTTTGGAATGGCTATGGGCCCGCTCGCCGTCGGAGATCTCGCCGGTCTTGATGTCGGCTGGCGAATCCGGAAAGAATATCGCCACTTGGAAAAACCCGGAGTTCGCCAGGCCTTTGCGGGAGACAATCTCTGTGAAATGGGGCGGTATGGCCAGAAAACCGGCGCCGGCTGGTACAAATATGACGAAAACCGCCGCGCGATTCCTGATCCGGAAGTCGCACAGCTAGTCCGTAAATGGGCTGCCGAAGCTGGAATTCCGCAGCGCGACATATCCAGGCAAGAAATCATTGATCGCTGTGTCTACGCTTTGGTGAATGAGGGTGCGCGCATCCTCGAAGAAGGCTTCGCATTGCGCGCCGTCGATATCGACATCATCTACCTGAACGGCTACGGCTTTCCAGCTTATCGCGGCGGCCCAATGTGGTACGCCGACACGGTTGGCCTGAAAAAAGTTCTTGAACGCGTCGAGGAGTTTCACAAACAGCACGGCGAACTGTGGGAGCCGGCTCCGCTTCTGAAGCGCCTGGCCGAAGAGAACAAAAAGTTCGCGGACTTCAATAAGGAACAGAGCGCGACCGCTTAGCGATTGGAAATGCAGGGCGGTTTGCGCCCCTTGATTTCCATTGGCTCATATTTGTCGATTGAGACTCGTGATTTTGTTCGGGTGACGCATGGGACGGGTTTTTCTTGTTCGGCACGCACAGGCCTCTTTTCTCGAGCTGGACTATGACAAGCTTTCCGAGACTGGAGAAGCCCAGGCGCGTGTTCTGGGAGAATATTGGGCTCGCCATAAAGTCGTATTCGATCGCATTTGCTCCGGCCCGCGTATCCGCCATCGCGACACCGAAAAAGGTGTGCGCGAGATTTACGCGAAGTATGGCATGGCCTTTCCGGAATCTGTTGTACTTGGCGAATTTGACGAATTTCAGGGCGATGTCGTGCTGGAAAAGAGTCTCCTTCACCTTGTCGAGACCAACTCACAGATCCGTGATCTCGATGCCGCGGTTAAATCGGCAAACAGTCCCCCGCAGCGCCGCAGAAACTATCAAAAACTTTTTGATACCGTTGTCACCATGTGGGTCAACGGAGAACTGGCTGTTGAAGGCGTGGAATCTTGGGAGGCCTTCATCGCCCGCGTCAATCGTGGTCTTTCGCAATTTGTGTCCACCGCTAGCAAAAGCGAAACCTGCGCTATTTTCACTTCCGGCGGGCCGGTCGCTGTATCCGTGCAGCGCGCTCTGAGGCTTTCACCGCAAGATACCCTGCAGGTTGCCTGGATGCCGCGCAACTGCTCGTACAGCGAATTTTTGTTTTCTGCGGATCGTTTCACTCTCAGCACATTCAACTCGTTTCAGCATTTGGATGATCCTGCGTTGCTGACCTACAGATAGAGAGGCGCGCAATTCAAATATGGCCGGCCTGGAAAATCAAACAACCGCCATTCGACCGGGGGAGGAACTCGACCTCGCCAAGCTGGAGCCTTTTCTCCGCAACCATTTCCCGGACGAATCCGGAGACCTTGTCGTCCGCCAATACCCGGGCGGCCATTCGAATCTTACGTACTCCGTGCAGCTGGGTTCGCGCGAAATGGTTCTTCGCCGGCCTCCAATTGGAAGCAAAGTAAAAACCGCCCACGATATGGGCCGCGAGTTTCGCGTGCTTTCAAAACTCCACGCTCACTACCCTCCGGCCCCGCATGTCCTTCTTTTCTGCGATGACCTTTCCGTGCTCGGCGCTCCGTTTTATCTGATGGAACCCATCCACGGCATCATTCTCCGCAACGACGTCCCCGCGGGTTTAGATTTTTCGCCTGAAGTCGCCCGACGTGTAAGCGAATCTTTTCTAGATAATCTTGCGCTGCTTCACGGCCTCGATTACAACAAGATCGGCCTCGCCGATTTAGGAAAGCCGCAGGGCTATTTGGAACGTCAGGTGCGCGGTTGGATCGAGCGCTACCACGGCTCCAAGACCGACGACATTCCGGAAGTCGAAACAATTTCGAATTGGATTCAGCAGCACATGCCCGCATCCAGCGCCGCCGCGCTCATTCACAACGACTACAAATACGACAACGTCGTTCTCGATCCCGGCGATCTAACCAGGATTATCGGCGTTCTCGATTGGGAGATGTGTACCATCGGCGATCCGCTTACCGATCTCGGCTCGGCGCTCGCTTACTGGGTCGATTCGAGCGATCCGCAGGAAATCCTCGAAACACGTTGGGGTCCGACGACCTGCCCTGGCAGCTTGACGCGCGCGCAACTTGTCCAGCGCTACGCCGGAAAAACCGGCCGCGATGTTTCCGACGTGGCTTTTTATTTAGTTTTTGCGAGATTCAAAATCGCCGTGATCGTGCAGCAAATTTACTATCGCTATCACCAGGGCCTGACCCACGATGAGCGCTTCGCCACGATGCCGCAACGCATCAACCTTTTGTTGCGCGCCGCCCTGCGAACCGCCCAGACCGGCGTAATCTGAGGCCTTCTCTCGTGAGGGTTCTTCATTTCTGGAAAGTCACGACGATCAGATCGCGGCAGCTACCTTCTAGGGGCGCAGCTTCATCCTGAGCGCAAGCGAAGGAATGCTGCGTCCCTACTTCCCAAACCTACGCGTGAAGACGTTCTGTCAGCGGTAATACCGCACAATCGATTCCGCAACGCAGCACGGTTTTTCTCCGCCCTCGCTCTCAACCACCACAGAAAAAGAAGCCTCGAGCGCCCCGGAAACTTCTTTGACGCTCAGCAGAGTGACGCGCGCCCGAATCTTCGAACCTGTGCGCACTGGAGAGGGAAATCGAACGCGATTCAACCCGTAATTGATCGCCATTCCAACTCCGCTCCGCACTTGAATCACATCTTTCATGAATCGGCTGATCAAAGACAGGGTCAAAAAACCATGAGCAATGGTCGTCCCGAATGGCGACTCTTTCTCCGCCCGCTCGCGGTCCAGATGGATCCACTGGCGGTCTTCGGTAGCCTCCGCAAACTGTGCGATGCGTTCTTGAGTGATCGTAAGCCATTCGCTTACACCGATTTCTTTGCCCACATATTCTTTCAAAGAATCCGGCGTATCCACGATCACCGCTGCCACAAATTCCTCCAAGCAAGCAACACACGTAATATTATCCCGCTGCTACATCAATCCGCCGGCGCTTGCGTCCTCGCTTTCCCCCATTGTCTAAGCTCCGATTTTGCGATCGATTCCATGTGTACTTCATCCGGACCGTCGGCTAGCCGCAAAGTCCGGACATTCGCCCAGGCGCTGGCAAGAAATGTATCCCCGGAAACTCCCGCTCCGCCATGCGCTTGAATCGCCCGGTCCAAAACGCGCAGGGCCATGTTTGGCGCAACGACTTTGATCATCGCGATCTCCGCCTTGGCTTCCTTATTCCCGACAGTGTCCATCATGTACGCCGCTTTAAGCGTCAAAAGCTGCGCTTGTTCAATTTCCATCCGCGACGCCGCGATATCGGCGCGAATCGTTCCCTGCTCAGCGATCGTTTTTCCAAACGCTACGCGCGCCAGCACGCGCTTGCACATCGTTTCCAGCGCGCGTTCGGCTACTCCAATGCATCGCATGCAGTGATGAATGCGTCCCGGCCCTAGCCTCCCTTGGGCAATCTCAAATCCTCGCCCCTCGCCAAGCAGCATGTTTGCAGCAGGCACGCGAACGTTTTCAAATGTGATCTCGGCATGCCCGTGAGGCGCATGGTCGTACCCGAACACTGTAAGCAGCCGCACGATTTTCACTCCCGGCGCATCTAGCGGCACTAGAATCATCGACTGCTGTTTGTGTGCGGCAGCCGCGGGATCGGTTTTACCCATGAAGATCGCGATTTTACACCGCGGATCTCCTGCTCCCGACGTCCACCACTTCCTGCCGTTGATAACGTATTCGTTGCCTTCGCGCACGATGCTCGAGCGAATATTAGTCGCGTCCGACGACGCCACCTCCGGCTCCGTCATCGCAAAGCACGAACGGATCTCGCCTTCGAGCAGCGGTTTCAGCCATTTCTCTTTTTGCTCCGGTGTTCCATAGCGCGCCAGCACTTCCATATTTCCCGTATCCGGCGCCGAGCAGTTGAACACTTCCGCGGCCATCGTGCTGCGCCCCATAATTTCGCACAAGGGCGCGTATTCCAGATTTGTCAGTCCCGCCCCACTTTCATCATTCGGCAGAAAAAGGTTCCACAGTCCGGCCGCGCGCGCTTTCGGTCTCAGTTCTTCAATTACACGCGCGGGTTTCCAGCGCTCCCGCTCAATGTCTTCCTGGAATCGCTTCTCATTCGGATAGACGTACTCGTCCATGAACGCCTGCAGCCGGCGTTGCAAATCTTTCGTTTTCTCGTTGAATTCGAAATTCACGCCATCCGCCTTGGAACCACCACAGTAGTGCCCCGCGCCATCCCCCTCACGAGCCGCCTGCGATTATATATGACATCCCAAGTCTCGACTGCCCGCCGGCGTCATCGCGTCGCCCATCATCATGCAGGCTCAATCGCTCGACAAATTCTTCCCGCTACTCGGTTGTGCGCGTGGGTCTCTCCAGTTAGACTTTCACTTATTGCATTCGCATCGCTCCGCGAGGCCAGCTTGAGCAACTCTAACGCTTCATCTGAATCGGACGCGGTCCCAAGTTCCGATCCACTGATTCGCAACGTCTCCGACACCGCTCGCTGGGTCGCCGTCTATCGTGCCCGCGAAACAGAGCGCCCTGACGCGCATTTCCGCGATCCTTTCGCACGTCGTCTCGCCGGCGAACGCGGCGAACAAATCGCCAAGTCCATGCCCCTCGGGCGCGACAACGACTGGAGTATGATCACGCGCACTTGGCTCGGCGACCAATTCATCAACGAGCAGCTCCAGCAAGGCGTCGACATGGTCATCAATCTTGCCGCCGGCCTCGACGCGCGTCCCTATCGCATGAAACTTCCCGCATCACTAAAATGGGTCGAAGTCGATCTGCCCGAAATCCTCGCCTACAAAGAAGAAATTCTTCGTGACGAAAAGCCTGTCTGCTCCCTCGAACGCATCCGTCTAGATCTCTCCGACGTCACCGCGCGTCGCGATCTCTTTGCCGAACTCGGTGGCCGCTCAAATAAAGCCCTCATCATCACCGAGGGACTGCTGATCTATTTGAATGCCACCGATGTCGCCGGCCTCGCCAAAGATCTCGCCGCGCCTTCCAGCTTTCAATCATGGGTTCTCGATATCGCGTCGCCCGGCCTTCTTCGCCTTCTGGCAAAGAGGATGGACAAGCAGCTCACGTCTGCGGCGCCGTTTAAATTTGCTCCTCCGGAGGGACCAAACTTCTTCATCCCCTACGGGTGGACCGCTGTCGACGTGCGCTCACTTCTCAAGACTGCCGCGCGACTCAAGCGCCTCTCGCTTCTGTTTAGGATTGCCGCCCTTTTCCCCGAAACGGAAAAATCGCGCCGCGACCGCCCGTGGTCAGGCATGTGTCTGCTCAAAAAGCAATGACGCGGAGCGTGACAGATCCGCTCAAATAGAAGTCAGTAAATTAGTTGTTCGTTCGAGGAAAGAAATTAATGTTCAATTGCGGCAGTCTTTGCTCTGCCGCCCGGAAATATACTCTTCACGATCACGTAGAGCACAGGGATAAAGAGAAGGTTCAGCGTCGTAGCGGCAATCATTCCGCCAAACACCGTCGTTCCCACCGAAATTCTCCCAGCGCGCCCCGCTCCCTGCGCCAGCACCAGCGGCACCACGCCAAGAATAAACGCAAACGACGTCATCAAAATTGGCCGCAGCCGAATTCGTGCCGCCTCAATCGCCGCTTCCACAATGGTCATCCCTTGCTCGCGCAACTGCTCCGCAAATTCCACGATCAAAATCGCATTCTTGCTCGCCAACCCGATCAACATCACCAACCCAATCTGGCAAAAAACATCGTTCTGCAATCCACGCAACGCCTGCGCTCCGAGGGCGCCCAAAATCGCCACAGGCACCGCCATCAGCACGATGAACGGCAGCACAAAGCTTTCATACTGCGCCGCCAAAGTGAGGTAAACCACAACCAGCCCAAGCCCAAATAAAATCAGCGCTTTGCCTCCAGACTGAATTTCTTCCAGTGAAAGCCCGCTCCATTCATAGGTCATGCCTTGCGGCAGCGTTTTCTTCGAAAGCGCTTCCATCGCTGCAATCCCTTCGCCGGAGCTGCGTCCCGGCGCCGCAGATCCGTCGATTTCCGCCGACCGGAAAAGATTGTAATGGCTGATGACCTGAGCGTTTTGCGTGGGCGACACGGTGACCAAATTATCCAACGGAATCATCATGCCCGTGTCCGACCGCAGGTAATATTGCTGTATATCCTTCGGCTTCGAGCGGTATTTGCTGTCCGCCTGGACGTACACGCGATACGAGCGGTTGTTGAAATCGAAATCGTTCACGTACACCGAGCCCATGTAGACTTGCAGCGCGTCCGTCACCTGGCTCAGCGGCACTTGTAAGCTTTTCGCCTTTTCTCGATCGATCTGCACCAAATATTGAGGGTCGTTTGCCGTAAAACTGCTGAACAGTCCTACCAAATCCTTTCCTGCATTTCCTTGTGCAACTAGTTTGTTCGCGGTATCCGCGATCGTTTGCAGCGAATTTCGCCCGAGATCTTCCAACTCATACTGAAATCCACCGAATTGCCCTAATCCTTGCACCGCGGGTGGGTTAAACGGAATAACCAAAGCCCCTTGAATCCCAAACAACTGTCCTCGCAGCCGTTGAATCACCATTTGCGCCGAATGCTGCTCGCCTTTGCGCTCCGCGAAGGGTTTCAAGTTGCTAAAGACCACAGCGCGATTCGGCGCGCTTCCAAACTGGCTGAACCCGGGAAGCGAGAATGCGCCGGCAATTTCCGGGACTTGCGAAAGAGCCTGTTCCACTTTTTCGCAAATCCCCACCGTGTACTGCAAAGATGCGCCTTGCGGCGCTTGCACAGCCACGATGATGTAGCCTTGATCGTCCTCGGGGATAAAAGCGCGAGGAACTTTGTTGTAAATCCAGTACGTCAATCCCAACGCCGCGAAAAAAACAAGAATCGCCGCCCATCGCCAGCCGATCACGTGTTTCACCGCGTTGCGGTACAAATTCGTTCCGCCAGTCACCATGCGATTGAACGCGTGAAAGATTCTTCCTTCCGCGCGGTCCCGATGTCGCCCTAGCAAGATCGCGGAAAGCGCAGGCGTCAGAGTTAGCGCATTAAACGCGGAAATCGAAACTGAAAACGCAATCGTCAGCGCGAATTGCCGGAACAAAATTCCCGTCGTTCCCGGAAAAAGCGCAACGGGAACAAATACCGCGACCAGCACGAGCGAAGTAGCGATGACCGCCCCGGCCACTTCTTTCATTGCCACCGATGCAGCATTGTGCGGCTCCGTAATGCCTTCCATGATGTGCCGCTCGACGTTTTCAATGACCACAATCGCATCATCGACCACCAACCCCGTCGCCAGTGTAATTCCAAAAAGCGTCAGCGTATTGATCGAGAAGCCCAGCAGCTTGATGAATACGAACGTCCCGATCAGCGACACGGGAATCGTCACCGCCGGAATCAGCGTGCTGCGCCAGTCCTGCAAAAACAAATAGATTACCGCAATGACCAGAACGATGGCTTGCGCCAGCGTGATCAGCACATCCTGAATCGATTCGCCAATCACCGTCGTGGAATCAAACGCCACCGCGTACTTCAATCCAGGCGGAAAGCTCTTGGATAGCCGCAGCAATTCGGCTTTCGCGGCGCGGTCCACATCGAGCGCGTTTGCGCCTGGAAGCTGCGTTACGCCAAAACCGACTCCGTCGTGGCCGTTGTAACGCACCAGGACGTCATAGTTTTCCGCGCCCAGCTCCGCGCGGCCTACGTCCTTCAGCCGCACGAGCGTGCCGCCCGTTCCTGTCTTCAAAACAATATTTTCGAATTCTACCGGACTCGTCAGCCGGCCCACGGCCCTCACGCTGATCTGAAACGCCTGCTCGCCTTCATTGGGAGGCTGGCCGATTTGTCCCGCGGCCACCTGCACGTTCTGTTCATTCAACGCGTTGATTACCGTCGTGGCCGTCAGGCCGCGCTCCGCCATTCGCGCCGGGTCAAGCCAAATGCGCATCGCGTACTTCCGCTCGCCAAACAAAAACGCGTCGTTCACGCCCGGCACGCGCTTCAGCGCATCTCGCACGTAAACGTCAATGTAGTTGCTCAGGAAGAGACTGTCGTACTCCCCATTTTCTGAATAGACGCCCGCTCCAAACACGAATCCGCTGGCCTGTTTTGTAACAATTACACCTGTGTTTTTGACTTCATTCGGCAGTCGTCCCTGCGCTTGGCTCACGCGGTTCTGTACGTCCACAGCAGCCAGATCCACATCGCGCGAGACGTCGAACGTCACGGTGATCGTGCTCGTGCCGTCATTGCCGCTCGTCGACGCGATGTACTTCATGCTCGGCACGCCGTTGATGGCTTGCTCGAGCGGAATCGTCACTGCCGACTCCACCGTTTGCGCGTTCGCTCCGATATATACGCTCGTAACCACAACCTGCGGCGGCGCCAGGTCTGGAAACTGCGCTACAGGAAGCGAGGGAATCGACATCGCGCCCGCAAGAATAATCATCAGGGCGCAAACCGTCGCAAACACGGGACGCCTTATGAAGAAATCAACGAACAAGGCCGGATTCCACCTTTATTTGGATTGAGAGAGAGCCGCTCATGGAGTTGTCGGCGCTCAGTGCGCCGCGGCGCTCTTGCCGTCAGCCAGCTTCGCGTTTGTTTGAATTTGCTCCAGGACAGGAGCACCATCTTGCAGAAATTGCGTCCCGGAAAGAATAATGTGGTCGCCGGCTTTCAGCCCATCCAGCACCGTATAGTTGTCGCCGGTCGTATCGCCCAGTTTCAAATGCCTCTGTCGCGCCACGGTTCCTTTTCCCTCGTTTACGGCCACAAACACAAATGCCTGTCCGTTGATCCTTAGCACTGCCAAAACCGGCACGACCGGCCCTTCATGCGAGCCCCACGTTATTTGCGCGCGCACCTGCTGCGCGATGCGCAGCTTGGCTTTGGGGTTTTCGACCGCCGCCTTGGCCAGCACCGTTTGCGTATCCGTCTCGACCTGCGGCGAAACGAATGTGATGTGTGTGTCGGAGACCGACTCGCCAGACTCGCCCAGCAATCGTACCGGCAAGCCCAACCTCAAATCCTTAGCGCGGTCCGCTGGAACATAGATATACGCTTCCAGCGCTCCCGGCAGGTCCACCGTGGTCAGGAGTGTCGTAACGGCCACGCGATCGCCCACATGCACGGGAATGTCTCCAACAATGCCGTCGGCGGGCGCGCTCACCTTGTAGTATTGCAACTGCACCTTCTGGGTCTCCACCTGCTCCTCGAGCGCTTTAACTTGAGCCGCGACCGCGTCGAAATTGGACTGTGCGTTGTCGAAGTCCTGCTTGCTGATAACTCCCGCCGCGGACAGCTTCTGTGCTCGCTCCAGCTGAATCTTGGCTAGCCGCAGGTTCGCCTCCTGCGCGGCCAGCGTAGCTGCCTGGCTGTTTAGCGTCGCTTGCTGCCGAAGTGGATCGATCTGCAATAGTGGCGTGCCCGCGTTCACTTCGTCGCCGGATTTCACAAATATCTTTGTGATTTGCCCTTCCACTTGTGGGTTGATTACCGCTGATTGCCGCGACTTCAGCACGGACAAATATTCCGTCGTGTCAGGGATGTGCACCGATTGCGCCACCAGGACCTGCACGGGCATCGCCGGTGGTCCACCCGCCGCCCCAGGGCCACCCGCCGAGGTCTTTTCGCCGCAACCTACCGCCCCGAGCGTTGCACAGGCCAATAGAATCAGCCCAAAATTTTGCCGTGCTCTCGTCACACTGTCTCTTTTCGAACAACCCATGGCTGTGCGCAACTCCTCCGGTGTAACCACAAATTTTACGACACCTTTGCGCCCTTACCAAGACGCAAAACACGGCGTCCTCGTTAGACGCTTTGAAAACAAGCCGGTTATATTTCCGAAAGGGGTTTATCTGGAGTGCGGCAGCTCTGCTGCCGCCTTGCTTCGACTCTCAGTAATCCTTAGCCCGCCAGCTCCGCAACGGCCGAACACCTCAATAAAAATCGCTCGGGTCAATCCGCTTGCCAGAAAGCCCAAGTTGCAGCACTTCCATCTGATTGGCCCGGTCAAATACTTTGCCCGGGAAGAATTTCTTGGTCACCACGCGCACGCCGCCAAAAGCAATCCCCAGCACGATTGCCGCGACCATGAAGACGCCAGTCCCCATGATAATCTTCACTAGCGTACTGGTAATCGGGGGATCGGTGGCCGCTTGGCTCGCTTCGTTCCACGTCACCTGCGTCTCGTAGTCCACTGCCTCTCGCAGGTTCTTCGCGTATTCAGCTGAAGTGGGCGCTAGCACCAGTGACAGTAGCGAACCCTTGCGCTCGATAACGGTCCCAGCCTGTTTTGCGGCTGCAGGAAGCACTTCCTCCAAATGATGGATGTGCTGCTCCGCAAGCTGAGGCGTCGGATATTCCAGCAGCAGCAAAATTCCCGTGTCCCCCATCATGCCTGGCTTGGAATATTGCGCGAACATCGCCTCGGCTCCCGAGTTGAATCCAGCCGCATCCGTCAATACTGCGAAGTCGTTCCTGCCTAGCGTCTCAAGAGCGCCACGAAATCCGTCCGGGCCTAGCGCATACCGTTCCGACCCCAGCAGCCTGCCAGATCCTGGGAGGTAGGTGCGAATTGGCGGCAGAGGCCCCTTCTCGCTGCCCGCTTCGACGGCCTTCACCAGCGCACTTAGATCATCCTTGGAAATATTGGCGGCTGACGCCAGCACGAGGCTGCCTTCCAAAATGATCACGCCTTCCTTATCGAAGGCAGAAAGCTGGCCCAGATTTGTCGGCACCATTCCCGCGCGCAACTGGCTCGTATACACCTCAAACGTGCTGCTCGGGTCCTGATACCGACCCGCCCGGACCCACACAGTGGCGTCACCCGATTTGTAGACGCACGCACTGAATTCCCGCTCACCGGCTTCCTTCCCGAAGGCAAATGCCGGTGTCTTGATCGAGCAGGTGGACTGGTGCCATTCGCGAAATTGCTTCGGTAGTGAAACTTCCTGGGCGGAGAGCGACGAAGCGCTGAGCAGCGCAATACCGCAAACGAGTATGAGTTGTGAGCGCATCCCTTGCTATCGCTTAGACACCAACAGATTACCGTTGGTTCCGTGATTGTTCAACTGCAGTCGGTGCCGCAGGCTGGTTGGCGCTGGTTTTGCCCGGCAGGTTCAGGGTCATGCTGTTCAAACTCTGTAAGTAGCTCGCTACCCCCTGATAAAGGCCTTCCGCTACCCGCTGCCGGTATTCCGGCTGCTTCAGCAGTTTCTCGTCGGCCGGATTGCTGAGGAATGAAATCTCCGTCAGGATCGAAGGCATATCCGCGCCTATCAGCACCACAAACGGCGCTTTGCGCACGCCGCGATCCTTTACAGTCTTGCTCGTTTTCTGCATGCGCTTCGCTAGCGAATCCTGAATGTCTTCCGCAAATTCCTTCGACTCGTCGATCTTCTCGTTGCGCGCGATCTTCTTCACCATATCTTCGAGATCGTGGATGCCTTGATCTGAAGACGCGTTCTCGCGCGAAGCTACTTCCATGGCCTCCGCGGACCCCTTCAAATTCAAGTAGTACGTCTCGACGCCGCGAGCCATATGGTCCTGGCTGGAATTCGCGTGAATCGAGATAAATAGATCGGCCTTGGCTTGATTCGCGATGTTGGTCCGCTCTTCCAGCGGAATAAACGTATCGTCTGAGCGCGTGTAGACGATGTCCGCACCAGGCAAACGCTGCTGGATGATTTTTCCCAGGCGCAAAGCCACGTCGAGGCACAAGTCTTTCTCCATCAGGCCGGTCGGCCCAATGGTCCCGGTGTCGTGTCCACCATGCCCTGCGTCGATAACAATGCGCCCAATCTTCAATCCCAGCGCACGTGTAAGTGTGGACTGCCCGTCACGCGTTGGCGGCGGCGCGCTGCTCGGCCGAATCAGGTCAGGCTTCGCATTTGTGTTCCCAACCGTGTTGCTGGTCGTCGAACTTAGCTGCTTGCTACGAGAACTCTTGCTGCCAGACGCTGCGCTGCGCGTCATTGCATTCGATGGTGAAACACTCGGGTCGTCCCCCGAATTTTTCTCGGAAACGCTCCTTACGCTCCCGGAATCCCCCGTTGAGACAATGGTGTCTTCGCTCGCTTGGTCCGCGCCGCTTTGCGGCTTTGCGGGTTTCGCTCTCGCTGTCCGAACCGCGCCGTTTCCGTTCCGCACCGTCGAGTACAAGAAAATCACCAGCTGCGGCGGATTGCTCAGCAGCGACGCCGCATAGTCTTTCACTCCATCAACGTTCAGTACTACGCGCACTACGCCCGCCTGGTTCTGCGCCACGCGCACCGCGGTCAAAAGATTGCCGGTGACTTGTACGTTTCCGCGCGCCACTTCGGGCGTCAATCGCGCCGAATGCAAATCGAAAAATATGCGGTCAGGATTGGCGATTCGCGCAGAGGTGTACTGCACCATGTCCTCGAGGTCGATGGTCACTCGGGTCGCGTCGGCATTTGCGCTCGCGCTGATGCGACGGATACGTGGCGCGCCCTCGGAACTGTTGTGTCGTATCGCCTCGACTCCGCCGTGCACCGGTCCAGGTACCACTTCTTCCTCTGCTGCGGTTGCAGTTGGAGCTGAAGTTGGTGTCGGCGAAATGTTTCTCACTGGCGTCGGAGCATTTGCCGCAGGCTCGGGCGCATTGCTGTGTTGAAGCAGCGCCAATTCGGCAAGCTCTTCCTGTGCTTCACGCTTGCGCGGCGAATGCGGATATTTTTTCAAGAAATCTTCGTAGGTTTGCGAAGCCAGCGCGCTATCGCCTAGCTGATCCCTCTGCAGCTTGCCAATGCGCAGCAAAGCATCCTGGCTGTACTTGCTGCCGGGATATTCGTGAACGAGGAATAGATAGGAATCGACCGCCGACTGGTAATAACTCCGCCCGAAGCGATCCCCCATCTCCGAATAGAGTTCGGCGACGGACAGCAGGGAATCCACCACTTCCGCAGCTCGCGGGGTAATCAGGTACACGCGGCGATAGCTGGCAACAACGGTCTTGTATTCCGCAAGCGTCCGCTTCTCAGTGGGCTTGGCATTCAAAGTGGCGCGCTGCTCTTCTGCTCGCGCAAATTGCGCGCCAGCGGCTTCGCGCCTGACTGCGCTGGTTGTAGCGTCTCCCTCCGCAGCCTTAGCAAAACTCGCGGTGGGATTTCCACAGACCACAGCCACTGCAATCGCCAGCGCTACGAAAACTGGCGAAAGCCGGGCGAAGCTCCTGTTCAAAATTTTTCGGACCCCCAACATACGCGCCCTACATTCTTGCAGAAGACATAAGTAGTGTAATGGAAAAACCGGAGCCACCGTGGGCTTTCGCTTCCAGGATGGCTTAGCCATCAACTCCCGGCAATCAGCCGGGGTACTGAAAAGCGGCAGCAGAGCTGCCGCACTCCAAGCTTCAATCGTTTTTGAAAATGATGCGTCCGGAAGGATCGACGTCTCGATGGATAGCACGCGGATTTGAAAACGCGCTCTCAAGACGTCCCGATCCAGGCTTAAAATACGCATCCTGTACCTTCTGCACGTAGTCCCGAGTTTCTCGGAACGCAGGGATGCCGTGAGCCCGATCAACAGCCCCCTCACCCGCATTGTACGCCGCCAAGGCCAAATCGAGGTTGCCGTTGTAGCGTTCCAGCAACCACTTTAGATGTCTAACCCCGGCGTCGATATTCTGTTGCGGATTGAACACGTCGTTTGCACCGTACCGTTGTGCCGTCGTTGGAATCAGCTGCATGAGTCCGCCAGCTCCCTTGCGGGAATAAGCCGAAGGATTCCAGTTCGATTCCGTCTGAATCACCGCGCGGACCAATGCTGGGTCCACGTTGTGCCTCTCTGCCGCTTCCTTAACGAGCTTTTCTGCACCGTCCCGGTCGATATTCATCTCCGGACGGGAGCGGCCCATAAAGGTAGATTCCGCAGGGAGGTAGATGGTTTTATGCGAACCCGCGGCTGCGAGTTTGACCTGAACTGGGGTTTCAGCGTTTACGAACATCTCGCGTCCGCTGGTGTCCACAGTTCTGGCGATTTGGGCGTTCGCTCCGGGCGCGTAAGATGCTGCGCACAAAGCGATTGCTCCCAAATAGATGCTAGCCGTTAGTGTCGCGCGTTTCGTCATCTGGCCTCAGGGAAGGCTGTGCAACGGTGATGCCAACTCAATCGTGTTCAGGGCACTCCAACTAGGTCGGAGCGACTCGTCTTGCTAACTACGAAGCCGTGCCTTGCAGGATACTGCGACCGAACTGCGTTGCGCTCCGAACATACTTGCGCGAACGTCTCCTGCTGGACACGCTTCTGGCGCTGGGAAGCATCATAGCAGCGGCTCCAGATAGCCAGGGATGGTACTAAGGGCACTTTTTAGGGCGGCTGTGTCTTTTCCGCCAGCCTCGGCTAAATCGGGTCTCCCGCCGCCGGAGCCGCCTACGAGCTTGGCGAGCGCCTGTATCAGCTTGCCAGCATGGACTTTAGCGGTCAGGTCCTTGGTCACACCAGCGATCAGGGCTACTTTATCCTCGTGGATGGTCCCAAGGACCACTACCCCGGACCCAAGTTTTTGTCTGAGAGAGTCCACCAATTGCCTAAGGGTTTCCTTATCTATCCCGGAGACTTCCGCGGCAATCAGCTTTACCCCCTTGATGGCCTGGACTTGGGCGGCGAGCTGGTCCAGTTGGCCGAGGGCGCCTTTGCGTTTCTGGCCTTCGAGTTCCTTCTCGAGTTGCTTGACGGTGGTGGAGAGCTTTTCGACCGTGGCTAGGACCGAGTCTTCACTCGTGTTTAGCTTGCTGGCTACTTGCGCGAGGATCTGGGCCTGCTTTTCGTAGTGTTCCAAGGCGCCAATACCGGTGACTGCCTCGATGCGACGTACGCCTGCGGCTACCGAGCCTTCGCTGACGATCTTTAGCACTCCGATGTCGCCGATGCGGTGGACGTGCGTGCCGCCGCATAACTCCTTGGAATAGAAGCCTCTTGGCGCGCGCTCGTCAGGAATCGTCACGACGCGGACGTTAGCTTCGGGATATTTGTCTCCGAAGAAGGCGAGGGCCCCGGAGGCGAGCGCGTGGTCCAGTGAAGTAATCTCGGTTCCAATTTCCGTGTTGTGACGAATCTCGTCGTTTACCTGCTGCTCGATGTCTTTCAACTCTTCGGCATCGTCGTGGGCAAAGTGGGAAAAGTCGAAGCGCAGCCGTTCCGGCGCGTTCAGCGAGCCGGCTTGCTTCACGTGTGTTCCCAGTATGTTACGCAGCGCTGCATGGACAAGGTGCGTGCCCGAGTGGTTGC